>Ga0307497_10000151_pt1 | contig 15033 bp, 18 predicted proteins | sample 10_S_MG_FD_201366 | JGI IMG/M metagenome (GOLD analysis project Ga0307497, IMG submission 201366) | Soil microbial communities from Populus trichocarpa stands in riparian zone in the Pacific Northwest, United States - 10_S | ecosystem: Environmental > Terrestrial > Soil > Riparian zone > Trees...
GTCGGGTTCGGCGGCGTCGTGGGACACGGCGCGACGTCGGCCCTCTGTTCAGGCGGCTGCGCGCCAACCCACGCGCCATACGCGCCAAGCAGCGCGAGCGCGACGCACGCAACCGCGACGCGGCCGACGCGGAGCAGCGAGCGAGGCATGTGACGAGCGCGCATCGCGGGGGAGCATAGAAAACTCGCGCCGCGTTTGCGAGCGGGACGGATCGATCGGCGGTGGGCGCGTAGCTCACGGCTTCGGGAAGCTACGACGGCGGCGATCGCTCGCGGCAATCGTGGCGGCTCGACATCGCGCTGCCCGTGACGCTCGCCGACTGAGCCCAAGCCGTCCGCCCCGCGCGCATCGTCTATAATCGCGCGCGCTGGTGATGTAGCTCAGATGGTTAGAGCGGCGGATTCATAACCCGCAGGTCGGTGGTTCGATCCCACCCATCACCACCATGTGTCCGCAGTCACTCCGCTTCGGATGAAGCGTTCTTGACGGAGACCGGTATGCAGCGTCTTGCGATCGGTGGTTTGGTTGTCGCGCTCGGCTGCGCGCGCGCGTTCGCCGCGGACTCACCGCCGAACCTCGAAGGCGTCTGGGGCATGATCCAGCACGACCGTCTCGGCGCGCCGTTCTTCATCCCGATCGAGCCGAGGTACACCGACGAAGGCAAGCGCGTGACGTCCGAATTCGCCGCGAAGTACGGTTTGAAGGGCGACGTGAGAGGCGAGCTGGAGGCGAACGGTCACTGCGTCGAGCCCGGTATGCCGACAGTCATGTGGGGCATCGGCGGCGCCGCGATGGAGATCGTGCAGCAGCCGAAGCGAGTCACTCTGCTATCGGAGCTCGCGAACCAGTCGCGCCGGATCTTCATGGACGGCCGCGGCTTTCCCGACGACGTTCCCGATCAACGCGTCGGCTACTCCATCGGCCACTGGGAAGGCGCCACGCTCGTGATCGAGACGCGCAAGATCACCGAGTGGCATGCGCCGCGCTGGCCGCACAGCGGCGAGATGCGGATCGTCGAGCGCTGGTCGCTCAAGGATCCGAGCGCGTTCAAGATCACCGGACTGCGCGCCAACGGCACGCCGCCGAAGATCACGGGCCAGGTGCTCGTCAACGAGATGACGATCAACGACCCCGTGATGTACGCGGACAAGGACTACAAGGTCACGACGCTGTACCGCAAGCTCGAGAAGCAAGTCATGCTCGAGGATGGCTGCACCGAAGGTGTCTGGATGAAGGAGCTCGAGCAGGCGGCCGCGAAGAAGAAGGACTAGCGGCGGGCAGCCACGAACAGATAGACCGCGAACGCTATCAGTAGCACCCCGCTCGCGCGCGCGAGCCACTCGCCGCGCGGCACGAGCTTCTCTAGCAGCACGAGCACGCCGAGCGCCGCGACCCAGAGCAGGTTCATCACGCCGGCGAAGAACAAGAGCCCCATCAGAAGCCAGCAGCAGCCGACGCAGAACGTTCCGTGCACGACGCCCATGCGCCACGCCCCGGCCGAGCCCGCGCGCCAGTGTGACGACAGGAACTCGGCCGGCGAGCGGCACTGCCGCAAGCACACGTTCTTGAGCGGCGTGAGCTGGTAGGCGCCGGCGAGTACCACGAGCAGCGCGCCGAACCGGCGCGTCGCCGTGAGCTCCATCGACGACAAGAGACCGGTGGACGTGAGCGCCCACTGCGCGCTCGCGGCGAACGCGCTGAAGGCTGCCCAGATCGCGAGGTACCCCGCGACGAACAGCGCGACGCGCGTGGCCGGACGCTCGTCGGGCAGCTGCCGCCGCTGCACACCGCCGAACAGGAGAACCATCGGCGTTGCGCTCGGGAGCATCATCCCGATCATCATGACCCACCACATGAGCAGCATCAGCACGAACGTCGCGGCCGTCCACGGCTCGGGCGGCATCGCCATGCCGCGCATAGCCGACATGTCGCTGAGACCGACGAGCCGCATGTCGCCGCGCGCCATCTGCCCGGCCATCACCGCGAGGTAGCCCCAGGCGAGCACGACGAGCGCCGCGACGCTCGCCGCGATCAGCCAACGGTCACGATCGAGCAGGCGCTCGAGCGCGGTCGGGGGTTTGAGATCGAGCGTTGCCATGTCGACGCCCGCGCGACTCGGGTTGCCGACGCGCGCGTGTCAGCGCACGACGCCCTTGCGCGTCCAGTGCAAGTCGACGAAGTGCGCGTGCGCGCCGGTCCACGCGAGCGGAACCTTCGAGCCTTTGCCGGTCTTCGTCGTCGCGGTCGCGACCTCGGCGAGCGTGAACTCGAAGCCGCGAGGCATGTCGATACGTACGCGTTGCGCATCGCCGGTGACCGGATTGCGGATCGGCTCGCCCGTGACCTCGAGCACGCCCGACACTCGGATGTGCCCGATGCGCCGCTCGACGTCGGCGTCGAACTCGATCGGCATGAACAACGGCTCGTAGTGCTTCGCGACCATCGGTGCGAACACGCTGAAGATCGTCGCGCCGGGCTCAGTCTCCTCTCCTCTCATGATCGCGAGCACAGCCTCGCGCTGCGCAGGCGTCGCGGACACGTCGACGACGGCCTGAACCTCGCCGCCGCCTTTGTGGATCGGCCCCGGCCAGCCGAGCATCGCCGCGAAGCGGACGCCGTCGAGCCGGACCTTGCCGAAGTGGCCTTTCTCGATCTCGCAGCCGACAGCCGCGCGGCAATGGCCGAGCGACGGCAGCTGATTGAACTGGCACGGGCAGCCGACCACGCAATTGCAGGTCGTGAACCACGCGCCTTTGATCATCCAATCGATCTTGTCGCTGTTCTTCCCGACCTTCTTCTCGATCCTTTTCTTGGCCATGCCCTACCCCGTCAGCTATTGCTTCGCCGCGCCAGCGCTGCTCGCCCCGGCCGCGCTCGCGCCCGCGAGCAGGTCCCAGTCGACCGTCCGACTCTTGATCAGCCACTGACCCGCTTCGCGAACCCAGATGTCCGTGTAGATGCCGGAGCCCGTCACGCGAAAGCTGCCGTCCGGCTGCTCGCCGAGGAACGTGAAGCGCGATCTCGCCGTCGCCGTGTCGCCGGTCACTTGGACGCGCACGTCGCTCAGAAGATCCGCGCGCTGGAGCTGCGGGCGATTTTGCGCGGCGGCGGCCGCCGCCATGCGCTTCGACGCGTTGTCCATCCGCGTGCGAATCGCGTCACGACCCTTGACCGTGCCCTCCGCCATGTGCAGCTCGCTGTCCTTCGAGAACATCTTGATGTAATTGTCCCAGTCGCGAGACCGGAGCAAGCCCATGTAGTCCTCGAGCTGGCGCCGGATAGTCGCCTCGTCCTCGAGTTGTCGCACTCGCGCTTCGAGGGATACGCCCTCCGCGCCCGCGAGCATGAGAGACGAGAGCCCACCCGCGGCCGCCGTGCCGGCCCACGCGAGCGACAACGCAAGCGCCGCGAGCGGAGCTCGCGACCGCGCAGCAACCTGTGCCATCTGCATTTCGACATCCCCCGCTTTCTTCGCCCGCGCCAGGATGCGCCCGCCGCGCCGCATGGTGCAATCGCGGCCGGCGGGCTAGAGTGCCGCGGCGGCATTCGTCGCAGGGGGGAACCGGTGGCTAACCGATCGAACGTTTGGGCGCGCGTGGCCGCGATGCCGCTGCTCCTCTGCGCATTCTCGGTCGCGCTCGCGCAAGAAGGCGGCGCGTCGACGACGCGGCTGCTCGTAACCGAGGTCCGCGTGAAGCCCGACAAGATTTCCGACTGGCTCGCGCTCGAGCGCGGCGAGGTCTTACCCGCGCTCAAGAAGGCCGGGGTCAAGCAATACACCGTGTTCCAGACGCTGATCGGCGCGACGAACGAGTACGTGGTCGTCCGGCCGTTGCCGTCGTTCGCCGAGTTCAACGGCCCGGGTCCGCTCGAGCGCGCGCTCGGCGACAAAGCCGGCGCGCTGATCGCGAAGCTGCGCGACTGCGAGGAGTCGGTGCAGCGCCGGATCGAGAACCGTCACGACGATCTCTTCCTCGACCCGGGTCAAGCGCAGGCGCTGTTCGTGAGCCGTTACCGCGCGATGCCGGGCAAGGCCGGCGAGTACATGGGCTTCGTGCACACCGAGATGTATCCGGTGATGGTAAAGGCGAAGCAGAACGGCACGTTCGCGGGCATCGAGGTCACGACCTCGGTGCAAGGCGGCGAGCCCGGGATCATCACGCTGAACATGTACTACGCGGACTTCGCGCCGCTCGACGGCCCGCCGCCGATCGCGAAGACGCTCGGCCCGCAAGGCACGGCGGAGTTCCTTCGGAAGGGCGCGGGGCTCATCACGCAGCTCGAGCAACGGATCCTCAAGCGCGTGCCGGAGCTCAGCTTCTGACGGGTCCGTGCTAGATCTCGAGCGCGTCGACGGAGGCGCGCTCGCCCGTGACACCGAACCGCCCCGCCGCGTCGACCGTCGGCAGCGCGAGCGCGCACTCGAGGTCGTGCGTGAAGAAGAGGCGCACGCCGCGCGCGATCTTGTCCTCGAGGAAGCGGCGCTTCTCGTCGACGAGCTGCTCGGGATAGCGGTCGTAGCCCATCGTGACCGGCGCGTGCATCCACGGTCGGCCCGGAATCAGGTCCGAGCAGAACACGACGCCCCTGTCGCCGCCGAGCTCCGCGTGCGTGAGGCCCGGCGTGTGCCCGTCCGTGTACTCGAAGCGCACGGCAGCGCCGAGCGACGCGGCGCGCTCGCCATCGACGAGCTCGAGCCGTCCGCTCGCCGCGAGCAGCGCGGGCAGCTCGGGGATGAACGACGCGCGGTCGCGCGGATGCGGAGTCCGCGCTCGCTCCCACGCGCGCCGGCCGACGACGAAGCGCGCGTTCGGGAACAGGAGCTCCGGCGGCCGCCCGTCGCGCCAACGCGCGAGCAGCCCACCCGCGTGGTCGAAGTGCAAGTGGCTCAGCACGACGACGTCGACGTCCTCGTGCGCGAGGCCGCGCTCCGCGAGCGAGCGCAGCAGCACGTGCTCGTCGTCGTCGACGCCGTAGCGCACTTTGAGCTTCGGCTCGAAGAACGCGCCGATACCGGTCTCGAACAGCACGCACTTCCCGTCGAGGTCGCGCGCGAGCAGGCAGCGGCACGCGAACTCGATCCGGTTCGCGGCATCGGGAGGAGTCCACTTCTCCCAAACCGCGCGCGGCGCGTTGCCGTACATTGCACCGCCGTCGAGCCGCTGCCGATTGCCCTCAACCGACCAGAGTTTCACTGGCGCCCTCGTCCACGCCCAGCGTCGCGCCGCCGAACTGCAGCTCGGCGAGCCGCGCGTAGAGCGGGCTCGACTGAATCAGCTGCTGGTGGCTGCCGGTGGCGACGACTCGGCCGTGGTTCATCACCACGATCCGGTTCGCCTTGAGCACCGTCGCGAGCCTGTGCGCGATGATGATCGTCGTGCGGTGCTCCATGAGCCGCTCGAGCGCCTGCTGCACGAGCAGCTCGTTGTGCGCGTCGAGCGAGCTCGTCGCCTCGTCGAGCAGGAGGATCGGCGGATCCTTCAAGATCGCGCGCGCGATCGCGATCCGCTGCCGCTGTCCGCCCGAGAGCCGCATCCCGCGCTCGCCGAGGAACGTCTCGTAGCCCTGCGGCAGCGTGCGCAGGAACTCGTCCGCGCCCGCAGCCTGCGCCGCGGCTTCGATGTCGGCGTCGCTCGCCCCCGGCCGGCCGTAGCGGATGTTCTCGCGCGCCGTCGCGCCGAACAGCACGGTGTCTTGCGGCACGAGCCCGATGATGCGGCGCACGTCCTCGGGCCGCGCGCGCGACACGTCGACGCCGTCGATCAGCACGCGGCCCGCGCCGGGGTCGTAGAAGCGCAGCAGCAGTTGGAACGTCGTGCTCTTGCCGGCACCGGACGGGCCGACAAACGCAACGGTCTCGCCCGGCTCGACCGAGACCGTGAAGTCGTCGAGCGCCTTCGTTTCGGGACGCGACGGATAACGGAACGTCACGGCGTCGAAATGGATCCGGCCGCGATGCGGCCGCGGCAGCTCGACTGGCAGCGTCGGCGCCTGGATCGCCGGCACCGCGTGCTCGAGCTCGATGAGCCGCTCCATCGCCCCGGCCGCGCGCTGGACCTCGCCCCACATCTCGCTCAGGCTCGCGGCGGCCACGCCCATGTAGCCCGCGTAGAGGAGGAACTGGCTCAGCTGCCCGAACGTGAGCGTGCCCGCGAGCACCTGATGCGCGCCCGTCCACAGCACGAACGTGATACCGCCGAATACGAGCGTGGTCGCGAGCGCCGTGAGCGCCGCGCGGATCCGGCCGCGGCGCACCGCGACGCGGAACGAGCGCTCCACCGCGTCGCTGAACCGCGCCGTGTGCAACGGCTCGAGCGTGAACGCCTGCACCGTCTGCACCGCGTTGATCGTCTCCGCGGCGAGCGCGCTCGCGTCTGCGACGCGGTCCTGCGAGTCGCGGGACAGCCGGCGCAGGCGACGGCCAAGGAGTAGCAACGGACCCACGATGAACGGCATCGCGACCACGATCATCAACGTGAGCCTCGGGCTCGTCGCGACGAGCAGCACGAGCGAGCCGAGCAGCGAGATCGCCGAGCGCAGCGTGATCGAGATGCCGTAGCCCGAAATCGACTGCACGACCGTCGTATCCGCCGTGAGCCGCGACAGCACCTCGCCCGTGCGCGTGACCTCGAAGAAGCTCGGGTCCATTCGAATCACGTGCGCGTACACCGAGCTGCGAATGTCCGCGACGACGCGCTCCCCGAGCCACGCGACGAGATAGAAGCGCAGCGCCGCGAACGTGCCGAACACCACCGCCGCCCCGAGGAAGGCTATGAAATAGGTGTTGATCGTCGCGGCGTCCCGGACGGCGAGGCCCTGGTCGATCAGGAATCGCAGCGCGATCGGCAGGGCGAGCTGCGCGCCGGCCGCGACGAGCAGCGCCGCGAGGGCGGCTGCGAGCACGCGCCAATGCGGTGCAAGAAACGGCACGAGCGCGCGGAGCGGCTTGAGCGACGTGCCCTTCGGCCGTTCTTCGGGTGCGTGAGCCATCGTTCAAGCGTAGCCCGAAAAGCCGAGGATCGTCTCGGCCGTGGCAATTTGCGAGCGCATCTGGTATCTTGCACGCCCTTCGAGCGTCGCGTCGACGCCAAATTCCCGACAACACTCCGCCAACCGCTCCCGCACTTAAGACGAACCCTCCGACCGATTCTCGGGACGACCGCGCGGCATGTTGCACACTCTGAGCATTTCATCGCTTTTGCCCATCCGGGCAATGAATCGTTGCGCGTTCCGTGGATCGAGCCGCGCGGCGAACTTTTTTTCCATCGATCCGATCGTGAAGGACTAAGAAAGTTATGAGGATCTATGTTGGCAATCTGGCCTATAGCGTGACCGACGACCAGCTCCAGAGCGCGTTCGGCGCGTTCGGCGAAGTCTCTTCGGCCACCGTCGTGACGGACAAGTTCTCGGGCCAGTCCAAGGGATTCGGCTTCGTCGAGATGCCGGACTCCGGCGCTGCCCAGAAGGCGATTCAATCGCTGAACGGCCAGCCGATTGGGGGCCGCAACGTGAAGGTCAACGAAGCGAAGCCGCGCGAGGATCGTCCTCAGCGCCCGCGCTACTAGACCCAAGCGTCGGAGCGGCGGCCGTTGGTCGCCGCTCCCGTTTCTGTTTCAGGCGTGAGCCGCGCGAGCGGCTCGCGCGTCGCCGTGTTCCATCCGCCGACGTCCGGGCGCGCGTGCGATACTCGCGCGCGGGCCCACCCAACGATCGACCGCCATGCGCAACGTCGGCCTCACCATCGTCTTGCTGAGCTTGAGCAACGTCTTCATGACGTTCGCGTGGTACGCGCATCTCAAAGAGCTCAGCCAGCGCCCGTGGATCGTGGCCGCGCTCGTGAGCTGGGGCATCGCCTTCTTCGAGTACATGCTCCAGGTGCCCGGTAACCGGATCGGCTACACGGTGCTGTCGATCGGCCAGCTGAAGCTCCTGCAGGAAGTAATCACGTTGAGCGTGTTCGTGCCGTTCGCCGTGCTCTATCTAAAGGAGCCGCTGAAGCTCGACTACCTGTGGGCAGCCCTCTGCATCCTGGCCGCGGTCTACTTCGTGTTCCGGAGCAAGCTCGCCGGCGCGTGACCGCGAGCCGCATTGGGAATCCGCGATGCCTAGTCGACTCACCCGGTTCATCGTCGTTGGCTTGCTGCTCGGCGTCGTCGTGGGCTACGTCTACCACACGCAGCTCCCGAGCTACAGCGCCGGTTTCGCCGATACGATTTCGCTCCTGCCGACGGCGTTCTTGCGACTGATCCGGATGATCATCGCCCCGCTCGTGTTTTCCACGCTCGTCGTGGGCATTTCGAAAATGGGCGACGGCGCGACGATCGGTCGCGTCGGCGGAAAGGCGCTTGGTTGGTTCATCTTCGCATCGCTCCTGTCGCTGACTCTCGGCCTGGTCCTCGTGCAGCTGTTCGAGCCCGGCAAAGCGATGCAGCTGCCTCTGCCGGAAGCGAACGCGGTCTCTGGCGTGCAGGCGGACGCGCTGACGTTGTCAGGTTTCGTGTCACACACGATTCCGACCAGTGTCATCGATGCGATGGCGCGCAACGAGATTCTGCAGATCGTCGTGTTCGCGCTCTTCTTCGGCACCGCGATGGCTACGCTCGGCGAGCGGGGTCGCGCGGTGGCGCAGCTGCTCGACTCGGTTGCACACATCATGCTCAAGGTAACCGCGTACGTGATGCTCTTTGCGCCGCTCGCGGTGTTCGGTGCGCTCGCGAGCACCGTTGCCAAGGAAGGGCTCGGCATCATTGGCGTCTACGGATTGTTCATGGCTGAGTTCTATTTCGCCCTGCTGCTCCTGTGGGCGGTGCTCTTGCTGCTCGGCGGGCTCGTCGTCGGTCCGCGCGTGTTGAGGCTGATCCGTCGCGTGCGCGATCCCGCCATTCTGGCGTTCTCGACGGCGAGCTCCGAGGCCGCCTATCCGAGAACGCTCGAGGAGCTCGAGCGCTTCGGCTGCAGCAATCGCGTCGCGAGCTTCGTGCTGCCGATGGGCTACTCGTTCAACCTCGACGGGTCGATGATGTACTGCACGTTTGCCGTTATGTTCATCGCGCAGGTCTACGGCATCGAGCTCTCCCTCGGCAGTCAGATCATGATGGTCACGATCCTGATGCTCACGTCGAAGGGGATGGCCGGAGTCCCGCGCGCGTCGCTCGTCGTCATCGCGGCGACTCTAGGGCAGTTCAACATTCCCGAAGCGGGCCTGCTGCTCCTATTGGGCGTCGATCACTTCCTCGACATGGGCCGCTCTGCGACGAACGTCATCGGCAACAGCATCGCTACCGCGGTCGTGTCGCATTGGGAAGGCGAGCTCCAGCACAAGACGCCGGCGCACGCCGGGCAGAGCGCCTGACGCCGTAGGAAAGACGGGGCTAGCGCGGCGCCAACCTGCTCAGCCGGTGGAGAACGTAGGCGATCGCGGGAATCAAAAAGAAGCCCCACATCGCCTGCCGGAACCCCGCGAGGGCCGAGCCTGCAACGAGCAGTGCCACGGTCGGCGTGGCCCAGAGTCCGAAACTGATGCTCCGGCCCATGCGATCGCGAGCGTGATCGATCAGGCCGCGTCGTCTCGCGTGGAACCAGAAGCCGACTTTGGCGAGGCCGAGCGCGCCGAAAACGGCCGCGTACAGCACGACGCTCAGCGCTCGATCCTTTTCGCTCACGAGGCCGGTGACGAAAGGCATGAGCACGATGAAGAACAACAGCAACAGGTTCCACCATAGGAGCCCGTAGTCGAAGCCGTGCAGGAGCCCGCCAACGCGGTGATGCTCCGTCCAAGCCTCGCCGATGATGAAGAAGCTCAGGATGAACGCGACGAATCGCGGCGTCTGCGCCAACAGTGCGGCAGCGAGCTCGCGGCTGTCCGCAGCGGGTCCGAGCTCGGGAATCTTGAGCTCGAGGACCAGGAGCGTCATCGCGATCGCCATCACGGCGTCGCTGAAAACAGCATGCGTTCGACGCCGATCATTTCGACGTGGCGAGCCTCCACCGCGGCGCGATCTCTTCGCTGGCTCGTCACTGCGTCGGAAGATCGCGCGCGGCTCACTGCGCGACGGGAACCGTCGGCGCTGGGCCGAAGCCCTTGATCTCGACGATCACCTCGGCGTCCTTCGCGCCGTCGTAATGCGCTTCGCCCTTCGGGTGGAACATGTAGCTGCCGGGCGGCAACGGCACCGTCTTGTCCGGGTCGAACGTCGTGCCCGTGCCCGTCCACCAGGTGCCGGAAATCACCGTGACGTGCCGATCGTTCGGGTGCGTGTGCGGCCGCGACATCACGCCGGGCCGGAAGCGCGCACGCAGGAGATAGAAGCCCTCCTTCTGCGGGTCGCCGTAGATCAGCGCGACGTCGGGCGCCGTCTTGCTGTCGCTGAGCTGCCATTTGATCTCGTCGGGCTTCACCCTCATGAAGCCGTGCGCGTCGACCGCCGCGAACACGCGCGGCAGGCTCGCGAGCACACCGACGATCAGCGCCAGCGCGACGACGAACACGGTACGTTGACGATTCATTGTTTATCTCCCCTTCGCGGCTCGCGTCGACACGAGGTGTTCGTGCGACCGCCCGAACGCTACCCGCGGAATCCCGCGATGGCAAGCGCGCGCATCGTTTATGATTCGTCGATCTCGGGCGGCGCGGCGCAGAAATCGTATGGCGATGCGAATCGGCTTCATCGGGCTCGGCGTGATGGGCACGCCGATGGCGGGCCATCTCGCGAACGCGGGCCACGCGTTGACCGTGCTCGACATCGATCGTACGAAGGCCGAGCGGCTCGCGGCCGCGCACGCGAACGTCGTCGTCGCGCCCACGGCGCGCGAGGTCGCGGAGGTTTCGGACTTCGTCGTCACGATGTTGCCGTCGGGCGAGTATGTGCGCGACGTCGCGCTCGGCAAGGCTGGCCTCATCGCAGGCTTCGAGGGCGGGGAGCTCCTGATCGACACGTCGTCGTGCGAGCCCTGGCTCACCGTCGAGACCGCGCGAGCGCTCGCCGCGAAGGGCGTCGAGATGGTGGACTCGGCGACGTCGGGCGCGGAGATGGGCGCGAAGGCCGCGACGCTCGTGTTCATGCTCGGCGGCAGCAAGACGGCCGTCGCGCGCGCGCGGCCCGTGCTCGAGATCTTGGGTAAGCACCAGTTCCATCTCGGGCCCGTGGGCGCGGGTCACGCGATGAAGTCGATCAACAACACGATCACCGCGATGACGCTCGCCGCAACGGCCGAGGGTCTCGTGGTCGGCAAGATGCTCGGGCTCGACCCGAACGTGATGACCGACGTGCTGAACGTGTCGACAGGCATGTCTTGGATCACACAGACGCACATCAAGCAGCGGATCACGAACCGCGCGTTCGACGACCCGTTCAAGCTCGAGCTCATGGTCAAGGACATCGGGATCGCGCTCGAGCTCGCGCGCCGCGAGAACGCGACGGTACCGTTCTGGTCGCTCGGCCAGGAAATCTGGCGCGAGGCCGACGGGGAGGCGGGCCGCGGCGCGAGCGTGAGCGAGCTCGTGCGCCACGTGGAGCGCGTCGGCGGCGCGACGATCGAGCCGTGAGCGCGCGGATCCGCATTGCCTTGCTCTGCGTCGCCGCGCTGCTCGCGGGCTGCGGCGCCGCGCCCAAACCCGAGCCGGACGCGGCCGCGAAACCGCGCACCGCGGGCGAGCGGCGATTCACCGGCGTTTGGGTCCCGATCGGCTCGTTCGAGGATCCCGCGGGCCCCCCGCCGTATCAGAACACGCGCTGGCCCGCGAATCCGCCGTTCACGGCTTGGGGCGCGGCCGAAGCGCGGCGTCTAACCGATCCCGCAAGCCTCAAGGTGTGCTCGCCGAACGGGCCCGTGTTCTTCATGTCGGAGGTCGGAATCTTTCCGCTCCAGCTGCTCGAGGCGCCCGACCAGCTCGTCGTGCTGCGCGAGTCGAGCGGCATGCCGCGGCGAATCTACATGGACGGCCGCGGGCACCCCGAGGACCTCGAGCCGAGCTGGATGGGCCACTCGATCGGCCGCTGGGAGGGCGACACGCTCGTCGTCGACACGATCGGGCTCAACGGCCAGGCGCGCGCGATGAACGGCGTCGGCGCGAACGCACGGGTCAGCGAGGACGACGCGAAGCCGCGGATGCCGTCGAGCGAGCAGCTGCACCTCGTCGAACGCATGAATCTGGTCGCGAACGGCGAACTGCTCGAGGACGAGCTCACGATCGCGGACCCCAAGACCTACACCGAGCCGGTGATCCTCAAGCACTACTTCCAGCGCCGACCCGATATCGACATGCTCGAGTACTACTGCAACGAAAACCCGCGCGACGACTCGGTCGTGAGCGGGCCCGCGGCGAAGTGAGGCACACCATGAAAATCTTCGCGTTGACGGTGATCGCAGTCGTCGCCGCAGCCACCGCGTCGCTCGCGCACGCGCACCACTCGTTCGCGGCGTTCGATCGCTCGAAGAAGGTCGTGCTCGTCGGCGTCGTGAAAGACTTCCAGTGGACGAATCCGCACGCGTGGATCCAGCTCGTCGTGCAAGACAACAAGGGTCAGAAGACCGAGTGGGGCGTCGAGTGCGGCAGCCCGAACATGATGTCGCGCACCGGCTGGAAGAAAACGCTGCTCATTCCCGGCGATCAGGTGGTCGTGACGGTGAACCCGCTGCTCGACGGCCGGCCGAACGGCTCGCTCGTGTCCATCACGCTCGCGGACGGCACCGTGCTCGGCCCCGGCGACGCGCCGCCGCCACGGCCGCTCGGCTCAAGCGCTCCGCATTGAGCGGTGAGCGGCGACTCCTTCAGCGTTGGGGCGACAGCACGGTCACTGCGCGCAAGTCGAGCCCTGGCCTCGCGTCTGTCGACTCGACAAGAGCGTTCATCTGGTCCCAGAGCTCGAGAATCGCCTTCGGGGCGGAATCCGGAGCGGCCGCGTCGCGCCAGGTTAGCACCTCGACGAAGTAGGCGTTGCCCCCGCCATCGGTGCCACGAAGCGTGACATGTGGCGCATCGAGCACGAGATCGAGCCGGCGCGCAGTAGCCCAATGGCGCGCGATCACGTCGGCGAGAGCTTGCTCGGACCCATGCTTCGGATGAAACGTGATCAGCACGGTCTCCGGAATCGGCGAGCCCGCGTGAGCCACCGCGAGTGCGGCGAGCAGCGCGGACAGCCCGGCGATCAAGATCGTTCGTGTCCCCTTCTTCATACGACCTCCTCGGTCTGCACCCGCCGCGCGCAACCTGCGCTGGCCCGGGTTCGTGGCGCGCAGATATACCGGGGACAACGGCGATTTACCCTCCCCCGTGCGTCGCTCCAACGCACGCCCAACACTGTGCTCGATTGCCAGCCGGGAGACTTGCTGGTGTTCGATAAATCGACGGAGCCTCACTCCTTCGCGAGCCGCGCGTCGATGCCATCCGCGCGCTGACTCGCGCGAAACTCGATGATCCGAAACTCAGCGAGGCCGAGCTTGCAGAACGGATCTTCCCTGACGATCACTTCGATCTCCGCCCGGGTTTTGCCCACCGCGATGATGATGCCGCCGTCGCGCGGAATCTTGCGGCCTGAGACGACGAACGTCCCGGCCGCGTAGTGCTTCTTGAGGAACGCCATGTGCGCGCGCATCTGCGCGTCGATCGCGGCGAGGTCGGCCTTATAGATGAGCTCGACGACGAACACGGCTATGGCAGATCGCCCGTGGCACCGTCCGCGGAGTAGCGCTCAGCGCTTCACCGCGCGGCCATAGACCTCGATCCTGCCGACGTTCACGAAACCGCCCCAGCCGTGACCGCTGCCGGGCAGCAAGTCCGCGAAGCCGACCTCGTCCACTTTGCTCAGATCGGGCTTCGCCCACGTCTGTCCGGTCGTCACGACGCGGGCCATGTCGAGCGGCAGCCAGCGCACCGACGACACCGCGAACTCCGACTGGAGAAACAATGTCGAGTTCGCCGACGGGGCGCCCTCGGCGTAGTCGCCGACGAACCAATTGCCGTCCGCGAGCTTCACGACCGGGCGCACGACGTGGAAGCCCGACGTGCGCGTGATCCAGCGAATCCGCGCGAGCCCGGTGAGGTCGACGTAGCTCGTTCGGTCCCGCAGCGTGACGGCGATCGGCGTCTGGCACACGCCGGTCCAGAGGTTCGGCGGATCGGTCGGCTGGCCCGCCGCAACTTTCGGCGGCGGCGGGTTCTGGTTGTAGCCCGCGAGCTGCACGCACGAGGTACCGCCCCAGTCGCGGGGATTGCTGCGCGGCGGCGGCTTGTCGCGATACGCGGCGACGCTCGCGGAGTTCGGGTCGTAGACCTTGAGCTCGAGCGCCGCGTTCGTGACGGCGGCCGGCGTCACGCCACCTTCGAGCACGAAATCCGCGGGCGCATCGGGCGGTTTCGAGCGCTGCTGCCACTCCTCCTTGAAGAACAGCGGCGGCAGGCTCGGCGGCGCCGCGGGCTGCGCGGCCGGCGGCGGCTGGGCTGGCGCGAGCCCCGCCGCGATCACGAGCGCCGCGGCGAGCGCGGCGAGAACGGCACGGAGCGCACTACGTGGAGTCGTCATGGCTTTCCCCCTCGCGACGTGCGCCGAACAATAGCACGCGGGCGAGACGCAGCCCGACGCCGCGCGCTAGAACGTCGCGCGCACCGTGAAGCCGACCTGGCGGGCGTCGCTCGGCGTGCCGACGATCAGGCCCGAGGTGCCGGCTTGGACGGTGAGGTTCTGCATGTACTCCTCGTCGAGCAGGTTCTTCCCCCAGAGGAAGAAGTCCCACGGACCTGCGTGGCGAAAGCCGATGCTCGCGTTCACGACCCGGTAGCCATCGATCACGGTGTACTTCGAGTCCGATGGATCGCCGAAGACTTCGCTGCGCGACGTGATCTCGAAATGCACGTAGCCCTCGCCGTTGTTGCGGCCGATGTGCAGCGTGTGCGCGTAGTCGCCGCCGATCGTCCACGTCTCCTTCGGCAGCGCGGGCAAGCCCTTGCCGCTCAGGTCGCAAACCGTCGTCGCGCTGCCGATCGACTCGATCGGACACGCGCCGTTCTTGTAGTCGACGTACTTGCCGTCGGCA
>Ga0307497_10000152_pt1 | contig 15021 bp, 15 predicted proteins | sample 10_S_MG_FD_201366 | JGI IMG/M metagenome (GOLD analysis project Ga0307497, IMG submission 201366) | Soil microbial communities from Populus trichocarpa stands in riparian zone in the Pacific Northwest, United States - 10_S | ecosystem: Environmental > Terrestrial > Soil > Riparian zone > Trees...
TCAGCACGGTCTGCTTGGCTTCGGGACGCCGACGGCGCCAGGTATGCACCAGCATGGCGAGCGTTTCCACCACCAGCAGCAGCGAGCCGACCACCAGCGGAGCGAAGAACAGCCAGAACGGGATCTCGAGCACCGGCGTCACGCTGTTCAGGTTGCGCGTCACCGTCACCACCGAGGCGACGAACAGGACACCGAACACGGCGATGCCGGAGATCTCGATCACCAGCTGCAGGATCCAGCGCGGCTTCGGCGGCAGGAGGAACTGGAACTCCTCCATCCGGATCTGGCCGCCTTCGCGCGTGACATACGAGCCGGCGAGCAGAGTCAGGCAGATCAGGAAATACTTCGCCAGCTCCTCGGCGCCCGCCAGCGGCACGTTGAACACGCCGCGCATCGTGATCTGCGCGAGCGGCGTGAAGATGAGCGCGGCAAGGAGGACGAAGCTCGTCCGCCTCACCGCCGTCCGCAGAAGCTCCAAGCGCCGCTGCCTATTTGACGGCCTGGATCTGCTGGATGTACTTGCTCCACTCGGGGAAGTCCTTGTTCACCTGCGCGAGCACCGACTTGCGGAAGCCGTCCACGTCGAGGCCGTCCTTCTGCTCGACGAAGACCATGCCCTTCGCCTCGAGGTCCTGGCGGTACTTGGCCGCGGTGTCGCGGTCCCAGTCGAGCGTCTTCTTGCCGACTTCGACCATGGTGTCCTCCATGATCTTGCGATCGGCGGCGGGCAGCTTCTGGTACACGCCCTCGTTGATGAACACCGACAGGATCGACTGCATGTGGCCGGTGAGCATCACGTACTTCTGCACCTCGTACAGCTTGAGGTTGTAGATGTTGGGCAGCGGATTCTCCTGGCCGACCACCAGGCCGGTGGCGAGCGCGGTGGCGAGCTCGGACACCTCGACCGGCGTGGCGACCGCGCCCATGCCGGTGAGCATCGACGACCAGAGCTTGATCGGCACGCCGCGGTACTTCTTGCCCTGCATGTCCTTCACCGAGAGCACCTTCTCCTTGGAGGTGAGCTGGCGCGTGCCCTGGAACAGCGCGGCGACGATGCGCATGTTGCCCTTCTGCACCAGCTCCTGGTTGATCTCGCGCAGCGCCGGCGAGAGCTTCGGGTCGGTGGCGCGCATCGCGTGGTCGGCGTCGCGGTACATGAACGGCGTGTTGAACACTGCGGTGTTCGCCACGATCCTGCCGAGCGAACCGAAGTCGTGATGGCCGATGGCGATCGCGCCCGAGCGCACGCCATCCACCATCTCGTTCACGCCGCCGAGCTGCGAATTGGCGAATACCTGGATCTCAATGCGCCCGTTGGTGCGCTCCTTCACCAGCTTCGCCACCTCGTCCGCGTAGAGCGTCTGCGGCGCGTTGGCGACGCCGACGTGCGCGTAACGCAGCTTGGTTTGAGCACTTGCAGAGAACACCGCCAATGCAAGCGCGATACCGATGAACAGTTTCATTTGCCTCCTCATGGTCAGAAAACGATGACGCCTTTGCCTGTGGACTGCGTGTCGAACACGCGATAAGCCTCGTCGGCCTGCTCGAGCTTCCAGCGATGCGAGAACAGCGCGTCGACGTCGATGGCGTTGTCGACCGCGAAGCGCGCGCACTCGAGCTGGCCCATGGCACTGAAGGTCCACGAGCCAATGATGGTGAGCTGCTTGCGCAGCATGTCGCGGCTCACGTCGAGGGTGACGTCGCCGCCCTCGCCCACGAAGCACACCGTGCCCCAGGTCTTGGCCGAGCGCACAGCGGCGAGCCGCGCAGCCGGGACCCCCGTGGTGTCGAGTGCGAGGTCCACACCCTCACCTTTCGTGATTTCGCTGATTTCTTTCTCGGATTCAAGGGCAAATGCGGCCCCGAATTTCTTCGCCAGCGCGCGGCGCTCGGCATTCTTTTCCACGGCGATGACGCGCGCGCCCATTTTGGCGCCGAGCAGCGTTGCGCTGATCCCGACCGGTCCCTGGCCGAACACCGCGAGCGTCGAGCCGCCGGCGAGGTGCATGCGGCGCAACGCGCCGTACGCGGTTCCCGTGCCGCACGACACCGCCGCGCCGGCGACGAAGGAAAGCTCATCGGGCAGCGGCACGAGGGTGCGCACCGGCACTTTGAGGTACTGCGCATGCCCGCCGTGTGCGGTGACGCCATAGACGGTGATGCCCGCCTTGCAGAGCTGCGACCACCCCACGCGGCAGTGCTTGCACACGCCGCAGCCGGAATAGTGGTGATCCATGACGCGCTGGCCGATCGGCGCCTCGCGCTCGGAAACGCCCGGGCCGCGCGCAGCGACCACGCCGCAAGGCTCGTGGCCGCCGATGAACGGCTCGGCATCGGCGCTGAAGCCGAGCGACTTCTGCGCCTCGCCCGGCGCCGAGCGGTAGAACTTGAGATCGGAGCCGCACATGCCCGAGGCCTTCATCTCGATCACCACCTCGCCCGGCCCGGGCGTGGGATCGGGAAAGTTGCGCAACTCCACCTTGCGGTTACCCAGGAATAGCGCGCCGCGCACGGTCAGCCCTCGTACTGCAGCACGTTCAGGCCCGCGTTCCAGTCGGTGACGTACATCAGGCCATCGGGCATGACGTAGATGTCCGCGGTCTTTGCCGCGAGCGTCACCTTCGGCCGCGGGTCGATCATCCTCTTCGGCGCGGGCGGCGCCCAGTAGGCGACTTCCTTCGGCGCGTACTGGTCCCTGATGTCGAAGATCCGCACGCCGGCGTTGTTGTAGGTAGCGAAGATCATGTCCTCGCTCTGGTACGAGTTCGGCCGGTTCTCGTGCAGGTTGTGCGGCCCGAACGTGCCCGGCGCTGCGCAGTAATCGCGATCGCGCGGCGATGGCAGCGTGGCAATCGGCACCGGGTTCTGTGGCGCGCGCATGTCGAGCACGAACGTGGTGAACATGCCCTTGGCGCACTTCTCCGCGTTCGCTTCGTCGGCCACCACAGCGAGCTTGCGCCCGTTGAGCGGCAGCGAGGTATGCGTGCCACCCGGGAACGGCGGCGACCAGTTGATGTGCGACAGCAGCTTCGGGCTGCGCGGATCTTTGATGTCGTGCACGGTCAGGCCGCCGTCGCGCCAGGACGCGAGCCCCAGGTCGCCGGACGTGAGCATGTGGTGCAGCGCGTAGCGCTTGCCCTGCGGCGCGGCGGACTTCTCGCCCCCGGCGCGGTTCATCCCGGGCAGCCACCAGCGCGACACGATCTCCGGCTTGGTGATGTTATTCAGGTCGACGATGCACAGCATGTGGTCGGTGAAGCCGTCGAAGTGCGCCGAGACATAGGCATAGCGCCCGCCGGTCCAGTGGGTACGGTTGACGCCGAGGCCGGGTATTTCGAGGAAGGCGATCTCGCGCAGCTCACCAGGCTTGGAGATGTCGTGGATCGCGAGCCCGGAGCGAAACTTGCCCTTCTTGCTGATGCTGTCGGCGAGGTTGTTCTCGAAATAGCCACGCTGGCTGTCGTAGGACTGCAGCGCGACGATGTTGGCGCCGTTGGAGGCTAGCAGCAGGTCGTTCGCCGTCTGCAGCTGGTGCGTGCGGGTTAGGTCACCCTGCCCGAGACTCCAGTAGTTCACCGGCTTCAGGTTGCGCGGGTCGTTCGCGTCGAGGACCGTGATCCCGTTGCTGAACATGTGCCCGACATACACGTGCTTGCGGTTGACCATCACCTGTACCGCGTCCGGACGGCCGCCCTGGTCGCTGTAGGAGACGTGTTTGATGCGGTGGCCGATGCCCTGCGCCGGAATCGGATCCGTGGCCGACGTGGGAGAAGTGGTCGTACACCCTGCGGCCGCGCCGGCCCCTATTGCCAGCAAGCTCCTCAGATACTCGCGTCGATTCATGGTCACCTCCTCACCTATTTCAGGAATTCGGGCGAGACGATCCTGGGCAGAAACAGCACGACATCCGGCCACAGGATCACCAGCAGGAGCACCCCGAGCATCGGCAGCAGCATGATCATAGTGTCCTTGAGCGCGTCGATGATGCGGATGCCGGCCACCGAGCACGAGATCATCAGGCACAGGCCGTAGGGCGGCGTCACCAGGCCGAAGGCGAGCGAGACGATGCCGATCATGGCGAAATGCACCGGGTGCATGTGCACCGCCTCGGCGAGCGGCTGCAGGATGGTGCCGACGATGATGATCGCCGGGATCGCGTCGAGGAAGCAGCCCACGATCAGAAACACGAAAGCGATGAAGAAGCCGGTGCCGTAGAGGCCGAGGTGCCATGCGGACACGCCGGCGAGGATCGCCTTCGGGATCTGGTAATACGCGAGCAGCCAGCCGAAGGCCGATGCCGTGCCCACGCAGAACAGCGCTACCGCCGCGAGCCGTCCGGTCTCGAGCAGCGATTCGTACAGGCCCTTGAAGCTGAGCTCGCGGTAAAAGAATGCGCACAGGATGATGGCGTAGATCACGGCGATTCCGGCCGACTCGGTGGCGGTGAACCAGCCTTTGCCGCCGATGATGATGATCGGCATCAGCAGCGCGGGAATCGAGATCGCCGCCGAAGACATGATTTCGCGGAAGGTGGCTCGCGGGTAGGTCGGATAGTTGCGCAGCTTGGCGTAGGCGTGAACCGTCGCCATCTGCACCCCGCCGATGAGAAGGCCGGGGATGATGCCGGCGAGGAACAGTGCGCCGATCGATGTGGTCAGCACGCCGCCCCACACGATCATCAGGATCGAGGGCGGGATGATTACCGCCAGAACGGCCGAGACGGCTGTAATCGCGACGGAGAAGCTGAGGTCGTAGCCTTCCTTGGTCTGCGCCTCGATGAAGATCTTCGACTGGCTCGCCGCGTCGGCGGTAGAGGAGCCCGAGATGCCGGCGAAGAAGATCGACAGCACCACGTTGACCTGCGCCAGGCCGCCGGGGAAATGGCCGACCAGCGAGCGCGAGAAGCGCACCAGCCGGTCGGTGATGCCGCCGGCATTCATCAGGTTGGCGGCCAGCAGGAAGAACGGCACCGCCAGCAGGATGAAGGAGTTGTAGGCGTTGAAAGTCTCCTGCACCAGCTGCATCGAATCGAGACGCGGCTCGATCATCAGGATCGGCAGGCAGGCGAGACCGAGCGCGAAGGCGATCGGCACGCGCAGCAACATGAGCGTGAAGAACACGCCGAACAGGATCCACGTGGCCTGGCCCGAGGAAAGGTAGGCCCCGGTCATAGGGGGTACGGGGGAGCTTTTTCCCCTGTTCTCATAGCGCGCTTTCGGTGCTGTGGTCTTGCTGTCTTTTCAGCGGCTGACCCCAGATCAGCGTGCGCAGGTTGTCCCACATCTGCTCGCCCAGGAAAACGAGCCAGGTGACGCCGGTGATCGGCCAGGCGATGTGGATCAGCCACAACGGCAGCTCGGCGAGCTCGGAGATGCGGTTCCAGGCGAAGCGCGTGAACTCGATGCCGGCCCACACGAACACCAGCGCGAAGCCCAGCACCGCGAGATGGCTCACCAGGCGCAGCGCGGCCTGCGGCCGCGGCGCGAGCCGCGGCCAGACGTCGACCTCGAAATGCCGGTTCTCGTGGATGCCGAGCATCGCGCCGATCATGATCATCCAGACGAACAGGAAGCGCGCCATCTCCTCGGTCCAGATGTAGCTCGGGATCAGCTCGGTGTAGCGCGAGAAGATCTGCATCGACACCGGGAAGATCAGGATGCCGACCGCGATGGCGAGCAGCCAGCGCAGCAGCGCGCTGTAGGCCGAGGTTATTTTTCTATACACAAAAAAACGGCGGCAGGAATGCGCCGCCGTTCTCTCCTGGGCTCGATTATTTGATCGCGTTGATCTTCTTGTAGAGCTCCTCGGCGCCGATCTCCTTGGCGTAGGCCTCCATCACCGGGTCGGCAAGCTTCTTCATCTTGTCGCGGTCGGTGAACTTGACGCGCGTGAGCTTGCCGCCCTTCTCCAGCGCCACCAGCTTGGCCTCGTCCTCGCTCGACTCGACCTGGCGGCCGTAGGCGCCCGCTTCCTTGCCGGCCTTCAGCACCGCGGCCTGCATGTTCTTGTCGAGCTTCTTGAAGGTCTTGGTCGAGAAGCACAGCGGCCGGATGGTGATGGCGTGCTGCGTGATCGAGAGCTGCGGCGCCACCTCGTAGAACTTCATCGCCTCCACCCCCGCCGCCTCGTTCTCGCCCGCCGAGATCACGTTGTTCTGGATCGCGTTGTACACCTCGTTGTAGGCGATCACGGTCGGCGCCATGCCGATCGCGGCAAAGGTCTTCGACCAAATCGGCGCACCCTGCACGCGCACCTTCAGGCCCTTCATCTCCTGCAGGTTGTGCACCGGCTTGTTGACGAAGATGTTGCGCGTGCCACCGCCGGCGTAGCCGATCAGCATCACCTCGGCTTTCTGGTTGATCTCGTCGGCCACTGGCTTGAGCAGATCGGCGTCGAGCACCTTGTTCCAGTGCTTCAGGTCGCGGAACAGGAACGGCGCGTCGATGAACGGCGCCGCCTTGGAGAAGGTGGACATGTGCGCCGGCGAGACGATGGCGTAGTCCACCGCCTTGCCCTGCGCCATGTACTCGAAGTACTGCTTCTCGAGGCCGAGCTCGCTGTTCTTGTGCAGCACCCACTTGCTCTTGGTGCCGGAATACTTGTCGACCAGCTCCTGGAAGCGCACCAGCGCCTTGGTGAACGCGTGATCGTCGTTGAATTGCGAAGCGCCGTGCATCTCGATCTGCGCGAACGCCGGCGCGGCCATCGCGGCGAGCGCGGCCGCCGCTATGCCTCCTCGAATCCTCCTCATGTTCTCCTCTCCTCCTTGATGGTGATACGCCAGAGTGTACGCGGGTCCGCGGGATCGGTGAGCGTCGCCGAGTGAAGCAGCGACGCGTTGTCCCAGACCACGACGTCGCCCACGCCGTACTGGAGCCGCAACTGATACTTCTCCTGCGTCGAATGCCGCTTGAGCTCGTCCAGCAGCTCGACCGCCTCGTCGTCGGGCATGCCTTCGATGCGGAAAGAGCTGCCGGACACCGAATAGAGCGCGGTGCGCCCGGTGATCGGGTGCTTGCGCGCCACCTTGTGCCGGACCCAGGTCATTTTTTCCTCCTGCTCGCCGGTCAGCACCGAGGCCACCGTGCGCGACGCCCGGTCCTGGTCGTCGCGATTGCCGTAATGGTGCAGCGCAACCAGATTCTCTATTTTCTTCTTGAGATTCGAAGACAAACCATCGTAGGCCGCGTACTGATTCGCAAACAGCGTGTCGCCGCCCTTCTTCGGCACCTGGATCGAGTAGAGCGTGGTGCAGCGCGCCGGCACGTCGAGATACGAATAGTCGGTGTGGAAGTAGGTGCCGGCGTCGGCCAGGCCGGTCGGCTGACCGTCCTTCTGCACGTTCGACAGGATCAGGATGTCGGCTTGCTCGGGATGGTGGAACTGGTCGATGACGTGCGGCTCGGGCTTGCCGAACTGGCGGGCGAAGCTCAGAAACCCGGCAGGGGTAAAGCGTTGATTGCGGAACACCAGAACCTGCGAGGCGAAGAACGCATCCCAGACTTCGCGGAAGTCGGGCGGAATCGCGTCGGCCTCGGCGCCGAATCCCGCGGCGAGTTTTCTCAGCTTCACGCCTTCAGCCTCGGCACGTCGAGCCACTTTCTCTGCTTCCAGCTCTTCAGCCCCAGCTCGGCGAGCTGCACGCCCTTCGCCGCTTCGAGCAGGTTCCAGCGGAACTTGCCCTCGCCGGCCACGTGCCTGAGGAAGATCTCCCACTGCGCCTTGAAGGCGTTTTCGTAGCTGTCGTCCGGGACTTCGCTCCAGCCGTCGAAGAAGTCGATCGGCTGCGGGATGTCCGGGTTCCACACCGGCTTGGGCGTCTTCTCATAGGACTGAGTCAAGCAGCGGCGCAGTCCCGCGACTGCACTGCCCTGCGTGCCGTCGACCTGCAGAGTCAGCAGGTCGTCGCGCCGCACGCGTACGTCCCACGATGAATTGAAGTGCGCAACCACGCCGCCGGCGAGCTGGAAGGTGGCGTAGGCCGCGTCGTCCGCGGTCGCTTTGTACTTCTTGCCGTTCTCGTCCCAGCGGTAGGGAATGTGCGTCGCGCCCAGACAGCTCACCGCCTTCACCTCGCCGAACAGGTTGTCGAGCACGTAGCGCCAGTGGCAAAGCATGTCGAGGATGATGCCGCCGCCGTCCTGCTTGCGGTAATTCCACGACGGCCGCTGTGCCGGAACGCGGTCGCCCTCGAACACCCAATAGCCGAACTCGCCGCGCACGGAAAGGATCCGGCCGAAGAATCCCTGCTCGCGCAGCTTCTGCAGCTTGAGCAGCCCCGGCAGCCAAAGCTTGTCCTGCACCACGCCGTGCTTGATCTTCGCTTTCTTCGCGGCGGCGTAGAGGTCCTTCGCTTCGGCGAGCGTGGTGGAGACCGGCTTCTCGCAGTAGATGTGCTTGCCAGCGGCGATGGCGCGCTGCAACAGCTTCGGGCGCAGCTGTGTCGACGCAGCGTCGAAGAAGACCTGATCCTCGGACTCGAGGGCTTTGTCGAGATCCGTGGTCCAGCGCTGCACCCCGTGCTTCCTGGCGAGCTCCTCGACCTTCCCTGCGTTGCGCCCGACGAGCAGCGGATCCGGCATCACGCGCGTGCCGTCCTTGAGCGCGACGCCGCCCTGCTTGCGGATCTCGAGGATCGAGCGGATCAGGTGCTGGTTCATGCCCATGCGCCCGGTGACGCCGTGCATGATGATGCCGATGCGCTTCTCGCTCACCGCGTGCGCCCCTCCTCAGGCGTCCAGTGCTTCCAGGATTCCCCGAATGTAGCCGATGGCGCGCGCCGCGGCACCGGGACCGTCGGGCACGTAATCGAAGGGCTCCACGGCCACGTCGCCCCCATAACCATGCCTTTTCAATGAAGCGAAAACCGGGGCGAAGCGCTGCTCGCCCTGCCCCGGACCGCGGCGATTGCGGTCGTTGACCTGCACGTGGGCGATCACGCCCTTCGGCAGCCAGCGCTCCAGCAGCGCGCCGAGCGGCTCCTTCTCCATGCGGCCGGCCGCGCTGCAGTCCAGCATGGTTCTCACGGAGGAAGAACCGATCTGCTGGACCATCTGGACAGCTTCCTCGAGCGTGTTGATGAGCGGCGTCGACTCGGCAGAGAGCGCCTCGATGCAGTACACCACGCCCGCTTTCTGCGCGCGTTCGGCGATCGCGGCGAAGCTCGCCTGCGCGCGCGCCATGGCAGCGGCACGCGTTTCACCCGCTTCCACGCGGCGCTGCTGCGGCGAACCGTGCACCAGGTATCTGCCGCCGAGCTCCGCGCAGGTGTCGATCAGCGCCAGCATGACGTCGACGGTTTTCTTCCGCACCGCTTCGTCCTTGGTGCTGATCGACAGCCCGGCGGGCTTGACCAGCAGCCAGTGCAGCCCGGTGACGGCGATGCCGGCGTCCTCGGCGGCTGCGCGCGCCGCGGCGACGCGCGCCGTGCCCATGCGATGCGGCTCTTCGGACAGCGTATAGGGCGCGATCTCGAGGCCGTCGTAACCGAGCTTGGCGGCGTACTCGCATTGCGCCGGAAACGACATCGGCGCGATCACCTCGTTGCACAGCGCGATGCGCACGCGCTACCCCCGGAGGGTTGACTCAGTCTGCAAAAACCCCGGTCTTCTTGATGATCGGGCCCCACTTGTCGACCTCGGACTTGAGCAGGTTGCCGAGCGATCCGGGGTTCGCCTTGGAGAGCGGCACCGGCTCGGCGCCGAGATCGGCGAGGCGCGCGCGGAAAGCGGACGACTGCACCGCGGTCTGCAGCGCGGCGACCAGCTTTTCGACGGCGGGCTTGGGCATGCCTTTCGGGCCGAACAGGCCGTTCCACACCACGAGGTCGAAGCCCTTCAGGCCCTGCTCGTCGAGCGTCGGCAGGTCGGGCATCGAGGCGAGGCGCGAGGCCGTGGTCACGCCGTAGGCCTTCACGTTGCCCGACTTGATCTGCGGCACGGTGTTGGTGGTCTGGTCGCACATGAAATCCACCTGGCCGCCGACCAGGTCGTTCATCGCCGGCCCGGTGCCCTTGTACGGCACCATGGTGAAGTTGGCGTCGATCGCGCTCATGAGCAGAATGCCGCACAGGTAGGACGCCGAGCCGAGGCCGGCGTTGGCGTAGGTCAGCTTGTCCTTGTTGGCTTTCGCATACGGCAGGAACTCGGCGAAGGTCGAAGCCTGCGTGGTTTTCTTGGCGATCAGCATCATCGGCACATCGGCGACCTGGCCGATGTAATCGAAGTCGTTGAGCGTGTCGTACTGCAGCTTGCGGTAGAGCGCCGGCGAGGTCGCCATGCCGATGTGATAGAGCAGCAGCGTGTAGCCGTCGGGCCGCGCCTTCGCCGCGCGGTTGATGCCGATGGTGCCGCCCGCGCCGCCGACGTTCTCGATGATCATCTGCTGCTTGAGCGCATCGCCCATCGCCTGCGCGAGCACGCGAGTGAGCGTGTCGGTCGGGCCGCCCGCCGCCGCCGGCACGATGATGTTGATCGGCTTGGTCGGATACTCCTGCGCAGCCGCAGTCGCAAGCGTGAGAAAGAAGAAAAGCGCGCCGCTGAACCACTTCATGTGGGTGTTCCTCCTAGTCGCTGGCCTTGATTCCGGCCTGCTTGATGACTCTGGCCCAGCGCGGCGTCTCGCGCTGGATCGTGGCTGCGAACTCCGCCGGCGTGCCGCCGATGACGTCCAGGCCGAGGTCGTTCATCTTCTTTCGAACCTCCGCCTGCGCGAGCACTTTTACCGTGTCGCGATGCAGCTGCTCGACGATCGCGGCCGGCGTTCCCGCCGGCGCCATCAGGCCGAACCATGGCACCGCCTCGAACCCGGGATAGCCGGACTCGGCCATCGTCGGCAGCTCGGGCGCCACTGCGGAGCGGGCAGCCGAGGTCACGGCGAACGCGCGCAGCTTGCCCTCGCGCACGAGCGGCACCACGTTCACCACGTTGGCGAACGACAGGGTGATGCGGCCCGCGAGCAGATCGGGCAGCAGCGCCGTCGTGCCGCGGTAGGCGACCGGCCGGATATCGACGCCGGCGATGAACTTGAACAGCTCGGCGGCGAGGTGTTGGGAGGTGCCCGCGCCTGCGTGCGCATAAGTGAGCGCGCCGGGCTGCGCGCGGGCGAGCGCGACGAGTTCCGGCAGCGTTTTTGCGGGCACGCTGCTGGGCACCACGAGCACGTTCGCGGCGACGAAGATCTGCGAGATCGGCGCGAAGTCCCGCGCCGGATCGAAGCTCAGTTTGTCGTACAGGCTCGGGCTGAAAATCAGCGAGCCGTTGCCGAGCATGCCGAGCGTGTAGCCGTTGGCCGGCGACTTGGCGACGCGATCGGCGGCGATATTGCCGCCGGCGCCGGTGACGTTCTCGACCACCACCGGCTTGCCCCACGCCGCGCCCAGTTTCTCCGCCAGCAACCGCGCAGTCACGTCGGGCGCGACGCCGGCGGTGAAGCCGACCAGAATCCGCACCGGCTGCTCGGGATAGCCGCCTTGCGCGCCAGCGTGTGGCGCCACCGCGAGGATGGCCAGCCCGACGATGAAGCAGCGCATCGTTATTTCGTCAGCACCGCGCCCCAGTTGCGATCCCAGTCCTCGCCGCGAAAGTCGGTGACGCGCCCGTCGCGCTGGAAGAACTTGTTCGGGACCTGGAACATGGCGAGAAACAGGCCGCCCTTCGGCCCGGCCCAGGCCTCGTGGCGGCTGCCCGCCGGCCGCCAGACGAACTGGCCGGCATGGCATTCGCCCTCGGGGCACATCAGGCTGCCCTCGAGCACGTAGGTCTGCTCGATCTTCACGTGCTCGTGCTCGGGCAGCCGCGTGCCCGGCGCCATGCGCATGAGCGCGGTGATCAGGCCGGTCTGCTTGTCGACCAGCAGCGTCTTCTGCTCGATGCCGGCGTAGGCGGTCTTCTCCCACGGCAGGCTCTCGACGTCGACGAATCTGGAGGCCAGCTCGGCAGGGGGTGTAAAAGGCAGGTTCATGATTTGCGATGCTCCCCGACCTTGACGATCTTCATGGTATTGGTGCCGCCGGCCTTGCCGATCGGCTCGCCGATGGTGAGCACGATCAGGTCGCCTTCCTTCACCATCTTGCTCGCCACCAGCGCCTTCTCGGCCTCGTGCAGCAGCTCTTCGCGGTCGTGGCCGACGTACTTGACCATCAGCGGGAACACGTCGCGGAACAGCGCGCAGCGATAGCGCGTGCTGGTCTGCGAGGTGAGCGCGTAGATCGGCACCCCGCAGTTGAGGCGGCTCATCCACAGCGCGGTCGAGCCCGACTCGGTGAGCGAGGCGATGCACTTCACCTTCAGGTGGAACGCGGTGAACAGCGCCGCCATGGCGATCGACTGGTCGACGCGCGAGAACACGCGGTTGAGAAAATCCTGCTCGAGGTTGAGCGGCTGCGTCTGCTCGGCCTCGACGCAGATGCGCGCCATCGCCTCGATGGTCTCGACCGGGTAGCGGCCGCTGGCGCTCTCGGCCGAGAGCATCACCGCGTCGGTGCCGTCGAGCACCGCGTTGGCCACGTCGGACACCTCGGCGCGCGTCGGCACCGGGCTGGAAATCATCGACTCCATCATCTGCGTCGCGGTGATGGTGAGCTTGTTCTGCTCGCGCGCGAGGCGGATCATCTTCTTCTGCAGCGCCGGCACCGAGGCGTCGCCCACCTCCACCGCCAGGTCGCCGCGCGCCACCATGATGCCGTCGGAGCCGCGCATGATGTCGAGCAGCGCGGCTTCGCCGACCGCTTCGGCGCGCTCGATTTTCGCGATCAGGAACGCCTTGCCGCCGGCGGCGCGCATCAGCTCGCGCGCCATGTACATGTCGGCGCCGCTCTTCGGGAACGACACCGCGAGATAGTCGGCCTGGATCTTGGCCGAGGTCTTGATGTCCTCCATGTCCTTGGAGGTGAGCGCGGGCGCGGTCAGCCCGCCGCCCTGCCGGTTGATGCCCTTGTTGTTGGAGAGCACGCCGCCGTGACGCACCACGGTGTGCACCTCCTCGCCGCGCACGCTGATGACGTCGAGCACGATCTTGCCGTCGTCGAGCAGCAGCACCGCGCCTGCGCCCACGTCGCGCGGCAGCTCCTTGTAGTCGAGGCCCGCGCGGCCGATGTCGCCGATTTCGATTCCCGCGTCGAGGATGAAGGGAGCACCCTTTTCGAGGGTGACCTTGCCTTCCTTGAACTTGCCGACGCGGATCTTCGGCCCCTGCAGGTCGCACAGGATGGCGACGGTGCGCCCGACCTTGGAGGCGATTTCCTTCACCAGCGCGGCGCGCTTGAGGTGATCGTCAGCCGTGCCGTGCGAGAAATTGAGGCGCACCACGTCGACCCCGGCGAGCACCATGCGCTCGAGCACGGCCGGCTCGCTCGAAGACGGGCCCAGGGTGGCGACGATTTTTGTACTGCGCAGCATGAAGGACGTCCTCGAAAGTTTAACCGATCCAGCCGCGTTCGATGACGACTTCGCCGCGCGCGCTTCGCGTCTCGAAAGCGACACCGTCGTTGATCCGGGACGCGTGCACCGTGAGCGTGCCCGGCATGGTCACCATGCCCGCGAAGCGGCAACGTACACGCTTCACTTGCCTTCCAAATGAATCCATCACCCTCGACACGGAAAGTGCCAGGGTTGCAGTGCCGTGCAGAATGATGTCCGGGAGCCCGGCGGCGCGCGCGTAGTCGACGTCAGTGTGGATCGGGTTCCAGATGCGCGCGCATTCGGTGTACACGTGCGCCGCGGTGGCGGCGAGCGCGATCTCACCGATCGCTTTCAATGGTGCGGATTGCTTCGGCGGGTCCTCCACCTCAACCAGCGCGCGATCCGTGCCCTCCAAAGTTGCGCCGCGATAGAGCGCGCTAAAGTCCGTGGTGCTGACGGGTTTGCCTTTCTCATCGACGGTGAGGAAGCGGTACACCACCAGTGTGCCGGGCTTGCGTTGCAGGGCGGCGACCACCTTGCCCTGGACGAACAGCTTCTCCTCTCTCGGCGGACGGTGAATGACGAGATCATGTTGCGCATGGACCAGGCGCGCGTCGATGGGCAGCAGCCCCGCGCGCTCGCGCAATAAGCGGGTCGCTGGCCACTCGTAGCACACCGGAAACAGCGGGTGCGGGTAACTCGTTTCGCCAAGACCGGCGCTGTAGGCCATCAGCCAGCGCTTGTCGACCCGCTGCTCGTCGGTTTCGATTTCTCGTCCGACGATTTCCGCCGGAATGTTCAAGCGCTGACGTGCACGACGATCTCGCGTGCCGAGCCGCGGCGGCGATGCTCCCACAGGTAAATGCCCTGCCAGGTGCCGAGCGCGAGCTTGCCGTCCGCGATCGGAATCGAGAGCGAGGTCGCGGTCAGCGCGGCCTTGAGATGCGACGGCATGTCGTCCGGCCCCTCGGCATCGTGGGTGTAGAACGGATCGCCTTCCGGCACCAGGCGGTTCAGCCAGCGCTCGAGATCGCGCTTCGCGCTCGGGTCGGCGTTTTCCTGGATCAGCAGGCTGGCGGAGGTATGGCGCACGAATACGGTGCAGAGGCCTTCCCTGACCCGCGCTTTCTCCACGAGCGACACCACTTGCGCGGTGATCTCGTGCAAACCTTGCCCAGGCGTATCGACGCTGAGCTGCTTAACCATTCGCGCGGGCTTCGAGCGCGGCCACCGCCGGCAGCTTCTTGCCCTCGAGGAACTCCAGGAATGCGCCGCCGGCGGTCGAGATGTAGCCGATGCGCTTGTCGATCTTGAACTTGTGGATCGCGGCGACGGTGTCGCCGCCGCCGGCGATGGAGAACGCCTTGGAGCCGGCGATGGCCTTGGCCAGCACCTCGGTGCCTTTGGCGAACGGCTCCTTCTCGAACACGCCCACCGGGCCGTTCCAGAGGATGGTGCCGGCATTCTTCAGCGCCGCGGCCAGGGCCTTGGCGGTTTCCGGGCCGATGTCGAGAATCATCTCGTCGGCCGCCACCTCGCCCACCGGCTTGGTCTTGCCCTTCGGGTCGTCGAGCGATTTCGCCACCACCACGTCGGTCGGCAGCGGGACTTGCGTCTTCTT
>Ga0307497_10000153_pt1 | contig 14928 bp, 15 predicted proteins | sample 10_S_MG_FD_201366 | JGI IMG/M metagenome (GOLD analysis project Ga0307497, IMG submission 201366) | Soil microbial communities from Populus trichocarpa stands in riparian zone in the Pacific Northwest, United States - 10_S | ecosystem: Environmental > Terrestrial > Soil > Riparian zone > Trees...
TTCGCGCACCTCGCGCATGGTTTCCGCCGCCAGGCGCTTCGCGCGGTCGCAGCCGTCGGCGATGATGTTTTTTACCAACGTCGGGTCGTCCAGATAAGCGCGGGCGCGCTCGCGCCTGGGCGCGAGCTACTTGTTGATTGCGTCGATGACCGGCAGCTTGCAGTCCAGGCAGCCGATGCCTGCGCTGGTGCAGCCGTCGTGCGCCCACTGCTTGGTCGCCTCGTTTGAATACACGAGGTGGAGCGACCAGACCGGGCACTTCTCGGGCGTTCCCGGGTCGGTGCGCTTGACCCGCGCCGGGTCGGTCGGCATGGTTCTCACCTTCTTCGCCACCGACTCCGGCTCCTCGCGCAGCGAGATGGTGTTGCCGTAGGACTTGGACATCTTCTGCCCGTCGAGGCCCGGCATCTTGGACGCCTCGGTGAGCAGCGCCTCGGGCTCGACCAGGATCCTCTTGCCGCCGCCTTCCAGCCAGCCGTACAGGCGCTCCTGGTCGCCGCGCGTCAGGTTCTGCTGCTCGTCGACCAGCGCCTCGGCGCGTCCGAGCGCCTCCGCCTCGCCCTGCTCCAGGTATTTCGTGCGCAGCTCGGCGAGCAGGCGCGCCTTCTTCGTGCCCATTTTCTTCACCGCGGCCTTGGCCTTCTCCTCGAAGCCCGGCTCCTTGCCGTAGAGGTGGTTGAAGCGCCGCGCCACCTCGCGCGTGAACTCGACGTGCGGCACCTGGTCCTCCCCCACCGGCACGTAGCGCGCGCGGTAGATCAGGATGTCGGCCGACTGCAGCAGCGGGTAGCCGAGGAAACCGTAGGTGGAGAGATCCTTGTCGGCCAGCTTTTCCTGCTGGTCCTTGTACGTCGGAACGCGCTCGAGCCAGCCGAGCGGCGTGATCATCGAGAGCAGGAGGTGCAGCTCGGCGTGCTCGGGGACCTGCGACTGAATGAAGAGGATTGCCTGGTTGGGGTCGATGCCGGCGGCGAGCCAATCGATCACCATGTCCCAGCCGTTCTCCTTGACGCTGTCCGGCTTTTCGTAGTCGGTGGTGAGCGCGTGCCAGTCGGCGACGAAATACAGGCACAGGTATTCGGCCTGCAGCCGCACCCAGTTCTTGAGCACGCCGTGGTAGTGACCGAGGTGCAGGCTCCCCGTGGGCCGCATGCCGGAGAGGACGCGGGTCTCGTGCATCAGAACACCATCGCCCGGATGATCGCGTCGGAGGCGTCGATGAGCGGCTGGAGCAGGAAGCTGAGCCCGTTGGTTACGATCAGCACGAGAAGGAGCGGGATGCCCCAGGGCTCGAGCTTGGCGTAGCGCCACGCGGCGCGGGTGGGAAGAAGGCTCGCCACGATGCGTCCGCCGTCGAGCGGCAGGATCGGCAGCAGGTTGAGAAACATGAAGATCAGGTTGACCATGATGCCGGCCTGCGACATGGCCTCCATGGCGCCGGAGAAGCCGTTCTCGGGCATCAGCAGCGAGAGCTTGAGAAGCGCGACCCAGGCGAGCGCCATGCCGAGATTGGCTCCCGGTCCCGCCGCGGCGACGAGCGCCATGTGCTGGCGCGGCTTGCGCAGCGCCGAGTAGTTCACCGGCACCGGCTTGGCCCAGCCGAAGAGGAAGCCGTGCGTCCCGGCGAGGCTCGAGGCGACGAGGATGAGCGCCGGAACGGCGATCGTGCCGACCGGGTCGATGTGCCGGATCGGGTTCAGGCTGATGCGGCCCTGCGCATGCGCGGTCATGTCGCCGAAATAGCGTGCCACGTAGCCGTGCGCCGCCTCGTGCAGCGTGATTGCGAACAGCACCGGGAGGGCGTAGATGGCGACCGTCTGGACCAGGAGATTGACGTCCATCTTTTTCCCGCAAGTCTATCAGACAGGCTGGACGGCAAAAGGCGCGAGCGATCCCTTGCCCACGCGTAGCACCTGCGGCTCGGCTTTCGTAAGATCGATGACAGTCGAGGGCTCGACGCCACAGGGACCGCCGTCGACGATGACGTCGAGCCCGTCCTCGAGCCGCGCGCGGATTTCCTGCGCGTCGGCGAGCGACGCCGTTTCGCCGGCGACGGTGAGCGTCGCCGAGAGCATCGGCGCGTCGAGCTCCGCGAGCAGCGCGTGTGCCGCGGGATGGCCCGGGATGCGCACGCCGATGGTCTTGCGGCTGGTCGCGCGCCGCGGAACCTGCCGACGCGCCGGCAGGATGAAGGTGTAGCTTCCAGGCGTCGCGCTCTTCAGCAGCCGAAAGCGCGCATCGTCCACGATCGCATAGGCCGAGATCTCGGAAAGGTCGCGGCACATGAGCGTAAGGCGGTGGCGCTCGTCGAAGCCGCGGATGCGGCGCAGCCGCTCGAGCGCCGTGGTGGCGCCGAGGTCGCAGCCGAGCGCGTAGCACGAGTCGGTGGGATAGGCGATGAGCCCGCCCTGCTTCACCGCCTCGGCGGCGATGCGGATCAGCCGCCTCTGCGGATGCGTAGGATGGACCGAAAGAAACTGCGCCATCAGGCGAGGAACTCTTCGATCAGCCGCGCCACTTCCTCCGGCTGGTCGTGATGCAGCATATGGCTTGCGTCTTTCACGGTCTTGTACTTTAGATTGGAAAACGTCGCGCGCCGTTCGGCATGCTGGGCCTCGCTCAAGCCAAGCCGCTTCAAAGTGTCGGACTCGGCGGCGTCGACCCAAAGCACCGGCGCGCTCACCTCGCGCCAGCAGGCCTGCACCTCCTCGATCCGGTAAAGAAGCGGGTTCACGATCTTGTGCGCCGGATCGCCGCGCAGCACGACGGTCTGGCCCTCCTCCCTGCCCCAGTGGCGCGCGAGGAAGTCCGCTTTCCCCCGCGTCAACCTGGGATTGCCCTCGCGCAAGCGTTCGGCCAGTGCGGCGAAATCCTTGTACGGGCGCAGCGACGGCCGCTCGTGCAGCTCGTTCAGCCAGCGCGCATAGCGCTTCGGCGCCTGCTCCGGGCGGGTCGCGGCCATGCCGAAGCCTTCCAGGTTCACGAGCCTCGCCACGCGCCGCGGACGGATGCCGGCATATAGAGCCGCAACATTGCCTCCGAGGCTGTGGCCCACCAGATTCACCGGACGTTCAGGTTCGAACTCTTCGAGCAGGCAATCGAGATCGGCGATGTAGTCGGGAAACCAGTACGAGTCGGACCTTCCCCATTCGGTGAGGCCGTAGCCGCGCCAGTCGGGCGCGTAGACGTCCCAGCCGCCCGGGAGCGCGTCGACCACGAACTGGAACGACGCCGAGACATCCATCCAGCCGTGCAGCAGGAACACCCGGGGCGCGCCGGAGCGAACGGACGGCGGCGGCCAGCGGCGCACGTGGTAGCGCAGGCCGCGGATGGCGAGGAAAAGCGATTCGCTGTCTCTCAATGCGCGAACCCGAAATCGACCTGCGGGCGCCGACCGCTGACGAGGTCGGCGAGCGCCCTGCCCGAGCCGCAGGCGAGCGTCCAGCCGAGCGTGCCGTGGCCGGTGTTGAGGAAGAGGTTGGAGAGGCGCGTACCCCCCACGATCGGCACGTTGCCCGGCGTCGCCGGGCGCAGCCCGGCCCAGCTGTCGTAGCTCGTGATGCTGCGCAGTGCCGGAAACAGGTCCACCACCCGCCGCGCGATCGCCGCGCAGCGCACCGGGCTCACCGCGGTGTCGTAGCCCGCGAGCTCGGCAGTGCCGGCGGCACGCAGCCGGTTGCCGAGACGCGAGATCACGATCTTATGCGCTTCGTCGGTGAGGCTCACCGTCGGCGCGGCTTCGGCGTGCTCGGGTCCGAGCGCCATCGTGATCGAGTAGCCTTTGAGCGGATACACCGGGATCGACAGGCCGAGCGGCTTGAGCGCGAGCGGGCTGTAGCTTCCGAGCGCCACCACATAAGCGTCGGCCTGGAGATGCTTTTCTTCTTCCTCGTCCACCACCGTTACGCCGCGCACCGCACCGCCGCCCGCTTCGATCGCCTCGATCGTGCTGTCATATCGGAACCGGACGCCGCGCCGCGCCGCGAGACGCGCAAGCTCCTCGGTGAAGCGACGGGCATCGCCTGACTCGTCGCCGGGCGTGTAGACGCCGCCGGTGACCGGGACCTGGGATTCCCGCAGCGCGGGCTCGAGCGCGAGGCATTCGGGCGCCGACTTCACCTGCCGTTCGATGCCGAGCGCACGCGCCGCTTCGGCATCGCGCGCGAGCACCTCGAAATCGTGGCCGTCGGTGGCGAAATGCAGGATGCCGCGGCTCAAGTGGTCATAGCGCAGCCCGGCCTTCTCGCGCAGCTCGCGCAGGCAGTCGCGGCTGTATTGCGCGAGCCCGGCGAGCGCGCGGCAGTTGCGCTCGAAGCGGCCCGGCAGGCATTCGACGACGAAGCGCAAGCCCCACATCCACTGCGCCCAGTCCGGGCGCGCCCGGAAGAGCAGCGGCGCGTCCTCGCGCCCGAGCCAGTGCAGGATCTTGGGCAGCACCGAGGGCTTCGCCCAAGGCTCGGCGTGGCCGGCCGAGATCTGGCCGCCGTTCGCGAACGAGGTTTCCATGGCGGCGCGAGGCTGGCGCTCGACCACGCTCACCTCGTGGCCCGCCTCGGCGAGGTACCAGGCGCTGGCCACGCCGACTACGCCGGCGCCGAGAACGAGCACTCTCACTCGATTATCATAGCGCCATGCCCCTTTTCTCCATCGGCGAGCGCCGGCCCGAGCTGCGCGGCGAGCATCACTTCATCGCCTACGACGCGACGCTCGTGGGCAGCATCGTGCTCGAAAACAACGTCAACGTCTGGTTCCAGAGCGTCATCCGGGCGGATAACGACCAGGTGACCATCGGCGAGGGTTGCAACATCCAGGACGGGTCGGTGCTGCACGTTGACCCCGGCTATCCGATGACCCTCGGGCGCCGCGTGAGCATCGGCCACAAGGTGATGCTGCATGGCTGCACCATCGGCGAGGGCTCGCTCGTCGGCATCAACAGCGTCATCATGAACGGCGCCCGCATCGGCCGCAGCACGCTGATCGGCGCAAATACGCTCATCGCCGAGGGCAAGGAGATTCCCGACGGGGTGCTGGTGATCGGCTCGCCGGGCAAAGTCGTGCGCGAGCTCAGGCAGGAGGAAAAGGATTTCCTGCTGAAGATCGCGCAGGGGTACATCGACCGCTCGCGGTTCTACGCAACCCATCTGAAGCAAATCTAGTTACTTCGGCGCCATCCGGATCGCGCCGTCGAGCCGGATGGTCTCGGCGTTCAGCATCTCGATCTCGACGATCGCCTTCACCATCTGCGCGTACTCGGCGGGCCGCCCGAGGCGCGAGGGAAACGGCACCTGCTTGCCGAGGGAGTCCTGCGCGTCCTTCGGCAGCCCGGCGAGCATCGGCGTCTCGAAGATGCCGGGCGCGATCGAGCACACGCGGATGCCGTTGCGCGACAGGTCGCGCGCGATCGGCAGCGTCATGCCGACGATGGCGCCCTTGGAGGCCGAATAGGCGGCCTGGCCGATCTGGCCGTCGAAGGCGGCGACCGAAGCGGTGTTGACGATCACGCCGCGCTCGCCGCCAGCATTGGGCGAGGCCTTCGCCATCGCGTCCGCGGCGAGGCGGGTCATGTTGAAGGTCCCGATGACGTTGACCATGAGGACCCTCTGGAACCGGCCGAGATCGTGCGGCAGCTCCTTGCCAAGCGTGCGCTCGGCGAGCGCGATGCCGGCGCAGTTGACGAGCACGTGCAGGCCGCCGAATTCCCTCAGCGCGAGCGCGACCGCGGCCTTACCGTCGGCCTCGGAAGCGACGTCGCACTTGATGAAGCGGCCGTTCAGCTCGCGCGCCAGCTTCTCACCCGCCTCGGCCTGAAGGTCGGCGACCACGACCTTGGCGCCGTTCTCCGCCGCCATGCGCGCGGTCGCTCCGCCGAGGCCCGAGGCGCCGCCGGTCACCAGGAATACGCTGTTCTTGATCTGCATGAAAGACCCCTCTGGAAATTCGGGAATAAGGTAATTCGGCCCGGAAACGCTCGGAATTCAAAGATAATTCTACCCTCCATGCACCTCGGCTTCGGGATCCGCTTCAACGATTTGTACGAGCGCGAAGGGCTCGCGCGCATCGACGCCGCGTTCGTGGATTTTCTCGGCCAGGGCGACGCCGCCTTGCGCGATCGCATGGTCGCGGCCCGGGCGGCTCCTCCCGCAGGGAAGCAAGAGTCGGATCTCCTGATCGAGGCGGCGCCGCACGTCGAGGATTTCATCGCGCAGCTGTTCGGCATCGAGGCCGAGGCGCAGGCGCTGGCCGCGAAGCACCACGAGCTCGCGCCGCTCTACTCGGTGAAGCGCCTCTTCGTGCAGCGGCGCGCAATGCACAAGGTGAAGCCCGAAGATGCACGGCCTGACGGATTCCAATTCACGACTGAACTCGACTTCGCCCGCAAGATCGCGGAGTGGTTGAAGGACGAGGCGGCGCATGCGTCGCAGCTCGAGGCGGCCGCGCGCTACGCGGCCTGGGCCGCCACCACGCCCGAGGGCAAGGCGAAGCACCGCCACGGCGTGCTCTTCAAGGCGCCGCGCAAGCTCGACTACATGCGCCTTGTGCCTGTACACACGACCAATGAGAGAGGGTTCAGCGAACATAGCCTGGAGCACCTGCGCGAGCGGCAGGGGTTCGAGCTCACCGACCGCGGCACCGACCTGGTCGGCGCGCTCGACGAGGCGAACTACTGCATCTGGTGCCACGAGCAGGGCAAGGATTCCTGCTCGAAAGGACTGAAGGAGAAGTCTCCTTCAACAGAATTCAAGAAAACGGTCTTCGGAGTGCCTCTGAACGGCTGCCCGCTCGAAGAGAAGATCTCCGAATTCCACATGGTGAAGGCGCGCGGCCAGCCGCTCGCCGCGCTCGGCATCATCGCGGTGGACAACCCGATGGTCGCGGGCACCGGCCACCGCATCTGCAACGACTGCATGAAGTCCTGCATCTACCAGAAGCAGGACCCGGTCAACATCCCGCAGGCCGAGACGCGCACGCTGAAGGACGTGCTCGAGCTGCCCTGGGGCTTCGAGATCTATTCGCTGCTCACGCGCTGGAACCCGTTCGACCTGCGTCGCCCCTACCCGAGAGCGCCCACCGGAAAGCGCGTCCTCGTCGTGGGCCTCGGGCCAGCGAGCTTCACCCTGGCGCACCACCTGATGAATGACGGCCACACCGTGGTGGGAATCGACGGCCTGAAGATCGAGCCGCTCGACCCGGGGATCTCGGGCGTGGACCCGCTCGGCAACCGCACGCCGTTCCGCCCGATCAGGCGCATCGAGGAGCTGCAGGAGAAGCTGAACGAGCGCGTGATGGCCGGCTTCGGCGGCGTTGCCGAGTACGGCATCACGGTGCGCTGGGACAAGAACTTCCTCAAGATCATCCGCCTGCTGCTCGAGCGGCGGCGCCAGTTCGCCATGCTCGGCGGCGTGCGCTTCGGTGGCACCCTCAGCATCGACGAGGCGTTCGGTAGCGAGGATGCCGGAGGCATGGGCTTCGACCACATCGCCCTGTGCGCCGGGGCGGGCCGTCCCACCGTGCTCGAAATCCCGAACGGCTTCGCGCGCGGCGTGCGCGCGGCTTCCGACTTCCTGATGGCGCTTCAGCTCACCGGCGCCGCCAAGCGCGAGTCGATCGCCAACCTGCAGATCCGCCTGCCGATCGTGGTGATCGGCGGCGGGCTCACCGCGATCGACACCGCGACCGAGTCGCTCGCCTACTACGCGATCCAGGTCGAGAAATTCCTCGCGCGCTACGAGGCGCTCGACCAGAGGCCGTTCTGGAACGCCGAGGAGCAGGCGATCGCGCAGGAGTTCATCTCCCATGCGACGGCGCTGCGCTCTGCTTCTCCCTCCGAACGTCTTTCCTTGTTGAAATCCTGGGGCGGCTCGACCATCGCCTACCGGCGCAGGATGATCGACAGCCCCTCCTACACCCTGAACCACGAGGAGGTGGAAAAGGCGCTCGAGGAAGGCATCGCTTTCGCGGAGGGCCTGTCGCCGACCCGGATCGAGGTCGACGAATTCGGCCACGCCAAGGCGGTTCAATTCATCAATTCAGAAAAGCAGCCGATCGTTCTGCCGGCCCGCTCCGTGCTCATTGCTGCGGGTACGCAGCCGAACACGGTGCTCGCCCGCGAGGAAGGCGTGAGCCTCGCGCTCGACGGCAAGTACTTCCAGGCCTGCGACGAGAACGGCGCGCCGGTGAAGCCCGAGCGCCATAGCGCCAAGCCGAAGGAGGTGCAGGTCCTGCTCCACCGGCGCCCCGACGGACGCTTCATGAGCTTCTTCGGCGACCTGCATCCCTCGTACTTCGGCAACGTCGTGAAAGCGATGGGCAGCGCCAAGCAGGGTTTTCCTGTCGTCAGCAAAGTTCTTTCACAAAGAAGTCCATCCACCTCAGCGGACGACGCGCAATTCCTGTCCCGCCTGAACCGCGACCTACGGGCGGTGGTGCACGAAGTGCGCCGGCTCACGCCGCGCATCGTCGAGGTGGTGCTGCGCGCACCGGTGGCGGCGCGCCGCTTCAACCCCGGCCAGTTCTACCGCATGCAGAACTTCGAGACCCTGGCGATGAAGCTGCCGGGCACCACGCTGGCGATGGAGGGCCTCGCCCTCACCGGGGCGTGGGTCGACCGCGAGAAGGGCCTGATCTCCGTGATCGCCCTCGAGATGGGCGGCTCGGCCGACCTCCTCGCCTACCTGCGTCCGGGCGAGCCGGTGGTGCTGATGGGTCCCACCGGGACGCCGACCGAGATTCCCGGCGACGAGACGGTGGTGCTCGCCGGCGGCGGTCTCGGAAACGCGGTGCTCTTCTCCATCGGGCGCGCCTTGCGCGCCGCGGGCAGCAAGGTCATCTACTTCGCAGGCTACAAGTCGATGCTCGACCGCTACAGGATTGACGACATCGAAGCCTCGTCCGACGTGGTGATCTGGTGCTGCGACGAGGCACCCGGATTCGCTCCGCGCCGACCGCAGGACCGCGCCTTCGTCGGCAACATCGTCCAGGCGATGCACGCGTACGCTTCGGGCGCGCTCGGCAAGCAGGAAATCCCGTTTTCGGACACGGATCGCATCATCGCCATCGGCTCCGACAAGATGATGGCGGCGGTCGCGCTCGCGCGCCACGGCGTTTTAAAAAAGCATTTGAAACCGGGGCATGTCGCGATCGGGTCGATCAACAGCCCGATGCAGTGCATGATGAAAGAGATCTGCGCCCAGTGCCTGCAGCCGCACATCGACCCGGCGACCGGCAGCACGACCTACGTCTTCTCGTGCTTCAACCAGGACCAGCCGCTCGACCAGGTCGACTTCGGCGCGCTCGCGCAACGCCTGGCGCAGAACGGCGTGCAGGAAAAGCTCACCGCGCTCTGGATCGGGCGCTGCCTCAAGGAGCTTCCGCCACCTGCGGAGCGCAAGGCCGCCTAGGAATCTAAGGCTGCCGCGACAGGCAGTACGCCGCGCGATGCAGCCAGCAGCTCCGGTTCTCTGCGTGCTTGTCCAAACGCAGTGAGCGGACCTTCTCCGCGCCGCCGCCAGCAAACGCTTTCTGCAAACGATGCTCGGTGGACCTGCTCCGTGCCCCGATGCACGGGTAGATGCCCACCTTTCCGACAAATCGTGCGCCCCAGCGCGGGCTGCCACGCGTCGCTTTGAGAATTCGACCGCCGCCATTCTTCAGCGTCAGCGGCACGACGAGCCGGCCTCCCGCTTGCAAGACGTCGAGCCACACGCTCGAAAGGTCGTTGACGCCGGCATTGACGAGAATCGCGTCGACCGGTCCCGGATCGTGAGAAAACCCGTCTCCGCTGACGACTTCGACCTGCCGATAGTCCCTTAGATTCCGCCGCGCGCGCCGAGCGAGCGCGGCGTCGATCTCGATCGCGATGACGCGGCCTGCTTCGCCGACCATCCTTGCGATGATCGCCGAGTAGTAGCCCGTGCCCGCGCCTACGTGGTAGACGGACTGGCCCTCCTTCAGCGCGAGCTGTTCGATCAGCCACGCGAGAAAGGAAGGGTGTCCGTTGTTGAGCCAGCGCCTGGGATCGATGGCGACCAATACGTTGTGGCTCAAGTGCCGGGGATCCGCGTCATTAGTCCTCGTGTATCCGAGCCCGGCTTGAGTCCCACTCAGCAGCCGCCAGGGACCACGCCCCAGGAACGCCTCGCGCGGAACGGTGGCGAATGCCTCCACAAGCCGCTCGGATTTCAGGCCGGCGGACCAGCGCAGCTCCTCGGCATACCACCGACGCTGAAGGTCGAGGATTGCGCTGCGCTTCAGTTTTTTCGCGGTGCTGCTTCCATGAGGAGCGCAAGCGCGCGCTCGAGACTCCGGTATCCCGGGCCGCCGCCGCGGTAGTGCCCCAGTCGCACCACCACGAGGTCGTGCGACGGGATGATGAGCGCGATCTGCGTGCCCGAGCCGGCCATGTAGTACGCGTCTCGCGGCACCGGGAAAGCGCCTTTGCCATTGACCCAGAAGAACGCGCCATAGATGGGGCGGCCATCGGCCTGCCAGGCGGGTGCCACGGTGCTCACGAACTTGGCGTAGCCCTCGGGCAGGATGCGCTTGCCGTTCCACACGCCGTCCTGAAGGTACAGGTTGGCGAGACGCGCCCAATCGCGAGCCGACGCGAGCTCGTAGCCCTGCAGGAGAAAGTTTCCGTACGGATCGGTCTCCATCACCATCGTGCGAACACCGATCGCATCGAACAGCTCGCGCTGCGGGAACGACAGGTATTCTTCGCCGCGCTTCTCGACCGCGAGGCGCACCAGGTAGTTGACCAGGACCGGGTCGCTGTTGCGGTAGCGGCCCACGCTGTCCGGCGGCCATTGCTGCGGACGCGTGGCGGCGTAATGGAAGGAGTTGACAGCGCCGGTATAGAGGTAGACGTGATCGGGATAGCCGCGCGACGGGTCGTAATCCGGATCCTGCGGCGCCCGGATGCGCAGCCCGCTCGACATCCGCATGAGGTCGGAGATGCGGATCTTCGCGCGCGCATCGCCCGGGCCCTGCCACTCGGGAATCGGCGCAGGCTGCGAAAGGTCGTAGACGCCCTGCCGGACGAGGATACCCATCAGCGCCGCGGTCACGCTCTTGCCCATCGACCAGCTCTCGAGCGGCGTGTGCATCGTGATGCCCTTGCCGTAGCGCTCCGCAATAAGCCGTCCTTTCCACGTCACCACGAATGCCGCCGTCATTGCCACCGCCGGATCGAAAGCAGCATCCAGCGCCTGGTTCACCTTGGCCATGTCGACGCCCGCAGGCAGCGGATCCTTCGGCAACACGTCGCCCATGGGCCAAGGCTGCGTGGACGGGTCCGGCAGCTGGCGCTTGACGCGAACGGGCTTGAATTCAGGCGAATCCTTTCCGGCGGGCAGCGTCACGCAGCCCTGATCGCCGAGATAGCGCGCGGTGCGCTTCACGCCGTTCGGCAGCGTGACGTGCACCGCCTTCGCGGCGCGATCGATCACCGGCTTCCCGAGTCGGGCGCGCTCCTCGTACGGACCGGTGAAGAATCCGACGTTGTCGCGGGCGAAGTCCGGATCGAGCCCCGTGATGAACACCGCCGAGCACATCACCTTGGCGTAGCCCGCGGCGTGCAGCTCCAGCGGATCGCCGGGCGGCGGCACGTACGGCGTGTCGAGCTCGAGCGTCTTCGCGCGCGCGATGAGCGGATCGTTCTGCATTTGCGCCGCGGCCGGATGGGCCGCGAACATCAGCGCAAGCAGGACGGGCAGCGCTCTTTTCATGCTCCCCCGCCGGCCCGCAGATACTCCGCCATCGCCCCGAACCTGCGACGCGTCTCCCACGCGAACAGCATGTTCCCAGCCCAGCCGAACAGCGCCTCGAGCGAAGTCGGGCGTAGTTGAATCGCGTAGGTGTAGATCAGGTTGCAGCTCCCGTCGCCGCGGTCGGTGAAGCGCATCGACGCCGCCCAGCGCTCGAACACGCCGGTCGGCTCGAGCAACTCCGCGGCAGCCTGGCGCGGAGGGTCATACACGAGAAAGCGCGTGCGCATCGTCACCCCGCCCTTCCAGCCGCGGCCGCGGTTGGTCGAAATCGCGCCCGCATAAGGATGCGTTCCGCCGCCCTCCACGTGCATGGCCTCGAGCAGCGTGTCCCAGCGCAGGCGCACTTCGTGATTGAAGAACGCCTCGAACGCCGCGGCGCTCGGCGCCGGCATCACGAAGGCGAGCCTGCCGTGCGAATGTTTCTGGGTCATGCGGACCTGACGGGCCAGCGCGAGCCTGCCATATATATCGGATGCCCATGCCAATTGATAGTGGTGCTCCGTTGAGCCCGCTTCACCGAATCCAGCCCGTTCATAGAACCGCCCCGCACGACGGTTGGTCTTGAGAACGCTGAGCGTCGAAGGCCCGGAGATCGACGAACCCGACGACCTGCTGCTCCACCACGATGAGCCGGACCGATGCTGGTGCGAGTTGCAGGAAGAACTGTGCCCGCTCCCGCTCGTCATTCCAGGGCTGCCCCCTCGCTGCATCCACGTAAGGCTCCATGGCACTGCGAAAGAGTTGATACAGCGCTTCGGGGTCATGGGGTTGCGCGGACAACGCGACGTTCATGCGCCCTAGGCACCCTCGATTCGTAGCCATGGCACCTGCGTTTTGGCCCGAGCAACAGCGCCCTCTTCGGAATTGAACACCAGACTGGAGTATCGATGCAGACAGCGCCACACTCCATCCTCCGGATCGCGCCGATACTCCTCAAATCCAAACGAGCCGTCCGGGCGCGCGAAAATGTCCACGCAAAGGTCGCCGGGCGAATTTTCCAGCGACGCGAGCACCTTGTTGCTCATTGGCGACGCTATCTCCGGCCCGTTCCGACCTAGGGCCTGCTGGACTGCCCATCGGTGACACTCGTGGAAAAAGGCGGGTGGTTGAGGCAAGGCTGGAAGCCAGCGAAGTTCGTGCTGAGCCGCTCCGGCGAGCACGCCCCCGAAGCGAGCGCAGAAGAAATGTGCATGCAGCTCGTACGCCTCGCCGCTCGCCGCATGAAAGAACTGGATCGCGGAATCGAGCGGTGAAATGACTTCGAGCGAACGAGCGCACTCTTCACCGACCTCGCGATGGACGGCGTCGAGGGGCCCCTCCCCGGCTTCGAGTCCGCCACCCGGAAGAAACAGCCGGAGCTTGTCGACAACGCATGCCACCTGGAGCTTCTCGTCGAGGATCACCGCATAGGCTGCCAATCGCTGTTGATAGGATCGTCCACTCTCCCGGTGGCCAAAGCTCTGGGCGGTTGTCATGGGTTGGGGTCATGGATTTGTCCGGCGCGTACGGTACTCCGAAGGGGCGGTTGCGCAAACTGCGGGGTGTGTGGTCCTCGGAAACATCGCCGCGCCGGGCCTAGACTTGCGCAATTATTATATAAGGTATATATAATCCTTGCGATGCCGAAACCAAAGGCCCAGGTCAGCACGTTCTCGGCCACGGCGCGCGACCTGGCGATGCTGGAGGCGGTGGCGCGCTACCACGGCCTCAACAAGAGCGCGACCATCGCGAGCCTCGTGCGCAGGGAGTTCTGGCGCGTGTTCCCCGGCGGCACCGACAAGGTGAAGCCGGACCGCGGCGCGAAAGTCGAAGCCGACTGATGAAGCGATGAGATTTGCTGGGTTTAACGGCCGGCCTGTCGGCGTTGTGGCTGATGAGCGCGCGCGCGTGGACCGCGGCGAAGCTCAGTGTGGGCGAAAGCGACGTCCTGGTCGTGGTCGACGTGCAGAACTGCTTCGTGCCGGGTGGCTCGCTCGCGGTGAAGGGGGGCGACGAGATCGTGCCGCTCGTGAACCGGCTCGCCAGACGCTTCAGGCACGTCGTGCTGACGCAGGACTGGCACACGAGCGACCATGTCTCGTTCGCGTCGCAGCATCCGGGCAAGAAGCCATTCGACACGGTCGTCCTCGCCTATGGTACGCAGGTGCTATGGCCCGATCATTGCGTCCAGGGAACCGAGGGCGCGAGGCTTCACAAGGGGCTGGAAATCCCGCACGCCGAGGTCATCATCCGCAAGGGCAACCGGCCCGGGGTCGACAGCTATTCGGCGTTCGTCGAGGCCGACGGGAAGACGCAGACCGGCCTCGGAGGCTATCTCAAGCAGCGCGGCCTCAAACGCGTGTTCTTCGCCGGCCTCGCTACCGACTTCTGCGTCGCGTGGAGCGCGCTCGACGCGCGCCGCCAGGGCTTCGAGGCGCTGGTCATCGAGGACGCCTGCCGGGGTATCGATACCCAGGGCTCGCTCGCCAAGGCGTGGACGGACATGAACTCGGCCGGCGTCCAACGCATCCAATCATCGGATCTCCTGTAGGAACATCATGAAGCTACTCGGAATCATCGCCGCGGCGCTCGCCGCCGGCACAGTGCAGGCGCAGAACGTCAAGATCGGCGAGCTGAACAGCTACAAGGTGTTCCCCGCCTTTCTCGAGCCCTACAAGAAGGGCATGGAGCTCGCGCTGGAGGAGATCAACGCCTCGGGCGGGGTGAACGGCAGCAAGCTCGAGCTGGTGAGCCGCGACGACGGCGGCACGCCAGGCGACGCGGTGCGTGCGGCTGAGGAGCTGCTCTCGCGCGAGAAGGTGAACGTCCTCATGGGCACGTTCGCCTCCAACGTGGGCCTCGCGGTGGCGAACCTCGCCAACCAGAGGAAGGTGCTGTTCCTCGCCTCCGAGCCGCTCACCGACAAGATCGTGTGGGAGAACGGCAACCGCTACACCTTTCGCCTGCGCCCCTCGACCTACATGCAGACCGCGATGCTGATCCCGCAGGCGGCCAAGCTCGGCAAGAAGCGCTGGGCGATCGTGTATCCCAACTACGAATACGGCCAGTCGGCTGCCGCGTCGTTCAAGAAGCTGCTGTCGCAGGCGCAGCCCGGCGCCGAGTTCATCGCCGAGCAGGCGCCAGCGCTCGGCAAGATCGACGCCGGCGCGGTGGTGCAGGCGCT
>Ga0307497_10000154_pt1 | contig 14889 bp, 18 predicted proteins | sample 10_S_MG_FD_201366 | JGI IMG/M metagenome (GOLD analysis project Ga0307497, IMG submission 201366) | Soil microbial communities from Populus trichocarpa stands in riparian zone in the Pacific Northwest, United States - 10_S | ecosystem: Environmental > Terrestrial > Soil > Riparian zone > Trees...
CGCTCGCGAGCCTCGAAGGCATCGAAGACCTCGCGCTCACGACCAACGGCACGCGGCTCGCCGGGCACGCGGCCGAGCTCAAGGCCGCGGGACTCAAGCGCCTCACCGTGAGCCTCGACAGCCTGGACGAGCAGGTATTTCGCGAGATGAACGGCGGCCGCGGCGATCTCGCGACGGTGCTCGCCGGGATCGAGGCCGCGAACCGCGCCGGGTTTGCGCCGCTGAAGATCAACGCGGTGATCGAGCGCGGCAAGAACGACCACACGGCGCTCGACCTCGTCGAGCGTTTCCGCGGCACGGGCACGATCGTGCGCTTCATCGAGTACATGGACGTCGGCACAGTCAACGGCTGGCGCCCCGATCAGGTCGTCCCGTCGCGGGAGCTGCTCGCGCGGATCTCCGCGCGTTGGCCGCTCGAGCCGCGCGACGGCAACTACCGCGGCGAAGTCGCGAAGCGCTACGCATTCAAGGACGGGCAGGGCGAAGTGGGCTTCATTTCTTCGGTCAGCGCGCCGTTCTGCGGCGACTGCCACCGCGCGCGGCTGTCGGCCGACGGCACGGTGTACACGTGCTTGTTCGCCGCGCGCGGCACCGAGCTGCGCGCCCCGTTGCGTGCGGGCGCAACCGACGCGGATCTCGTCGGCCTTCTCCAGAACGTCTGGCGCAACCGCGACGATCGCTACAGCGAGCTGCGCGGCCGCCTGCTCGAGCACAAGACCGACGCCGCGAAGAACGAGCGCGTCGAGATGTATCGGATGGGCGGCTGATGCTCTCGCACGTCGACAAGGCGAATCGGCCGACGATGGTCGACGTCGGCGACAAGGCCGTCACGACGCGCACGGCGACCGCGCGCGCGATCGTCGTTTTCCCGGCCGACGCGCCGCTGGAAGCGGGCGGCGTGCTGCGCACCAAGAAGGGTCCGGTGTTCGACACCGCGATCGTCGCGGGCGTCATGGCCGCGAAGCGCACGTCCGAGCTGATCCCGTTCTGTCATCCGATCGTGCTCGAGGACTGCAAGATCTCGATCGAGTGGAGCGGGCCGCGCGAGGTCGTGATCGAGTGCTCCGTCCGCGCGACGCACAAGACCGGCGTCGAGATGGAAGCATTGACGGGCGCGACGACCGCCGCGCTCACGGTCTACGACATGTGCAAGGCGCTCACGCATGGCATCGAGATTCGCGACGTCGCGCTGCTCTCGAAGACCGGCGGCAAGCGCGACTACCAAAAGACCGCGCACGGCCCGAAGCCATGATCAACGTCACGGCGCGCTATTTCGCCGCGTTTCGCGAACGCGCGGGCCGCGACGCGGAGGCGCTCACGACCGACGCTTGCACGGCCGCCGAGCTCTATGCCGAGCTCGCGCGCCGGCACGGCTTTGCCGACTCGATGACGCGCTGCAAGGTCGCGATCAACGATCGGCTCGCGGCCTGGGACGTGCGCTTGTCGGCCGGCGACGAGGTGCTGTTCTTCCCGCCCGTCGCGGGCGGCTGAGCCTTCCGAGCTCGCGATGGGCTTCAAGATCACCGCGCGCGCGATCGATCCCGAGGCGCTCAAGCGCACGCTCGAGGCGGACGCCGCAGGCGCTTGCGTTACGTTCGAGGGCTGGGTCCGCGATCACAACGACGGCTCGCCGGTCGTCGCGCTCGAGTACGAGGCGCACGCCGCGATCGCGGATGAGGAGGGCGCAAAGATTCTCCACGAGGCGCTCGAACGCTTCGCGATCACGACCGCGCACTGCGAGCACCGCGTCGGCAAGCTCGCGATCGGCGACTGCGCGGTCTGGGTCGGTGTGAGCGCCGCGCATCGCGGCGCGGCGTTCGACGCGTGCCGTTACATCATCGATGAAACGAAGCAGCGCGTTCCGATCTGGAAGAAAGAGCACTACCGCGACGGGCAGTCGGGTTGGGTGAATTGCGCGACGCGCACGGACGCGCCGGCGCGTGCCTGATTCGCCGCGCTGCGGCCGGCTCGTCAGTCCCCGGGCGTGAGGCGAATGAGCTCCATCTCGATCAGCTTCGCGTCATCGACGGCGTCGAGGGTGTTCTGCCGGATGATCGTCTTGAGCTCGTGGACGTACGCCTCTCCGCGCTCGGAGTAGCGAACCATCGCACCGACGAGGTCGAGGCCGCGGGGGTATGGCGAGTGCTTGTGGGCCTCCGCACGCTGTCGACGGAAACTCTCGTACGCGTCATGAGTGTTGAGATTGTGTGCGTAGGACGCCGCGGAGAGCGTCGTGGTCTTGAACGCGGCGACTCGATGATCGCCGTGGGTCTCGGTGCGCTGCTCTTCGGGTTGGATCCCGCCCGTCCAGCACCACTGACCGAACAGCGAGTTTCCTAGGTCGGCGAAGCGCGACGTTCCCCACCCGCTCTCGACGGCCCCTTGCGCCAACGCAAGGGAAGGCGGGATCACGTCGACGCGGCGCAGGAGCTCCGCGCCTTGGGCTGCGTCCAGGGGCCCAGAATCGGCGCCCGGAACTTCGTATTCCGCGGCGAGCTCGCGGAGCCACTCGCGATCGTCGGCGGTGATCGCCTCGCCGGCCGCTTGTCGCTCGAGCAACGTTTCGGCGCGTGAGCGGTCTTCGAGGATCGTCTCGTTCACGTACAGAATGACGGGTGCCAGGAAGCGGAAGAACAGGCTCTTCTTGTCGGCGATCGGGACGCGCTTGGAATACGTCTCACGCCAGTTGCCCGGCACTTCGTCGAGATAGACGCGGGGCACGACGTGCGGCGCGCCTGCACGCCACTCCTTCGGAGTGTAGCGATAACTCGCGAACAGCGACTCGACGTCTTGGAGGCTCCGGTACTCGACCGCCCGGTCGGCGATCGCATCCGCGCTCGCGAGCGCGGCAGCCACGAGCAGCGCAGCCTCGCGTGCGCGCCAGCGGGGCGCTTTTGCCGCAGCCACGGACTCGACGGAGCTAAGGAGGAACCGCATTGCGACAGTATGGCACCTGCGCAGTTTGCGAGGTTACTCGTCAGCGCAACCGCGCGAGATCGGCCGTGGTATCGACGTCGAGCTCGGCCTCGGGCATCGTGACGAAGATCACTGTGTCGGAGCCGCGCAACAACGCACGCGCTCCGGCGTCGCCATCGAGCGCGCCGAGCGCGCGCCACAGGCGGCGCGGCAGGACGGCTGGCACGCCGGCATGTCCCGAGTAATGCGAAGCGGCTGGCACCGTCGGCCGGCGTCGCCAGGCGGCTAGCAAGCGCCGCAGCGCGGCCGCGTTGACGTTCGGCTGGTCGACGAGCAGCACGAGTGCAGCGCTCACCCCGCGAGGAGCGGCCGCAAGACCCGCGCGCAGCGAGCTCGCGAGGCCTGTAGCCCAACGCGGGTTTGCCGCGACGCGCACAGCCGGCGAGCGACGGCGCAGAAGCGAGCGGAGCCGGAGTGTATCGGCGCCGAGCACGACGACGATCTCGTTGTCCGAGATCGGCACTCCGCGCGCAGCGTCGAGCGCGTGCAGCAGCAGCGGCTTGAGCCGACGGCGCACGAGCTGCTTCGGCCGGCCGAGTCGGCTCGAGCCGCCCGCAGCGAGCAGCACGCACGCGATTCGCGCTCGGCCCCGTGCTGCAGGCATCGTCATGTTCCGACTATACTCAAGCCCGTGTCGAACATCCGCCTAGGCCTCGCGCGCCCCGACGAAGCTCCATCGATCGCGAGCATGTCGCGCCATCTGATCGAGAGCGGATTGCCGTGGTCGTGGAACGAGCAGCGCGTGCTCCATTGCATGCGTAACCGCGAGTGCATCGTGCTCGCGGCGCGCGATCGCCGGCGACTCGTCGGCTTCGCGATCATGGAGTTCTACGACGAGCACGCGCACCTGAACTTGCTCGCAGTCCAGCCCGGCTACCAGCGGCTCGGAGTCGGCCGGCAGCTGCTCGAATGGCTCGAGGCGTCCGCACGCACCGCCGGCACGTTCGCCGTGCAACTCGAGCTGCGCTCGAGCAACGACGGCGCGCGCCGTTTCTACGAGCGTCTCGGCTACGGCGAAGTCGGGCGCAAGCCCGCGTACTACGGTGGGCGCGAGGACGCGCTCCGAATGCTGCACAACCTCGCGGTTGCGCCGAGCTCGCGCGCCGCGTCGCCATGAAGGTGACAGAGCCGCGCGAGCTCGAGCCTCTCGAGATCGCCGTGCTCACCGTCTCCGACACTCGCGACGAGAAGACGGACAAGTCCGGCGCGGTGCTCGTCGAGCGCTTGCGCGGCGCGGGTCATCGGCTCGCCGAGAAAGCGATCGTGCGCGACGACGTCTACGCGATCCGCGCGATCGTGTCGCGCTGGATCGCGGACGAGAATGTCGAGGTGATCATCACGACCGGAGGCACCGGGCTCACGGGCCGCGACGGCACGCCCGAGGCCGTGCGGCCGCTGCTCGACAAGACGATCGAGGGCTTCGGCGAGCTGTTCCGGACGATCTCGTACGAGGAAATCGGGCCGTCGAGCCTGCAGTCGCGCTGCGTCGCGGGCGTCGCGAACGCGACGTATGTCTTTTGCCTGCCGGGCTCGTCGAACGCGTGCGCGACGGGCTGGGACAAGCTGATCGGCCCGCAGCTCGACTTCCGCACGCGGCCGTGCAATCTCGCCGAGCTGATTCCCCGTCTGAAGGAATAACGCGGTCCGTCGCGAAGACTGACGAGGCGCACGCGCGGCGCTTCGACGTGCGACGGCGTGTTCCGCGTCGGGCGTGAACGCCTCGAACATCACGTCCATGTCGTGACAGTTCCAGCCCGCTTCGAAGCTCGAGATCGTATTCGCAATGCCACGGCCGTCGACGTAGTGCGGCGGCCGGGCCATTGCACTATCATTGACGGCGTTTTCGATCCGAGGGGTGGCCCAGAACGAGGGCCTGAGAGGTTGGCGATGTCCAACCAACCCTTTGAACCTGATCCGGTTAGTACCGGCGAAGGGACGGAACCATCCGATTCCCCCAGCTAGCTGAACCGGGTCTCGCTCACAGAGGAGATCCGAAGTGCGAGTCTTCGAATGTTCTTGGCGCGTCGCGGTAGCCTTGGCGGCGCTGCCGTCGGCGGCCGCGAGCGCGCAGCAACCGACGAACGCGTCCGCGACATTGGGTTCGCAACCGCAGGCGCTCGACGAGATCGTCGTCACGGCCGACTTCCGCGACGCGAAGATCACCGAAATCCCGGCGAGCGTGAGCGTGCTCGACTCGGCCCAGCTCCGCGCGACGACGGTCGAGCACTTCGAGGAGGCGATCCGCGAGGTGCCGAACCTGAACCTGTCGGGCGAGGGCTCGCGCGCGCGCTACTTCCAGCTGCGCGGTGTCGGTGAGCTCGAGCAGTACGACGGTGCGCCGAACCCGTCGCTCGGTTTCATCATCGACGACATCGACTTCTCGGGGCTCGGCAGCGTCGGCACGCTCTACGACATCGACCGCGTCGAAGTGCTGCGCGGCCCGCAAGGCACGCGCTACGGCGCGAACGCGCTCGGCGGGCTGATCTACATGCGCTCCGCCGAGCCGACGAGCGCGCTCTCGGCCGACTTCGAGGCCACGACGGGCGGCGACGACACGCGCGCGCTCGGCGCCGCCGTCGGCGGCCCGCTCGGCGACAAGGCCGGCTACCGCGTGTCGCTGCACGATTTCCAAGAGAACGGCTTCCGCCACAACGTGTTCCTGAACCGCGACGACACGTACGGCCGCGACGAGCTCGGTGTCCACGGCAAGGTGAATTGGAAACCGAGCGAGCGCGTGTCCGTCGACTTCGCGGGGTTGTACATCGACGTCGACAACGGCTACGACGCGTGGGCGATCGACAACGGCTTCAACACGCATTCCGACAAGCCGGGCCGCGACGCGCAGCGCTCGACCGCGGGCTCGGTCCGCGTGCAAGCGCAGCTCGACAAGGTCGACATCGTGAGCATCACCGGGATCGCGGACACGCACGCGACGTTCAGCTTCGACGCGGACTGGGGCAACGACGCGTACTGGGCGCCGTTCACGTACGACTTCATCACGAGCAACGTGCGCGAGCGGCGCACGTACAACCAAGAGGTCCGCGTGCTCTCGAAGCCCGGTGCGATCGCGAACGGCCGCGGCGACTGGCTCGTGGGCATCTACGCGCTCGACGTGTCGGAGAGCAACGACCATCTCGATCAAGGCGTGTACCGCGATCCGGTCTGTGGCGCGGCATGCGACCTCGACCTCGACAACCCGGTGACGAGCCGCTACGACGCGACGAATCTCGCGCTCTTCGGTCAGGTGCGATTCGGGCTCGGTGAACGGCTGGATCTCACGGCCGGGCTGCGCGCCGAGCGGCGCGATGCGCGTTACGACGACAGCTCGGCCGCGCGCTTCGACCCTCGCGACGACATGACGGGCGGCGAACTCGCGTTCTCGTGGCGCCTCGCGACGGGCCGTTCGGCGTACCTGCGCTTCGCGCGGGGCTACAAGGCCGGCGGCTTCAACATCTCGCTCGCGGGCGTCGACTTCGGCACGATCGACAACGCGAAGATCACTCCGGACGAGATCGAGTTCGGTCCCGAGTTCCTCACGAGCGTCGAGAGCGGCTACCGGTTCGTCGCGGCGAGCGGCCGCGCGAGCGTCGACGTCGGCGTGTTCTACGCGCGGCGCGAGGACGAGCAGGTCAAGATCCCGCTGCAGCTGCGGCTCGGCGACCCGTCGTCGTTCCTGTTCGTGACCGCGAACGCCGAGCGCGCGACCCTCTCGGGTTTCGAGGGCACGTTCGACTGGCGCGCGACGGAGCGCTTCGATCTCTCGGCCGCCGTCGGCCTGCTCGAGACGAAGATCGAGCGCTTTTCGCTGTTCCCGGAGCTCGAGGGCCGCGAGCAGGCGCACGCGCCGCCGTACACGTTCTCGCTCGGCGCCGAATATCGCGTGCCGTCGGGCTGGTTCGGACGCATCGATCTCAGCGGCATGGGCGCGTTCTTCTTCGACTACGGCTACGACATCAAGTCCAACCCGTACACGCTCACGAACCTCAAGGTCGGGCGCGAGTGGGGCCGCTGGAGTGCCGCGCTCTGGGGTCGCAACGTGCTCGACGAGCGCTACGCCGCGCGCGGCTTCTACTTCGGCAACGAGCCGCCGGATTTCCCGAACAAGCTGTATACGCGGCAAGGCGATCCGCGCCAGTACGGCGTCACCGTCCGTTATCGCTTTTAGGTGCAGCCATGCGCGTCACGGTCGAAATGAGCCTCTATCCGCTCGCGGACGAAGCGCTCGACAAGATCCTCGGTTTCATCGACGTGCTGCGCGGCGACGCGCGGCTCGAGGTCGTCGTGAACCAAATGAGCACTCAGCTGCGCGGCGAGCTCGGCGTCGTGCTCGACGTTTTGCGCAAAGCGATCGAGCGAAGCTTCGGCGCGGGCGGATCGCAGGCGCTCGTCGTGAAATTTTTGAACGCGGACCTGCCGATCGGCGAGCCGCCGGTGCTCGATCCGCCGCGCGGGCGCGCGGCCCGCTGAGGTTCGCGCGTGAACGACGCTTCGTCGCTGCTCGCCGCCGTGTCCGCCGCGCTCGCGGCGATGTCGTGGCTCGAGATCGCTTCGGTCGCGTTCGCGCTCGCGTATCTCGTGCTCGCGATCCGGCAGAACATCCTCTGCTGGGCCGCGGCGTTGATCAGCACGCTGCTGTCGCTCGCGGTGTTCTTCGACGCGCGCCTATATCCCGAGACCGCGCTGCAAGTGTTCTACGCCGTGATGGCAGCCTACGGCTGGTATCAGTGGCGCCACGGCGGCCGGCCGGGCGAGGGCGCGGCGGTCGAGCTGCCCGTGAGCGTGTGGCCGATCTCCCATCACGCGCTCGCGATCGGCGGCACCCTCGTCGTCGCGCTCGCGCTCGGCAGCGTGCTGAGCCGCACGAACGCGGCGTTCCCGTACCTCGACTCGTTCACGAGCGTCGCCGCCGTCGTCACGACGTATATGGTCGCGAAGAAGGTGCTCGAGAACTGGGCCTACTGGCTCGTCATCGACGGGATCACGCTCTACATCTACTGGCAGCGCTCGCTCTATCTCTACGCCGCGCTGTTCGTCGTCTATCTCGTGCTCGTCGTCGTCGGGTTCTATCGCTGGCACCGCGACTGGCGCGCGCAACCGGCGCTCGCCAACTGATGGACGAGCGCGGCGACAGGGCCGTGCGCGCGGCGCTCGAGCACGTGCTCGGCGCCGACATCGTGCGCCGAGCCACGCTCTGGGAGCTCGACGGCGGCGTCAAGAAACGCAGCTACCTCGTGTCCGCCAACAACGGTCAGTGGGTGCTCAGGCTGCCGGCGCCGGGCGCCGCGGCGTTGCTCGATCTCGCGACCGAGGCGGACGTCATGCGCGCCGCGGCCGCAGCCGGCCTCGCGCCCGAAGTCGTCGCGGTCGACCTCGACGCGGGCATCCTGCTCACCGACTACCGCGCGGGGGCGCGCGCGTGGAGCGCTGCCGACGCGCGCCGGTCGCGCAACGTCGAGCGCGCGGCCGCGCTGCTGCGCGAGCTGCACGCGCTGGATGTCGACGCACCGGCGTTCGCGGCGGAGCGCATCGCGCGCGGCTACCTCACCACGCTCGCGGCCGGCGTCGACGCGCGCCGCCTACGCTTCGACGCCCGCGAGCAAGCGTGGGTCGACGAGCTGCTCGAACGCACGCGTTACTACGACGCGACGCATCCGCCCACGGTGCTGTGCCACAACGACCTCGTCGCGGCGAACGTGCTCGACGATGGCCGCCTCGTGCTCGTCGATTTCGAGTACGCGACGCGCGGCGCGCCCGTTCTCGACCTCGCAAGTCTCGCGGGAATGAACGACTACGGAGCGCGCGAACGGCGCGAGCTGCTCGCGGCTTATTGCGGCGCCGAGCGCGGCGCGATCACGGCGTCGGAGCTCGAGACGACCATCCGTCTCGTGCGTCTCATGGCGTTCTTCTGGGCGCGGCTCGGACAGCTGCGCGCCGCTGATTCCGGCGCGTACCGCGAGCTCGCCACGGAGCTCGGTGAACGGTTGAAGTGACCGCGTCGGCGTTCCCAACGCACGTGAGCCAGCAGGGATGCGCCCGGACAGCCGAGACTCCTGTGGTACTCTCACGCGCGCCATGGCCAACCAACCGCGCGCGCTCACCGTCAACGAACTGATCGACGAGCGACCTCCGAGCGCTTTTCAAGTCACCGCGATCGCGCTCTGCGCTCTGGTGATCCTGTTCGACGGCTTCGATACGCAGGCGATGGGTTTCCTCGTGCCGTCGATCGCGCAAGACTTTGGGATTCCGCGCGCGTCATTCGGGCCGGCGCTTTCGGCGGGCCTTTTCGGACTCATGCTCGGTGCGATGGCGGCCGGTCCGATCGCGGATCGCTGGGGGCGAAAGTCGGCCATCATCCTCTCCGTTCTAGTTTTCGGCGTGCTGTCGCTGCTGACGGCGCGCGCGGGCTCGCTCGACGAGCTCGTCTTGCTGCGCTTCCTCACCGGGCTCGGTCTCGGCGGTGCGATGCCGAACGCAGTCTCGCTCGCGTCCGAGTACGCGCCGAAGCGATTGCAGCCGATGTTCGTGTCCGCGATCTTCGTCGGCATGGCGGGCGGCGCCGTCGTGGCGAGCGCTGTCGGCGGTGTGTTGATGCCGATCTGGGGTTGGCGATCGGTGTTGGTGGTCGGCGGCCTGCTGCCGATCGCGCTCGCGCTCGTGCTCCTCAAGGTGCTGCCCGAGTCGCTGCGTTTCCTCGCGGTCGCCGGTGCGGATCGCGAGCGGATGTCGGCGATCGTCCGCCGCATCGCCCCCGACCTCGCCGACGTGTCGCTTGCGCCGCCGCCGGTCTCGGAGCGGCGCGAGGGCTTGCCAGTCGAACATCTCTTCACCGAGGGACGCGCCGGCGGAACGGTGCTGCTCTGGATCCCGTTCTTCATGAACCTGCTGATTCTGTATTTCATCTTGAGCTGGCTGCCGAGCCTACTCAGCGACGCGGGCATGCCGGTCTCCGCGGGCATCACCGCGGTCGCGACCTTCAGCATCGGGGGCATCGTCGGCACGTTGCTGCAGGGCCCGTTGATGAAGGCTTTCGGCCTGTACCGGCCGATGGCTTGCGAGTTCGTCGCGTCGCTCGCGCTCGTGGCGCTCGCGGCGCTGATCTTCGCGAACTTCGAGCTCATGATCGCGGTGACGTTCGTGCTCGGGATCTCGGTGCAAGGGGCGCAGGCCGGCTTGAACGTGCTCGCCGCGATGTACTACCCGACGGCGATGCGCTCGACCGGCGTCGGCTGGGCGCTCGGCATCGGGCGCATTGGCGCGATCGTGGGGCCGCTGATCGGCGGCGCGATGCTCGAGCTGCAGTGGACGCCGCGGGAGATTTTCACGGCGGGTGCGCTCCCGGCGTTCATCGCCGCGGCGACCGTCATTCTGAGCGGCCGGCTCCAGGGCAAGGCGAGCCCGTACCGCGGGGAGCCGCAGCCCGTGCCAACCGCGGCGCACTGATCCAACGGGAAACAAACATGGCGAACGTCGCGTTCCTCGGTCTCGGGGTGATGGGCTTCCCGATGGCGGGCTGGCTCGCGAAGAAGGGTCACGCCGTCACCGTGTACAACCGCACGCGCGCGAAGTCGGACAAGTGGCGCGAGCAGCACGGCGGGGCGGTCGCAGCGTCGCCTGCCGAGGCCGCGCGCGGCGCCGAAATCGTGTTCAGCTGCGTCGGCGACGATCCGGATCTGCGCGCGATCGCGCTCGGCGACGCCGGCGCGCTCGCCGCGATGCGCGGCGGCTCGATCTACGTCGACCACACCACCGCGTCCGCCGGCGTCGCGCGCGAGATCGACGCGGCGGGTCGCGCGCGCGGCGTCGCGTGCCTCGACGCGCCGGTCTCGGGCGGCCAGGCCGGCGCCGAGAACGGCAAGCTCACGGTGATGGCCGGCGGCGACGCGACCGCGTTCGCGACGGCCGAGCCCGTGATCCGCTCGTACTCCCACAACGTGCGGCTGCTGGGCCCCGCGGGCTCCGGACAGCTCACGAAGATGGTGAACCAGATCGCGATCGCGGGCGTCGTGCAGGGCCTCGCCGAGGCGCTGAACTTCGCGCGCAAGGCCGGCCTCGACGTCGCGACCGTCGTCGACGTGATCTCGAAGGGCGCGGCGCAGTCGTGGCAGATGGAGAATCGCTGGAAGACGATGAACGACGGCAAGTTCGATTTCGGTTTCGCGGTCGAGTGGATGCGCAAGGATCTGCGGATCTGTCTGCAAGAGGCGCGGGCCAACGGCGCCGAGCTGCCGGTCGCCGCGCTCGTCGATCAGTTCTACGCCGACGTTGCGGGCATGGGCGGTAAGCGTTGGGACACGTCGAGCCTGATCGCCAGGCTCAATCGGCACGAGAAACGCTGAGCCGTTCTCTCTCGCCAGAACTGATCGTTCACGGAGGGTTCTGCTAAGGTAAGCGCCGTCCCGCCGGAGCGAGCCATGAAACCGATCCTCGCTGACCTGCTGCACCTGCTCGAGCTCGAGCGCATCGAGGACAACATCTTCCGCGGCGAGAGCCGCGACATCGGCGGCGACCGCGTGTTCGGCGGCCAAGTGCTCGGCCAGGCGCTCTCGGCCGCGAGCTACACGGCCGGCTTGCGCACCGTGCATTCGCTGCACGCGTACTTCTTGCTCCCCGGCGACGTGAACGCGCCGATCGTCTACGAGGTCGACATCGCGCGCGACGGCAAGAGCTTCAGCACGCGGCGCGTCGTCGCGATCCAGCACGGCCGGCCGATTTTCAACATGGCCGCGTCGTTCCAGGTGCCGGAGCAGGGTTTCGAGCACGCCGTCGCGATGCCGAACGTGCCGGACCCCGAAGGTCTCCCGGACGTGCGCGAGCTGCCGCGCGAGATCTTCGAACGGACGCCCGACAAGGTGCGCCGTTTCCTCACGCACGAGCGGCCGTTCGAGTTCCGGCTCGTCGAGCCGGTCCAGATCGAACCGCCCGTCGTCGCGGAGGCGCGCCGGCATCTGTGGATCAAGACGATCGGTCCGCTTCCGGACAGCGCGGATTTGCACCGCAACGTGCTCGCGTACGTCTCCGACTATCAGGTGCTCGCGACGGCGATGCGGCCGCACGGCATCGACTATGCCGACCGCCGCCTTCAGCTTGCGACGCTCGACCACGCGATGTGGTTCCACCGGCCGTTCCGGGTCGACGAGTGGCTGCTATACGCGATTGAGAGCCCGAGCGCGTCGGGCGGCCGCGGTCTCGGGCTCGGCCGCATCTTCACGCGCGATGGGCGGCTCGTCGCGTCGACCGCGCAGGAAGGCGTGATCCGGGTCTGGCGCTAGAAGCGCCGCGAGGCAAGCGCCGGCGCGGTGGCCGGCTAGAACGGGCCCGACGTTATATACGGGCTCGGACGGGAAGGGGCGAGTGTTCCTTGTTCCGACAGACGCCTCAGGTAGTCCCTCGCTTGTTGCTCGGCATACTTGTCGTTCGCTTGTTGCTGCGCGGGGGAGATGCAGACCATTCTGAGTATGCGTGTGCCGGTGCTCTTGGTTAGAGCGCACTTTTGCTCGACGAGTGCCGACTCCGTACCCACTAACGCGGCTGTCGATGCCGTCTCGCCGGTTGCGCTCGATCGGCGCTCTTTGGCGCTGCGTTTATGGTCCTTGGCGTCCGCTCCCCCCTCGCGATCGGCGTGCTGCGCGCTGCTGGTCGCGTGGGCTTCGGTCTCCTGTGTCGCTGGCGTCCCGGCGGTTTCCGGTGTCGCGGTGTCGGCAACGACTCTGTCGACCGATTCGGAATCCGCGGGGTCCGCGGCTAGAGTCACGGCGCTCAGCAAGAGCGTCGCGATGCCGACGACGATGGCCGCATAGGGCGAGCAGATCTTCGGCGTCGATGCGTTCGAGATTCGGTGGGAGCTTTTCATGGCACTGCTCCTTTGCTCTGTCGTTTCTTCCCTTGGCTGAAACGCGGCCTCACGCTAGCAATATATTCCTAGGTCGAGACTGAAATCCATGCGTTACGCGGCGCCGAGGCGCGACGCCGGGACGGCCGATGATCCTGAGGTCGGTCGGGCTGGCGCTACTGCTCGGGGTGCGGCTTCGCGCCGGCCGCGAGCCACGCGATCAGCAGCTTGATTTCCGTCGCGTCGAGCCGCCCGCCGAACGCGGGCATCGTGCCCGTGCGCCCGTTCGCGATCGACTCGCGGATCGCGGCCGGGGTGCCGCCGTAGAGCCAGATGTCGTCGTCGAGCGTCGGCGCGCCGAGCGCGGGCTGGCCCGCTCCGGTCGGGCCGTGGCACGCGCCGCAATACATCGAGTACTGCTGCGCGGCCTCGCCGTCCGTCGGCGCCGCACCTTTCGACATCGCGAGCACGTAGTCCGCCATCCTCGCGACGCCGGCGTCGTTCAGCAGCGCCTGCCACGGCGGCATCACGGCCGTTCGCCCCTGCGAGATCGTCTGCGTGAGCTGCGCCTCGTCGCCGCCCCATTGCCAGTCCGCATCGCCGAGGCTCGGGAACAGCGACGCCTGACCCCGTCCGTCGGGCCCGTGGCAGACGGTGCAGTTGTTGTTGAACAGGTGCCACGCGGAGCGCATCGCCGCTTCGTCGCGCTCGAGCTCTGCGATCGGCGCTTGCGCGATCCGGGCGTGCTCGGGGCCGAAGGTCTGCTCGTAGCGCGCGAGGCTGTCGGCGATCCGGGAATCCTGGGACCAGCGCAGCACGCCCGCGTATGCGCCGAGCCCGGGGTAGAGGATCAAATAGACGACGGAGAACGCGAGCAGCGCGAGGATCATCCAGAACCACCAGAGCGGTGCGCGTGTCGTGCCCTCGCGCAGCGTCTCGTCCCAGAGATGGCTCGAGACTTCGGCCGAGTCGTCACGTGCGGAGTAGACGCTCAGGATCAGCCAGACGAGGCCGACTACCGAAACCACGGTGATCGTGGCGACCCAGCCCGCCCAGAAGCCCGCTGCGACGCTAGCCATCGGCCGGCTCGTCGTCGAGCGGGATGCGTGCCGCGGCCGCGATCCGGTCGTCGTTCTCGCGGAGCGAGAGCCAGAGCACGAGCCCGACCATGAAGGCCGTCACGAGCATGTCGCCGCCGAAGATCAGATACGCCATGTCAGTGGCCCGCGTGCTGATCGGGCGCGCTGCTCGCGTGCCGCCCGAGCGATTGGAGATAAGCGACCACGGCATCGAGCTCGGTCTTGCCCTCGAGCGCCTTCGGTGCCGACTCGATCACCTCGTCCGAGTACGGAGTCCCGAGCCGGCGCAGCGCGCGCAGCCGCGCTTGGATGTCGTCGTCCGCGTTCGCGGCGCGCTTCGCGAGCCACGGATATGCGGGCATGATCGACGAAGCGACGACCGCGCGCGGCTCGGTCATGTGCACGCGGTGCCACGCGTCGCTGTACTTGCCCCCCATCCGCAGCAAGTCGGGCCCCGTGCGCTTCGAGCCCCAGAGGAACGGCCGGTCGTACGCGAACTCGCCCGAGCGTGCGTACGGGCCGTAGCGTTTCACCTCGGCGAGCAGTGGGCGCACCTGCTGCGAATGACACGTCGAGCACGCTTCGCGGATATAGATGTCGCGCCCCACGAGCTCGATCGGCGTGTACGGCACGACGTTCGGCGACGGCGCGGCGAGCGAATCGTCGAGCGTCGTCGGCAGCACTTGGACGAGCCCGCCGATCGACGCGACGACGAGGATCCCGAAGATCAGGAGCCCCGTGTTGCGCTCGATCGCCTTGTGCAGCCCGAGGAAGCTCATAGTGCGCGGGCCGGGTTGGGCACCGCCGCGCGCGCGGCGGCGAGAACGGGCGGTGCGACCGTGACCGTGCGCACGCCGGCGAAGGTGCGGCGCAGGTTCTCGGCCATCAGCACCGTGCCTGACAGGAACAGCAGGCCGCCGACGAGCCGCAGCAAGTAATACGGCTGCATCGCGCGCATCACGTCGACGAAGCTGTAACGGACCTCGCCGAGATCGTCGAGGCTGA
>Ga0307497_10000155_pt1 | contig 14874 bp, 16 predicted proteins | sample 10_S_MG_FD_201366 | JGI IMG/M metagenome (GOLD analysis project Ga0307497, IMG submission 201366) | Soil microbial communities from Populus trichocarpa stands in riparian zone in the Pacific Northwest, United States - 10_S | ecosystem: Environmental > Terrestrial > Soil > Riparian zone > Trees...
ACCACGGCCAGCATGAGGCCGAGTGCGGACGCCGCGGCAAGCTGGAGCCGCCGCTCAGGCAGGTGCATGGAGGGCACGGAAGAGCAGCCGCGGCTGCGCCGAATGCGCCGTCCACAGGGCAGCGGCGAGCAGCAGCACGGCGCCGCCCTGATGCGCAGCACCTAGGCCCACCGGCACACCGAGGAGCAGCGTGGTGATGCCGAGCGCGGCCTGCAGCGTGAACGCGGCGAGTAGGGCGTTGCCCGCCGCCGTGTCGCGTGCGCGCCACCACACGATGGGCACCAGTACGGCAAGCAGCCAGAAGAACGCACGGTGCACGAGCTGGACCGCCGCCATGTTGTAGAGGAAATTCCGCCACCAGGGCTCCAGCATCAGGACCTCGGGCGGCACGAGATGGCCGTTCATCAGCGGGAACGTGTTGTACGCGTAGCCCGCGCGCAGGCCCGCGACCATGCCACCAGAAAGCGCCATGGCGAAAATGATGAACGGAAGCGCCGCGGGGAGCCGTTCGACCGGCGTCTTCCGCGGTGAAAGGAGCTCGAGCGCTAGCCAGAGCTCCGTGGAAAAAATAGCGAGTGCGATACCGAGGTGCGCCGCGAGGCGCAGGGGGCTGACCTTGGGATCGTCGACCAGGCCGGACTGCACCATCACCCAGCCCACCGCGCCCTGCAGCGCCCCGAGCAGGAATATTCCCCAGAGCTTGAACGCCAACGAACGGTCGAGCTTGTTCCTGAACTGAAAGAACAGCAGAGGCAGCAGAAAGACGAAGCCGATGGCGCGGCCGAGCAGGCGGTGGAGGTACTCCCACCAGAAGATGCCTTTGAAGCCCTCCAGCGTCATCTGGAAGTTGACCAGCCGGAACTCCGGCGTCTCGCGATAGCGTGCGAAGAGCGCCTCCCAGTCGGCCTGCGACAGCGGCGGCAGCGCGCCGACGAGCGGCTGCCACTCGACGATCGAGAGGCCCGAGCGCGTGAGCCGGGTGACGCCGCCCACCAGCACCATGGCGAACACCAGGCCGGCGCAAAGGAGAAGCCAGCCGGCCACCCGCCGGCGGTCGCGTTCGGTCATGGGCGCATGGTGCCCGGCACGAGCCTCGAAAAACTTAATTCACATCAAGCAAACCGCGCCACCCCTCGCCTAAGTTGCCGGCTATCCACGCAACGGAGGCCGCATGGCAAACACCAGCACAGAGCATGGCGACGACTTCCTGCCCGACGAAGAGCCCGTCCCGGCCATGCAGCAGCTCCTCGACAACCCGTTCCTGCTCCTGTTCATCGGCATCGCGATGCCCACCGTGCTCTACATCATCTGGGGCGTGATGGAGATCGTCGGGCTGCCGATAGCGAAATGAGGCTACATGAGGCGCAATAGGGAGGCGCAATGACCATTTCATCGACCTCGGAGCGCGTGTGGTGGAAGGAGCCGCTCGAGCGCACCGAGCTCATCTGGATCGTGATCGCCCTGGTGTGGTGCCTGATCATGTTCTTCATGATGCCGTACTGGCACCTCTACGGGCAGCAGAACCTGGCGAACGAGGCGTACCGCGCCAAGCCCGCGGATTTCGCGAAGAAGGCCGAGGAGATCATCGCCAAGCACAAGGTGCGCGAGGAAGGGCCGGACAACCTGAAGGTCCCGGTGGTGCACCCGCCCGCCGGCAGCGACGTGTACCTGATCGCGCAGCTCTGGCGCTGGTACCCGATGCTCGAGCTCGAGGCCGGCAAGTCCTACCGCATCCATCTCATGTCCATGGACTGGCTGCACGGGTTCTCCCTGCAGCCGGAGAACATCAACATCCAGGTGCACCCGGGCTACGAGCACGTGGTCACGCTGACGCCGACCCACCCCGGCACCTACTCGATCATCTGCAACGAGTATTGCGGCATCAACCATCACACGATGGCGAGCCGTTTGTACGTCGTGAAGTAGGAGAAAAGCAAAATGCCAGTCAACCGGATGTTCAGGACCGACCCGGGTACGGGCCTGGTGTTCCATGAGCCCGCCGACAAGCTGATGCGCTGGAACGCGGTCGCGGCGGTGGTGTCGCTGCTCGTCGGCGGCCTGCTCGCGATCGGCGTGGTGCTCACCCGCTGGCAGGCGGTGCACCTCTTGCCGCCCGACAGGTTCTACCAGGTGCTGACTGCACACGGCATCAACATGCTGATCTTCTGGATCATCTTCTTCGAGATCGCGGTGCTGTACTTCGCGTCCTCGACGCTGCTCAAGTGCCGCCTCGCCACGCCGGCGATGGGCTGGGCCGGGTTCTGGCTGATGGTCACCGGCGCGCTGGTCAACAACTACTCGGTGTTCCGGGGCGATTCCAGTGTGATGTTCACCTCCTACGCGCCGATGGGCGCGCACCCGACCTTCTACCTCGGCCTCATCCTGTTCGCGGTCGGAGCGCTCATTGCCTGCTTCGTGTTCTTCGGCACGCTGGTGGTGGCGCGCGCCGAGCGCACCTACCGCAACTCGGTGCCGCTGGTCACCTTCGGCGCGATCACCGCCGCGATCATCGCGGTGTTCACCATCGCCGCGGGCGCCATCATCCTGATCCCGACCTTCTTTTGGTCGGTCGGCCTGGTCACGTACATCGACTCGCTCATGTACAAGACCGTGTGGTGGGCCTTCGGGCACTCGTCGCAGCAGGTGAACGTCGCGGCGCACGTCTCGGTCTGGTACGCCATCGCGGCGATCGTGTTCGGCGCCAAGCCCATGTCGGAGAAGGTGAGCCGCAGCGCGTTCCTGCTCTACATCTTCTTCCTCCAGCTCGCGAGCGCGCACCATCTGCTCACCGACCCGGGCCTCACCTCCAACTGGAAGATCTTCAACACCAGCTACGCCATGTACCTCGCGGTGCTCGCCTCCATGGTGCACGGCCTGACGGTGCCGGGCTCGATCGAGGTGGCGCAGCGCAAGAAGGGATACACGCAAGGGCTGTTCGAGTGGTTGCGCAAGGCGCCGTGGGGCAACCCATGCTTTTCCGCCATGTTCATCTCGCTGGTCGGCTTTGGCTTCCTCGGCGGCATCTCGGGCGTGATGATGGGCACCGAGCAGCTCAACCTCATCATCCACAACACGATCTACGTGCCGGGACACTTCCACGCCACCGTGGTGATCGGCACGACGCTCGCCTTCATGGGGCTCACGTACTTCCTCATCCCGGTGCTGTTCCGCCGCGAGCTCGCGTTCCCGACGATGGCCAGGTACCAGCCGTACGTGTTCGGGCTCGCGATGGGCGGCGTGGCGCTGTTCCTCATGGGCGCCGGCACGCTCGGCGTTCCGCGCCGGCACTGGGACATCGGCTTCGCCGGCAACGCCTTCCCCTACGAGTTCCCGGGGGCGGCCTGGCTGATGATGGCGCTCGCGGGCATCAGCGGGCTCATCGCCATCATCGGCGGCGGCATGTATCTCCTCATCACCGTGTGGTCGGTATTCCTCGGCAAGAAGATCCAGACCCCGGGGTTCCAGCACGTTCGCGCCCGCGACGGCATGGCTCCGCGCGTGGTGCCTGCGGCGGGGCCGGTCATCGCCGGGCATGGTTCGGCAGGGATGATTGCGCCCGGAACCTTCGCGCTGGCGATGGTGTTCCTGGTGTCGTTCGTCCTGTACTACTTCGTCAACTGGAAGTACTTGTCGACAGTATGGCCGCTCAGGTAAGGAAACACGACACATGAAAGCGGTCCTTAATCTCTTCAAGGTCAGGATCGGCGTCGCCATCGCCTTCGCGGCGGCGGCCGGCCTTGCAGTCGAGAGAGGCAATACGAGCGCGGGAAGTGCGCTTACGCTCGTATTGGCGGTTCTTTTCGCCTCGGCGGCCGCGGGCGCGTTCAACCAGTACGTCGAGCGCGACATCGACGCGCGCATGGCGCGCACGCACGGCCGGCCCTTCGTCACCGGGGCGCTCCGGCACGGGCCGTTCTGGCTGTGGGTGATCGCGGCCATGCTGGGCGCCTCGGTGCTTGCCGCCGCCCTTTCAACCAACTGGGTCGCCGCGGCCTACGTCTTCCTCGGCGCCTTCACCTATGGCGTGGTGTACACCGTGTGGCTGAAGCGGCGCACCTGGTGGAACATCGTCGTCGGCGGCCTCGCCGGAAGCTTCGCGGTGCTCGCCGGCGCGGCTGCAGTCTCTACGGCGCCAGGCCCGGAGGCACTCGCGCTCGCTGTGGTGCTCTTCCTGTGGACGCCGCCGCACTTCTGGAGCCTCGCCATCGTCTGCCGGCGCGACTACGCCGCGGCGGGCGTGCCGATGCTTCCGGTCGTGGTCGGCGACGCGCGCGCGGCCAAGGCGATCTGCGCGAGCGCGTGGCTGCTGGTGCTCGCCTCTCTCGCTCCCGCGTTCTTCGGCCTGCACTTCGTCTACGCAGGCTTCGCCGCCGCCGGCGGCGCGTTCTTCCTCGCGCGCTGCCATGCGCTCGTGCGCCGGCCGGGGCGGATGCCCGCCCGCAGGGCGTTCCTCGCCTCGCTGGTGCAGCTCTCGGCGGTGCTCCTCGGAGCCATGGCCGATGTGGCGCTTCTTTAGGTTTTCCTTCCTATTTCTCGTCGCGTCGTTGAACGCCGAAGCTTTCGACGAGAACCTGGCGTTGAAAGAGAGCCAGGCGGTCATCGGCCGGCAAGTCGCGAATTACAGGTTCCTCGATTCGAAAGGAAACGAAGTGCGGCTCGCCGAGCTGCGCGGCAAGCCACTGGTCGTGAGCTTCATCTACACGGGCTGCTCCCAGGTTTGCCCGGCGACCACTCAGTTCCTCGCCACGGCCGTCAAGGAGGCGGAGCGCACGCTGGGCCCCGGGACCTTCCGCGTCGCGACGATCGGCTTCAACCTGCCGTTCGACGATCCGACCTCGATGCGCGCCTTCGCGCGCAAGTTCGGCATCGCCTCGCCGAACTGGCTGTTCCTGACCCCGGACGCCGGCGCACTGGATGCACTCACGAAGGATCTGGGCTTCCGCTACGAGTCCACCGCGGCGGGCTTCGACCACCTGCTTCAGGTGAGCATCCTCGACCGCGACGGCCGGGTGTACCGGCAGGTCTACGGCGAGTCCTTCGAAGGACCCCTCTTCGTCGGACCGCTGCTCCAGCTCGTGCAGGATGCACCCGTCGAGCAGGCGAGCCTCGAAGGCGCCTGGGGGAAGCTCAAGCTTCTTTGCACCGTCTACGACCCCGCCGCCGGCCGCTACCGCCTCAACTACGCGGTGCTCATCGAGCTCCTCGTCGGCGCGAGCGTCATGCTCGGTGGCATCGGCTTCGTCGCCTGGGAATGGCGCCGCCGGCGGTTGTCGCGTAGTGCTTAAGCGTATCCAGGCGTTGCTGCAGTGGTGCTTCGTCAAGGTCGAGGGGCTGTTCAACCTTGCCTTCGGCGAGAAGCTGAATCCGCTCTACTACATCGGCCCGATCTCGTACTTCCTGATTTGGCTGATCGTCGCGAGCGGGCTCTATCTCTACGTCTTCTTCGAGACCAGCGTCGCCGGCGCTTCGGCCTCAGTTGATGCGCTGACACATGCCCAGCCCTGGGCGGGCGGCGTGCTGCGCTCGCTGCACCGCTATGCCTCCGACGGCGTGGTGCTGACGATGCTGCTGCACATGGCACGCCACTGGGCGTTCGACCACTACCGGGGTTTCCGCTGGTTTTCCTGGGTAAGCGGGTTGGTGCTGCTGTGGCTCGTGTACCTCGCTGGCATCAATGGCTACATGCTGCCCTGGGACCGCCTGGCGAAGTTCACCGTAGTGGCCACGGCCGAGTGGCTCGACTGGCTGCCGGTGTTCAACGGCACGCTGGTGCGCAACTTCATCTTCGAGGAGAACGTGAACGACCGGCTGTTCTCGCTGCTCTCGTTCATCCACATCGGCGTGCCGCTCGCGCTGCTCGCACTGCTCTGGGTGCACACGCAGCGCGTGCCGCGGGCGCGCACCTCGCCGCCGCTGCCGATTACGCTCACGCTGACTGCGGCGCTCATCGTCCTCTCGATACTCAAGCCCGCGGTGAGCCAGCCCGGCACCGGGCTCGAAATGGATTTCGACTGGTTCTACCTGCCGGTGCTCGCGCTCCTTTACCGCTGGAGCGCGGGAAACGTATGGCTGCTGGTCGCATCTGCGACGGTCCTCTTCTTCCTGCTGCCGTGGCTGCCGCCGAAGAAGCGCGGCGCGGAGCGCTACATGCTGGTGCGCCCTGACAACCGCATCATCGCGGTGCGCGCGGGGGAGACCCTGCTCGACGCCGGCCTGCGCGAGGGCATCGCGCTTCCCTTCGACTGCCGCAACGGCGGCTGCGGCGAATGCAAGGCCACACTGCGATCGGGAAGCGTCGAGTTCGGGCCCTACCAGCCCGGCGTGCTGAGCACGGCCGAGCGCGCGGCGGGAAAGATCCTTACCTGCGTGTGCACGCCGCGCGACGACGTCGAGCTCGAGTACGTGCCCGCCGCAACGCCGGGCGCCGCCGCGGCGCACGTATGGACCGCGAGCATCGAAACCATGCAGCTACTCGCGCCCGACGTGATGCAGGTCATCCTCAAGCTCGAAAGTGGCGAGCGCATCGCGTTCTACGCCGGCCAGTACATCAACATCCTGCTCGAGGACGGCGCGAAGCGCGCATTTTCTTTCGCCACGGCGCCGGCAGTGAATGACCGGATCGAGCTGCACGTGCGGCGCATCCCCGGCGGGCGCTACACCACCCACGTGTTCGAGCGCATGCGCCCCGGCGATCGGGTGCGCTTCGAAGGGCCGCTCGGCTCGTTCTTCCTGCGCGAGGACTCGGACAAGCCGATGATCTTCGTCGCCGGCTCCACCGGCTTCGCCCCGGTGAAGAGCATGCTCGAGTACGCTTTCGGCCGCGGCGTGAAGCGCAGGATGATCCTCTACTGGGGCGTGCGGCGCCCGGCGGACCTGTACCTCGCGGCCCTGCCCGAGAAGTGGGCGCGCGAGCACGCGAACTTCAGCTTCGTGCCGGTGATCTCGCATGCGGCGCCCGACGACGCGTGGCACGGCCGCACGGGACTCGTGCACGAAGCCATCCTCGCCGATTTCGGCGACCTGTCGGGCTACCAGGTTTACGCCTGCGGCTCCGCGGCGATGGTAGAAGCGGCGCATCCGGCGTTCAAGGCGAAGGGCCTTGGGCAGGACGACTGCTTTTCCGACGCCTTCCGGCTCGCGCCGCGCGCCGCCCCTGAGATGGTGCGCCTCGGAGGCACCGCATGAAGGCGCTGCGCCTCGCCGCCCAGCTCGCGCTCTACGCGCCGCTGATGGCGATCCTCGCGTACTTCTCCACCGAGCCGCGCTTCTCCGCGGTGGCGCCGGACGAAGCGCTGCTGCGGGTCTCGTTTATCCACACCACGCAGCGCAAGGAAGCCTGCCGGGAGAGGAGCGCCGAGGAGCTGGCGAAGCTCGCGCCCAACATGCGCGCGGCGCTCGACTGCCCGCGCGAGCGCTCGCCGCTGATGGTCGAGCTGGAGCTCGATGGACGCGTCGTCCTCTCCCGCGAGGTGCGACCCTCCGGCCTGCGCCGCGATGGCAACGCGGTGATCTACCAGCGCATGGCGCTGCCTGCCGGGCGCCACCGCGTCGTCGCCCGCCTGCGCGATCGGGCCGATGGAGAGTTCAACTACATGAAGGACGGGACGGTGCAGCTTGCCGCAGGACGGGTGCTCGTCATCGATTTCAACGCCTCGCAGGGTGGCTTTGTTTGGCGCTGACGCACCGGAAGACACGCTAATGAATACTCGTTCGTTCTTCGCTGACGCCGGGCCCGCGGCGCTCGCTTCGTCGTTCCGCTACGAGCTTGTGGTGCCCACGGACGCGCGGCGCGCGCTCGCCACCGGCTGGCTCGGGCTCGCGATCGGCGCGTTGCTCGCTTCGGGTCTGTTCTCCATCCTGCTCGTGCTTTCGCGCGCGCCCTACGTGAAAGACGCGTTTCCGCTGGTGGACTTCTTCCGCGTGGCGCTGGTCGTGCACGTGGACTTGTCGGTGCTGATCTGGTTCTCGGCCTTCGCCGGGCTCCTGTGGAGTCTGCACGGCGCACCCCGGCTGCTGTGGCTCGGCTGGACGGCGCTCGCGGGCGCGGCGGCGGCCACGGCGGCAATGTGCGCGGCGCCTTTCGTCGATGCGGCGGCTCCGGTGATGAGCAACTACATCCCGGTGCTGGACGGTTCCGTGTTCCTGCGCGCGCTAGCGCTGTTCGGTGTGTCGTGCGCGTTGCTTGTCGGCCGCGCACTGTCCGCGGCGCCGCGGGTCGGACCGCGGCTCGACGGAGCGGCGGCCTTGCGCTTCGGCCTTAACGCAGCCGCAGTCGCGGCGGCCGTCGCGCTGCTCGCGTTCGCCTGGTCGTACGCCGCGGTTCCAGCCGACATCGAGCGCAAGGCCTACTTCGAAGTGCTGTTCTGGGGCGGCGGCCACGTCCTGCAGTTCACCTGGACGCTGCTCATGTTCGGCGCCTGGCTCTGGCTCGCGGAGGCGATTGGCGCGAATAACCCGCTGTCGCCGCGCATCGCGATCCTCCTGTTCGGCGTCGCGCTGGCTTCGGTCTTCGCCACCCCGGTCATCTACCTCGCCTATGAAGTCATCTCGGTCGAGCACTACCGCATGCAGACCTGGCTCATGCGCATCGGCGGCGGCCTGGCCATCGTGCCGTTCGCGGCCGCGATCACCCTGGCCCTGCTGAATGCCCCCGCGCCTTCCAAGTCCGCCGCCCCGCTGCGCGCCGCCCTCTTGTGGTCGCTCGCGCTCTTCGGCGCTGGCGGCCTGATCGGGCTCGCGATCAGCGGCAGCAACGTCAAGATCCCGGCGCACTACCACGGCAGCATCGTCGGGGTGACGCTCGCTTTCATGGGCCTGGTCTACCTTCTGCTGCCGCGCATGGGCTTCGGACGTCCGGAGGGAAGGCTCGCCACCCTTCAGCCGGCGCTCTACGGCGCGGGCCAGCTCCTGCACATCGCGGGATTGCTGTGGTCGGGCGGCTACGGCGTGCAGCGTAAGGTGGCCGGCGCCGAGCAGGTGCTGCGCGGCGCCGAGCAGCTCGCGGCCATGGGCCTCATGGGCCTCGGGGGCCTGCTCGCCGTGGCTGGAGGCGTGCTCTTCGCGGTCGTCGTGCTGCGCGCGATATGGACATCGTCTACTTCACGGCCGTAGCCGTCGGGCTGTACCTCGCCGCGGACTGGCTGCTCGAGCGAATCGAGCGCGCGCGCGGCGCCCGCTTCGAGAACCGGCAGGTGGTGTTCTTCGCGATCATCCTGCCGCTCGCGCTGGCCGCCTTCTGGCTGGCGCGGGGCTTTTCATCGACGTGACGATAAGCCAGGCGTGTCACTTGGTGAACACGGAAACCACAAGCATCAGGATGACCACGATCAGCCCGCAGGCGAGGCCCGCGATCGCCAGTTGGATGGGCGAAAAGCGCGCAGGACCGGCCTTGCCTTCGACGCGTTTGTCGTTCGACTCACCGTTCACGATTCCTCCCTTGCTGTCTCGATCGTCGCCTTTTCAACCCGTGACCTCCTCAAGCAGCGCAAGCAACCCTCTGAGCAGCGCGACCGGCGATGGGGGGCACCCCGGGATGTGCAGATCGACCGGCACCACGGCCGAAACACCGCCGACGCAGGCACGGCTAGCCGCGAACACGCCGCCGTCGCGCCCGCAATCGCCGACCGCAACCACCCACTTCGGATCGGGCGTAGCAGCGTAGGTGCGCTCGAGCGCTTCGCGCATGTTCGCGGTGACCGGTCCCGTGACGAGCAGCACGTCGGCGTGGCGCGGCGAGGCCACGAAGCGCAGGCCGAAACGCTCCAGGTCGTAGAGCACGTTGTTGAGCGCATGGATCTCGAGCTCGCAGCCGTTGCATGAGCCCGCATCGACCTCGCGGATGGCGAGAGTTCGCCCCAGCCGCTTGCGCGAAGCTCCATCCACCCGGGCCGCAAGCTCGGCGAGCGCCGCGTCGTCCTTGGCAGGCGCGGGCTCGGTGAGCGGGCCGTGCACGAAGCTCTTCAGAAGCAGTCTACGCATGCTTGATGCCCCTAGAGATCATGGCCCGAGTACGAGCAGTTGAACGACTTGTTGCACAACGGGAAGTCGGCAACGATGTTGCCCTCGATCGCCGCCTCGAGCAGCGGCCACTGGAACCACGACGGGTCGCGCAGGTGGCAGCGATCGATCGCGCCGTCGGGACGGATCCTCGCCCACGCGAGGATGTCGCCGCGGAACCCTTCGACCAGGGCAACTCCTTCCGCGCCGTTGCTTGAACTTCTCAATGGGGATGCATGAATCGGTCCCGGCGGCAACCCGCGCAGTATCTGCTCGACCAGGCCGATGCTCTGCTCGACCTCGCGGATCCGTATCCAGATGCGCGCATTCACGTCGCCTGCCTGCACCGTTGGAACCTCGAACTGCAATCCCCCGTACGGCGCATAGCCGGGCGAGCGCCGCGCATCGAAGCCGCGGCCCGACGCACGCCCGACGAAACCTCCGGCGGCGAACTGGCGGGCGAGCGCGCTCGACAGGATTCCCGTACCGACGGTTCGGTCCTTCAGGGACGCGGTGTCTTCGTAGAGCTCGATGAGCTCGGGGAATCGGGTGCGAACGTCTGCGACCAGCGCGCGCAGCAGCCTTTCTCCTTCCCTGGCAAGGTCGCAACGCATTCCCCCGGGAATGACGCGGTCCATCATGAGACGGTGACCGAAGCAGCCGTCCGCGGTGCGCAGCACCTGCTCGCGGAGCAGACCGCATTGCGCGTGCATCATGGCGAATGCCGCATCGTTGCAGACGGCGCCGATGTCGCCGAAGTGGTTGGCGAGCCGCTCGAGCTCGGCCGCGAGCGCCCGCAGCCAGACCGCGCGCGGCGGAACCCCCGCGCCGAGCGCCGCCTCGACCGCCAGGGCGAATGCAAGAGCGAAGGCGACCGTGCTATCGCCGGAAACCCGCCCGGCAAGCTGCGCCGCGCGCTCAATCGGGGCACCGACCATGAGGGCATCGATGCCCTTGTGCACGTAGCCGAGCCGCGCTTCCAGCCGTACCACGGTCTCGCCGTTCGCGGTGAATCGGAAGTGGCCGGGCTCGATGATGCCGGCGTGCACCGGCCCCACCGGTATCTGGTGCAGGCTCTCGCCTTCCGCAGAAAGGAACGGATAGGGGCCAGCGTGACGCAGCCAGGGCCGCGTGTCGGGCAGTCCCTCGGGTTCCAGCCCCACCAGGTCGCGAATCGCCCGCTCGAGCCGAATCGCCGGCGGATGCAGGCGTCCTACCGAGGGAAAACGGTTTTCCTCGCAGGCGAGGGTGAGAACCTCGCAGGTCTGGGATTGCATCAGCGCCATGTAGGCGAATCCGGGTTCTGCCCACAGACCGAGCAGGGATGCCTCTTCGGCGTGCAGCCGCTGCGTCGCCTGCTCCCAGGCTGCGCGGTCTACGATGGAGCGCGCCCAAACCATGTCATCTCAGCAGCGCTGCGACGTGCTGGAACCAGGCGACGAACGTCGCTGGAAGCCAGATGCCTGCCGCCAGCACGAGGGCGAAATGGATCGCAACCGGCACGAAGGACGCCTTTGCCGGCTCGCGGCTGCCGTGCGGATCGCCGAAGGCGAGGCCGTTCAACCGCGCGAGCAGCGCGCCCAGCGCCACGAGCAGACTCAGCCCGAGCAGCACGGCGAGCACGGGCTGGCGCGCGAACGTGGAGGTAACGATCAGGAATTCGGTCATGAAGATGCCCATCGGAGGAATGCCCGCGATCGCGACCACGCCCACCACGAGCCCCCAGCCCAGCACCGGGTGAGATACGGTGAGGCCGCGGATGTCCGCCATCCGCTGCGTGCCTTTTACCTGCGCGATGTGCCCTACGCAAAAGAAGATCGCCGACTTGGTCAGGCTATGCAGCGTCATGTGCAGCAGGCCCGCGAAGTTGGCGAGCGCACCTCCCATTCCGAAGGCGAAGGTGACGATCCCCATGTGCTCGATCGACGAATAGGCGAACATGCGCTTGATGTCCTGGCGCCGGTACAGCATGAAGGACGCGAACAGCACCGACAGCAGGCCGAGCGCAACCATCAGCGGTCCCGGAGCGAGCGCCCCCGGATTCGCCGACATGACGATCTTGAAGCGCAGCACGGCGAACAGCGCCACATTCAGCAGCAACCCCGACAGCACTGCCGAGATCGGCGTCGGGCCTTCGGCGTGCGCATCGGGCAGCCAGGCGTGCAGCGGCACGAGCCCGACCTTGGTGCCGTAGCCGAGCAGGAGAAACACGAACGAAAGATTGAGCAGCGCCGAATCGAATTCGGCGGCACGCTCCACGAGCACGCTCCAGGCCATGGCATCTAGGCCCTCGCCCACCACCGCGCGCGCCGCCAGGTAGACGAGGATGGTGCCGAAGAGGGCCAGCGCGATGCCGACGCTGCCGAGAAGGAAATACTTCCATGCCGCTTCGAGCGCGGCGGGCGTGCGATAGATTCCGACCATCAGCACCGTGGTGAGCGTGGCGAGCTCGACCGCGACCCACATCAGGCCGACGTTGTTCGACAGCAGCGCCAGGTTCATGCCGAACATGAGCACCTGGTACATCGCGTGGTAGAAGCGCAGATAGGCGTGGGTGAGCCGGCCGATCTCCAGCTCGTGCGCGATGTAGGTGGCGCTGAACACGCTGGTGGTGAACCCGACGAAGGTGCTGAGCACGATGAACACGACATTCAGGTCGTCGACGATCAGGAAGGGCCCCGGAGACGGGCGCTGCGCCAGCAGCACCAGCGCGCACAGGAACGTCAGGAACGACGCGACGGCGTTGAGCCAGGCGCTGGTGCGGTCGTCGGGCAGCAGCGCGAGAAGCGCGGCGCTCAGCGCCGGAATGACGAGGACGGCGGCGACCACGAACTCGCCCGGCTCGCTCATGGCTGTTCCCCGCGGTGCTCGTGCAGGACGTGGATGTCGACGGTCTCGAACCGCTCGCGGATGCGAAACAGGAAGATGCCGATCACGATGAGCGCGATGAGGATGGAGAACGCGACGCTGATCTCCACCACGAGCGGCATGCCCTTGGCCCCGGTGGCGGCCAGGATCAAGCCGTTCTCGATCGACATGAAGCCGATCACCTGGCTCACCGCGTTGCGGCGCGAGATCATCATGAGCAGGCCGAGCAGGATGACCGACAGCGCGAACGCCAGGTCTTCGCGCGCCAGCGTTCCCGCTTGTGGAGTGATCGGCAGCATGACCATGATCGACAGCGCGACCAGGCCGATGCCGGCGAGCATGGTCTGGCCGGTGCCGACCACCGGCTCGATGGTGCGATGGATGCCGAGTCGCACGATGATGCGATGCAGGGCGAACGGAATCACCAGTGCCTTGACGACGAGGGCGATCGCCGCGGTGATGTAGAGGTGCGGCGCCTGCTGGATGTACGCCTGCCACGCCACCGACAGCGAGACCACCAGCGCATGCAGCGCGAACGTGTTGATGAGCCCGGTCATGCGGTCCTGGTAGAGCAGCATGAAGCTCGCGAGCACCAGGCCGCCGGCAAAAAGGTGCGCGACGTCGAGCGCGATCGGGGTCATCAGGTCACCCTCGACACGAACAGCAGCAGCGCCGCGAGAAAGCCCAGCATCAGCGCCGCGCCGAGAAAGTCCGACACGCGGAACACGCGCATCTTGGCGACGACGGTCTCGAATACCGCGAGCAGGAAGCCGGCGACGGCAAGCTTGGCCCCGTAGATCGCCAGCGCGCCGACGTACGCGGCCGGCCCCTGGCCGGACACCGCGATGCCCCAAGGCACGAACACGCAGGCGATGACCGAGACGTAAAGCAGCAGCTTCAGGAACGAGGCGACCTCGATCAATGCCAGATGCCGGCCCGAGTACTCGAGGATCATGGCCTCGTGCACCATCGTGAGCTCGAGATGGGTGGCGGGGTTGTCGACCGGGATGCGCGCGTTTTCGGCGATCGCCACCATGATGAGCCCGACCAGCGCGAGCGCGAGCGACACGCGCAGGCCGACGCCCGGGCCCTGCATCGACGCAGCGATCGAGGAGAGCTGGGTGGAACCCGCGAGCAGCGACAGCGTGAACACCACCATCAGCATCGCCGGCTCGGCGAGCGAGGCGATCATCATCTCGCGGCTCGAGCCGATGCCGCCGAAGCTCGTGCCGACGTCGAGTCCTGCCAGCGCGAGCATGAAGCGCGCGCTTCCGAGCAGCGCAACGATGGCGATCATGTCGGCCGCGTGGCTGAAGATGAGGCCGGTGGCGAACGTCGGCACGAGCGCCGCTGCGACCCAGGTCGTGGCGAAGATGAGATACGGCGCGACGCGAAACAGCCAGGATGCGTTTTGCGCCAGCACGACCTCCTTGCGGACCAGCCGCAGCAAATCGCGGTACGGCTGCAGCAGCGGCGGTCCCTGCCGGCGCAGCAGGCGCGCCTTGACCTTGCGCACGTAGCCGGTGAGCAGCGGCGCGAGCGCCAGCACGATCAGCATCTGGCCGAGCTGGACGCCCAGATCGAGCGCTACTGCCATACCGCAAGCACCGCGAGGAGTACCACGAGCGCGCCGAACACCAGGGTGAGGTAGGCGCGAATCGTCAGGAACTGCACCTTGTTGAGGCGCTCGGCAACGAAGTTCACGAGCTTCGCGGTCGGGACATACAGCACATCCCAGGGGACATCGTGCAGCCGCACGTGCAGGCGCGCAGCGCTGCCATCTCCCGGCGGAGGCATGTGAACCTCCTCGCGCGCCCGGAAGACCACGGAACCGAATACCCTGCGGATCGGCTGCGAAAAGCTGCCCGCGGTGTACTGCGTGACCGGGCTCGCGTCGGGAAAGCCGCAATCCCACGGCGCGGACCTGCGGGTCGCAGCCGACGCCCAGCGGTGGATGACTTCGGCCCCGACCCCGGCCGCCATCGCAATGAAAAGGAACAGCAGCAGGCC
>Ga0307497_10000156_pt1 | contig 14846 bp, 10 predicted proteins | sample 10_S_MG_FD_201366 | JGI IMG/M metagenome (GOLD analysis project Ga0307497, IMG submission 201366) | Soil microbial communities from Populus trichocarpa stands in riparian zone in the Pacific Northwest, United States - 10_S | ecosystem: Environmental > Terrestrial > Soil > Riparian zone > Trees...
GCTCGAACTCCGCTCCGGGTAAGGCGGCGAGCAGGTGGTTCTGCGTTGGAGAATGAGCCGTGGCCATCCGACACCGGTCGAGCTCGGTGCGGAGCAGGCTACCGCATCGCGACGCGCGACGCCCGTTCGCCGGCTTCGCCGCGCACTACGTGGGCACGGCGTGGACTCGAGGTCGCTGTGGGCGAGGCGAGCGAAGAGAAGATGTCGGTAGGACGAGACGGCGCGGCGCCCGACGACAGCCGTCAGATCAGCCGACGCTCGCCAAACTCAGACGAGCCAGCGGCCGCGCCGCGCGCAGCCCCGGCACGGCTTGCGTGGCGAACCGATAACCGTGGCCACCTGTGTCCTTCACTTGATACATCGCCGCGTCGGCGGACCTGAGCAGAGATTCGGCACTGGCACCGTCCGTCGGGTAGACGGCGACGCCGACGCTCGCGGTCAAGCCCAACTTGCGACCGAAGAATTCGTGTGGGGCCGCGACAGTAGCAATGATCTTTTCCGCGCTGAGCGCGGCATCCTCCGCATGCTCGATTTCCGAAAGCAGCACCACGAATTCGTCGCCGCCGTTGCGGCTGACGGTATCGGAGTCGCGAATGCAGGCTTTCAGCCGCAGCGCCACGCTCCGGATGAGTTCGTCGCCAACTGCGTGTCCCAGCAAGTCATTGACGGGCTTGAAGCCGTCGAGATCGATGAACAGCACCGCGAGCTGCTTGTCATGACGATGAGCCAATGCGATCGCCTGGGTTATTCGGTCGCGTAGCAGAACGGGGTTCGGTAAGTCCGTGAGAAAGTCGTGGCACGCGAGGTGCGACATTCTGAGCGCGGTCGCCCGCACTTCGCTCACGTCGTGAAAAACGATCACCGCGCCGATGACGTGTCCGTCGCGGCCGTGGATCGGAGCGGCAGAGTCCTGGATGGGAAATTCGAGGCCGTCGCGCCGGATGAGAACGCTGTTCGCCGCCAACGCGATGGGCTTGTCGCGCTCGATTGCCAGCCGCAGGGGATTGCGCAGCAGCGGTTCTCGCGTCGAGCCGTTCACGATCCGAAGCACTTCGTCGAGAGGTCGACCCCTCGCCTCGCTGCGCGACCAGCCCGTCATCGCTTCCGCGGCCGAATTGAGATACGTCACGTTACCGGCGTTGTCGGAGCTCAGGACAGCGTCGCCGATGGAGTCGAGAGTGAGTTGGGCGTGCTCCGCCTCGCGAGCGTCGCCGGGAATGGGGGTGCGTGCGATACGCATTCTGTCCAACGACACCGCCGCGGATTCATACGCTAGTGCTTCGTTTGACATGGTCGGAACGCTACGCGCGTCCTGCGGCACGCGTCTGTACGCTGACACGCATACCGTACGAGATAGATGGACGCTCGGCGTCCGTCGAAATCCGCGTGCGGCACCGCACCGACTCATTGCGACGGTCGCGATATTTTGATCGTTTAAATTGATTTTCAGAGGTCAAATGAGCCCTGCGATGATACCGGCCGTAGCCATCCTGCTGCTTCTGCTCGCCGTGCTATGGGTCGCGTCCGTGGCTCAAGGTTGATCGACGTGCACTCAACGGACACTCGGACAGACCAAACGCCAAACGTTGCGCTCGACGTCTATCGGCTCGTCTCGATCGACAGCACAAGCGCGCCCGCGCCCGGCGTCGGCGACGATTGGCTCGTATACCGGATCGCGCTAGGCGCAAGTGTCGTCACGGGCTACCGGCGCGGCACTCGCGCGAGCGTCACGTCCGACGTCGAGAGGATCGTCCAGGCGTTCAACGAGCGCCGCATCGTGCGGCCGCGACGAGTGCACATCCGCCTCGGAAAGGCGGGTCAACCCCAACCCAGCGCGCAAGTGCGCGATAAAGATCTCGTATGAACGGAACAGTGCTCTTCGGGAATCGCTTCCGTGCGACTACCGTCGCGGCGTGTTGCGGTACGACGCTCGCACTGCTCTTAGCGATTGCACCGGGCGCGGCTGCTCAGACGCAGGCGACCATTCCCGACCATGCGCACGCGAGACTCGCGCGACGCTAGCACTCGCGATCGTCTCAAACTCGTCCCAGGCGTCAGCCGTCCACGCATTCGGGCGTCGGCGCAGCGGCCAAAAAGCTATTTCAGCCGCACGCGCCGATGCTGCGCGACCCTCTCTCTTTCAATCCATCGAAAATCAGGCGACCCTTACGCTGGGAGCCGCACCGGGACCGGAGAGAGAACGCCGTGGGGATCGACAATCGGTGGTTTCAGCTTTGTGCGTCGCTCATCGCGATGATCATGATCGCGAACCTGCAGTACGCATGGACTTTGTTCGTCGAGCCGATACAAGCGCAGACCGGCTGGCAACGGTCCGAGATTCAGGCCGCGTTCGCGTTGTTCGTTTTGTTTCAGACGTGGGTGCAGCCGTTCGACGGCTGGCTCGTCGACCGGATCGGCCCGCGCTGGTTCATTACGGCGGCCGGCGTTCTTTGCGGCATCGGCTGGGCCGGGATCGGTCAGGCCAAATCGTTGCCGATGCTGTACACCACGTACTGCGCGGCGGGGGTGGGTGCGGCATTCGTCTACAGTTGTTCCATCGGCTCCGCGCTCAAGTGGTTCAAACAGCGTCGCGGGCTCGCGTCCGGGATCATGGCCGCCGGATTCGGCGGCGGCACGGCTCTGTTCATTCCCGTCATCTCTTGGCTGATCGCGTCGCGCGGATATCAAGCCACGTTCCTCGCCACGGGGCTCTTCCAGGGGCTTGTCATCGTTGTGGTCGCGCAGTTTCTCCGCCATCCGCCGCGCCAGCCGCTCGCCGCCCAGTTGCCCGGTGATGCTCGCGGAGCGCAGATTGGTCGCCGGCAATTCAGCACGCTGCAGATGCTGCGCACGCCGCAGTTCTATTGGATGTATGCGGCGTTCGTGCTGATGTCGACGGGCGGCTTGCTGGTCACGGCCAACGCCGGGTCGATGGCCCGCTCGTGGGGACTTTCGGTCGGTGCGCTGACGTTGGCCGCCACGCTTAGCCCGCTCGCCAATGGCACCGCCCGGGTCTTCTGGGGGTGGGTCTCGGACCGCCTCGGACGGGAGAACACGATGGTGCTCACCTTCGCGTTGCAGGCGGTCTGCCTCTGCGCCGTGGTGGTGCTCGGGCAGCTTTCCGCCGCGCTCTTTGCCGCGACGCTCGTAGCCGTCTATTTCACATGGGGGCAGATCTATTCGCTGTTCCCGTCCTTGTCCGGTGACTACTTCGGCACGCATCACGCCACGTCAAACTACGCCGTGTTGTATACGGCGAAGGGCGTCGCCTCGATCATCGGTCCGTGGGCCGGTGCGTTGATCTTCGAGCAAACCGGCAGTTGGGCGATGGGGTTCTACGGTAGCGCAGTGATGGCGCTCGTTGCTGTAGGCGCAGCGCTGCGGTTGCGGGCGGTTTCCCGAACCACAGCCAGGCTCGCGGACGCGTCGGCGCCAGCATGATCCCCTGACAAAGAGTCCCTAAATCTCGTCGCGGCGTGGAGGCTCGTTACCGTAATGCTGCATCGGACAACGCTTCAAGAATTGCTGCGCCAAGGAGCGGACGATGATCCGGCGATTGGCGCACCCGGGCGATCCGCCCTCTCGTACGCCGACTTGCGAGCCCACGTGGCGCGCACCGTCGAGCGCCTCAATGCGCTCGGGATCGGGCGCAACGACCCGGTCGCGATCGTGCTGCCCAACGGTCCGGAGATGGCCAGCGCTTTCGTTTCGATCGGCGCGGCAGCCACCACCGCGCCGCTCAATCCGGCTTATCGACGCGACGAGTTTCGTTTCTACTTGGAGGATCTCGACGCGCGCTTGTTGGTCGTGGAGGAAGGCTCGAAGTCGCCAGCGCTCGACGTGGCGGCCGAGCTTGGAATCGACGTTGCGAAGTTGCGTTTCGACGCAAGCTGGCCGGCCGGTCTCTTCGAGCTCTCCGGCACGGCGAAACGGCCGCGAGGCGACGGCTTCGCAGCTCCGGACGATATCGCGCTCGTGCTGCACACGTCCGGAACGACGTCGCGACCCAAGATCGTGCCGCTGAGCCAGCGAAACGTATGCGCCTCGGCGGCCAACGTCGCGGCCAGCATTTCCTTAACGCCGGCCGACCGTTGCCTCAGCATCATGCCGCTGTTTCATATTCACGGTCTCGTTGCCGCGGCGCTCGCCTCTCTCGACGCAGGCGCCAGTGTGCACTGCACGCCGGGCTTCAACGCGCTGCAATTCTTTCGCTGGATCGAGGAGGTGCGGCCTACCTGGTATACGGGCGTGCCGACGATGCACCAGACCATCCTGGATCGCGCGGCGCGCAACGAGGGCGCCGCCAAAGCGGCGCGCTTGCGGCTGATACGCTCGTCGTCGGCATCGTTGCCGCCGCAGGTGATGACGGCGCTCGAAGCGACATTCGGCGCTCCAGTGATCGAAGCCTACGGCATGACGGAGGCGGCGCATCAGATGGCGAGCAATCCACTGCCTCCCCTCCAGAGAAAGCCCGGCAGTGTGGGTCTGCCGGCCGGGCCCGAGGTGGCCATCATGGACGAGCGCGGCGAGCTGTTGTCGGCCGAGAGCATCGGCGAAATCGTCATCCGCGGACCAAACGTCACGCAGGGATACAAGAACAACGATGCTGCCAACGCGGCGGCTTTCACCAACGGCTGGTTCCGCACAGGCGATCAAGGCGTCAGAGACCAAGACGGCTACATTCGCTTGACCGGCCGCCTAAAAGAGATCATCAACCGCGGCGGCGAGAAGATCTCGCCGCGCGAAGTGGACGAAGTGCTGCTCGATCATCCCGCCGTTGCACAAGTCGTCACGTTCGCCGTTCCGCATCCAAAACTCGGTGAGGACGTAGCCGCGGCTATCGTGCTCGTCGAGGGTGCAGTGGCCGACGAGCGCTCCATTCGCGCCTTCGCCGCAGAGCGCCTCGCCGACATGAAGGTCCCGAGAAAAATCGTGTTTCTCGAAGAGATCCCGAAGGGCGCCACCGGCAAGTTGCAGCGCATCGGGTTGGCCGCGAAACTCGGTCTCGCCTGAGCATGAAGGTCTGCATCTACGGGGCCGGCGCCATCGGCGCCTATCTTGGTGTCGCGCTCGTAGATGCGGGCTGCGATGTATCCATGATCGCACGCGGCCCGCACCTCGAAGCGATGAAGAAAAACGGCCTCACGCTCGAGAGCGAGGGAGCGACGAGAAACATTCGATTGCGTTGCACCGCAGATTCCGCCGCCGTGGGGCCGCAGGACTATGTGATCCTCACGCTCAAGGCGCACTCCGTGTTCGGCGCCGTCGACTCTATCGGCCAGTTGCTGGGACCAAGCACCGCCATCGTCACAGCGCAAAACGGAATCCTCTGGTGGTATTTCTACGCGCTGCCAGGTGCCTGGGAGAACCACCATCTCGAAGCCGCCGATCCGGGCGGCAAGCTCTGGAGGGCTTTCGGGCCGGAGCGCGCAATCGGCTGCGTGGTGTACCCATCGTGCGAAATCGTTGCGCCCGGCATCGTGCGCCATCTCGAAGGCAACAGATTCATGCTCGGTGAGCCGAACGGCGCCAAATCCGAGCGTGTAACCACCCTTGCGGACGCTATCGCGGCCGGAGGCTTGAGAGCTCCCGTGCGCCCACGCATTCGCGACGACATCTGGTTCAAGTTGCTCGGCAACGCCACGTTCAACCCCGTGAGCGTGTTGGCGGGAGCTACGCTCGAGCAGATGGGGCGGCACGCGAGCGTGCGGGCGCTTATCAAGCGGATGATGACCGAAGCCGAGCAGGTGGCCCACAAGCTCGGCGTAAAATTCCCGATGGATCTCGATAAGCGCATCGACGGCGCCGTCGCGGTCGGTGCGCACAAGACGTCGATGCTGCAGGACTACGAGCTCGGACGCCCTCTCGAGCTCGATGCGCTGGTGGCATCCGTCGCGGAAATCGGGCGGCTCGTCGGCGTGCCGACCCCGACGCTCGACGCAGTCCTCGCGCTCGTGCAGTTGAAAGTCGCAACGCGGTAGTGACGGCGCGGTCGGCCGACGCCCACTCGGCGCCTATCGCACCGCCAGACCATCACGAACGTCTTCGAGTTGTCCTAAAGATGACGTGAGCGCCGAGGGGCGCTCGAACGCAGACTTCAAAGCTTGGCGTGATTGATTACAACCGCGGAAAGGTCACAGCGCTTGACCGTCCAACGCTCGAGAAGCTGTCGTGCGGAGCAGAAAGGAAAGGTAGGTGATTGCGGTCATAGAGCGTAGGCTGACCAAAGATGCCGGCCGTATCACACACTCCCCCGCACAAGACCGCGCGACGACCATTGCACGGCAGCGCCGACGACCTCACGCAGGAGTCGCCCGTCGAAGCGATCGACGGCGCAATCCCGGTAGCCTTCGTCGGCACGTACAGTCCCCGCCGCTGTGGAATCGCCACCTTCACCGCCGACCTGACGTTTTCCGTCGCCGCGCCCGACCGACGCGTGCTCCCGATGGTGCTGGCCGTGACGGAACCCTCGGGGAAGTACCAATACCCGGCGGAGGTCAAGTTCGAGATCAGGCAGAACATCAAGGCGGACTACGCCCGTGCGGCGGAGTTCATCAACTACAGCGACGTGCGCCTGGTCTGCATCCAGCACGAGTACGGCATATTCGGCGGCGACGACGGCGGGTACATCCTCGATCTCGTCCGTGCCTTGCGCGTGCCCGCGGTGGTTACGCTCCACACGGTGCTCAAGCGGCCGTCTCAGAACCAAGCCGCGATCGTGCGGAACCTGTCCGAGCGCTGCGCGCAGCTCGTGGTGATGAGCCAAATCGCAAAGCATCTCCTCGAAAGCTCGTACGCCGTTCGCGGCTCGAAGGTGCGAGTCATTCCGCACGGCATCCCCGTGATGGATGAGACGTGCGATCAACAAGCGCTCAAAGCCGAATTCGGTGTGGCCGGTCGGCGCCTGTTGCTCACGTTCGGGTTGCTCAACCCCAACAAGGGGATCGAGACGGTGATTCGCGCGCTGCCCGCGGTCGTCCGTCGTTTTCCGGACGTCGTGTACTTCGTAGTCGGCGCCACGCATCCGGCCGTCGTGCGCCGTGACGGCGAAGCGTATCGGACGCTGCTCGAGCTCGAGGCGGAGAAGCTCGGCGTGCGCGAGCACGTCGTCTTTCGCGGCCAATTCGTCTCTGCCGACGAGTTGCGCAAGTATCTGCAGGCGGCCGACGTGTTCGTCAGCCCTTACCTCAACGAGGCGCAGGTCACAAGCGGTGCTCTGTCCTATGCAATGGGCGCGGGTGCGGCCGTCGTGTCGACTCCGTACTGGCACGCCGACGAGTTGCTCTCAGGCGGCCGAGGCTGTCTGTTTCCTTTCGGGGATCACGGCGCGTTGAGCCGCACGTTACTCGCGTTGTTCGGTTCGCCGGCGGAGCTCCGGCGCGTGCGCGCAGCGGCAGCTGAATTCACGCATTCGATGGCGTGGCCGCGCATCGGCGATGAATATTTCGCGATCGTTCGAGCCGCCGCACACTCGGCCGCGCACGAGCCCGCCCTAGGTCGCGCCGCGCAAGCGTTAGCGGTGAGCCCCTTGCCGGAGCTCTGCCTCGACCACCTTCGCCGCATGACCGACGATACCGGCATGATTCAACACGCTGCCTACACCGTTCCAGCGCGGCGCACCGGCTATTGCGTCGACGACAACGCACGCGCCCTGATCGTTGCGGTGCACGCGGACCGCATTCAGGGTAGCGAAGACACACGCGCGCTCGTCACGCTCTATCTCAGCTATCTGCACGGATCCCAACAGCCGGACGGCACCTTCCGCAACTTCATGAGCTACGAGCGCGTCCTCGACTCGGCTCCCGCCTCGGACGATTGCATCGGACGCGCGATTTGGGCTCTCGGCGTCACTGCGACGCTTGCGGCGAACGAGGGCTGCCGGCTGCTCGCTCGGGACATGCTCGCGCGCGCGCTGTCGCACTCACGCGACCTCGGACCTCGCGGTACGGCTCACGCCGTCCTCGGGCTCGTGAGTGTCCTCGCGGCCGAGCCAGGGAGGGCCGAAGAACGCCGCATGCTCGATGGCTTGGTCTCGAAACTGCTCGACACCTATCAAGCCAACTCCACGGACGAGTGGCGCTGGTTCGAGTCTGCTCTCACTTACGACAATGCGATCCTGCCGTTCGCGCTTTTCGCCGCATACTCCGTGACTGGTGAGCGGACCACGCTTCGGGATGCGCGCGAGTCTCTCGAATTCCTCGAGGAAATGTGTTTCGGCGGCGATCACTTGCAGCTCGTCGGCAATATAGGTTGGCACAGCTGCGGAGGCGAGAAGGCGTCTGCAGACGAGCAGGCAATCGACGCGACAGCCCTCGTGCTCGCGTTTGGCCGCGCGTACGCGGTCACCAACGACACGCATTACCTGCACCGAATGCGCCAAGCGTTCGCGTGGTTCCTCGGCGCCAATCGGCTCGGGCTGCCGCTGTACGATTTTTCGACCGGCGGCTGTCGCGACGGGATGGGTGTGGCGCACGTCAACCAGAACCAGGGCGCCGAGAGCACGGTCTGCTTCCTCCTGGCGTTGCTCGAGATGCTAGAGGTGGACGGCAGCGGGCTCGAGTCCGTCGCGCCTGACGCACCCGTCGGCGCAAATGCAATCGATCCGAATTAGGCGCACGTCGCATCGGCTCTTGCCGGACGCGCGCCGCGTGCTCGCCAAGCCGTATCTTCCCGGCGACGAGGCGGTGCTGCCCGGGGAATCGCGTGCGAACCTATTGATGAAGCGCGTCTTGGGCATCCCCGAAGCGCAAGTGAAGGCGCTGAACGTCCAGATAGCGCGCCGTTTCGAAGGGCGCCACCGCGATTTGACGCGCATCTTCGAGCGCCACTTCGAGGCAGTCGCGCATCACGTCCCGGACGCCGCCGCACTGTCTATCGGCCGGCGCCTCCTGATCGGCGCGTACTTCACGCATGAGTACGCGATCGAAGCCGCGGCGCTGTTCAACCCCTCGATCGTGCCGGCGCCGGATCAGAGCGGGCTCCGGAGCGGCGCGAAGCGTTTCGTGATGAGCCTCCGTGCGGTCGGCGAGGGCCATTTGTCGTCGATCGAATTCCGTTCCGGAGTGCTCGATGCCGACGGCGGCATCGCGATCGACGACCCCGGAGCGTACTTGGTCGCTGGCAGCCGAACTTCGCCGAGTCATTTCGACAAGCCGCGCTTCAGCGCCAAGCTGCAAGAGCTCGGCGCGATCAACGAATTGTCGGTCACGGTACTGAGCCGACTCGGCGAGAGGTTCACACTAAACGAGCTCGAGAGCTCATTGACCCAGCGCGAAGCAGACGGTCCGGCCCCCGCGATCTGGTTCGAAACCGCCAAGATCGTTCGCGTGTTGGCTTCGTCGAACTATGTGACTACTTTCCCGGCGAGCTCGGCTCTTGCGGAGCGCGTCATTTTTCCCGCGGGCCCGAACGAGACGCGCGGAATGGAAGACGCACGCTTCGTGCTGTTCACCGAAGCCGACGGCAGGACGAAGTATTACGCCACTTATACGGCTTACGATGGTTTTTCGATCTTGCCGCAACTCATCGAGACCGAAGACTTCGTACGTTTCACGATCTCTACGCTGAACGGCGCAGCTGCACAGAACAAAGGCATGGCGCTGTTCCCGCGCCGAATCGGTGGCAAGTACGTCATGCTCTCGCGCAGAGATCGCGAGAATCTCCATCTCTCGACGTCGAACGACGTGCATCGCTGGGACGATCTCGCCGAGCTGTACCGCCCGCAACATCCCTGGGAGCTGCTGCAGATCGGCAACTGCGGGTCGCCCATAGAAACGACGGCCGGTTGGCTCGTGCTCACGCACGGTGTCGGTCCGATGCGTCGTTACGCGATCGGAGCGATTTTGCTGGAGCTCGAGAATCCGGCGCGAGTGATCGCGCACTTATCGGTACCGCTCATCGAGCCCGACGAGAGTGAACGGGAAGGCTACGTGCCGAACGTCGTGTATACGTGCGGTGCCATGGTGCACGGCGGCGAGCTGGTCATACCATACGGCTTCTCGGATGCGGGCATCGCGATCGCGCAGCTGCCACTGGAAGATCTACTCGGGGCGCTGCGCGAGTCGTCGGTGCACTATTGAGGTACGCGGTCGGAGTGAATCACGATCGCTCCGCAGAGCTTGCGTAGGATGACCGGTGTGCGGAGCGGCTGTGCGTTACCGTACCGACCCCGGCGCGCCGCGGGCACATGCTCCCTCAGTAAAGGAGACGAAAGTGAGAGAAAACCCGTGAGTTACGTAGTCGCGCCAGGACTGCTCGCATCGAACTGCCTTATCGGGTAGCGGCGACGCGAGCGAAGACGCGCGTTCGCCGCCGGCGCGCCTTCTATCGGCGCGTTGTTTGCGCGAGCTCGTGGAAAGGATCGCCTCGCGGAATGTCCGAAAGCAGGCGCTCGAACTCGGCCTTCACCACCGCATAGCATTCGCACACGGCGTTTTCCAATCTCGGCCGATCCAGCACGTCGATGCGGCCGCGGCTGTAGCGAATGAGTCCTGCGCTCTGCAGATTGCGGGCGGCCACAGTGACGCCTTCGCGGCGCACGCCGAGCATGTTCGCAATGAGCTCCTGTGTCATGGTCAATGAGCTCGACGACAGGCGGTCGAGGCTCAACAGTAGCCAGCGGCACAATTGCTGCTCGATCGAATGATGCCGGTTGCACACGGCAGTTTGCGTCATCTGCGTGATCAGCGCCTGCGTGTAGCGCAGCAACAAGCGCAGCACCGGGCCGGCACGATTGAACTCTTCTTTCAACAACGGCGCTCTAAGACGAAATCCGAACCCCGCGCTCTGTACGACGGCGCGGCTCGGCGTCGTCTCGCCGCCCATGAATAACGAGATGCCGAGAATTCCCTCGTTGCCGACCACCGCAATCTCCGCGGACGCCCCGTTCTCCAGAACGTAAAGCAACGAAACGATGCAGGTGGTCGGGAAATACACGTGGTCGAGCCGGGCGCCGGACTCGTAGAGAACCTCCCCGAGCGGCATTTCAACGAGCTCCAAATGCGGGCACAGCCGCTCGAACTCCGCTCCGGGTAAGGCGGCGAGCAGGTGGTTCTGCGTTGGAGAATGAGCCGTGGCCATCCGACACCGGTCGAGCTCGGTGCGGAGCAGGCTACCGCATCGCGGCCGGCAATGCCCATTCCCCGGGCCGCGTGTTTCTTAGGTAGAAACGGCCACCAGGCCGGCGCGGCGCCCGGCGACAGCCGTCGAGCTCGCGTCAGCCGACGCGCGCCAAGCCCAGACAAGCCCGCGGCCGCGCCGCACGCACCGCGGGCACGGCTTGCGTGGCGAACCGGTAACCGTGGCCACCTGTGTCCTTCACTTGATACATCGCCGCGTCGGCGGACTTGAGCAGAGATTCGGCACTGGCACCGTCAGTCGGGTAGACGGCAACGCCGACGCTAGCGGTCACGCGCAACTTGCGGCCGAAGAATTCGTGTGGCGCCGCCACCGCGGCAATGATCTTGTCCGCGCTGAGCGCGGCATCCTCCGCATGCTCGATTGCCGAAAGCAGCACCACGAACTCGTCGCCGCCGTTGCGGCTGACGGTATCGGAGTCGCGAATGCAGGCTTTCAGCCGCAGCGCCACGCTCCGAATCAGCTCGTCGCCGACGGCGTGCCCCAGCAAATCGTTGACCAGCTTGAAGCCGTCGAGATCGATGAACAGCACCGCGAGCTGCTTGTCATCACGATGAGCCGAAGCGATCGCTTGGGTTATTCGGTCGCGCAGCAGAATGGGGTTCGGTAAGTCCGTGAGAAAGTCGTGGCACGCGAGGTGCGACATTCTGAGCGCGGCCGCCCGCACTTCGCTCACGTCGTGAAAAACGATCACCGCGCCGATGACGTGCCCGTCGCGGCCGTGGATCGGAGCGGTAGAGTCCTCGATGGGGAATTCGCGGCCGTCGCGCCGGACGAGAACGCTGTTCGCCGCCAACGCGACGGGCTCGCCCCGCTCGATTGCGAGCCGCAGGGGATTGGGCACCAGGGGTTCTCGCGTCGAGCCGTTCACGATCTGGAGCACTTCATCGAGAGGTCGACCCCTCGCCTCGCTGCGCGACCAGCCCGTCATCGCTTCCGCGGCCGAGTTGAGATACGTGACGTTGCCCGCGTTGTCGGAACTGAGCACAGCGTCACCGATGGAGTCGAGAGTGACTTGGGCGTGCTCCGCCTCGCGAGCGTCGTCGGGAATGGGGTCGCGTGCCATGAGAATTCCATCCAAGGACGCCGCGGCGGCCGACTCGACTTTCTTGGCCGGCGTTGCGTTCGACATGATCGAACGCTACGCGCGTCGTGGCGCACGCGTCCGTACGCTGACGCTCATACCCAATACGGGATAGCGGAAAATGCTCGGCGTCGCATCGAAATTAGCGTGCGCCACCGCACCGACCCATTGCGATGGTTGCGATACCTTTATCGCCAAACTTTGTTTCGGAGGCTACGAATGAGCCCTGCAACGATACCGGCTGTAGCCGTCGTGCTGCGTCTACCCGGCGTGCTAGGGGTCGAATCTGCTGTGACACCCATTGGCCTATGAAAAAGGCATGGCTCACACCGTCGACGGACTGAGCGCGACGCGCTTCGGGGCGCTTCGGGCGGCCTGCCGGGCGGCTCGAGGTTGGTCGGCATGCGCTCGCTAGGCACGCCGGCAGACGCAACGGCAACCGTCGCGCGGGACTTCTATCGGCTTGTCTCGATCGAAAGCACGAGCGCTCCCGCGGCCGGCGTCGGCGACGATTGGCTCGTGTACCGACTGGCGCAAGGCGCGAATTTCGTCACGGGCTACCGGCGTGGCACTCGTGCGAGCGTCACCTTCGAGGTCGAGAGGATCGTAGAGGCACTCAACGAGCGCCTCATGGTGCGGCCGCGACGAGTGAACATCCGGCTCGGCAAGCCGGGTCCGCCCAAACCCAACGCGCCAGTGCGCGACAAGGATCTCGTATGAACGGAACAAACGGCTTCGGCAAGCTTTTCTCTCCGACTACCGCAGCGGCGTATTGCGGCACGACGCTCGCACTGCTCCTGGCGATTGCACCGGGCGCATCTGCGCAGGCGCCGGCCGCCATTCCCGACCATGCGCACGCGCGGCCGTACGGCGGCGGCTGGACCTGCGATCGCGCGTATCGGCAAACGAGCGACACGTGCGCGGCGGTGATCGTGCCCGCGCACGCCCATCTGAGCTCGTTCGGCAACGATTGGGAGTGCGATCGCCTCTATCGAAAATCGGAAGACGGTTGCGTCGCGCTCGTCATACCCGCGCACGCGTTCGCGGAGGATTCCAACTACGGTCGCGGCTGGCGGTGCGAGCAGGCATATCGCGAAAGCAGCGGCAACTGCGTCGCGGTTCGCGTGCCGGCGAACGCGTACGCGGTCGATTCGCCGTTCGGCTCCGGCTGGAAATGCGAGCGCGGCTTCGGCGAGGTCGACGGCGCGTGTCTCGCCGTGGTCGTTCCTGCTAACGCGCGGCTCGACGAGTCCGGTAGCCGCTGGAACTGCCACCGCGGTTTCGCGAAAGACGCGAACGAATGTACGCGCGTCGAGGTCCCGGCGAACGCTTACCTCGATTCAGCCGGCTCCGGCTGGCGCTGCGAGCGGGGCCTCGCGACCGCCGGCAACACCTGCGTCCCGCTAGAGATTCCGGTCAACGCGCATGTCGACTTCGGGGGCAACAATTGGACCTGCGATGACGGCTACCAGAAAAACGCGGCCGCGTGCATCGCGGATGGCACACGACGCGCACGACCCTAGCGGCTCTAACCCTCCAACGTCGCGCGCGAGCGTCGGTTCGCTTAACCTCGACTAGGTAACAACCTGTGAGCGCCGCGAACAGCGGCGGCGCCGCTGCACACGGCTATCAGCCGCACGCGCCGCGGAAGCGTAGGGAATGAACAAATCGCCTGTCCCTGGCCATCCTGATCAATCATTTAGCTGCTATTTGTCCAGTCGATTCGAGCTCACGCTCAGGGCGTGACCCATCCTTCAGCGCGAGGCTTGCAACGCCAATGAATGTCAAACCTTATCGCGCGACATGGCTGTTAGCGATCTGCGCGCTCGGCGTCGGAGCCTGCGGCGATCGCTCCGGGATACCGAAAGCCGATCGTGACTCCGCCGCGCTCGCGGTGCTCGCGCAGCGGATCGACGCGGCCGCCGCGACGACGGAGCGGCTAAAGGCCGTGAGCGCGGTCAAGCGCCTGCAGCACGCGTACGGCCACTACTCCGAAGTCGGTCTTTGGCACGACTTCGCCGACCTGTTCGCGGACACCGCCGTCGGCCACTACACGCAGGGCGACCTCGGCAAAGAGGAAATCCGCAAGCTGTTCGTCGAGCAGGTCGGCCAGGGGATCCTCGGGCTCGCCGATGGCCGCATTTATCCGCACATCGCGCTGTCGCCGGTCATCACGCTCGCCACCGACGGGAAAAGCGCCAAGGCTCGCTGGCGCATCGTCGCGATGCTCGGCGGCTACGGCACGAGCGCGAGCTTCGCGCGCGGCGTCTACGAGAACGCCTACGTCGAGGAGGACGGTGTCTGGAAGGTGCAGGAGATCCGGTTCTTCAACCAAGTCGCGGGACGCTACGGCGAGAGCTTGCGCCCGACCGTCAACGGGCCGCTCGATCTACCGTCGGCCGCGTTTCACTACGAACCAGGTGAAGTCGGCACGCTGGGCACAAACGGCACCAGTCTCCCGAGCAGTTCCCGATCGAATGCAAGCTTCGCCGCGCTCGCGGCGCGGCTCGGCGCGCTCGAACCCGAAGTCGCCCAGCTGACCGCCGAGAACGCGGTGCTGAACCTGCAGAACGCGTACGGCTACTACGTCGATCGCAAGCTCTGGGACGACGTTGCCGATCTGTTT
>Ga0307497_10000157_pt1 | contig 14832 bp, 16 predicted proteins | sample 10_S_MG_FD_201366 | JGI IMG/M metagenome (GOLD analysis project Ga0307497, IMG submission 201366) | Soil microbial communities from Populus trichocarpa stands in riparian zone in the Pacific Northwest, United States - 10_S | ecosystem: Environmental > Terrestrial > Soil > Riparian zone > Trees...
AGTTCAAGCTGCTGTCGGTGTTCGTCGAGCATCCCAACCGGGTGCTCGACCGCAACCAGCTCATGGACCTGACGGTGGGACGCGACGGCTCGCCGTTCGACCGCTCGATCGACGTGCAGGTGAGCCGCCTGCGGCTGCGGCTGCGCGACGACGCGCGCGAGCCGCGCATCATCAAGACGGTGCGCAACGAGGGCTACGTTCTGGCCGCGGTGGTCGAGCGGCTGGGTGGATGAGGCTGCTTCCGGCCTCGCTCTTCGGGCGCACGATGCTGGTGCTGGTCGCGGGGCTGATCGTGGCGCAGCTCGGCAGCATGGCGATTCATCTCTTCGACCGCGGCAGCTCAGTCTACCGCCTGGCGTCGCTGCAGATCGCCTCGCAGATCGCGCAGACGGTGCGCGTTCTCAACCGGCTGCCCACCGACCAGCGCGACAACGTGGTGCAGGAAGTGAGCGGGCCGCACCTGCGCGCCGCGCTGCGCCGCGAGCAAGTGACGGTGGCGAGCGGCTTCAGCGAGCACGACCGCTACGAAGCCGAGTTCACCGAGGAGGTGCAGCGCCAGATCGGCGCACGCTGGCCGATCCGTGCCGACATCAATCCGGATCCGCGCGCCGACGGTGAGAGCGTGGGCGCGTTCGAGCTGTGGATGGCGCGCCACTTCTACTTCCTGCTGCCCCAGCCGTTCTCCATCGTTGTGCAGGTGGTGCTGGAGGACGGCATGGTAGTGGTCTTCGACGTCAACGTGCCGCAGGAGCCGCTCAGCCGCCTGGAGGCGATCGTGCCGCTCATTGCGCTGCTGATGCTGGTGTGCTTCTCGGTCTCCGGCTTCCTGGTGCGCATGATGACCGGCTCGCTCGACCGCCTGTCGCGCGCCGCCGACGCCATCGGACGCAACCCCGAGGACGCGCCGCTCGCCGACAGCGGGCCGAGCGAAATCCACCGCGTGATTGCCGCATTCAACCGCATGCAGCAGCGCGTGCGCGACTACCTGGTCGAGCGCGGCCGCCTGCTCACCGCGATCTCGCACGACCTCAAGACGCCGATCACGCGCCTGCGGCTGCGCGCCGAGATGCTTTCCGACGGCGAGATCCGCGCCAAGATGCTGCGCGACCTGGACGACATGCAGACCATGGTGGGCACCACCCTCGATTTTTTTCGCACCACCGGCACGGACGCGCAGCGCCAGCCGGTGGACATCGGGGCGCTGATCGAGAGCATCACCGAGGACCGCCGCGAAGCGGGACAGGCGCTGGAGGTGCGCGGCGTGGTGTGCAACGGCCCCTACCGCGCCGACCCGCAGGCGCTGCGCCGCTGCCTGGAGAACCTGATCGAGAACGCGCTGCGCTACGGCGGCGGCGCCGAGATCGAGGTCAAGGACGCGTCCGACCGGCTGCGCATCGCGGTCATCGACCGCGGGCCCGGCATTCCGGAGAGCGAGCTCGAGCGCGTGTTCGAGCCGTTCTATCGCCTCGACGCCTCGCGCAACATGGACAGCGGCGGCACCGGGCTCGGCCTGTCGATCGCGCGTAACATCGCGCGCTGGCACGGCGGCGAGGTAACGCTATCCAACGCGTCCGGCGGCGGACTGGTCGCCGCCGTGGTCCTGCCGCGCTAGACTTTGCCGATGAGACTCCAGCTCGTCATCGGCAACAAGAACTACTCCTCCTGGTCGATGCGCCCGTGGGTCCTGCTGCGCCAGGCCGGGATTGCGTTCGAGGAAGTCCAGCTCAAGTTCAGCGAGAGCGACGGCGGCCTGACCGTCCCGGGGATCGAGAAATATTCCGGCGCGCGCAAGGTGCCGGTGCTGATCATCGACGGCGAGCCGGTGTGGGACTCGCTCGCGATCGCCGAGACGGTGGCCGAGATGTTTCCGGACAAGCATCTATGGCCCGAGGACCCGGCGGCGCGCCGCATCGCGCGCTCGATCTGCGCCGAGATGCACTCCGGCTTCCAGGCCTTGCGCGGCAAGATGGTGATGAACATCCGCAGCCGCCATCCGGGCAAGGGCATGACGCCCGAGTCGCGCAAGGACATCGAGCGCATCGTCGAGCTGTGGACCGACTGCCGCGAGCGCTTCGGCGGCGCGGGCAGCCTGCTGTTCGGCAAGTTCACCGTCGCCGACGCGTTCTATGCGCCGGTGGTGACCCGCTTCCAGACCTATGCCGTCAAGCTGCCGCGCATCGCGCAGGAATATTGCGAGGCGGTACTGGCGCTGGCCGCGGTGCGCGAGTGGTGCGACGCCGGCCGCCGGGAGACCGAGTTCGTCGCCGCCGACGAGCCCTACGCAACGAAGTGAAGGTCTTTATCGTAGGCGGAGCGGTTCGCGACGAGCTGCTCGGCCTGCCGGTGAAAGAACGCGACTACGTCGTGGTCGGCGCTACGCCCGAGGACATGGTGCGCCAGGGCTACAAGCCCGTGGGCAAGGATTTCCCGGTTTTCCTGCATCCGAAGACGCACGAGGAGTACGCGCTCGCGCGCACCGAGCGCAAGAGCGGCCGCGGCTACAAGGGCTTCACCGTCCATACCTCGCCCGAGGTCACGCTCGAAGAGGACCTCAAGCGCCGTGACCTCACGATCAACGCGATCGCCAAGGCCGAGGACGGCACGATCGTCGATCCTTTCGGCGGACGAAAAGATCTCTCTTCGGAAATTCTCAAGCATGTGAGCTCGGCTTTCGCCGAGGACCCGGTGCGCATCCTGCGCGTCGCGCGCTTCGCGGCCCGCTTCGGTTTCAGCGTTCACCCCGAGACCATGGCGCTCATGCGTCAGATGGTGGACTCGGGAGAGACCGACCATCTGGTGGCCGAGCGCGTCTGGCAGGAGTTCGCCAAGGGCCTCGCCGAGGCGCACGCGGAGAAGATGTTCGAGGTGCTGGAGGCCTGCGGCCTGTTGCGTCGCAACCTGCCCGAAATCACGCGCTATCCCCGCCGCTTCGCAGGCTCGGTGCCGGCCCGGTTCGCGCTCCTCACCTGGCCGCTGGAGGAATCGCAGATCGAGTCGCTGAGCAACCGCGTGCGCGCGCCCAACGAGGTGCGCGACCTGGCGCTGACCGCGGCGCGCAGCCGGGCGAAGTTGCGCAGCACGACCCCCGGCGCGCTGCTGGATCTGTTCAAGACCGCGGATGCATTCCGCCGCCCGGAGCGCTTCACCGAGCTGCTCGAGGTCGCGCGCAGCGCCGATACCGGCATCGACGCGCCGCGCATCGAGCGCGCGCTGCGCGCGGCTGCCTCGGTCGACGCGGGCGCCATCGCGGCGAAGGCTGCAGCGCCCGCGGAAATTCCGAAACTGCTGGATCAAGCCCGCCTGACCGCGATCGGCGAGGCGTGACCGCGACTTTACCTAGATGACCTTGCTGACCAGCCAGACCAGCAGCGAAAACAAGAGCGTGCTGCCGACGGGGATGTAGTACATTCGCCCGCGCACCGGCACGTTGAAGTCGCCCGGTATGCGCCAGGCGCGATAGCGCTGCGAGATCACTGAGAACACCACCAAGACCAACACGACGGTTACCAGCCATTTCACCATGATCGAACTCTATACCTGGACCACGCCGAACGGCCGCAAGGTCTCCATCATGCTGGAGGAGTGCGCGCTGCCGTACAACGTGCACAAGATCAACATCGGCACCAACAGCGAGCAGTTCACGCCCGAATACCTGAAGATCAATCCGAACGGGAAGATTCCGTCGATCGTCGATCCGGCCGGCCCCGACGGCAAGCCGATCGCGCTGATGGAATCCGGAGCGATCCTGATTTACCTGGCGGGGAAAACCGGCAGGTTCCTGCCCAAGTCCGACCGTGCCAAATACATCGCGCTGCAGTGGCTGATGTTCCAGATGGGCGGCGTCGGGCCGATGTTCGGCCAGGCCCACCACTTCATGCGCGCCAAGAAGGACGAGATTCCCTACGGCAGCGAGCGCTACGGCAACGAGGCCAAGCGCCTGTACGGGGTGATGGACAAGCACCTCGCGAAGAATGACTACTTCGCGCCCGAGTACTCGATCGCCGACATGGCGATCTATCCCTGGGTGGCGCGCTACGAATGGCACCGCGTCGACCTGGCCGCGTTTCCGGCGGTGAAGCGCTGGTACGACAAGGTCGGCGCGCGGCCGGCGGTGGTGAAAGGGATGGCCGTTCCCAGCTAGACTGGCGCCCATGGCGGCCGATCTCTCGAAGATCTCGCTGTTCCAGGGCTTGAAGCTCGACGATCTGCGCGCGCTCGGTGCGCGCACCGAGGTGCGCGAGCTGCCGGCCGATACGATGCTCATCAAGCAGGGCGATCCGGCCGATTCGCTGCTGGCGATTCTCAAGGGCAAGGTCAAGGTCTACCTGGTCGACGCCAATGGCCAGGAGTTCGTGCTGGACGTGCGCGGCGCCGGCGGCTACGTCGGCGAGATGATGCTCGACGACAAGCCGCGCTCGGCCTGGGTCAAGACGCTCGAGCCCTCCGCGTTCGCGGTGATCCCGCGCAACGAGTTCAAGGCGCTGCTGATGGCGAATCCCGAGTTATCGCTGCAGGTGATCAAGAACCTGATCCGCCTGGCACGCGGCACCAACATCCGCACCCTCGAGGACGTGCGCACGCGCGGCGAGCTGCAGCTCTACATCGAGCAGCTCAAGGTGACCAAGGGCAAGGACCAGCCGAGCGTGAAGCGCTGGGTGAGCGCGAAGCGCTGGGTGCTGCTGCTGCTGCTGGTGTTCGCGGTCCTGCAGTACTACTTCATGGACGTCTTCATCGAGATGATGTCGATCGGCGGCCGCATCGCGCCCTGAAGGTTTATCGCTTCTTCGCGTATTTCGCGAGGAAGGCGTTGATCTCCTCTACGCGCAGCTCCGGCTCGCCGGGAACCGGCTTCGTGCCCACCACGCGGTTCATCCACTCCATGTTTTCCTGCATGCGCGCCACCACCGAGCGCCATTCCGCGGCGGTATGGCGCTGCGGATCGGGCAGCGTGTGGCACTGGTTGCACGCGACTCGGAACGCTTCGCCCGAGGGCCGGTAGACCTCCGGATAACGCACCGGGTCGAGCGGCTTCTGCGCATGGCGCTCGAGATAGGCATTGATCTCCCGGGTTTCCTCGACGCTCGGCGCCTTGAGCCCCGCCATCATCTCCGCCATCAGCGTGCCCATGTTGCCCTTGCCTTCCATGCGCACCACCATGCGCTGCACGATGCCTGGCCACTTCGCCGCGTGGTGCATCGCCGGGTTCGGCAGGTTGTGGCATTGCACGCAATAGCCGACCACCAGCCGCGCGCCGCGCGAATCGCGCTCGGGCAGCTGCTCGAGCGCGAAGGTGGGGGGCAGGATGCGCTCGAGCATCGGCCCGTGCGGGCTCGATTCCCAGCGCTGGCGCGCGTCGCTGATCTCGTCGGCGAATGCGGCGCCCGCGAACAGGAAAAGAATCGGCAAAAGGCGCACCAGCTAGAGCGTATGAGAACGCTCGCCCCGGGAAAAGCCCCGCAGCGGCCGTTTCACACCTCGCCCGACGGCCAGCACCTTGAACAGCTCGCCCATCTCCGCGGGCGAAAGCAGCTGCTGCGCCTCGGCGGCGATCGGCGCGTAATGCAGCGCGTTCTCCGCGTTCACCTGCGAAAGCACCTCGGTGATACCGCAGTTGACGAGGAATTGCGCCTGGGTGGAATAGCCGAGCAAGTCCAGACCGGCTTCGCGCGCGGCCGCGGCCAGCGCGCTGAAGTCGACGTGCGCAGTGATGTCCTGCTCGCCGGGATGCAGGAATGGATCGCCGTGCGCGCGGTGACGGGTGTGGCACATCAGCGTGCCCATCGAGCGCTGCGAGTGGTAGTACTCGTGGCGCGGGAAGCCATAGTCGATGATGAAGATCGCGCCGTGCTCGAGGCTTTGCGCCAGGCTGCGCATCCATCCGCTCGCGGCGAGGTTGATCTCGCTTTCGTAGGGAACCGGCACCTCGAGCGCGCGCGCGGTCTCCAGCAGCTCTCCACTCGCGGGCCTTTCCGACCACTCGAGCTCGCTGGTAACGCCGCGTTCCATGACCCCGCCAGCACGCCAGGCGACCGCGTGCACCGGAATCGCATCGGCCACCTCGTTGGCGATGATCACGCCGCGAAAGCGCTCGGGCAGGCGCTCGATGAACCGAACTTTGTCCCCCAGTCTGGCTTGTTGACGCGCCCGGAGGGCCGCACTGGTTTCCAGAATGAAATATTCGCGCTCGGCTTCCTTGAGGAGCGTCGCGGCCAGCGCACCGCTGCCGGCGCCCAGCTCGAGGATCGGCCCGTCCAGCTCGCTCAGCTGGCGCGCGAGCGTGCGTCCGAAGAGCGAGCCGAGCTCGGGCGCGGTGACGAAGTCGCCTTCGGCGCCGAACTGGCGCGCGCCGCGCGCGTAATAGCCGAGGCCCGGCGCGTGCAGCGCGAGCTCCATGTAGCGCGCGAAGGAGATCCAGCCGCCGGCGGCGGCGATCTCGGCGCGGAGGCGTTCGAGCACGTGGCGAATCTAACCTAGAATCATAGGCTTCATGGATTCACTGCAAGGCAAAGTCGCGCTCGTCACCGGCGGCGCGCGCCGCGTCGGCGCCGCGATCACGCGCGGGCTGCACGCGGCAGGCGCAAGCGTGCTGATCCACTACCGCGACTCGGAAGCGGATGCCGCAAAACTGGAAGCCGAGCTGAACGCGGTGCGCGCGCGCAGCGCGGCCAAGGTAAAGGCCGAGCTGCTCGCGCCGATCGCGCCCAAGGCGCTGGTCAGCGGCGCGCTGGAGAGCTTCGGCCGGCTCGACCTGCTGGTGAACAACGCCTCCACCTTCTTCCCGGTCGAAGTGGGCGCGATGGAGTCCTCGCACTGGGAAGAGCTCATCGGCTCGAACCTGCGCGCGCCGCTCTTCATCTCGCAGCAGGCGGCGCCGGAGCTGGCGAAGAACGAGGGCTCGATCGTCAACATCGTCGACATCCACGCGGAGCGGCCGCTCAAGGGCTATGCGCTCTACAGCGTGGCCAAGGCCGGCCTCGCCGCGCTCACGCGCTCGCTCGCCGTCGAGCTTGCGCCCCGGGTGCGAGTGAACGGCGTCGCGCCCGGCGCCATCGCGTGGCCCGAGGACGGGCAGTTTCCCGAGGCGGAACGCCAGCGCATCATCGCCACCACGCCGCTCGCCCGCCCCGGCTCGCCGGAGGACATCGCGCGCGCGGTGGCCTTTTTCGCCTGCGCGCCGTATGTCACCGGTCAGATCCTCGCGGTGGACGGCGGCCGCTCGGTGTTCATCTAGGAACCGCATGAAAACCCAGACCGTCCACCTCCATCGCGACCCGCGCAAGGCCGAGTACGAGGCCGGCAAGCTCGCCAAGCGCCTGCGCCGCCAGGTGGGCGAGGCGATCGCCGACTTCGGCATGATCGAGGAGGGCGACAAGGTGATGGTGTGCCTGTCCGGCGGCAAGGACAGCCACGCCATGCTGGATGTGCTGCTGAGCCTGCAAAGCAAGGCACCGGTCGGCTTCGAGCTGATCGCCGTCAACCTCGACCAGAAGCAGCCGGGATTCCCGGCGCAGGTGCTGCCCGCCTACCTGGAAGGGCTCGGGGTGCCGTTCAGGATCGTCGAGCAGGACACCTATTCGGTGGTCAAGCGCGTGATCCCCGAGGGCAAGACGATGTGCTCGCTCTGCTCGCGCCTGCGGCGCGGCGTGCTGTATCGCGTGGCGACCGAGCTCGGCTGCACCAAGATCGCGCTCGGCCACCATCGCGACGACATTCTGGCGACGTTCTTCCTCAATCTGTTCCACGGCGGGCAGCTGAAGGCGATGCCGGCCAAGCTGGTATCCGACGACGGCAAGCACGTGGTCATCCGCCCGCTCGCCTACGTGGCGGAGGCCGATCTCGTCGCCTATGCGGAGGCGAAGCGCTTTCCGATCATTCCGTGCACGCTGTGCGGCTCGCAGGACAACCTGCAGCGGCAGCAGATCGGCGACATGCTACGGGAGTGGGAACGCAAATCTCCCGGGCGTGTCGAATCCATGCTACGCGCGCTCACCGAAGTGCGACCGTCGCACCTGCTCGACCGCAAGCTTTTCGATTTCACCAACATGAAGTGACGAAATGCCGCATGCCCTGCGCGCGGCGCATGCCGCGCGCTCGAACTTGTCATCCGGGCGTCCATAGAATGCGTTCTAGCAATCAAGAAACATGATGACGCGCCGCCTCAGCCGCTTCGTCGCCGCCTCCAGCCTCCTCGGGCTGATTGCGCTGGCCGGTGCATCCGTGACAGACGATTCACACGGTCTGATGGATGATCCCGCGATGGTGAGCGAACCGGTGGTGCAGGTCTGGGGCGCGCGCACGCTGGGCATCAAGGGCCTGTTCGGCGTGCACACCTGGATCGCGGTCAAGCCCGCGGGCGTGCCGGAATACACGGTCTACGAGGTCATCGGCTGGCGCCTGCGCTGGACCGACACCGCGCTCGTCGCGCGCACCCGCGCTCCCGACCGCTGGTTCGGCTCCGCCGGCGAGCTCTATGCCGAGAAGCGCGGCGCGGGCGTCGACGAGCTGATCAAGCGCGTCGCCAAGCTCGCCGCCGAGTATCCCTATGCCAAGGAATACACGCTCTGGCCGGGGCCGAATTCGAACACTTTCGTCGCGTGGGTCACGCGCCAGATGCCCGAGCTGCAGGCCGACTTGCCCGCCACCGCGATCGGCAAGGACTACCTCGGCGGCCGCGTGATCGGCGCCGCGCCGAGCGGCAGCGGCTTCCAGTTCTCGCTTGCCGGCGTGCTCGGCTTCTCGGCCAGCGGCGTGGACGGCGTCGAGCTCAACCTGCTCAGCTTGAATTTCGGCGTCGGCCCGTCGGGCCTCAAGCTGCCGCTGGTCGGCCGCATCGGCTCGCCGAAGATCGACACCGCCCTGGCCTTGGAACCGCAGGTCAGCGCGGAAGCCGGTCCGGTCAGCCCCGGGGCGGCGAACCCCTAGCTCGTCTTGACGTAGCTCGCTTCCAGGCCGACGTTGAGCACGGCCTGGCGCTTCTCTTCCTTCACGAACTTCAGTGCCTTCTCCAGCGCCGGCATGAGCAGCGCCGGCTCGGTCACCCGCTCGCCGAGGCCGCCGGAGGCGCGCACCACGTGCTCGAAGCGCGGCGAGGGCTCGAGCGTGGCGAAGGGCGGCTGCTTGGTTTCTGACGCATGGCCCTTCGGATAGGTGGACAGGGTGGAGCGATGCACCGCCGCCCAGCGCGCGTTGTTGGCGATGACGAACAGCACCGGCAGCTGCATCGACTCCGAAACGTAGTGCACCGCGGTGGGGTTGCCGAACATGTAGGCGCCGTCGCCCACCGCGCAGATCACCGTCTTGTCCCGCGCCGCGAGCTTGGCGCCGAGCGCCGCGCCCATCCCCCAGCCCAGGCCGCCGGCTGACGGATTGCCGAAATAGCGCCCCGGCTCCTTGATCACCATCTCCTCCAGCACCGTCGGGTACTCGTTCACCAGGATGGTGTTGGCGTCGAGCAGCTTGTTGACGCAGGCCGACAGCCACTTGCCGGTGATGGTCGCCGGCATGGGCTCAACCCCGGCGCGCGCCTTCCTGCGCACGCTGTCCGAATAGGCGGAAATCGTCTTGCGCCGCTCCTCGATCTGCTTCACCGACACCGCCTGCTTCTGCGCCGCGCGCCACAGCGTCTGGAGAGTGGGCGCCACGGCGCCGGTGAGCGCGATGTCGGTGCGGAAACCGCGCAGCGGGTAGCGCGCGAACAGCGGGTCCGGGCCAATGTGGATGACCTTCGCGTCGGGCTTGGGCTGCCCTTCCTTCGGGATCCAGGGCACGTCGCAGTCCACCACCAGCACCACGTCGGCTTCCTTCAGCAAGGTGTGCGGATCCCAGCCGCACTGCATCGGGTGCTCGGTCGAGAGCGCGAGGTGGCGCGGCCGGTAGTGGATCACCGGCACCGCCAGTGTCTGCGCGAGCTGCTCGATGGCGCGCGAGGACTCGACGGTGCGGCCGCCATTCGCGGTGATGAGCAGAGGATGCTGCGCGCTGCCGAGCAGCTTGGCCGCTTCTTCCAGCGCCTCGGGATCGGCGGCCGGAGGGGAGGCGGGGACGATGGTGGGGTTCGCTGAAAAACTCCCAGGGAAGGAGGAGGCCAGGATCTCCCGGGGCAGGGTCACGTAAACCGGGCCTTGCGGTTCGCTCTTCGTAATCGCGAGCGCGCGGTCGATCACGGTCTCGACCTGCTCGGCGTGGCGCAGCTCGTAGTCCCACTTCATGAACTCGCGCATCATGCCGCCCTGGTCGAAGTGCTCCTGCGCCCAGTGGATGTAGTTGTTGCGCGCCGCGGTGAGCGCGCCGGACTCGGTAATCGGTGTGCGCCCGGCGCTGAACAGGATCGGCACGTTCTGCCGGGAGGCGTTGATCAGGCCGTTGATCGAGTTCGCGGTGCCTACGCCGACGTGCACCATCATCGCCTGCGGCTTGCCGGTGACCATGGCGTAGCCGTGCGCCATCGCCACGCCCATGTTCTCGTGCGGCACGATCACGATTTGCGGCAGGCGCCAGCCGAGCTTCTGGCCCTTGGCATAGGCCTCGACCACCGGCGCGAAGTCGGTGCCGCCGTTCGAGAACAGGTACTCGATGCCGCGCATCGCGAGCAGTCCCAGCCACGCGTCGGCTGCCGTTTCGGGCTTGAATGCCGCGGTTCCCGGCTTGGGCGCAGCGGGCTCGGGCTTCAGCGTGGGCTCGATTCTCGGCGCCGGCTCCGCTTTTTCCGGCGCCGGGGCGGCTTTCGGCTCGGCTGACGGGGCTTTTGCTGGCTCGGCGCGCTTGCCTGCCGGCGCTTGCCCTTTGCCGGCCTTGTTGCCGAGAGGCAAGGTGTCTTCGATCTTCTCCGCGACCGGAGCGGCGGGCTTTGCCGTCGGTGACTCGGCCTTTTTCTTGTCGCCCGAGGCCTTGTTGTCCTTGAGAGGCTGAGTCTTTTCGATATCCATGGGGCTGATGTTAGTTGCAGATAACGCTCAAGGCCCAGTCGGCGGATTGTCAAACTGGATTTGACAGGCTAAGCTTGCGGGATGAACTGCGCGGAGCGCCTGGTCGAGATGTTCGGGTCCCAAGCCGACGTGGCGCGGGCCTTCCAGCTCGACCGCGCGGTGGTGCACAACTGGATGAAGACCGGCTACGTGCCGGCGCGCTGGGCGGGCGAAGTCGAGCGCATCACCGACGGCCGCATCAGCGCGGTCGACGTCATCAACGAAGCCAGCACCAAGAACCCGGTGCGCGTGAAGTCGCGCCCGGAGAACGCGCCGTTTGGAATTTTCTCCGAGGAAAACATGAGCCAGTTTGCCCCCGCCAAGCGCATCCAGTCCTTCCATCCGCCGCAGCGCACGCTGATGGGGCCGGGCCCGACCGAGATCCATCCGCGCGTGCTCACCACGATGAGCCAGCCGGCGATCGGCTACCTCGACCCGGTCTTCGTCGAGATGATGGAAGAGCTGAAATCGCTGCTGCGCTACGTCTACCAGACCAAGAACGCGCTCACCTTCCCGCTCTCCGGGCCGGGCTCGGTCGGCATGGAGTACTGCTTCGTCAACATGGTGGCGCCGGGCGACAAGGTCGTCGTGTGCCAGAACGGCGTGTTCGGCGGCCGCATGCTGGAGAACGTGATCCGCATGGGCGGCACGCCGGCGCTGGTCGAAGACAAGTGGGGCGAGCCGGTCGACCCGCAGAAGGTCGAAGACGCGCTGAAGAAGAACAAGGACGCGAAGATCGTCGCCTTCGTGCACGCCGAGACCTCCACCGGCTGTCAGTCGGACGCCAAGCTTCTGACGCAGATCGCGCACAAGTACGGCGCGATGGTCATCGTCGACGCGGTTACCTCGCTCGCCGGCACGCCGGTGAAGGTCGACGAATGGGAGATCGACGCCATCTACTCGGCGAGCCAGAAGTGCCTGTCGTGCACGCCGGGCCTCTCGCCGGTGTCGTTCTCCGAGCGCGTGGTCGAGCACGTGAAGAAGCGCAAGGACAAGATCCACAGCTGGTTCATGGACATGAACCTGCTGTTCAACTACTGGACCGCCGGCACGCGCACCTACCACCACACCGCGCCGACCAACTCGCTGTTCGCGCTGCACGAGGCGCTGCTCCTGATCCGCGAAGAAGGGCTGGAGAACGCCTGGGCACGCGCCACGCGCCATCACCTCGCGCTCAAGGCCGGGCTCGAGGCCATGGGAATGAAGATGCTGGTGGCCGAGAAGCACCAGCTGCCGCAGATGAACGCGGTCAAGTGCCCCGAGGGCGTGAACGAGGCTGAGGTGCGCAAGACGCTGCTCAACGAGTTCGGCATCGAGATCGGCGCCGGCCTCGGGCCGCTCGCCGGCAAGATCTGGCGCATCGGCCTGATGGGCTACAGCTGCCGGCCGGACAACGTGATGCTCTGCCTTTCGGCGCTCGGCTCGGTGCTGTCCGACATGGGCATGCCGGTGCACGTGGGCGACGCCGAAGCCGCGGCGCACGGGGCTTACGCGCAGATGCACGTGCGCGACGCACAACGCAAGAAAAGGGCTGCCTGAGAATTGCAATACCATATCGAAGCCGACGAAGAGTTCTTGCGCGTCACGATAAGCGGGCGCGACACCGATCAACCGCCATCGCACATCTGCGCGGAGGTGCTCGCCGAGAGCCACAAGCGCAACCGCAAGCGCATCCTGATCGAGCTCGATCAGAAATTTCCGCTCTCGCCCACCAGCCAGTACCACCTGGTCACCAGCCTGCGGGCGATCGGCTTCACCGCTGAAGAGCGCATCGCGCTCGTGCACCGCACGCCGGAAGCGCAGAACGCCAATCACTTCGTCAATTTGCTGGCGCGCAACCACGGCGTGATGGTGCGCAACTTCAACGGCGTCGAGCCGGCGATGGACTGGCTGCGGGGCGCACCGGACTAATCCGGGCCTGGACACCCTGACCCACGCGCTCTCCGGAGCGCTGCTTGCCAGGGCAACCGCTCCGAGGGACGCGCCGCCGCGTTCACTGCCGCGGCGCATCGCCGCCGGTTTCTTCGCCTGCGCCGCGCCCGACCTCGATTTCGTGGTCGGCTTCGTTGGGCCGGTCGAGTACGTGCTCTCGCACCGCGGCGTCACGCATTCCCTCCTGCTGCTGCCGGCCTGGGCGCTGCTTTATTCCTGGATCCTGGCGAAGCTGCTGCGCGAGCCCGGCGGCTGGCGCGCGCTCTACGGCGTGACCGCGCTCGCCCTCGGCGCGCACATCGCCGGCGACCTGATCACCAGCTTCGGCACCATGATCTTGGCGCCGCTCTCGGACTGGCGCGCCGGCATCGGCACCACCTTCATCATCGATCTCTGGTTCAGCGGGATCATCCTCGCGGGACTGGGGCTTTCAATTCTTTTCAGGAAGACGCGCGTTCCAGCTGTAGCGGCGAGCGCGGTCCTCTGCGGCTACGTCGCTTTCCAGTACGTGCAGAAGCAGCGCGCGCTCGAGTTCGGCGTCGAGTACGCCAAATCGCAGGCCTTGCGCGAAGCGAAGGTCACCGTCCAGCCGAGGCCGGTCTCGCCGTTCAACTGGACGGTATTCGTGAGCGACGAGGAGGCGCACCGCTTCGCGCATGTGAACCTGGTGCGCAAGGAAGCGCGCCGCTTCCAGCCGGGCGATGGCTTCATCGCGCGCGTCGACTCGCCCTACCTGCCGCTCGAGCAGGCCGTGTGGGTGACGCGGCGGCGCTACGGCGAGACCGACCAGGATCTGATCCGCGGCGCGTGGAACTCGGAGCCGCTCGCTTTTTTTCGCTGGTTCGCCGACCTGCCGGCGTTCGACGGCATGAGCCAGGGCTGCGTATGGTTCACCGACCTGCGCTTTCTCACGCCCGGGCGCGAGGGCATGCCCTTTCGCTATCGCGTCTGCCGGGACGGCGCCGGCTCGGCCTGGCGGCTGGTTATTTCTTGATCTGGCGGACGAAGCGCTCGGCGAGCTGCGGCTGGCTGGAATAGGCGTCGAGCACCGGCTGCATCTTCTCGCTCAGCGAATCCAGCCGCTCGGCCGGCGCCGGATGGGTCTTGAACATCAGCGCGAGCGCCGAGTCCTGCGCGTTCATCGCCTGCAGCGTCTGCAGCACCGACGGCAGGCCGTAGGCGTCGTAGCCGCCGCGGGCCGCGATCACCACGCCGAGGCGGTCGGCTTCCAGCTCGTCGGACTTGTCCAGCCCGCGGCTGTACATCTCGGTGCCGAAGGAGATCAGCTTGTCGCGCGCCGGGCCGGCGCGGTCGCGCAACGCGTGGCCGAGCGCGTCGCCGGCGAGCGCGCTCTGCGCGCCCTTCTGGATCGCCTTCAGGTGGTGCTTGCGCAGCACGTGCACGATCTCGTGGCCGAGCACGCCCGCCAGCTCGGCTTCGCTGCGCATGCGCTCGAGCAGGCCGCGCGTGATGAAGATGGTGCCGCCGGGCACCGCGAACGCGTTGACGTTCGGCGACTCGAGCACGCCGAACTGCCACGGCAGGTCGGGGCGCTCGCTCTGCACCGCCAGCCAGCGGCCGACGTTGTTGACGTAGCGCTGCATCCCCGGATTGGCGACCAGCGGCGCCGCGCCCAGCAGGCGCGAGGCGACGTCCCGGCCGATCGCGATCTCCTCGGGCTCGTCGATGTCCTTCACCGCCTTGCCGACGTTCTTCACCGTATCGACCATCTTGTTGATGTCGATGTTCGGCATGCGGAACTGGGCCTGGGCGCTGGTGGCCGCGACCAGCATTGCCAGAACCACCAGAGCTTTCATTTAGGGTAGGCCACGGAGGTCGGGGACAGCTTGCCCTGCGTGGCGAAGCTCGTCGCGGCATCGCGGTCGGCGGCGAACTTGTCCAGCTTGGCGAGCTCCGCGGGATTGGGCTGGGCGTT
>Ga0307497_10000158_pt1 | contig 14831 bp, 13 predicted proteins | sample 10_S_MG_FD_201366 | JGI IMG/M metagenome (GOLD analysis project Ga0307497, IMG submission 201366) | Soil microbial communities from Populus trichocarpa stands in riparian zone in the Pacific Northwest, United States - 10_S | ecosystem: Environmental > Terrestrial > Soil > Riparian zone > Trees...
ATCACGCCGAACGGCGCGCCGGGCTTCAGCGCGTCGAACACGCCCTTGCACAGCGCAAGCGCGGCTGCCTCCCCACCGGGGCCGTTGTAGATGTCGTGCAGGTTCAGCGCCGTGAGCGCGGCGTCCGCGGTGCCGTTGATCTTCGCGTCCGGGATGTCGCCGTGGATAGGCGTGACGTTCTTGAGCCGATCGTCGCGCGCTTTCTCGCCCTCGGCGAACCCTGGGCGCGTCGTGAAGAACGTCGGGTTCTGCGCGACCACTTTACCCTTCGGCCCGACGGCCGCCGATAGCACCTCGGTGAACCAGCCGCCGACCGCGACTACCTCGAGGACCGTCTGGCCGGTCTTGATGCCGACGAACTGCACGCTCTCGATCGGCTTGCGCGCCGCGTCGCGATCCTTGTCCGCCTGCGGCCGATCCGGCGAGGCGAGCGCCGCCTTCATCCGCGTCGCCTGCTCGTCCTGCGCGCTCGCGATCGAGCTCGATGCGCCGCCGAGCACGCAGAGCGCGAGCGCCCACGATGTGCGTTTCGAGAATCTCATAGCTGAAGCTCCTTGACGGTTTGGTGTTGGTGGCCGCGCACTCGGCGTGCGTCTCGTTGTTCTTACAGGTCGCGAGAACATAGCCCAAACGCAGAGGCGTGCCAACGCGCGCCGCCGAGCCCGCGGCGCGGCCCGGCCGGCGCGCAGTCTCAAGAAACCTGAATCGCAGCGCGCGCGACTAGCGCGCCGGCGCGTCGCAGTTGCGCTGCTCGAGGCGCTGGATCCGGCCGGGCGTCTGCAGCGCATCGAAGTCGAGCGTCTGGTCGGGGGTCAGCACGACGTCGACCCAATAGACGGTCGCCCGCCGCGTCCGGTCGACGACCTTCGGGTCGTAGCCGAGCGAGCGCACCTGCTCGCGCCGCCGCGCGACGCCGCTGATCTCGCTGAACACGCCGAGCGAGACGAGGTTGCCGGTGTCGCTGTTCGGGATCACGTACGAGTCCGTGACGCCCTCGGCTCGCACCTTCGCGAGAATCGCGTTCGCCTCGGCCTCCGTCGCAATCGCGTCGATGTAGACCCAGTAGCCGATCCAGACGTCGCCTTCCGCGACGCGCTGCGTCGGTTGGTAGCCGGTCGTACGCAGCATCGCGGCCGCGGTCGCGGCCTGCGCGAGCTCGCGGAACGGCCCGACGGTTGTGCAGCGCGGCGCCGCGGCCGCGGGCGGCCCGCCCGTCTGCGCCGCCGCGGCGCGCGGCTCGGGTCTGGGGGCGGTCGCCGCCGACTCGTCGCTCGGCAGGTGCACCGTCGGTGCGGCGGCGTTCGCGTCGCGCAGATTCGCGATGTCGGACGGAACCTCGCTCACGAGCGTGAGGCCGGGCAGGTCCGAGTCGGTCGTATGGGCGGGACGCGGCGGCTGCGCATACCAGCTGTGCCAGGCCGCGAGGCCGAGATTCGCGAGCACGAGCAGGAAAAAGAAGTTACGCATGCGTGGCCCTAGGCTGCAGGTGAGCGCCGGGCGGAGCGTCGGCGAACAGCGCGAGCCCTTCGAGCACCAAGTCTCTCCGAAGTTCGACCTCGGATTCCAGCCACGCGTGCAGCGCGTCCGCATCGCCGCCCGTGAGATACACCTTCGGCCGCTCCTTGAGCGACCCCTCCACCGCGGCGACCGCGCGCTCGAGCGCGCCGGTCAACGCGAGCATCGCGCCGTTGCCAACCGCGGCATCCGTGCTCTTGCCGAGCAGATCGAGACCGCTCGGCCGCGCGCCGGGCGCTTGGGTCGCGCCGATGGCGCTCGTGTTGCGGTCGAGCGCGGCAGCGAGCAGACGCGGCCCCGGCAGGATCAATCCGCCGAGGTGCTTGCCGCGCGCGTCGACCGCATCGAACGTGACGGCCGTGCCCGCGTCGATCACGCACGCGGCGCCCGGCGCGAGATGGTGCGCGGCGAGCAACGCGATCCAGCGGTCGACGCCGAGCCGCGACGGATCCGAGTACGCGCAGCGCACGCCGAACTGCTCCGCTCGCACCGCCACGAACTCGGGCGCGATCCGCGCGCGGATCCGCAGAAGCTCGGTCAGGTCGCGCGCGAGCGCGTCGCCCGCGACGTTCGCGACGATCGCGCGCGTGAGGTTCTCCGGCAGCGCGGCCGCGAGGCTCGCGAGCGCGCGCTCGCGCTCGCCGCGGTGCAGCGCATGGCCGACGTTGGCGAGGCGCCCATCCTCGACCTCCGCCCACTTGATTCGCGAGTTGCCGATGTCGATCACGAGCTGCATCACGTGCTCCGCACGCTCACGTCGCCGGAAAGCACGCGCCGGCGCGCACCGCCCGCCGTCTCAATCAACAGCGCCCCGTCGCCGTCGATGCCGCGCGCGATGCCGGTTGCGGAGACGGCCGAATCGTCGAGCTGCACGCGGCGGCCATTCAAGAAATCCGCCGCGCGCCACTCCGCGCTGTACGGCGCGAAACCGGACTCCGCGTACGCGGCGAACAGGTCCGCGAGACCGTCGATGAGCCGCGCTGCGAGCCGGCTGCGCGGCGGCGGCGCGCCGCGCTTCGCGGTCGCGAGGTCGATCGCACCCCGTGGCCAATCGCTGAGCGTCGCGAGCGACGCGGGCGGCAGCGAGACGTTGATGCCGACCCCGGCGACGACGTGGCAACGGCCCTGCGCCTCAGCCGCGAGCTCGAGCAGTATCCCGCCGAGCTTGCGCTCGTCGAGCGCGAGATCGTTCGGCCACTTGAGCGCGACCTCGAGCCCCGCGACCTCCGCGACGGCCCGCCGCGCGACGACACCCACCGCGAGCGTGAGCGCCGCGAGGTCTCGCGGCGCCGTCGCGAACTGCCAGGCGACCGAGAGGCAAAGCCCGGAGCCGAGCGGCGCGCGCCAGCGGCGACCGCGCCGGCCGCGGCCCGCGCGCTGAAACTCGGCGAGACACACGGCGAGCTCGCCCGCGGGCGGCGGCGGGCTCGCGAGCAGATGGCGATTCGTCGAATCGACCTCCCAGAGCACTTCGAGCCGCGAGATGCGCCCCACGGTCCGCGGCGCGAGCGCGCGCCGCAGCGCGCGCGAGTCGTGCAAGTCGATCGGCCGCGCGAGCCGGTAACCGACGCCGCGCTGGGCGCTCGCGTCGAGATCCCAGCTCGCGAGCTTGCGCATGGCCTTCGAGATCGCCGCGCGCGTCACGTCGAACTCGCGCGCGAGGTCGGCTCCGGAATGCGGCTCACCGTCGGCGAGCGCTCGGACCAATGCATCCGACGCGACGCGCATTCACTTGCCGCCGAGCAGCCGAGCGAAGACGGGCCGTGTGAAGCGCGGCTCCGTGCCGTTCAGCATCCGGCGGATATTGCCGCGGTGCGTGAAGATCAGGAGCACGGCGTTGCAGCACGCGTACGCAAACAAGCCGCCGTCCTCGGGCAGCCTCGTGAAGCCGACGAACACGACGGCCGCGAGCCCCGCGATGATCGTCGCGAGCCCGACGAAGCCCGAGAGCAGCACGACGAGAGCCCACGCGCCGATGACGGGAACCGCCACCGGCGGCGCGAGATAGATCACGAGGCCCGCGGCCGTCGCACCGCCCTTGCCGCCGCGAAAGCCGAACCAGACCGGGAACGCGTGGCCGACGATTGCCGCGAACGACACGCCGTAGAGCACGAGCGCGCGCTCGATCTCCGGATCGAAGCCGACGCCCGGGATGTCGAGGTCGGGGATCGTCGCGGCCGCGAGGACGCCCTTGCCGACGTCGATCACCATGACCCAGAACGCGAACGCCTTGCCCTGTGTGCGGAGCGCGTTCGTGCCGCCCGCGTTGCCGCTGCCGAGCGTGCGGATGTCGACGCCCCGGAAGTGGCCGACCACGAGGCTGCCGACGACGGACCCGAGCAGGTACGCCAACGTGAGCTTGAGCCCGAGCTCGACCATCGGTCTTTCGCTCCTTCGCCTCGATACGCCGGCCGCTGGCCGGCAGCGCTCGATTCTACGGCTCGGTCACTCGCCGAGCCACGCGCGGCGCCGCTGCGCCGCATCGGCCGCCGCTTTCTCGTCGACCGCGAGGTAGCAGGTGTCGAGCGGCGCCGCGCGCAGCACGAGACCGACCTCGATGAGCTCGTCGCCGCGGAACACGCTGGCCGTGACGCGCTCGCCCGACTCGAAGCGCACGAGCCGGCGCTTGAAGTTGCGCTCGGAGACCTTGAGCCTGTCGACCGCGATCAGCACGTCGCCGGGGTTCAAGCCCGCGCGCTGCGCGGGGCCGCCGTCGACCACCGTCGTGAGCTCGAGGCCCAGCGCGTGCTCGCGGAAGCCGACGCCGAGCGCGAGCAGCTCGCCGTTGGCCGGACGCGGCGTACCGCCTTTGTCCTCGGGGCCGAGCGCCGCGCGCAGCTCGAGTCGAACGCCGAACGCACCGAGCAGCTCCGCGAGCGGCAGGTCGTCCGTGCCGCGGATCGCGGCCTCGAAAAAAGGCGCGAGCTCCGCGCCGCCGATCTCGATCGCGAGCGACTCGACGCCGTCCTCGGGTACGCCGACTCCGCGCGCGCCGTAGCGCCGCCAGAGCTCGCGAAGCACGTCGTCGAGGTTCTTCTCGCCGTCGCTCGCGCGGCGCATCGTGAGATCGAGCGCGAGCGCGACGAGCGCACCCTTCGTGTAGTAGCTGATGCTCGAGTTCGGGTGATTCGACTCGGGCTTGTAGAGTATGTCCCACGCGTCGAAGCTCGAGTCCGACAGGCTCTGCCGAAAGCGACCGGGCGAGCGGTAGACGCGCGTGAGCCCCTCCGCGATCCGCTGCAGGAACGCCGGCACGCCGATCACTCCGCTGCGCAGCAGCATGAGCTCTTGGTAGTAGCTCGTGATGCCCTCGAACGCCCAAAGCAGGCGTGTGTGCACGCGCCGGTCGAGGCGATACGGCATGAACGCCGCGGGTTTGGTCCGCTTCACGTGCCAGGTGTGAAAGTACTCGTGGCTCGCGAGCGCGAGGAACCGCTGATAGTCGCGCGGCACGCCGCTCTCGCCGGCCTTCGGCAAGTCGTCGCGGCCGAAGATCAGGCTCGTCGACGCGCGATGCTCGAGCCCACCCCAGCCGTCACCGCCGACGACGAGGCACAGGAACCAGTAGCGATCGAACGGCGCGGGTCGGCCGAAGAACTCGATCTGCGTCTCGCAAACCTGCTTCAAGTCCGATGCGACACGCTCGAGGTCGGAATCGAAGCGCCCCGCGACCACGAGATGGTGCGGCACGCCCGCGGCCTCGAACTCAACGCTCTCGAAGTCGCTGATCTCGACCGGGTGATCGAGCAGCTCGTCGTAGTCGGCCGCCGTATAGACCCCGAAGCCCTGCTCGTTCACGTCGCCGCGCGCGAGCGCGGTCGCGACGCGCCACGCCTCGCAAATCGGGTTCGGCGGCGCCTCGAGAGTGACTTCGATGGGCTCCGCGTCGCGGCCCTCCGGAAGTAGGAACACGCACGGCCCGTTGAAGTAGCCGCGGCGCCGGTCGAGGTAGGCGCCGCGCACGGATTGATCGAGCGCGTAGACCTTCGACGTGAGCGTGAGCTCCGCGCTCGCACCGCGCACGAGCCACGAGCTGCTCCCGACCTTCTCGACGGACAGCGGCTTGCCCGCGGACGACGCCTCGATCCCGACCACGAAGCGCGCGAACTCCCGCAGCAAGTAGCTGCCCGGGATCCAGGCCGGAAGCGAGAAGCGTTGCTCGGGGGAGGGGTCGTCGACTCGGCATTCGATCTCGAACAGATGCCGGTCGAGATCGGCGAGGCGGACGCGATACCTGATCAGGGCGATTCTCCGCGCGAGCGTGCTCGAAGGCGCGCATTGTCGCACAACGCGAACGCTCGAACGGGCGCGCTTGCAAACCCTCGCGCACGCTCCTAAGGTGCGCGCAGACGGTGCCCCAACGGGCCGAAGAGGGAACGCAGTTCGAGCTGCGGCTGTTCCCGCAACTGTAGACGGCGAGGCTTCGCGTCCGACGCCACTGAGGTTCGAACCTCGGGAAGGCAAGTCGAAGCCGCTCGAGCCGTGAGCCAGGAGACCTGCCGTCGCTGTCGTCCTTCCGAGCGCCGGGAAAGCGTGCGGTGCGGAAATCCGTCGTGGCGACAACTCGGTCAATTGAGTTGGGCGCCGTTCGCGGCTCCAACGCGAATCGTCAGGAGTTGGAGCCGTGCCGTTCTCGATTCCCGCGCCGGTGCTTGTGCTGCTCGCGATTTGCGCGTGTCGCAACGCGCTCGCTGCGCCGCTGCCGACGGTCGCGTCGATCAACCTGTGCGCCGACCAGCTCGTGCTCACGCTCGCGGCGCCGGAGCAGATTCTGACCGTGAGCTGGCTCGCGGCCGATCCCGAGGAGTCTCTGCTCGCGGCGCAGGCCGCTAGGTACCCGCTGAACTACGGCTCGGCCGAGGAGCTGCTGCGCTTTCATCCCGACGTCGTCATCGCGGGCGCGTACACGAACGAGTTCACGCGCGCGTTGCTCATTCGCCTCGGCTACGAGGTCGTCGAGCTCGAGCCGGAGGAGTCGATCGCAGACATCGCGCGCAACCTGCGGCGCGTCGCGCAAGCGATCGGCCGCGGGCAACGAGGCGAGGTGCTCGCCGCCGAGCTCGGCACGCGCGCGCAGAGCATCGCCGCGGGCAGACCCGAGCACGCGCCCGCCACTGTCGTCGTGCGACCCGGTGGTTTCACTGTCGGCGAGCACTCGCTCGCCGGCGAGCTCATGAAGCTCGCCGGTGTTCGCAACGTCGCTGCGGAGCAAGGTCTCGACCGCTGGGGCAGCTTGTCGATGGAGACACTGCTCGCGAGCCGGCCCGAGCTCATCGTGCTGACCGGTTACCGCGCATCGCAGCCGTCGCTCGCGAATGCGGTGCTCGCGCACCCCGCGTTGCGGCTCGTGCGCGGGTCGCGGACCGCGACGGTGCCCGCGCCGTATTGGGATTGCGGGCTGCCCGAGAGCCTCGACTCGGCCGAGCAGCTGCAGCGGGCGGCGCGGTGATGACGCCGGCCGCGCCGAGCGCGCACGACTCGAGCGTCCAGTGGCGCTTATCCGGCCTGCTCGGCTTGCTTGCGATCGCGGCCGCCGGCACCTCGCTCGTGATCGGACGCACGAGCGGCGGACCGACCTTCGGGCTCGGCGGACCCGATCTCGCATCGATCGTGCTGACCGAGATTCGTCTTCCGCGCACGCTGCTCGCGCTGCTCGTGGGCGGCACGCTCGGCCTCTGCGGCGCTGCGCTGCAAGGGCTGCTGCGCAATCCTTTGGCGGAGCCGGGCCTGCTCGGGGCGTCGAGCGGCGCCGCGTTCGGCGCGGTGGTCGTGTTCTACTTCGGCCTCGCGGGCGCGAGCTCGCTGATGCTGCCGATTGGCGGCGTCGCGGGCTCGCTCGCGGCGCTCGCTGCGCTCTACGCGCTCGCGAGGCGGCGCGGCGACTTCCTGACGATCGTGCTAGCGGGCATCGCGATCAACGCGTTCGCGGCCGCGCTCACGTCGCTCGCGCTGAACTTCGCGCCGAGCCCGTACGCGGCGCTCGAGATCTTGTTTTGGATGCTCGGCTCGCTCGCCGACCGCAGCCTCGCGCATGTCGCGCTCGCGCTGCCGCTCATGGTTCCAGGTTGGCTCCTCGTGATCGCTGCTGCGCGCGGGCTCGACGCGCTCACGCTCGGCGAGGAGACGGCCGCGAGTCTGGGGTTCGAGCCACGCCGCACTCAATGGCTCGTGATCGGCGGCACCGCGCTCGCCGTCGGCGGCGCCGTCGCCGTGACCGGCGTCGTCGGCTTCGTGGGGCTCGTGGTGCCGCACCTGTTGCGCGGGCGTGTGGGCCATCATCCGAGCCGGCTGCTGGTGCCCAGTTTCCTCGGCGGCGCGGCGCTCGTCGCGATCGCCGACATAGCGATCCGGCTGATGCCGCCCGGGCCGGAGCTCAAGCTCGGCGTCGTGACGGCCTTGCTCGGCGCACCGTTCTTCTTGCACATGATCCTCCGGGCTCGGCCCACGGGCGGCGCATGACGCTGCTCGCACGCGAGATCGGAGTCGCGTATGGCGCGCGCGTCGCGCTGCAGCCGGTTTCGATCGAGCTCGCGCGCGGCGAGCTCGTCGCCGTCGTAGGTCCGAACGGCGCGGGCAAGACGAGCTTGCTGAAGGCGCTCGCGGGCCTGATGCCGCATGCCGGCAGCGTGTCGTGGTCGGGCACCGGGCTCGACCTCCTCGCTCCGCGGGCGCGTGCGCGTCTGATCGCGTACCTGCCGCAGACGCCGGGCCTGCACTGGCCGATGACCGTGCGCGACCTCGTCGCGCTCGGCCGGCTTCCGCATCGCGGGTTCGGAGCGGCGGCGAGCGACGACGATCGGGCCGCCACGGCATGGGCTCTCGAGCAGACAGAGACGACCGAGTTCGCCGAGCGTGGCGTCGATCGACTGTCGGGCGGCGAGCGCGCGCGCGTGCTGCTCGCACGCGCGCTCGCGGTCCGCGCTCCGGTGCTGCTCGTCGACGAGCCGATCGCAATGCTCGACCCATATCACCAGCTGCAGGTGATGGCGATGCTCCGCGCTTACGCGGACGGCTCCGCGAACGGCGTCGAGCACGACGGGGGCAACGGCCGCTTCGCCGGGAATGCCGTGATCGCACGCGACGGAGCGAGCGAGTCGCGCCGCGCGCTCGTCGTCGCGGTGCTCCACGATCTGTCGTTGGCCGCGCGCTTCTGCACGCGCGTGCTGCTGGTCGACGGCGGCACCGTCGTCGACGACGATCTCCCGGAGCGGGCGTTGAGCGCGGACGCGCTCGAGCGTCACTACCGCGTGCACTCGATCGTCACGACACACGAAGGCGAGCCGCTGATCCTGCCTTGGCGGCGGCTCGAGCGGTGAGAGACGAGCTCTCGGCGAGAGTCAGCCGGCCGCTTTGATCGCGGGCCGCGCGGCGATCGTCTCGTTCCAGCGCTCTAGCGCCGGTCGTTTCGCCGCCGGATCGTGGCCGAGCGCGCGCACTGCGAAACCGAGATAGACGTAGCCGACGATATCGGCGTACGTGAAGCGCGCCGACGCGATGAACGGGCTCGCCTCGAGGCGTGCCTCGAGCCGGTCGAAGTAGATCTCCGCGCGGCGCCGGCCGCGCTCGACGAGCGCCGGGATCTGCGCGTACGGAGCGGGCCCCGGAAACGCGCGATCCTTGAACGCGTCGTGGCCGTTGCGCAGCACTTCTTGGATTCCGAGGTAACCCTCCAAGGTCTGGATCTCGGTCCACATGAGCACGAGCGCCTGCTCGCGTGCATCGAGACCCATGAGGTTCGGCTGCGGGTTGCGCTGCTCTAGGTAGTGACAGATCGCGAGGCTCTCGGTCAAGCACGTGCCGTCGTCGAGCTCGAGCATCGGCACGGCGCCGCTCGCGTTCTTCGCGAGAAAGTCGGGACGCAGCTGCTCGCGACTGCGCAGATCCACTTGCACCGTCGCGATCTCGAGTCCCTTCTCCGCGATGAACAGCCTGACCTTGCGCGGGCTCGGCGCGCTTCGGTAGTCGTAGTACCGCATCGGCGTTTCTCTGTGTCTTGCCGCGCAGTGTACACGCGACGCGCTTCCGCGCCGCTCGCACGCGGGCGCCGCACTCGCGGACGGCGCGACGCGCCGCGTTGCCGCGTTGGGCGGCTACATGTAGGCGAGCTGGCTGTTCGCGACGAGGTCGAACGGCACGCTGCGATTCCGCCCCTGCAGCTTCGCGGTGTAAAGCGCCTTGTCGGCGGCCTTGAGGAGCTCCTCGACGCTGCGGAACCGGCGCCCGTCGTTGTGCGTGGCCATGCCGATCGAGATCGTCACGATCAAATCGCGCTTGACGCCGACATCGTGCCGCGTTTCCTGGAACGCGCGCACGATGCGCTCGCAGATCGTCTTCAAGAGACCGTAGTCCGTGTACGGAAATACGAGCATGAACTCCTCGCCGCCGTAGCGTGCGACGACGTCCGCGGCGCGGACGTTGGCCTTGAGGATGTTCGCGGTCGTCACGAGGATCTGATCCCCGGTCGCATGGCCGAAAGTGTCGTTCACCGACTTGAACCGGTCGAGGTCGGCAAACGCGACGCTGAGCGGCGTGCCGTCCTTCGCGCTGTTTTGAAACGCCTCCTGGATGAACTGATCGAGATACGCGCGGTTGTAGAGATTGGTCAGCGGATCGCGCTTGTTCGACTCCTCGAGGCGGCGCGTCCGCTGCTCGAGCGAGTCGGCGCTCGACTTCAGGCTCTCGACGGCTTGCAGCGCCTGGAGGTTGCGCACCATCAAGGCGTCGCGCGCCTGCTCGAGGATCTCCTCGGCCGCCGCGGACGACAGGATCTCGGTCTCGAAGATGCTCTCGGCGTCGGGGATCATCTTGCCGATCTCCGCGAGCAGCTCTCCGAGCATTTCCTTCTCGATCGCGAAGAAGGCGTGCGCGCGCTCCGCGAGGTCCGCGAAGCTGCGGTCCTCGCTCTCGTCGAGGAACACCTCCGCGATGAGGCTCGCGAGCGCTACGCAGCGGGCGAACACGCCGTTCGGGCTCTGCTTCGGCAGCCGCTCGGGCTCGTGGCTCGCCGCGACGACTTGCTGCGTCCGCTCGGGGAACTGCCATTTCTCGAGAAGCCAGCCGCTGACGGCCGCGTGATCGACGCCGAGCCTCTCGGTTTCGCGCGCGATCAGCGCGGCCTGGTGGATCTGCTCGTGATCGAGGCCTTCGTAGAGGCCATGAACCGAGTGATCGAGCGCCATCAGACCGATGTCCTGTATCAGGCACGCGAGGAACAGCTCCTCGCCGTCCTTGACGCCGATCGCGCGCGCGAGCACGTGACTCGCGGTGGCCGACAGCAGAGCGCGGCGCCAGTAGAGTGGATAGTCGAGGCCGCCCGCGACCGTCTGCTTCGTCCACGACTTCAGCAGCGAGAACGACAGAGCGAGAGAAATCGTCGCATTGAGCCCGATGACCATGAGGGCCTGGCGCAGGTTCTCGGTCTTGCGCTGACGCGCGTACATCGGCGAGTTCGCGATCCGGAGAATCTTGGCCGTGATCGCGGGATCGAGCGCGAGCACTTCGGCGATCCGGGTCATGTCGGCGTCGGGGTCGTTCGCGAGCCGAATGATCTTGGTCGCAACCCCCGGGGGGCTCGGAAGATTGCTGCAGCTCTCGATTTGCTTTCTTAGCTCGGGGGTCAACAAAGGCCGGCTCCCATCTACGCGTTACGCTAGTCCCGACAGGCGGACGCAACGCGACGCGCTCCGCGGCAACGAGAACGAGTTCGCGCGGGCCCTCTATCGGCTCGGCGGCGCGGAAACTTTAGAAGGCTGCCGGGCTCGGGGCCGGCTTGACATAATGAGTCGAGGGGCGGCGGTGGCTCAGTCGCCTTGGGCTTCGAGCAAGCGGGCGACGTGGCCCAACGCCACTTTTATTTGAGTGAGATCGGACTCGAGCACGATCGTCAGTTGGCGCAACGCTTCAATGAGCATTTTCTCGTTCTCCGAGAACTGGTGGTCTTCCTCGATATAGCGCGCGAGCCGTTGGCGAATGACATCGTACGACATGTGCGTTGGGTCTACTTTTTTAGCAAGGCGATCAATCCTAGTTATGGTGATTTTGAAGTCAACAGCCGCCTGCGGCGGCTGGGAACACCTTCCCAAACGCCCCGCTGCACGACTCGGGCAAAACGCCCCCCGCGACAGATGAGCGCAGGCTCAAGTGGCGGGATCGAGCTGCGCGGCGTCGTCAAGCGCTATGGCACGCAAGTCGTGCTCGCGGGCGCGTCTGCCCGTATCGAGCCGGGCGAGTTCGTGGTCGTGCTCGGCCGCAGCGGTTCCGGCAAGTCGACCCTGCTGCGGTTGATTGGCGGGCTCGAATCTCCCGATGGGGGCGCCGTGCGACTAGACGGCCGAGACCTCGTCGGGCTCGCCGAGACCGCCCGCGCGAAGCTGCGCCGTTCCTCGCTCGGATTCGTGTTCCAGTTCTTCAATCTGATCCCAACGCTGACGGCCGGCGAGAACGTGGAGCTTCCGCTCGCGTTGAACGGCGTGCGAGGCGAGAACGCCCGTCGGCGCAGCACCGGGCTGCTCGCGGAGCTCGGTGTCGCCGGCTGCGCCGACCGATTTCCCGAGGAGATCTCCGGCGGTGAGCAACAGCGGGTCGCGATTGCACGCGCGCTTGTGCACGAGCCGAAAGTCGTGCTCGCGGACGAGCCTACCGGCAACCTCGATTTGGAGACCGCTCGCCATGTGCTCGAGCTCCTGAAGGCAACGTGCCGCCGGCGACGAGCCACATTGGTCATGGCGACTCACAGCCGCGAGGCGGCCGCGCTAGCGGATCGCGTGCTGACGATACGCGACGGCGGGATCGAGGAAGACATCGCGTGAGCCGATTGTTGGCTCTGACCGCGCTGCGGTTTTACGCGAGGCATCCGTGGCAGCTCGTGCTCGCGCTCGCCGGTATCAGCCTCGGCGTCGGCGTGTACGTGGGCGTCGATCTCGCGACCAACAGTGCTGCGCGCGCGTTCGAGCTGTCAGCCGCCGTGGTGCGCGGCGGGACGACCCACCGCCTGCTCGCCGCGGGCGGCGACCTCGACGAGAGAGTCTATGCGGACCTGGTGCTGCGGCGCGGAATCGTGCGAGCGGCACCCGTGATCGAGCTCGCGGTCGGTGTCGGCGGCCGACCGGGCAGGCGCTACCCGTTGCTCGGTGTGGACCCGCTACAAGAGTCGAGCGTTCGTGGGTTTGCGGATTTCGTTCCGGGCCGAGGCAGCGACCTCGGGCGGCTGATCAGCACGCCCGGCACCGTCCTCCTTCCCGAATCGCTCGCGCAGGACCTCGGCGTCGCGCGCGGATCGCGGATCGCGTTGCTCGCCCGCGGGCGCGATTGGCCCGTCGAGGTCGTTGGCACGCTGCCCCCGGTCGCTCGCGACACGCAAAACGAGCCGCCGATCGTCGCCGACATCGCGACGGCGCAGGAGGTCGAGGGTCGCCCGGGACGAATCAGTCGAATCGACCTGAAGCTCACGCCGGCTCAAGCCGCCGAGCTCGCTAAGGATCCGCCGACTGGCACCGTGCTGGTCGCCGCGGACAGCGACCACAGCTCGTTCACCGAGCTCGAGGCTGCGTTTCGAACCAACTTGCGCGCGCTCGGCCTCCTCGCGCTGGTCGTCGGTATGTTTCTGATCTACGGCACCATGTCGTTCGCGGTCGTGCAGAGGCGCTGGACGCTCGGCGTTTTCCGGGCGCTGGGGGTCACGAGTCGCGCGGTGCTCTGGTACGTCCTCGTCGAAGCCCTCGCGCTCGGAGTGTGCGCGACGGTCGCGGGGCTCGTGTTGGGACACGTGCTCGCGACGAGCCTCGTCGAGATCGTCCTGCGGACGATCGGCGACCTGTACTTCGGCGCCGCGGTGAGCGCCGCGCCCCCGTCGCCCGCGATCTACCTCCGCGGCGCGGCTCTCGGCGTGGCTGGCACGCTGCTCGCGGGCGCGAAACCGGCGCTCGACGCAGCACGCGCGGCGCCGGCGGCGGTCATGCGCCGGGCCGAGCTCGAACGCGGCGCGCGCCGGGGCATTCGCGTTGCCGCGGTTGCGTCGCTGCCGCTGTTTGCGGGTGGCGGTCTCCTGTTGGCGCTCGGGCCTCGCGATCTCTACTCGGCGTTCGCCGGGCTATTTGGTGTCCTCGCTGCGTGCGCGTTGCTCGTGCCTGCGGCGACCGCGCTGCTCGCCAAGGCGGTGGAGATCGGTGCGCGCCGCTCGCTGCGCTTGCCGGGCGTGCTCGCGGTGCGCGGCGTCAGCGCGTCGCTCAGCCGGACGGGCGTTGCGACCTCGGCGCTTGCGATCGCCGTCGCGACGGTGAACGGCGTTGGCCTGATGATCTCGAGCTTTCGCACGAGCCTCGACAGTTGGCTAGGCACAACCCTGACCGCAGACCTGTACGTCGCGTTCGACGGCGAAGGGCGAGTGTTGACGGCAACGGAGCTCGCATCGATCGAGCAAATCGCCGGAGTTCGCGGAGTCTCTCTCACGCGAACGCTGCTCGTACCGACGCCGGCGGGCGAGATCGCGGTCCGAGCGGTTCGGCCGGCACCCGACGGCTGGGGGCTGCAGATCGTCGGCGCCGCGACCGGAGCGGCGCTTGCGGAAGTCGGCGCGGGACGGGGCGTCGTCGTTTCGGAGCGGCTCGCGTTCGCGCGCGGCCTCGGCGTCGGGGAATCGTTTGCGATCCCGACGCCCGGCGGAACACAGGCGCTGCCCATCGTCGGAGAGTTCCGCGATTTCAACACGGGCACGTACTCGGTGGTCGTCGCACTCGATTGGGCGCGGCGCTACTGGACCGACTCGGCGGTGACAGGTCTCGGAATCCAGCTCGAGCGCGGCGCCTCGGCCTCTCGAGTCGAAGAGCGCATCCGGACAATCACACCGGAGGCCGCGCGAATCCGCTCGGCCGACGCTATTCGAAAAGGATCTCTCGAGATCTTCGACCGAACGTTTCAGATCACCGAGGTGCTGCGAGTTCTTGCGGCAGTCGTGGCGTTCCTCGGCGTGCTGAGCGCCCTGCTATCGATCGAGCTCGAGCGAAGCCGGGAGCTCGCGATTCTGCGCGCGCTCGGGTTCGCACCGCGCGAGCTGGTCACGACGCTGCTCGCCCAGACGGGGCTGCTCGGCGCGGCCGCCGGTCTCGCCGCGGTGCCGATCGGCATCGTGCTGGCAACGCTGCTCGTGCACGTGATCAATCGGCGTTCATTCGGCTGGACGATGGACTTCGCACTAGAGCCCGGCGCGCTGGCGACAGGTCTCGCGCTCGCGGTGGTCGCGGCGCTCCTTGCCGGAGTCTATCCCGCGGTTCGCGCGATCCGGATGGGGCTCGGCGGGGCGTTGAGGGAAGAATAGTGCA
>Ga0307497_10000159_pt1 | contig 14817 bp, 10 predicted proteins | sample 10_S_MG_FD_201366 | JGI IMG/M metagenome (GOLD analysis project Ga0307497, IMG submission 201366) | Soil microbial communities from Populus trichocarpa stands in riparian zone in the Pacific Northwest, United States - 10_S | ecosystem: Environmental > Terrestrial > Soil > Riparian zone > Trees...
AACCCACCTGCGAGCGCACCGCGCTCGCGAGCGGCGCGCGCAAGACGGACGCGGAACAGAAACGCTACCTCAACGAGGCGACGCCGCTGTTCAACGATTGGCTCAAGCCGATCCTCGCGTGCGAAGCGAAGCGTGAGGCAGTCGTCAAGGACGCGAAGACCGCGAACGTCATCGGCGCGAACGTGAAGCTCGTGCTGCGCCCGCTCGTACAGGCGTGGGAATTGCCGCCGTACGTCGCGGCCCGCTGGAGCGGCGTCTGCGAAGACGCGCAGCGTTACCTGCTCAAGCAATGAGCGCCGGCTCGCGCGCGGCGCCCGAGCCGCGCGCCACCAGCACAATGTCCCGCCGCAGCACCGAGATGAGCGAAACGATTCGGGGCGCTTGCCTGTGTGGAGCAGTCAGCTTCGAGGTCGAACCTCCGTATCACTGGCTCGCGCACTGCCACTGCTCGATGTGCCGCAAGCACCACGGCACTCTGTTCGGCACGGGCCTCGGCGTCGAGCGGAGCCGGTTCCGCTGGCTCTCCGGCCGCGACGACGTCGTGCACTACCGCTCGACCGATTCGTTCGAGCGCGCTTTCTGCCGCCGCTGCGGCTCGAAGGTGCCCGGCGACTCGCACCTGCAGGATGTCGTGCTCGTTCCGGCCGGCACGCTCGAGGGCGACTTCGGGATTCGGCCGCGCGCGCACATTTTCGTCGGCTCGAAATCGCCGCTCTACGCCATCAACGACACGCTCACGAAGTTCGAGGCCTATCCGCCCGGCGTCGATCTACCGATCGTCGCGCGGTCACCCGTCAAAGCGCGGCCCGGCACGGTGGTCGGCAGCTGCCTCTGTGGCGCCGTCGGCTTCGAGGTCAGCGGCGAGCTCGCGCGCCTCGTGCACTGTCATTGCTCGCTGTGTCGGCGCAGCCGCGGCACGCCGTTCGCGAGCACGCTGTTCTGCGCGCCAGAGCGCTTCCGCTGGACGCGAGGCAAAGACCGCGTCCGCACGTACAAGCTGCCGCCGCCGCGCACGTACGAGGCCGACTTCTGCGCGAGCTGCGGCAGCATCGTGCCGACCGTCGTGCCCGACTTCGGGCTCGTGCTGATTCCGGCCGGCGCGATCGACACGCCGATCCGACCGCCGACCGCGGTGCACGTCTACGTCGGCTCGAAGGCCGCGTGGGACGAGATCACGGACAGCGCGCCGCAGTTCGAAGAGATGCCACCACCGGACCGCTTCGCCGAATTCTTCCTCTGACCCACCTCGGCGACTCACCGCGAGACGCGGCTGACGTCGCACGTCATTCCCTCGACACGCCGAAAGATCATCCGCTGGGGTTGAGGATGAAGGAGGCGCCTTGCTCCGCGATCATGACCGTCGGCGCGTTGGTGTTACCTGACGTGATGCGGGGCATCACGGACGCGTCGATCACGCGCAGTGAGTCGATCCCGCGCACGCGTAGGCGATCGTCGACGACCGCGAGCTCGTCGTGGCCCATCCGGCACGTGCCGACCGGGTGATAGATCGTCGTGCCGAGGTCGCGCGCCGCGTTGCGTAGCTCGGCATCGGTTTGCAGCTCGGGGTCCGGTTTCCACTCGCGCGGCGCAAAGCGTGCGAGCGCGCTCGCGGCCATGATCCGGCGCGTGAAGCGCAGGCCCGCGACGGCGACCTCGAGGTCCTCGTCCGTCGCGAGGTAGTTCAGCGTGATCGCGGGATGCGCGGCGGCGTCGGCGCTCTTGATCCGCACGTGGCCGCGGCTCGTCGGCTGTAGGTTGCAGACCGACGGCGTGATCGCGTCGAACGCGTGCAGGGGGTCGCCGAACTTGTCGAGCGAGAGCGGCTGCACGTGCCATTCGATGTTCGCGGCGGCTTGGGTCGGGTCGCTGCGCGCGAACGCGCCGAGCTGCGACGGCGGCATCGTGAGCGGACCCGTACGCAGCAACGCGTACTCGAGCGCCATCGCCGCGCGACCCGCGAGGGAGCGTGCGCGGCGATTCAACGTGACCGTGTTCTCCACCTTATAGATCGTGCGAATCTGCAGGTGGTCGTGCAGGTTCGAGCCGACGCCGGGTAGCTCGTGCACGACGCGCACGCCGTGCTCCGCGAGCACCGCACGGGGGCCGACGCCCGAGAGCTGCAGGATTTGCGGCGAGCCGATGGCGCCGGCCGCGAGCAGCACTTCGCGCCGTGCTCGCAACGTCTCGCCCGCACCGCCTTCGCCGAAACGTACGGAGACTCCGACCGCGCGCCGCGCGCCGTCGCGCATCTCGATCAGCACGCGCTCGACGAGCGCGCCGGTCCGCACCGTGAGGTTCGCGCGCTGCTGTACCGGACGCAAGAACGCCCTCGTCGCGCTCCAGCGTCGGCCGCGGCGCTGATTCATTTGAAAGTACGCGGCGCCGAAATTGTCGCCGCGGTTGAACTCGGCGATCTTCGGTATCCCGCACTCGGCGGCCGCGTCGCGCCATGCGTCGAGGATCTCCCAGCTCACGCGCCGCTCCTCGACGCGCAGCTCGCCGCCCGCGCCGTGCGACTCGTCCGCGCCGTGCTGGTAGTCCTCCGAGCGTTTGAAGACGGGCAGCACGTCGGCCCACGACCAGCCGCGCAGCCCGAGCGCGGCCCAGTGATCGTAGTCGGCCTTTTGCCCGCGCATGTAGATCATCGCGTTGATCGACGAGCAGCCGCCGAGGACTTTGCCGCGCGCGTAGCCGATCGTACGGCCATTCAAGCCCGGGTCGGGCTCGGTGCGGTAGCACCAATCCGTGCGCGGGTTACCGATGGTGTAGAGATAACCGACCGGAATGTCGATCCAGAAGTAATCGTCCTTGCCGCCGGCCTCGAGCAACAGAACGCTCGTGCGCGGATCGGCCGAGAGGCGATTCGCGAGCACGCAGCCCGCGGTGCCCGCGCCGACGATGATGTAGTCGAACTCCTGCACGGCGCGGGCATTCTAACGGCAATCGGGCGCGCGAAGCGGCGCGACTCGCCGCGCCGACGCGGGTAGAATCCTCCGCACGCGCGTTGGAGCGCGACGTGTCCAACGCACGCCGATCCGGCAGGAGCGAAGTCATGAACTTATCGGGCAAGGATTCGTTTTGGTTTTGGGGCGGCGGGCTCGGCGCGCTGTTGGTCGTCGCCGGCATCGCGCTGTATGTCTACCAGCGCGACCGTGGTCCGGCCGATGCGCTGCCGGCCGCGCCGGCGTCTCAGCCTGGGAGCGCGCCCGCCGTCGCGGAGCCCACGCCGACACTGGCAACCGCGGCACCGGCTCCGCGCGCGACGCCGCTGCCGAAGCTGGACGAGAGCGACGCCGAGGTCGTGGGCGGGCTCACGGAGCTCGTCGGGCGCGAAGCGCTCCAGCAGCTCCTCGTGCCGCAGCGGATCATCCGCAACGTAGTCGTCACGATCGACAACTTGCCGCGCGAGAAGGTCGCGGTGAATCAGCGCCCGATCAAGTCGACGCCGGGGAAGTTCATCGTGACGGGCCCGGAGGACACACGCGAGATCGCGCCCGAGAACTACACTCGCTACGCGCCGTTGGTCGCGGTCGTGAAGCGCGTCGACGCGCAGACGCTCGCGTCGTTCTACCGTGGATTACAACCGCTGTTCCAGCAGGCGTACGAGGAGCTCGGCAACCCGAACGGCTCGTTCAACGCGCGGCTGCTCCAGGTGATCGACCACTTGCTGCAGACGCCCGACGTCGCTCAGCCCGTGGAGCTCGTGCAGCCGAGCGTCTCGTTCAAGTACGCCGACCCGAAGCTCGAGAGCCTGTCGTCGGGTCAGAAGCTCCTGATCCGGATGGGCCCGACGAACGCGGGCGCGATCAAGGCGAAGCTGCGTGAGGTCCGCGCCGCGCTGAGCTAGGGCTCGATTCCGAGCAGCTCGACCTCGAACATCAGCGCCGCGCCGCCAGGGATCCTGTCCCGGCCGCCATCGCCGTACGCGGTCTCGGACGGGCAGACGAGCTTCGCTTTGCCGCCGACCTTCATCTTCTGCACGCCTTCGGTCCAGCACGGGATCACGCCGTTCAGCGGAAACGTGACGGGCTCGCCGCGCTGCACGGAGCTGTCGAACACGGAGCCGTCGCGGAACGTGCCGTGATAGTGGACCTTGACGGTGCTGTCGGACTTCGGGCTCGCGCCGGTGCCGACCGTGACCGGAATGTAGATCACGCCCGACGCGCTGCGGACCGCACCCGGCTCCTTCGACATCTTCTCGAGGAACGCCCCCGACGCCTTTTTCTCGTTCGTAGCGGCCGACGCCGCGCGCTCCTGGGCGAGCGCTTGGATCTTCGGCCCGTACGTTTTGAGGTCGACCTTCGCTTCCTTGCCCGCGATCGCATCGTTGAGGCCCGCGTTCACGAGTGCGAGCTCCGCCGGCGTTAGGTTGAAGGTCTTCACGTTATCCTTCACTTGACCGCCGATCGCGAGGCCGAGCGCGTAGAGCGTCTTGTCTTGATCGCTGCTCAGCGTCTGAGCATCGGCCGCCCCAGCGCAAACAGCGAGCGACAAAACGCAGGCGATCAGTGGTGAACGCATTCTCTATGCTCCTTGCGCCCTACGGGGGCGATGAAAGCCCGCCACGCTATCCGAAAGGCCGCGCAATTGCCAATGAAGAACTCGTAACGACGGGCGTCAGCGGAAGACGAGGTAGCTCACCTTGTTGCCCGTGCCGTCGGCGAACCAGAGCCGATTCGCGAGCCGCGCGGGCGGCTGCCGATCGCTACCGGCCGTGAGCCCGACCGCGCGCGCGCCGGCGGCGAGCGGAAACTCCGTGATCACGCCGTCGCTCGTGACCCGGCCAAGTGCTGCACCCTTCGTGTACCAGATGTTGCGGTCGGGTCCAACCGCGACGTTCGTCGGCGAGCCCGACGCGCTCGGGATCTGAAACTCCGTCACGTCGCCTCTCGGCGTGATCCGGCCGACGCGGTTGCCGTCGGTATAGAGACCGTCGACTCCGCCCGCGAGCTCGATGAACCAGAGGTTACCGTCCGCGCCTGTCGTGATATCGCCCGGCCCCGAGTTCGCCCGTGGCAGCGGGAACTCCGTGACGACGCCCGTCGGCGTGATCCGGCCGATCTTGCTTGCGCGATACTCGGAGAACCAGATGTTGCCGTCGGGCCCGGCCGCGAGCGCGCGCGGCCCGCTGTTCGGCGTCGGGATCGCGAACTCCGTGATCTTGCCGTCGGGCGTAACGCGGCCGATCTTCCCGCCCGCGAACATCCCAAACCAAATGTTGCCGTCCCCGCCGAGCGCGATCGCGCGCGGCTGACTGTTCGGCGTCGGGATCGGGAACTCGGCGAGCTCGCCGCGCGGCGTGATCCGGCCCATTCGGTTGCCCGTGTGCTCGGAGAACCAGACGTTGCCGTCCGCGCCGAGCGCGATGATGCGCGGCGAGCTGTCCGGGCTCGGAAGTGGATACTCGACGAGCCCACCGCCGTGAGGATTCATTCGGCCGATGCGGTTGCCCGAGCCCTCGGTGAACCAGAGCGTGCCGTCCGGCGCAATCGCGATCGTCGTGGGCCCGCTGCCCGCGTTCGGCAACGCATGCTCCACGACCTGCCCGTCGGTCGCGAGTCGTTCGCCGGAGGCGAGCCAGCGCTGGTCGGCGGCGCTCGCCGCGCTCGTCAGCACCACGAGCGTTGCCGCGCAGAGGGACTTGCGACGCATGATGGAGGCGGCTCCGGGGTCATTCGACACACGGCGGCATGTTAGCGGCTGCTGCGGCTAGCGACCACCGCAGTCGCCCCCCGGACGGCGAGCAACGGCACGTCAGCCGGCCCCCTCTTCTCGATGAGAGTACTTTGTGTTGAAAAGTACTTGACATGAGCGAGGCGGCTCAGGACCATGTTCCGCGAATGAGCGCCTCGTCTGATCACCTCGTCGCAGGTCGCGAGCTCGGCAAGCGCAAGACGCGTTGGCTCCCGCGGCGGATGGCCGTGGCCCCGGCGCTGGACCCGAACGCTATTCCGGGCCCGCGCCGCCGGCGTTACGCGCTGCTGATCAACCCGTTCTACCGCAAGGACCCGAACGCGAGCTTCGGCAAGCACGTGCTGACGCCGACGTTGGCGCTGACGGCGACGGCGGCCGCGACGCCGCCGAGCTGGGAGCTCCGCTACTGGGACGAGAACCTGCTCCAGGGCCCGCCGCCGCTCGACCCGTTCCCCGAGGTCGTCGGTATCACCGTCCACCTCACGTTCGCGAAGCGCGCATACGGGCTCGCGCGCTGGTATCGGCAATGGGGCGCGAAGGTCGTGCTCGGCGGGCTCCACGTGCTCTCGGCGCCCGACGAGGCCGCCGCGCACGCCGACGCGCTCGCGATCGGCGAAGGCGTGCAACTGTGGCCGCAGATCCTCGCAGACGTCGAGGCCGGCGCACTGCAAAAGGTCTACCGCGGCGACTACAAACGCCCGTATCGCGACGACCCACCGCCGCGGCGCAACCTGCTCCCGCGCGACGGGTTCCTGACGACCTCGAGCGTGATCGCAACTCGCGGCTGTCACAACCGCTGCGGCTTCTGTTATCTCTCGACCGAGGGCCTGCACATGCCGTATCGGCTCCGCGACGTCGAGCAGGTCGTCGCCGAGCTCGCGGCCGACGGTCAACCGTACGCGGTCTTCGTCGACAACAACCTGGGCTCGAGGCCGGACTATTTGCGTGCGCTCTGCGAGGGCCTCAAGGCGCTCGACATCATTTGGAGCGCGGCACTCACGATCGACGTGACGGACGATCCGTCGCTCGTCCGCGAGATGGCGCTCGCGGGCTGCACCGGCGTGTTCATCGGCTTCGAGTCGCTGAACTCGGCGAACCTCGAGGACGCGAACAAGCGCACGCCTAGACCTACGGACTACGCGCGGCGCGTGCAGATCCTCCACGACCACGGCATCCAAGTGAACGGCAGCTTCGTGCTCGGCTTCGATCACGACGAGCCGGACGTGTTCGAGAAGACGGTCGCGTGGATCGAGGCGAACCGCCTCGAGTGCGCGACGTTTCATTTGCTGACTCCGTATCCCGGCACGCCGCTGTTCAAGCAGCTCGAGTCCGAGAGCCGGATCGTGCATCGCGACTGGACCCTCTACGACACGGCGCACGTCGTGTTCGAGCCCGCGCGCATGTCCGCCGAGCAGCTCCAGGCCGGCTACGAGTGGTGCTACCGACGGCTCTTCTCGCACGCGTCGATCTGGCGCCGCCGGCCCGCGGACTGGCGGGCCGTGCCGCCATATCTCGCGATGTCGTACCTCTACAAGCGCTCGAACTGGATCTGGGCGCTGCTGATCCGCTACCGCCTGACCGCGCTGATCTGGCGGCCGCTGATCGAGCTCAGCCGCGCGCGACATCTGAAGTATCGCGCACGGCTCGCGCGCGATTCCGGCGCGCCCGCGACTGGAACCGTCGTCAGCGCGGGCGTTTGACTATACGCACGCCGATGAGTCTCGCGCCGCTCGGCGCTCGCAAACTGTGACTGGAATCGACGACCGCGCGAGCCGAGCGCGCGACCCTTGAGACCGTCTCCGGCCGCGGTCGGGCCGACGCGACGGCGCACCCAGAGCGACGGCGTGGTCACCGGCCGCGGCCGCCTACCTATCCCGGGCGGCGCGAACGAATCCTAGTCCCGCAACTCGACTGACCTCGCGATCTCCGTGATCGCCGCGCGCGCGTCCTCGATCGCGGCCGACTCGCCGGTCGCGAGCAACCGCACTTCGCTGCCGCCCGGCAGCACGCGCAGGAACTGGAGCACGGTCTTGCCGTCGGCCTCGGCCGAGATGAAGTGACCCTGGCCGCCCGCGAACTGCACGGTCTTCTGCTCGGCGATCGGCGCGTCCTTGAATCCGGGCACGGAGCGCAGCTCGCGCTCGTTCGTCTGCCCAACCTCGGCCGGGCTCGCGCCGGTCCCTACCTTGCCGATCACGACCATCGGCTTCCTGCCGGCTGGATCGACGACCTCCGCGGTCGAGAGTATCGCAGCGGTGCCGGGCATCGCATCGACGACACGAAACGGCGCGACGGCGCTGAACGTGAACGGCACCTGCGACAACTTCTCGTCCAACGTCAGAAGCCGGCCGATCGTGACGGAGCGAAGGACCGCCTCGACCTCGTCCCGCGAGAGCGGCGTCGCGCCGGCCAAGTTGAAGCTGATCAGCACGGTGCTGGTGCCCGCCCGAGGGCCGCCCATGAGCGCGATGTACTTCGTGAACTCGCGCCCGTTGAACGCCTGGCCGCCGATCGCGAGCGGAACTTGGCCGCCGTCGAGCGCGAGCGGCTCGATCCGCGTGATGCGCACGCCTTGGTCGGCGAACTTCGTGCTCACGCTCTTCGGCGAAGAGAATGCCGCGTTGAGCTCCGGATACATGTTCGCCGGCAGCTCCTCGATGGTGATGCTCGAGCCCGCGCGCACGTTCTCGAACCCCCTGAACGTTTGCGCGACCTTGAAGCCCTGCGGCGGCACGAGCGCGACGAGCGTGCCCGGGATTCTCACGAGCTGGGCGCCCGCGCCCGCCGCGACGCCGAGGCTCGCGAGCGCACACGCCAAAATACGGACGATCCGCATCGCTCTCCGCACCGACTAAAAGTCAGGCGGATATTACGCTGGGGGCGTGCGCGGCGCGCGCTCGCTAGAGCTGCTGGAGCCTGCCGCTACCGTGGATGTCGATGCCGCGTAGCGTCGGCTGGCCGCGATACTTCACGCTGCCGCTGCCGTTGATCGCGACCTTGAGATCCGAGATCTTCGCCAGCGCGACGGAGCCCGAGCCGTTGATCGAGACGTCGGCGGACTCGCACGCGAACTCGTCCGCGCCGATGCCGCCGCTGCCGTTGATCATGAACTCGCATACCTTCGTCTTGCCGTTGAGCTTCGTCGAGCCCGAGCCGTTGATCGCAACTCCGGTCGACGCGTCGCAGTTCAGCGAGCGCGCGTCGGTGCCGCCCGAGCCCGCGACCGCGAGCCGGCAGTCGGCTGCGGCGCCGCGCAGCGTGAGACTTCCGGAGCCCGACGTCGCGGTGGTGAGCTTCGCGACGCGCGGCACGTCGGCGTCGACGCTGCCGCTGCCCGCGAACCGAAGGTCGACCGGCTGATCCTTCGCGAAGTTGGCCGTGATGCTCACGCTGATCTTGCCGCCGCGGCAGACGTTGTAGTCGTCGAACGCGCGCTCGGTGAAGCCGATCTTCACGGTCTTGCCCTCCTGCACGACGCGCATCCGCGCGTACTGCTCGGCGGTCGCGTTCACGACGACTCGCTCCGGAGTGCCCGGCGTGAGCCTCGTGTCGAAGCAGCCGCCGACCTCGAGCGTGTCGAACGGCTTCAAGTCAGTCGTCTTGTCCACGGCTTGCGAGAACGCGGCGATGGGGCTCAGCAAGAACACGGCGGTCGGGACGATCAGACGGGCTCGGGCTCGCATGGGCTCTCCTCGTTCGTGTGGGTCCGTTTGTTATAGATGCGTGGAACGGCATCCAGGGTTGCGTCCGGGGCCAAGACACCGCCAGAACGCTCTTATGTCCGGAATTGGCCCCCGCTCGCAATGCCGCATGCTCGGGGCGCGGACGGCGCTCGGTCAAGCGCGGCGTGGGGCTGTAAACGCATCCGCGCGCGGCGCGTTGCATGGGAGTAGTCTCAAGCCAGCCACGCGACACGGCCATGCTCACACAAAACGCGGCGATTGCCGCCAACCGGTTCGGACTCGGCGCTCGGCCGGGCGACGTTGCCGCGATCGGCGCGGATCCGAAGGCTTGGCTCGAGGAGCAGCTCGCGGCCGCGAGGAACGCGGCGCCGAAGCGGCCCGACCCGCCCCAATCCGCCCAGGTTCTCGAGAAGCTCCGCGATCTTCAGGCCGTGCGCCAGGCGGCCGCCCAGGCGCGCGTGAACGCGGGCCAGCCGAAGAAGGCGAGCACCACGCCCGCGAGCGGCGACGGCACGACGCCGGCCGCGTCGCCCGGCATCGCCGAGCAAGCGATCCGCGAGTTCGGGCAGTTCTCGCGCGACCACTACATCGAGCAAGTCAACGACCGCAATCGCCGCGCGATCGAGACGGATCAGCCGTTCGTCGAGCGCCTCGTGCACTTCTGGTCGAATCATTTTGCGATCTCCGCCGACAAGGCACTCGTCGGCCCGATCGCAGGGCTCTACGAGCAAGAAGCGATCCGGCCGCACGTGACCGGCAACTTCTACGACCTGCTGATTGCCGTCGAGCGGCACCCCGCGATGAACATCTACCTCGACAACACGACGTCGATGGGGCAGAACTCGACGGCCGCGAGCTTCGCGCGCAGCCGCGGCCGCACGCTCGGCCTCAACGAGAATCTCGCGCGCGAGATCCTCGAGCTGCACACGCTCGGCGTCGACGGCGGCTACACGCAGCACGACGTCACGGAGTTCGCGAGAGTGATCACGGGCTGGTCGATCGGCGGCGCGATCGGCCCCGGCGCGCGCGGCGCGGTAAAAGGCGGCAACGGGAACCGCGGGCAAGGCGGCGGCCCCGGCGGCGCGTTCGCGAGCGGCGGCAAGCCCGGCGAGTTCTATTTCCGCGCCGCCATGCACGAGCCCGGCGACAAGGTCGTGCTCGGCCGGACCTACAAGGAGCGCGGCGTCGAGGAAGGCGAGCAGGTGCTCGCGACGCTCGTGCGCAGCCCCGCGACCGCGAAACACCTCGCGACCAAGCTCGCGCGGCACTTCGTCGCGGACCAGCCGCCCGAGGCACTCGTTGCGCGGCTCGCGGATTCGTATCTCAAGCACGACGGCGAGCTCGTGCCGGTGTATCGCGAGCTCATCCGCGCTGACGAGAGCTGGCGCGAGCCGCTCGCGAAGTACAAGACGCCGAACGACTTCGTGATCTCGACGTTCCGCGCGCTGGGTCACGCGCCCGACAATTTGCAGCAGGTCACGGCGTTTCTGAACGAGCTCGGCCAGCGGCCGTACACACCCGGCTCGCCGGCCGGCTGGCCCGATACCGCGCCGAACTGGGACGGCGGCGACGCGCTGCTCAAGCGGATCGAATGGAGCGGCGCAGTCGGCAAGCGCGTCGGCGCGCTCGCGGGCCAGCGGCTCGACGCCGCCGACCTCGCGGCCTCGATCCTCGCGCCCGTCAGCGACGCGACGCTCGCGGGCCTACGCGGCGCGAGCGACAGCGGCCAAGGCCTCGCGCTGCTGATCTCGGCGCCGGAATTCCAGAGGAGATGATCGCGCAGCGCGCACACGCGCGGCGCGAGGAGACGATAGTTATGGACCGCCGAACGCTTCTTCGCACGTCCGTGCAGCTCACGCTGCTCGCCCCGTTCGCGCGTATCGCGCACGCGCTGCCGAACGCGGACTCGCGGTTCGTGATCGTGATCTTGCGCGGCGCGCTCGATGGCCTCGCGGCCGTCGCACCGTACGGCGAGCCGCAGTACAAGAGCCTACGCGGCGCGCTCGCGCTCGACTCCCCGGGCGCCACCGGCGGCGTGCTCAAGCTCGACGGGTTGTTCGGTCTGAACCCGTCGCTCACGAACCTGCACGCGATGTATCAAGCGAAGGAGCTCGCGGTCCTGCACGCGGTTGCGACGCCGTACCGCGAACGCTCGCACTTCGACGCGCAGAAGGTGCTCGAGGCCGGCAACCTCTCACCCGCCGCGACCGAGGGCGGCTGGCTCAATCGCGCGCTCGCGGAGCTGCAGGCCGAAGGCGCGAAGCGCGACGCCGTTGCGCTCAACGACACCGTGCCGCTCGTGCTGCGCGGCGACTTCCAGGTCAACACGTGGGCGCCGTCGCGCTTGCCGGATGCGGATCAGGATCTCCTCGCGCGCGTGCGGCGGATGTACGAAACGGCAGACCCGCGGCTCGCGGACCGCCTGATCGAGGCGCTCGACGCGCGCGAGATGATCGGCGACGCTGCGAGCGGCAGCGCGGCGGGCGACGGCGGCGGCCGCGGCGGCGGCCCGATCAACCCGCTCATGACCGCGGCCGCGCGCTTCTTGAAGAGCCCGAGCGGCCCGCGGATCGCCGCGATCGACATCGGCGGCTGGGACACGCACGCGAACCAAGGCGCAGGACAGGGCAATCTCGCGACTCGCCTGAAGGCTCTCGACGCCGGCGTTCAGACCTTGAAGACGGAGCTCGGGCCGGTCTGGAAGGACACGGCCGTGCTGATCGTCACGGAGTTCGGCCGCACGGTCGCCGTGAACGGCACGCGCGGCACCGATCACGGCACCGCGGGCGTCGCATTCCTCGCGGGCGGCGCGGTCAACGGCGGCCGCGTCGTGGGCGACTGGCCCGGCCTCGCGCAGCGCGACCTCTATCAGAATCGCGACCTGCGGCCGACGACGGACCTGCGCGGGGTGTTCAAGGGCGTGCTCGCGGAGCGCTTCGGGATCCGCGAGGCGGCGCTCGAGCGCGCAGTATTCCCGGGCAGCGAGTCCGCGCACGCGCTGAGTCATCTGACGGCCTAGCCCGTCTCGCCGATCGCTGCTCGGTTCCGATTGCCACGGCGCTGGCCGCGGCGATACGCTCGCGTTCGCTTTCCGGCAGGCGTGGCTTTCCGAGGCGTAGCAATGCGCGTCACAGCTTCGGTCATCGGTGTTGCGGCGCTCGGTCGCACGAGACGAAATCAGATGAAGTACGGCGGCGTTGAGCACGGCGCTAAGACTCGACTCGCCAAAGCGCGCGGCGCGATGCCGACGTTGTGCGCGCTCGCCACGCTCGCGTCGTTCACGGCCGTGACCGGCGCACTCGCCGAGGACCGCGTAACGCCCGGAGACGCGTCCGTCGAGCCGCCGACGCTGATCTCGCTCGGCATCGATTGGCCGATCGAGGGTGACGACAACCGCAACGCGAACGTCGAGGTCGAGTATCGGCGCAGCGGCGAGGCGGCCTGGCATCGCGCGCTGCCGCTCCTCCGGCTCCAGAAGGAGCAAGTGAACGGCCGCGTCGGCGGGCCGAGCTTCGTCGACGCCGCGAACGCGGCCGAGAGTGCAGCCGCGCTCGCGCGCGCGAATCCCGCGGTCGCGACCGCGAACGCGGCGAACGCGAACGGACCGTTCGCGTTCAGCCCGTTCTCGTACGTCGCGCCGAACATGTTCTCGGGCAGCGTGTTCGATCTCGCGCCCGATACGGACTACGAGCTCCGACTCACGCTCACCGACCCCGACGGCGTCGTCGGCGACGCGCGCCGCACACTGCGCGCGCACACGCGGGCGGAACCGCAGCCCGTGGCCGGCGGGAAGATCTATCACGTCTATCCGGTCGGCTACTCGGGACCGAAGCAGGAGCCCGCGTTCACCGGCCTCATGGCCGCGTACTACATGGCCGCCGCGCACTTCGACTACCAGAACGCGTATCCGCCGCGCGTGCAGCCCGGCGACACGATCCTCGTGCACGCGGGCACGTACTTGAGCGATCGGCATCACTACATGAACCGCGCCCCGGCGCCCGGCTATCTCGCGCTCGCGACGGTGTTCGACGGCACGTACTACTTGACGCAGAGCGGCACGGCCGAGCGGCCGATCGCGATCAAAGGCGCGGGCGACGGCGACGTGATCTTCGACGGCGACGGCGCCGAGAACCTGTTCAATCTGCTCGCCGCGAACTACCACTACTTCGAAGGCATCACGGTCCGCAACACGAACGTTGCGTTTCTCCTAGGGATAAAAGGCATCGCCGGCGCGACCGGCTTCACGCTCAAACGCTCGCGGATCGAGAACGTCGGCCGCGGCGTGCACGACGACTGGTCCGGCTCGAAGAACTTCTACATCGCGGACAACCAATTCATCGGCCGCCACGACCCCGACAAGATGATGGGCTGGACCGGTGCGATCTGGGAGAAGCTGCCGGGCTATCCCGAGCGGCTCGACTCCGAGTACGCGATCAAGGTCTACGGCCAGGGCCACGTCGTCGCGCGCAACTACATCGCGAACTGGCACGACGGCGTCGACATGGCCACGTACGGCAATCCCGACGGCACGCCGAGCCCGAGCGCAGATCGCTTCCCGATGTCGGTGGACTTCTACGAGAACGACATCACGAACATGGGCGACAACTGCATCGAGACCGACGGCGGCGGCCGCAACATGCGCGTGTTCCGCAACCGCTGCGCGAACTCGGCGCTGCAGGGACTCAGCGCGCAGCCGATCTTCGGCGGGCCGGTCTACTTCATCCGCAACGTCATCTACAACGGCCCCGGCGCGGGCTCGCTGAAGTTCATCTCGACGCCGAGCGGAATCCTCGTCTACCAGAACACGTTCGTCGGCGAGGTATCCGTGCCGGGTCCCGCGGCGAACGAGCACTTCAGGAACAACTTGATCCTCGCGCACGGCGCGGCCGGGCCCGTGTTCGCGGTCGGCACGTTCACGAACTACTCGTCGTCGGACTACAACGGCTTCGCGCCGAACGCGGGCGCGGCCGTGTCGTTCCGGTGGGCGTCGCCGGCGTTCGAGAAACGCGCGGACTACGCCGCGGCACTCGTCGCGCGCGATTTCAAGACGCTCGCCGACTATCAGAAGGCGACCGGGCAGGACGCGCACAGCCGGCTCGTCGACTACGACGTGTTCCAGCACGTGCCAAAGCCCGACATCAAGGATCCGCAGCGGATCTACGACGTGGGTTCACTCGATTTCGGTCTGCGCAAGCGCTCGCCCGCGATCGACGCGGGCACGCCGTTGCCGAACGTGACCGACGGCTTCACGGGCCGCGCGCCGGATCTCGGTGCGCTCGAGCTCGGCCGACCCGCACCGCACTACGGCCCAGCGCCCGCGGCAGCCGCGGGCGCGGCGAGCGCAGGGACGGAATGGAAGGACTCGTCGCCGCACACGGTGCGCTTCGTCTCCGTGCAGCCCGGCGTCGAGCTCGAGGTGCTCGACTGGGGCGGCAGCGGA
>Ga0307497_10000160_pt1 | contig 14766 bp, 14 predicted proteins | sample 10_S_MG_FD_201366 | JGI IMG/M metagenome (GOLD analysis project Ga0307497, IMG submission 201366) | Soil microbial communities from Populus trichocarpa stands in riparian zone in the Pacific Northwest, United States - 10_S | ecosystem: Environmental > Terrestrial > Soil > Riparian zone > Trees...
GTCCTATGCCGCCGTGGGCGTGGACGGCCTGTACGTCGACGCGCCGCGCAGCGTCGACCAGCTCAAGGAGATCGCGCGGCGGCTCAAACCGCTGCGCCTGCCGCTGCTGTTCAACATGGTGCGCTCGGGAACGAGCCCGTACCTGTCGCTGCGAGAGGTGTACGCGCTCGGCTTCGACTACGCGCTCTGCCCCGTCGAGCCGATGCTCGCGATGCACAAAGCCGTCAAGGAGATGATGGAGACGTTCCTGCGCGAAGGCTGCTCGACGGACGCGATCGCGGACCGGCTCACGCCGTTCGACGAGTTCAACGATTTCATCGGTCTCAAAGAGATCGTCGCGCGCGAGAAGCAATTCACGTCGTGACGTCATGGCGGAGCTCTTAGTCACGCGCCGCGACCGGATCGCAGTGCTCACGCTGAATCGGCCCGAGCACGGCAATCGGCTCACGGCGTCGCTCGCGAACGCAGTCGCCGCTGCGCTCGAATCCGCGCGGGGCGATCCGCAGATCGGCGCGTGCGTGCTGACCGGCGCGGGCAAGGTGTTCTGCCTCGGCGGCGACTACCGCGGCGCGGGTCCCACGGCCGAGGGCCGCGAGCGCTACGCCGACGCGCTGATCGCGATGGATCGTGCGATGGCGCGGCTCGGCAAGCCGTTGGTTGCAGCCGTGAACGGTGACGCGCACGCCGGCGGCTTCGCGACCGTCGTCGCGTGCGACCTCGCGGTCGCGGCCGACGATGCGACGTTCGGGTTGCCGGAGGCCGCGCACGGGCTGTTCCCGTTCCTCGCGCTCGCGATCGTCAAGGACGCGCTGCCGAAGAAGCTGCTGTTCGATTTGGCCTACAGCGCACGCCTCATGTCGGCCGGTGAGGCACGCTCGGCCCGGATCGTCAACGAGTGCGTCGAGCCCAGCGTCGTGCTCGAGCGCGGCGCCGCGCTCGCGGCGCAAGCCGCGGCGCATCGCGGCGAGATCGTGACTCTCGGCCGCGATCTCTACTATCGAATGAGCGGTCTGCCGCCGCCGGAGGCGCTCGAAGAGGCGCGGCGCGCCCTGCTCGCGGCGCTCGACGTCGCCGACGGTACTGACCGACGCTGACGCGCTCGACCGGTCACCGCACGCCCACGTCAACACGCGCGCCGTCGCCGGATCGGTTTACCATACGCGCCGCGACGCACGGCGCGCCGCGATCTCACTCAGCCAAAGGAAACGCAATGAACAAAGAGATGTTCGACAAGGGGTTGGCGATTCGGAAGTCGGTGATCGGCGCGGAGTTCGTCGACAAGGCGCTCGCGAGCGCCGACGACTTCAACATGCCGCTCCAAGAGCTCGTGACCGAATACTGCTGGGGCGCCGTCTGGGGTCGCGAAGGCCTCACGAAGAAGATGCGCAGCTTGCTCAACGTCGCGATGCTCGCCACGTTGAACCGCCCGAACGAGCTCAAGGTCCACGTGAAGGGCGCGATCCGCAACGGTGCGACGAAGGAAGAGATTCGCGAGACACTGATGCAGGTCGCAATCTACGCGGGCGTCCCCGCCGCGGTAGACTCCTTCCGCCTCGCAAAAGAGGCGCTCGCCGAGCTCGACAAGAAGTAGCCGCGACGCGAACGGCCGCGCGGGAGCGACGCGCCGGCGGTCCCGCAGAGCCCTCAACGATGACGCCATGACGAGACGCGGCTGGATCCTGTTCGTCCTGTTGGGCGTGCTCTGGGGCATGCCCTACCTTCTCATTCGCATCGCCGTCGGGACGATCGATCCTCTCGTGGTCGCGGGCTCACGCACGCTCATCGGCTCGCTGCTGCTCCTGCCGTTGGCGCTGCACCGCAACGCGTTCGCGGCGGCCCTTCGCAACTGGAAGTGGCTGCTGGCATTCACGCTCATCGAGATCAGCATCCCGTGGGTCTTGCTCGGGCATGCGGAGACAAAACTGAACAGCTCCACCGCCGGGCTGCTGATCGCGATCGTCCCGCTGTTCGCGGCCGTGATCGTCACCAGGCTCGGCCATGAGAAGCTCGAGCCGCGGCGCATGCTCGGGCTCGCGCTCGGTTTTGCCGGGGTCGCATTGCTGGTCGGGCTCGACATCGATTTCCACGATTGGCTCGCGGTGGGCGCCACGATCGTCGTCGCGCTCTGCTACGCGATCGGGCCGATCATCGTGGATCGCAAGCTCCAGGGCGTGCCCGCCATCGGCGTGATCACCGCCTCGCTGCTGCTTGCGACTCTGATTTACGCGCCGTTCGCGCCGTTCCTGTTGCACGGGCAGGTTCCGGCGACGGCCGTCGCTTCGGTCGCGGGACTCGGCGTGTTGTGCACGGCGCTCGCGTTCGTCGTGTTCTTTGCGCTGATCGCGGAAGTCGGCCCGGCGCGCGCCACGGTCATCACCTACGTGAATCCGGCCGTCGCGATCCTGCTCGGCGCAGTGGTGCTCCACGAGCCGCTCACGACCGGAATGATGATCGGCTTTCCGCTCGTCATCGCCGGCTCCTTCCTCGGGACCACGCGCGGGCGCGCGGCGGCCGCGACGCAGCCGGCGCGCTAGGCTCCAACCGCCGCCGCCGCGACTGGAGCCGCGACGGCGCTTGGCGTCAGAGCGTCTCTTCAAGCCCGGATCATTGCGGCAACCGCCCGCACCAATTGACGTTTGCACCAGAGTCCTCTGTGTGATAGAGTCCTCTATCATCGATAGGAGGGACAGCCCGTGCCCATTTCCCCAAGCGAAGCCTCGAAGGCGCTTCGCGAGATCTCCGAGACCGAGCGTACGAGCTCGAGCGCCCAGAGATACGCGCGGGCGGCACCGTACCTGATTCTTTGGGGTGCGATCTGGTTCCTCGGCTATGGGACCACTTACCTCGATCCACGCTGGAGCGTCGTGTGGTTACCCCTCACGATCGCCGGAGCTGTCGGCAGCGGCTGGCTTGGCGCGCGAACCGCGTCGCGCGAGCAGCGTTACGATCGGTGGCAGTCGTGGGCCACCGTCGGCGCGATTCTGATCGCGCTTTGTTCGTTGTTCGCTGTTCTGCCACGACTCGACGGCCCGCACATCGGCGCGTTCTTTCCGATCACGATCGGTTTCGGCTACGCAGTCGTCGGGATCTGGCACCGCGCGACGCGGCTCCTGATCACCGGTATCGCACTCACCGGCCTCACGCTCCTCGGCTTCTTCTGGGTGCCGAGCTACTTCGCGCTCTGGATGGCGATCGTCGGCGGCGGCGGTCTGATTCTCGGCGGCGTCTGGCTCAGGAAGCTCTGATGGAGCAGCCCGACGCGCTCATTCACCAGCCGACGAGGCTGAAGATCATGGCTGCGCTGAAACCGCTAGCGGACGGCCAGCCGATCGAATTCGTGCGACTCAAGGAGATCGTTGGGGCCACGGATGGCAATCTCGGCGCCCATTGCACGACGCTCGAAGAGGCCGGCTACGTCGCGATCGACAAGGATTTTGTCGCGAAGAAACCGCGCACGAGACTGAGCCTCACGCGCAAAGGACGACGCGCACTCGAGGACTACGTTTCCTTTCTGCGCGACGTCGTCGACTCCCACTCGAACAAGAACTAGAGGTGAGCGCCAATGAACATGGTCAACGTCTCGCTGATCGGCTGGTTGCACACGTTCGCGTCCCTCCTCGCGCTCGTCACTGGCGCCTTCGTGCTGATCCGTCCGAAAGGAACGCGTCAGCACCGGCTCTTCGGCAAGGTCTACGCCGGTGCGTTACTCGTGGCCGGATTCGCGGCTTTCGGGATCTATCGCTTCGACATCCAGTTCGTGCCGTTCAAGGTCGGCCCGAACATCTTCGGCCTCTTTCACTACGAGACCGTCTTCACGCTCGCGGCCCTACTCTTCGCGCTCTTCACCGCGCGGCGTCAGCGTCACGCGTTCTCCGCCTACGCGCATCCGGCTTTGATGCTGTTGGCTTACTACATGGTCATCGGCGCGTTCATCAACGAGCTGTTCGTCCGAGTGGTCCCGCTGCGCAGGATCGCCGAGGCACAGCTCGAAGGCCGAGCGGCTAACGTCGCTCAAGCGCCAATCGCTCGCACGACGCATTCCGCGGCTTTCATCGCGTTCCTGTTGTTGCTCGCCTGGTTCATGGTCGCCGTGGCACTGCGGCGCCGGCGCGCGCGGTCGACTGGCGCGGTCGAGGCCGTCCTTCGGACGCTTTGAAAATCGCGCTCCCGAGGTCGCGCACCTAACGCGGGAGAGTCGGCGTGACGCCTAGGTTGAACATCGTGAACGCGTAAATGTCGGCCGTCGTCTCGAGCTGCTTCGTCAGGCTGCTCGCGCCGTGGCCCGACTTCGTCTCGATCCGGATCAGCACGGGATTCTCGCGGCTCGCGAGCGACTGCAGCGTCGCGGCGTACTTGAACGAGTGCGCGGGCACGACGCGGTCGTCGTGATCCGCGGTCGTGATCAGCGTCGCGGGATACTTCACGCCGGCTTTGATGTTGTGCAGCGGCGAATACGCATACAACGCTTTGAACTCCGCCGGGTCGTCGCTCGAGCCGTAGTCCGCGATCCAGTTCCAGCCGATCGTGAATTTGTGGAAGCGCAGCATGTCCATCACGCCGACCTGCGGGATCGCGACGCGGAACAGCTCCGGCCGCTGATTCATCACGGCGCCGACGAGCAGGCCGCCGTTGCTGCCGCCCATGATCGCGAGTTTCGCGGACGACGTGTACTTCTGCGCGATCAGCCACTCGGCCGCCGCGATGAAGTCGTCGAACACGTTCTGCTTCTCGAGCTTGATGCCCTGCCGGTGCCAGCTCTCGCCGTACTCGCCGCCGCCGCGTAGGTTCGCGGACGCGTAGACGACGCCCTGCTCGAGCAGCGCGATCCGCGCGGCGCTGAACGTCGGCGAGAGCACGACGTTGAAGCCGCCGTACGCGTACAGCATCGTCGGATTGTTGCCGTCGAGCTTCAGACCCTTTCGGTAGACGAGGAACATCGGGATCCGCGTACCGTCCTTGCTCGGGTAGAACACCTGCTTCGTCTCGAACGCCGCCGCGTCGTAGCTCGGTACCTTCGGCGCGCGGAACACCGTGCTCGTGCGGGCCGCGATGTCGTAGCGATAGATCGTCACCGGCACGCTGAGCGAGTTGAACGAGTAGAACACGAACGTCGCGTCGCGGGGCCCGTCGAATCCGCCCGCCGTGCCCGGGCCCGGCAGCGCGATCTCGTTCTCGGGCTTGCCGTCGAGGGAGAACACGTACGCGTGCGTCGCGACGTCCTTGAGATACGAGACGAACAGCTTGCCGCCCGCCGTATGCGCCGAATCGATCGGCTCGGCGCGCTCCGCGACCGCCGTGCGCCAGTTCGGCTCCTCGGGCTTCGCGGGGTCGATCAGCACGATGCGCCAATTCGGCGCGCCGTGATTCGTCGCCACGAGCATCTTGTCGCCGACGTTGTCGAGCACGTTGAAAGTGTCGTTCGTGATCTCGGGGACCAGCGGCGCGAACTTGCCGTCGGGCTTCGCGAGGTCGCGGACGAATAGCGCGTTGCCGTCCTTGCCCTTGCCGCGCTCGGACACTTCGAGGATCGCAAAACGTTCGTCCTCGGTCGTGTAGACGACATGAAAGCGCTGCCCGTTCGCCGCGTCCTCGTAGACGAGCTTGTCCGCCGCCTGCTTCGTGCCAAGCGCGTGGAAGAACACTTGATGGTTCTCGTTGATCGACGCCTTCTCGTGGCCCTCGGGCGGCTCGGGATAGCGGCTGTAGTAGAACCCTTTGCCCTGCCACGCGACGTTCGAGACCTTGACCCAGTCGATCGTGTCGTCGAGCGTGCGCTTCGTCGCGAGCTCCATGACTTTGTACTGCTGCCAGTCGGAGCCGCTGCGCGACAGGCCGTAAACCGCGTAGGCCGCGTCCTTCGATGCCTCGAACGCGCTGAGCTGCACGGTGCCGTCGTCGGACCACGAGTTCGGATCGAGCAGCACCTCGGCAGCGCCGTCGAGGCCCTTCTGGATGTACAGCACGCTCTGGTTCTGGAGCCCCGAGTTCCTGAAGTAGAACAGGTACGGCCCTTTGCGCGACGGTGCGGAGTAGCGCTCGTAGTCATTGAGCTCGGTCACTCGCTTGAGCAGCGCGGCGCGATACGGGATCCGCTCGAGGTACGGGAACGTGGTCGCGTTCTGCGCCTCGATCCATTTCTCGGTCTCGGTCGAGGTCTCGTCCTCGAGCCAGCGATACGGATCCGCGACCTTCGTGCCGTGATAGTCGTCCACGTGTTCGATCTTCCTCGTAGTGACGTACGCGGGCGTTTGCGCCGCGACGGAACCCGCCGCGAGCGCCGCACCAAGAACCGCCACATAGCGCGCTAGAGTGTTCCACACGTGCATCGACCTGCTCCAGACTTGGGACGACGTCGAGTCGGGCCGCTATGCTACCGCGACTCCAGCGTCGAGCGCAGGCGGGCGTTCGAGTACGATGGCACGCTCGTCCGCGAGCGCGGCGCTCAGCGCGCGTCGCCGGTCGAGACGAGAGCAACCCGGAGCCCGGATGCCCGCCCAGCCCGTGAACAGCTCGCTGCTGCTCGTGCGCATGCTCGCAGCCGCCGTCGCGGCCGCGACCGCGCTCGCGGCGGTTTTCGCGGTCGGCGCGATCGCCTACGCGAAAGCGCACGGCATCAACCTGATCGACGTGCTCACGGCGCCGATCGCGTTCGTGGTCTACGCGGGCCCTCCGCTGATCGCGCTCGGCCTCGCATCGCGCGCGCAGAGCTGGGCCGCCGCCGCGATCGCGAGCGCGCTCACTGGGTTGCTCGCGGCGGGTCTCGTGGTATACCGCGGCGCGCCGTGGCACTTCGGCTACTGGCAGGCGAACGCGAACGACGCACAGACACAGATGCTCGTCGCGACGCTGTTCCTCGCCTGGCCGACGACGATCATCGCGGCGGCGATCTGGCGGGCCGTGAATCCCGAGAGCGACTGAGCAACAACAACGGAGTCGAGTGTGCGCAAGTATCAGATGTTGATCGGGGGTCAGCGCGTCGACGCGGCGTCCGGCCAGTGGTTCGAGTCGTTCAACCCGTACACCGGCAAGCCGTGGGCGCTGATCCCGCGCGGCACGCCCGAGGACGTGAATCGCGCGGTCGCCGCCGCGCGCGCGGCGTTCAAGGGCAAAGCCTGGCGCGGGCTCACGGCGACCGCGCGCGGCAAGCTGCTGCTGAAAATCGCCGACTTGCTCGCTGCTCGCGCCGACGAGCTCGGCGCCATCGAGACCACCGACAACGGCAAGCTGATCCTCGAGATGCGCGCGCAGACGCGTTACCTGCCCGAGTGGTTCCGCTACTTCGCGGGCCTCGCGGACAAGCTCGAGGGCCGCGTGATCCCGATCGACCGGCCCGGCTTCTTCAACTTCACGCTCGAGGAGCCGCTCGGCGTCATCGCCGCGATCGTGCCGTGGAACTCGCCGCTCATGCTCGCGACCTGGAAGATGGCCCCCGCGCTCGCGGCCGGCAACACGTTCGTCTGGAAACCGTCCGAGCACTCGTCCGTGTCCGCGCTCGAGGTCGCGGACCTGTTCGCCGAGGCCGGGCTGCCGCCCGGCGTCGTGAACATCGTGACGGGCTTCGGCGGCGACGTCGGCGACGCGCTCGTCACGCATCCGGACGTGGCGAAGATCGCGTTCACGGGCGGCGACGCGACCGGCGCGCTTGTCTACCAGGCCGCCGCAAAGCATTTGAAGCCCGTGACGATGGAGCTCGGCGGCAAGTCGGCGAACATCGTGTTCGCCGACGCGAACCTCGACAACGCGGTCAAGGGAGTGGTCTCCGGCATCTTCGCGGCGACGGGGCAGACCTGCGTCGCGGGCTCGCGCGCGCTGATCCATCGTTCGATCCACGACGAGTTCGTCGAGCGGTTTCTCAAGCTCGCGCGCACGGCACGGATGGGCGACCCGCTCGAGGAGACGACGCAGGTCGGTCCGATCACGACCAAGCCGCAGTACGAGAAGGTGCTCGGCTACATCGAGGTCGCGAAGAAACAAGGCGCGACCTGCGTGCTCGGCGGCGGCCCGGCGAAGCGTCCAGAGCTTGGGCTGGGGTGGTTCGTCGAGCCGACCGTGTTCACGCACGTGACGCCCGAGATGCGGATCGCACAGGAGGAAGTGTTCGGCCCCGTGCTGTCCGTGATCCCATTCGACAACGACGAGGAGGCGCTCGCGATCGCGAACGGCTCGATCTACGGTCTCGCGGCCGGCGTCTGGACGTCGAACATCGGCCGCGCGCTCAAGATGGCGCACGAGCTCGAGGCCGGCACGGTCTGGACGAATACCTATCGCGTCTCGAGCCCCCTGTCGCCGTTCGGCGGCTACAAGCGCTCGGGCTTCGGCCGCGAGTCGGGACTCCTCGCGATCCGCGAGTTCGTGCAGGAGAAGAGCGTCTGGATCGAGACGACGGGCGCGGACACTCCGAACCCGTTCGTGATTCGCTGAGGTCGCGTCGCGGCGCCCTAGTGCCCAGCGCTTCGAGCTCGGAGCGCTACTGCTGCCCGGCCGGCTCGGTTCGCGGGGTCTCTCCCGGTGCGCCGGTGTCCGACGAGCCCAGGAACAAGTGCGAGCCGTCCGCGAGAATCAAGTCGCGGCCGTTGGCGCGGTGCGCGCCGCTCTTCGCCTGGTAGCCGACGATCGTGATCTCGGTGCCCGCCTTCACGGTGTCGCGAGTGAAGCCGCGGCGCAGCAACGTATTCGGCGTCGCGCCTTCGACCATCCACTCGGTCGTCGTCCCGTCCGGGTTCTTCACGTCGACGTGCAGCCACGAATGCGGGTTGATCCACTCGAGCTTCGTGATCGTGCCGTGCAGGGTGATCGGTTTGTTCGCGTCGAACTCCGCCGAGAACGAATGGTGAGCCGCCGCGGATCCGCCCGCGACCGCGAGCGCGGTGCATACGCTCAGCGCCGCGACAACGTGCCGTGTCATCCCGTGGTTCTCCTCAAGGCTTCGGCGGCGCGGCCGCCCCGCGCTCGGCGTCGCGTGCTTCCTGCAGGATGTTGCGCATACCGTAGTTGCCTTCGTGGCACGCGTATTCGTACAGCTCGCCTTCCCCGACGCGCATGAAGTACGCGACGGTCCACGGCTGAGTCCACTGCGTTCGGTCGTCGAACGTGAGCCTGAAGTCGATCTTGTCGGGCGCGACCCGCGTGTAACGCTCCGTGAGCACCAGGCTCTCGCCCGAGCCGCGGTAGCCCGTCCGGCCGTTGAAGTTGCGCGTCTCGACGACGAGCGTGTCGCCCTCCCAATGGCCGCGCGATTCGCCGAGGTAGCTGCGCACGTGGCCGAACGTACCGCCGAGCGGCACGACGCGGGTCTCGTGAATCATTTCGTGCACGATCGCGACGTAGCCGGGCGACTGCGCGATTCGGATGTTGTTGTTGTAGAGCGTAGGCAGAATCGTCGCCGGCAAGCCGCGCGTGATGCAGCGCTCGTACATCGGCCGATCTAGATACGAGTCGACTCGGCCGCCGCCCGGCACCGCGCCGCCGGCCGCGCGCGCCGCGGCGGCCGTCTGCTGCCGCTGCTGCGCGTCGGGTGTCAACGGCGGGACGCGGCCGTTCTTCGGGTCGATGATCAGCGAGGTGCGCCGCGATTCGTCGACGTGCCGGCCGGGATCGGTCAAGTAGTCCGCGTGGACGAGGTTGGTCTGCACGCTCGTGTCGGGCGCCTCGTCCAAGCGCTTCGCCGCGCGCCCTTCGAGCTGCGCGATCTCCTGATCGGTGTAGAGCTCGCGATCGCCGACCTCGGGCCGGCGCTCGAGTGGTGTGATCGTCCGGTAGTCCCACACGCCCTGTAGATCGGGGTCGCCCCAAGACGTTCGGGGGAGCTTCGAGGCCTTGTCCGCCGCGTCCGCGGCTCGGAGACCGAGCGCACCCGACACGACGAGCCCCGCCGTCGCAGCGACCAAAAGCGTCAGCGTCGATGCTCGCATGCCCCTTCCACGTGGCCGGTGGTGACGCGTGATCCTAGCACCGCCGGCCGCGGCTGGGCGATCGAGAGGCAACAGAATTCTGGAGTCGGGCGCACCCGACGCGACGTCAGGTCCCGACCACGCGCATGATCATGGTCTCGGTCAGCGGCCGCTCGCGGCGCAGCTGCTCCAAGAGCACGCGGCAGTGGTGAGCGGCGACGGGCTTGCTGTACAGGAACCCTTGCGCGTAGTCGCAGCCGAGCTCGCAGAGCACCGCGGCCTGCTTCGCGTTCTCGACGCCCTCCGCGACCGTTTTCATCTGCAGCCGCTTCGCCATGTCGATGATCGCGCGAATGATCGGCGAATGCTCCTCGGAGCGGCCGAGGTCGCGCACGAACGCGCGGTCGATCTTGAGAATGTCCGCGGGCATCCGGCTCAGGTAGCTCAGGCTCGAGTAGCCGGTGCCGAAGTCGTCGATCAGCACCTGCGAGCCGAGCGCGCGCAGCTCGCACAGAGTCGCGATCAGCCTCTCGGGCTCCTTCGTGATCGCCGACTCCGTGATCTCGAACCGCACCCACTTCGGCTCGACGCCCGCCTCCGCCGTGAGTCGTTTCACCTGCGCCGCGAAGTCGAGCCGATCGACTTGCAGCGCCGACACGTTCACGGCGATCGGCACGACCGGGACGTCCTCGTCGAGCCAGCCGCGCTGTTGCCGCAGCACCTCTCGCAACGCGTGCTGACCGAGCTCGAGGATCAAGCCGCTCTTCTCGGCGACCGGAATGAAGCGCGCGGGAGGTATCGGTCCGATCTCTGGATGCCGCCAGCGCATCAGCGCCTCGAGCGAAACGACTCGCCCGTCCTGGAAATCGACGATCGGCTGGTATTCGAGGTAGATCTGCGGCGTGTCGAGCGCACGGCGCAGCTCCTGCTCGAGCGCGGCGTGCTGGTTCACGCGCTTGCTCATATCCTCGGCGAAGATTCGATAGCAACGCCGGCCAGCCTCCTTCGCCTGGTAGAGCGCGATCTCGGCTCGCTTGAGCAGAGTCTCCGTGTCCGTGCCGTCGCGCGGGTAGAGCGCTGCACCCAGGCTCGCGGTCACGCTCACGGCCTTGCCGCTCAGATCGACGTCCGCGCCGACGATCGCCTGGAGCCGTTTCGCGAAGCTCTCGACGGCTTTCTCGTCCGCGAGCAGCGACGCGACGATGACGAAGTCATCGCCGCCCATCCGCGCGACGATGTCCGCCGTCGACACGTTCGCGCGCAGGCGCTTCGCGACGATCTGCAGCAAGCGATCGCCGTGCGTGTGGCCGCGCGTCTCGTTGATGTTCTTGAAGTGGTCGACGTCGAGACAAACGACAGCGAGCAGCTTGTTGCTGTCGGCCATCTTCGCGATCAAGCGCGGCAGCCGCGTGTGCAGATAGAGTCGATTCGGGAGCCCGGTCAGCGGGTCGCGCAGCGCCTGCTTCGCGAGCTTGCTGCGCGTGTTCCGGCGCTGCTCGTCCGCGTCGCGGCGCGCGAGCGCGTGCCGTTTGTGCAGCGCCACCACGCGCAGCAGCAGCGCGAAAGCGATCGTCGCGAACGCAACGAACAGCGCGACGACGATGCTGAGCACGTACCAGCTCGTCCGCAGGCCGAGCGCGCGGATCTCGCGCGGCGAGTCCGTCGCGAACGCCGCGAGCGGCTGGCCGTCGACTCCGCGCAGCAGCGAATAGCCGACGACCAAGTCGTCGTCCGCCGGACGCACGAGGAACGGCGGCGCGTCGGCCGCGTTCGCCCAGGCCGCGACGTCGGCGGGCAACGCATCAGCTTGCGGCGGCGCAAGGTCGATCATCGCGACGGGCAGATGGCTCGTCTCGCGCACGCGCTCGAGCTCGTCCTCCTCGATCAAACGCGCGAACAGCATCACGCTGCCCGTCGGGCGCGACTTGTTCGAGCGCGTGACCTCGAGCGCGGACACGCCAGCGAGCCCGAGCGGCGTGCGGACCAGGCGCTCGGCCGGCGCTCGCTCGCGCAGCGCCGCGTCGCCGACGCCGAAGCGGCGCAGCGCGTCGATTAGCTCGCGCGGCGCGGGCGTCGTGACGTTCAGGCTTCGGTCCACCGCCCTCGAGAACACGTCGCGGCCCTGCGCGTCGACTAGCCACACGACGTCGACGTGCATCCCGGCGAGCTGCTCCGCGGAGAAGTTGCCGGCGAGGAACGCCGGATCGCGGCTCTGCAGGTATTCCTCCGCCGCGTCCCACTCCGCGTAATCGCGATTGCTGATCTGCAGTTGACGCAGGTCTGCCTCGAACGCGCGGTAGACCTGCTCGGCCTTCTGGCGCGTGGCCGAGGTCTCGAGCTGGAGATAGCTGCCCATCAGCGTCCGAGCGCCGACGCCCACGACGGCAGTCAGGAAGACCAGCATGGCGAAACAGAACAGGATCAGCGGGCGGACTTGTTGGCGCAGAAACGCGAGGACGGTCCGCTTTTCAGCCTTGTCCATGACATGGCCGTTATCGACCGCCCGGCCGCGGCCTTGACCGGCCGGCCGGAGATCCTCGGCGCGATGTGATCCACGTCACGCGCGGCGCCGCGCTCGGCTGCGCGCGGGGCGCGCCGCGTCTCGCGGCATTTGGGCCAGCAGGCGGCGTGTGCGCTCGACGAGCCGCTCGCCCCAACGGATCTGGAGCTCGCCGCCCGTGCGTATCAGATCGCAGAGCCAGCTTGGGAGGCCCGAGAAATCGATGTCGATCGCGCCCCAGTCAGGGCGTCGACCGTCGGCGTCCGTGAAGCCGTACTCGCGGCCGAGCTCCCACGACGAGAGCAATAGGCCCGTCTTCGCGAGCACGTTCTCATCCGCCGCGAGAGCGGCGACCGCACGGCCGACGAACAGCGGCGACTCGGACTCGAGGAAGTTCGCGTCGCGCTTGCCTCCGTCGCGCCAGTTGTCCTCGGTCACCTTGAAGCGCTCGAGCATCGACTCGGAACGCAGGAATCCGGGCGTGACCGCCACGGCCGCGACGCCGTGCGGCAGGAGCTCGGCGGCCATGTTCAGCGCGAGGATCTTGAGGCCCGCCTTCACCGTTTGCGTGAGCGGATTGCCGCCCGCCGAGAGCGTATCGCCTTCCGTGACCTCGACGATGAGCCCGCGCTTGGCGCGAATCAGCGCCGGCGCCGCGTGCTTCGCCGTGAGCACGTGCGAGCAGAACGCCTGGCGGAAGATCGCGTCCGCGTTCTTCATCTCGACCTTCCAGAACGACGCCCATTGGCCGAGCATCGGGTCCTCGCCCGCGACGCTGTTCACGACGACGTCGAGGCGGCCGTGTGCCCGCTCGATCCGGCGGAACAGCTTCGCGACCTCGGCCTCGATCGTGTGATCGACTCGAACCGCGATGCCCTCGCCGCCCGCCGCGTCGACGAGCTCGGCCGTCTCCTCGATCGTCTCGCGGCGGCCGTAGGCAGACGGCGCGCCGCGCACGCTGCGGCCCGTGCAGTAGACCGTCGCGCCGGCCTCGCCGAGCGCGCGTGCGATGCCGCGGCCCGCGCCGCGCGTCGCGCCCGCGACGAGCGCGACCTGACCTGCGAGCGGACGATGCCGCGTCGCCGGCGGCCGCGTTAGTTGCGCGCGCGCGCGGCGACGCGAAGGGCCTTTGGAAGCGACTCTCGACGGACGCATCGGCATCGGTCTCTCCCGCGATAGCTGCGACGCGACGAACGATACGCGCAAATACCTGACACGGTCTGTCGCCGGCCGCTCACGACCGATCTGCTACCATCAGCCGACGCTGCGGCGCGGTCACCGCGCGACCGATTGGGGGATCATCGTGAGCACGCCGTCCTACAAGATTTTCGCGATCAAGTACGCCGAGGTCGGCCGCAAAGCCTGGGGCAACTTCGTCGACGGCGACCCGCACGAAGACTCCGACATGCCGCTCGATTACTACGTCTGGGCGATCGTCGGCGACGGCGGTACGATCGTCGTCGACACCGGCTTCGACGCGACGATGGCTAAGAAGCGCGCGCGCAAGATCGTGCATCCGCTCGAGGAAGGGCTCGAGGCCGCCGGAGTTGCGCACGCCGACGTGCGCGACGTGATCGTCACTCACATGCACTACGACCACTGCGGCAACGGCGACCTGTTTCCGAACGCCCGCTTCCACATGCAAGACACCGAGATGGAGTACGTGACGGGCCGCTGCATGTGCCACCACCAGATCAACCACGCGTTCGAGGCGGAAGACGTCGCGCGGATGGTGTATCGCGTGTTCGCGGGCCGCGTGCAATTCCACGACGGCGTCGACGAGATCGCGCCAGGGATCACGGTGCACAAGATCGGCGGCCACACGAAGGGGCTCCAGTGCGTGCGGGTACCGACCGAGCGCGGCAGCGTCGTTCTAGCGTCCGACGCCACGCACTTCTACCAGCACATCGAGACGCGGCGGGTGTTCCGCGTGCTTTACAACCTCGCCGACATGGTCGAGGGCTACAACACGCTCGAACGGCTCGCGAGCTCCAAGGCGCACGTGATCCCGGGTCACGATCCGCTCGTGCTCGCACGCTATCCGGCAGCCTCGAAACAGACCGCGGGCTGGGTCGCGCGGGTGGATCTGGAGCCGCGCAAGAGCTAGGCGGACGGCGCCCGCGGGCGCCGCGGAGCGAGCGGCCGATCTCGCCGCTCACGCGCCGCGTTGTGGCCCGCGCCCAACGTTTTCCATAAGCCGGTCGAACTCGTGTGGATGGCACCGAGAACGGTGCGTCCGGTCGCCGCGCTGGACCCGCGGCGCGTTTCAAATTGGAATGTTAGCCGTACAACGCAGGATGCGAGGACAACAACAACCATGAGCTCGCTGTTTCACCGCTGGCGAAACGCCGATCCCGGGATGCTCAAGCTGCCGTC
>Ga0307497_10000161_pt1 | contig 14749 bp, 19 predicted proteins | sample 10_S_MG_FD_201366 | JGI IMG/M metagenome (GOLD analysis project Ga0307497, IMG submission 201366) | Soil microbial communities from Populus trichocarpa stands in riparian zone in the Pacific Northwest, United States - 10_S | ecosystem: Environmental > Terrestrial > Soil > Riparian zone > Trees...
CGCGAACCTTATCGAGCTTGACCACCGTCTCTTTCGGGAGGCGGGCGGCTATCACGTAGCTAATCATTTCGATACTATCACCTTCCCTAGTGTGTCGAGATGATCGATGAACTCCTGAGAGTAGAGCAGATCGTTCTCTTCGGGGCCACGCAGCGCTTCCTGATACTGTGCCCTCTGGTCATTCGCTATCTCTAAAAGGACGCACGCGACGGCGATCAGGGCTTCGGGGTCCATCCCTTCCGACGCGGTGAGAGCCTCTACGAACGAGCGGTCCTTCCTATCACGTAGGCTGAACAACATCGCTCGGTATTCTTCTTGCCTCTCGCTCAGCTCAGTAAGCAAACCGCGCCTCCGTTCCATTCAATAGATCCATTTCACTTTGTGTGTCACGCGGTCTATTGTCCCGTCTATTATATTATTCTTTGTCAACATTGTCAACAAGCATTTTAATTCTCATCCGCCGGACGATTATCTGGTAGCCAGTACCGTGAGCTCTTGCCTCTACCACCTCCAGTACTGACAACTACCATCTTCAGGCGGACGAGACGATTGAGGTACTCAGATACCCTGGCCCGAGCATGGCCAGTAACGGCAACAATCTCTGGTGTAGTCATCCCTGTGGTTGAGCTCTCAGCGATGGCATCATAGAGTTGTTGCTCAGTCCCATTCAGAGCACGCGAGTCCTCGAACTCCACGCGATAGGTGTACGTGTCAACTGTGTCGATGTTAAACTTTAGCTTCAGACTTCTACCAGATGGGGCAGCTTTGAATTCCTTCTCCACCACCACTGTGTCAATGCGCTCTTGCTCTTCCTCGATGATGGGCAGCACGTGTAGAGCTGACTCCAGCCATGCGTGGAAGGCGAACGAGCCGTACATATGCTGAGCGAAGCGTTCTCCATCTTCCTGCTTCGCTTTGTTCCAGTGGTGAACGATGACGACTGAGCAGTTGAATTCCTCGCGCCACATCTTGACCACCTGAAGCAGAGTTGCTACCTCTGTGGCCCTGTTCTCATCAACGTTACCGAGCATGACGATGAGCGGATCGAGGATGACCATGACTGGGTTGATCTCAGCGATGAGCCGCCTGACCTGTGCGATCTTATCCTCACTGCCGAGATTGAAACCCTGCAGGTTAATGATATGCAGTGGGTAGTCGGGGTACTCGATGTGAATGACCTCCGAGCCTCCGGCACCGTCTATCTTCGCCCGCGGTAGCATCCCCTTCATCTTCCCTATCAGTCGAAGCCTCTCCTGGAGAACAGACGATGGGTCCTCTTCTTGGATAAGCAGAACAGGACCGGTTCGCCGTACATCGTAACGCCCAAGGAATGCTTCTCCCGACACAATAGAGAGTGCCAGATCAAGCGCAATCCAGGTCTTGTAAGATTTACTTCGACCGGAGATGAAGCCCACGCTCTTGTCGACCCATACTTCATCGACTAACCACTCCAGATGTGTGGGAATCTGCATGAAGTCGCCCCACCCGTGAACCCTCATCTGTTCGATGGGTTCAGTAGGCGGGACGATCTTCAGCTTCCGATACTCAATTACTTCTGTGGCTTGCTCGACTTGTCTGAGGAGATCGGCGTGCTCGGTGCGCCGTCCTGCAAACTTATTGAAAGTGGATCGTTGTAGGATGTGGACGACAACTTCTGGGAAAACACCTGCCGCAAGTAAGTCCCGAGCGAGGAGCTGGATCTCTTTGGAACGATCCGCTCCGGCAGCGTCACGAGTGATACGCTTTCTGAGTCCAATCTTGAGCGACGCAATCGCCGCTTGAATTGTTTGCTCATCTACGTCTGGCCAATCTCCCCCGATGCCATTCGTGTGTCCATTCAGCAGTCCGGGTTCATCGACGGTAGGATATGCCGCCATGATTTCATCTACTGAGAACGCGTTGCGTTTAGCCCACAGGAGCTGTACTTCTGGGGCTGAGTCATACTTGTAGTTGTGAGTCCCGGGGATCCTTAGCACCTGGGTTACATCCCAGCCACTCTTGTCCCCACCGTCAGCGTAAGCTATCCGCTTGGACAACTGAGCCGCTTCTTCGGCTGGTACTTCTGTGGTCAGAAACCAGAGTGCTTGATATCTACCGGGACTCGACTCCCATGAAATGGAAGGCTTCAGTCTGCAGTTGTTAGGATGGACTGGATCTAGGTCGGCCCACAGGATGTTGGTCGGCAGAGCGAACTCTTTCTGTCTGGTACTCCTAGAGAACAGAACAGGGCAGAAATAGAGATCACTCTTATGGTCGTCTAGCGATGGAACATTACTGCCATTCCAGAGTACGCCAGGAACTTCATGCCACTTACGAGCGTCCGTTGTATCCTTGTAAGGAAGGAACACATACCCCTGACGAGATCCCCAGACGGCAGTGAGCAGGCGTTGAATCTGGTCTACTGCCATCTCGACAGCTATGACGCGCGCTGTTCACGCAGAGCCATCAGCTTGGTGTACCACGGCTTAGCCTTCACCCTCTCCACCTCACTCTCCTCGATGATCCAGTTCCAGCCCATCTTCCGGGCCTCGATGTCACCCTTCCGGATCCTACGGATGACCTCCTTATGTTCTAGGTTAAGTCGCTCACCAGTTTCGCTGGCGGTGACGTATCGTGCCATTCCCAACTCCTCGTACGCGGCCAGTAAATCTGACCGTCCACTCTTCTATAATATACTATGTGATTACACCTGTCAACCGGGCAGAAACTCACCATTGACAAAAGATTTGAGATGATATATTATAGAAATGGACACCGGACACAGTCATCGCGGAAGTGAATCCCAACGGTAGATCGTGAGGCTTGCGTCTCCCGTGTGGCTACAAGTTGGAAGCAGGATTGATCTCACGTTATGTCCGGTATCCACCTGAGGGTTCGATTGGCTGACGACATCCCCCGGTCTCAGACAGTCGAACCCTCACCCTTAGAAAGGAAGTGGAGTGGAAAACGCATGGAATGTTAGGTGGAACGACGGGGAGAAGATTGTAATCAAGGTCTTCGAGGGAGATTCTCCCAAGGGATCTGGTGCCGTGCCGTTCGCAGCTGACCTGCGCAAGCACGGCTTCCATGTAGATGTCATCTCTCGTCGTCGAGCCTTCCCACCTCCTGCCAAGTACGCGGCACCAGATCAAATCGGTATGCTCTGGTGTCCCTACTGCGTCAAGTGGAGAGCATTTGAGGAGTCAGCAATCAGGCGTGCTGAGTACACAACTCCAGTACTTCTCAGGTGTACCATCTGCACGATCTCAGTCATGGACTTCTATGTCCGTCATTACAATCCCATCTTCACGGAGCGGTACTTCACTGCCAAGGAGATGAGGCAGAACCCACAGCAGAATGGAAAGCAGGTAGTGAATGCTCGACGTAGACGATAAGTACTGCATCTATTGTCATATCCTCGTGAAGAGGATGAGACCATCACGCAATCCCTTGGAGGTTGGTGCTGAAGTTAAGCAGGAGCCTATCTACCTGCACGCATCACTAAGAGATAGTTCTGGGACCGTCTCCTGTGGTCGGCGGGAATTAAAGGAGACAGAGGTTGAATATCTCACTGACGCCTCAGAAGCTTAGGTACAAGTACAAGACCGAGCCATATTCACATCAGAAGCGTGCCTTATCTAAGATCCATAAGCTCAATGGACAGGCTGCCCTGTTCATGGAGATGGGCACGGGGAAGACGAAGGTAGCTATTGACTGGGCCGGGATCGGATACCACAACTTCGGCGTCCGCAAGGTGCTTATCGTCGCTCCGCTTAGTGTGCTGGGCGTGTGGCCTCGTCAGATTCGTCAGCATTCCAACGTACCATCCAGAATCTTTCGACTCTCCGGGGGTACATCAATACGAGTTGGGAATCTCCAACGCATTCTGCGACTTCCTGACGACGGGAAGCTTACTTACGTCCTCATCAATTATGAGGGAATCTGGAGATCTCCACAATCCGGCCCAGGCGTTGAGGCTCTCATTAGAAAGTGGAAACCAGACCTTGTCATCTTTGATGAGTCTCATCGTATCAAATCTCCCACGGCAAAACAATCTAAAGCCGCATGGAGAATTGCACGAGATGCTCGGCAGAGACTTATTCTCACGGGTACTCCAATCACCAAAGCTCCCCTTGATGTATTTGGACAATTCCGAGCGCTCGATCATTCCATCTTTGGCGAGAATTGGTATTCGTTCAAGTTTACATTCGGCATCTGGGGCGGATTTGGAAAGTATCAACTCCTACGGTATCGCAATCTGGATCTTCTCATCGAGAAGGTAAGGGCACACTCCTTCAGGATCAAGAAGACTCAGTGTTTGGACTTACCTGAAAAAGTGTTCCAAGACGTGCCTGTAACACTTTCGGACCGTGCTCTTAGATTGTACAAGCAGATGTCAGAACAGGCAATCATTGAGATCGAGGAAACACACGCGACTGCGACCATAGTTCTGACTAAAATCCTGCGATTGCAACAGATAACTTCAGGGTTTATCAAGGATGTAGACGGTAATATCCGCATCTTTGATGATTCCAAGCTGCAAGTATTCAAAGATCTACTTGAAGATGTACTGGAAGAGGGTCAGAAAGTAGTCGTCTTCTTCAGGTTCATTCCTGATCTGAGGCGAGTGGAAGAACATCTTCTGAATAAAGGAATCCCCCACCGAATACTGTCCGGAAGTGTCCCAGACAGCCAACGGGACAGTATTGTACAAGATTTCCAGACAGATCCTAAGGTGAAAGTATTCCTTGCACAGATCCAAGCTGGGTCAGAAGGCATCGAACTATTCGCTGCGTCGGTGGCAATCTACTACAGTATGAATAACTCACTCCTGCACTGGCAGCAGTCACAGGATCGCCTCCACAGGCCGGGACAGACTCAGAACGTCACCTACTATCGGCTGATAGCCCCTCGTACTGTCGATAGTTTGACATACAAAGCTCTCGACGAGAAGAAGAAGATTGCTGACTTGGTCATCCATGATCCTCTGATCCTTCGACATTGACAAAGGTTTTGAGATGTCATATAATATACTATAGGAGGGACAGGTGGCACCTACCAGATCATGGATAGTGGATCACGCCGAGTTCGAGGGCGATAGTATTGACCGGGATCGTGGATACCCAGACCTTGAAGTAGAGGTCCATCCGATGGGTATCTTGACAGAACGGCCTACATTCCAGCTCCTAGTTAGGATCGAGGGGAAGGTAACTGTTCTCACCTGGGAGACAACCAAGGAGCTAGTCAGTTGGCTAGCTGACAAAACTCGTGCATAAACGAGTCATCCTCGAAGGAGTTGATGGGTCTGGGAAGACCACACTTCTCCACCGACTGATGGACGACTTCCACTTTCTCACCCCTGTGGTGAATGAGCTTGGTCCAGAACAGGACTTCGATGCCTGGTGGTTGAGCGAACTGGACAAAGAATATCCACAGGGGATAGTCCCGATTCATGATCGCTTCTACTACTCGGAGCTGGTGTACGGTCCTATTCTCAGGGGTGAGAGGAGGGGAACGAAGACAACTCATATCACAGTCAGGAATAGACTGAGGAAAGAAGCATTCCTAATCCACTGCCGGCCGATGCTCGGATCTATAATGGATGGAGCACAGGTCAATGAGCAGATGGATGGAGTCCTTACTCATCTGCCTGAGTTGCTGGCTGGATATGACACCATCATGCACAACCAGACATATCACTACGGAATGAGGTATGCTCCGTACGACTATCACTTCAAGTCAGACTACACCAAGTTGATCAAGCAGCTGGAGCCCTACCTTCTATCATGAATGACTGGAGATGGCTGGAGTCAACCCACGAACTCCAGACGAAGACGTATGAATATCCACTGGAGAACATGAAGAGGGGAGCTGAGGAAGGGGCTCCGCCGCAGTACGCCAAACCCCTCGCCCAGTACATCATGTGGAATTCATTCGCGGCTACCCAGGAAATAGCTGAGATGAACGTCGAGTTCAGTTGGAAGCCCTGGGCTACAGATCTCCCATTCATCAACCGTCAAAGGATACTGGATGAGATCATCGATGTCCAACATTTCCTGGGTAATATCCTCGTGGGGATGGGAGTTACGGATGATGAATACGAATCCTCGTACAAGGAGAAGCAAGACAAGAACAGGCGGCGAGAAGCCTCCGGTGTTTACTCCGCCAGAAAAGGTGAACTTGGGGAAGGAAGTGAAGTTTGATAAGCTCTGTCTGAAGACCATCGAGGGCAGCTACATTCTGTGTGACTTACCTAGATTCCACGAGGGCGATTGCTTTGCCAAAGATTTGGGTACCTCAACCAGCTACTAAGCTCTACGGAGCCCAGGGAGCTGACCCAGAAACTATGAGAGACAGGTTCGTCCGAGAGTTCGGCGAGAGCACGGTCCAGCAAGCCGAGCTGTCAACCTGTCTCGATCTTATGATGCTCAATGGAGTTATCAGTCCGACCGAGTTCATCGAGGTGATTTCTAGGAAACTGACCAGGATCGATCAGCAACGAAGGGCGGCTGCTAACTTGGATATGGACCGCGGATGATCATCAAGACGTTCCCCGACATCAAGTCGGCATGGGAGGGGATCTACTTCTCCTTCTTAGATGATAAGCCTGGAGTCATTGACAACTTCAACAGGAATATCATCCACTCTCACAACAATCATATCATCGCCAGGGAAGGGGTCATGGACTTCGACCTTGGTGAGATCGGGCTCACACAGACCAAGTGGACGAAGTTCACCGGACAGTACGTGGATGTTGAGAGTCTCCACGCCTGGGTGAACAACGCTATGAATGTGAAAACCTATGATGCTCTCTGGCAATTCAAATCGGTTCCGCCTAATTTCACTGGTCAGAAAGCCGTCCACCAATGGGGATCCTGTCTCCTGGGCTTTTCATTTCGAAGACAACCCAAACCATCTACACTTACGTTTTTCACTCGCGCTCAGTCGATCGGGTTCTCGGGAGTCGCGGACTATGCTCTCTGCAGCTTTGTTATTGGAAAGCTTGCTGAGCGTATGGGAGTGGATCCCGCCTCAATTCGGCTCCAGATATACTGTCCGAACTTCATCCTTAAGACAGTGGAAACCGTTCATTTCCTGCATCAACGAGGCCTTCTCGAGGAGTATACTTCCCGAGGAGATCGTATCGGCAACGCTATACAGTACTACATCGACTACATGAATCGTCCTGAGGAAGATATCAAGTGGCGAGCAGCTCGCAGAATGAAGAAGAAGTACGAGAACTCGCAGGCTGACATCTACCGCTCGCTCCCTGTGGATGGACTGACGATCAAAGGCTGGCACTCTGAGATGAGACAGAACCGACGACTCTCAGCTAGGGACAGCGCCAAGCTGGTACTCGCTGGCGTCGGACGAAGGGGATCGCCTCTAGTGGAGATAGACGATGGAGAGAATGGAACAGATAGTTCAGCAGCTGTCGACATCACTATCGCTGGCAGCTGACGTTCACGTCGGTGAGTGGCAAGCCATCCGTGGTGACTTCCCACAGGCTGACACCATAGAGTTGGAAGACGTCACCATCAAGCTTGCTATCCCCCAGGGGATCAAGGAATGGCAAGACGAGGTAAATCCTAATCTACCATGGGCCGAGGACCACTTCCAAGAACGAGTCAGTGGGATTCCATTCAATCCGCCACCGTCTCATGTGAACTGGCCATACGCACAGAAGAACAACGAGGAGCATACTGACGGGGGAAAGTTCTCACATACATATCCCGAGAGATTCTGGCCGAAGTGGGTGGTCGATGATCACTTAGCTGGCGAGCAGTACATGTCATCTAACTTTGGATTAAGATACCCACTAGGTGATCTAAGCGATGTCGTCCAGCTCCTCAAAGATAGGCCGGGTACTAGGCAAGCTTATCTCCCGGTCTGGTTCCCAGAAGACACCGGAGCTGTTGCCGGACAACGAGTTCCTTGTACGCTGGGATACCATTTCCTTGTCAGAAACGGTGGACTCAAGATCGTCTACTACATCAGAAGCTGCGATTTCTACCGACACTTCAGAGACGACATCTACATGGCTGGACGACTCAATCAGTGGGTAGCTGAGCAGATAGGAGTGAAGCCAGATCGTCTGGTCATGCACATCTCGTCACTTCATATCTTCGCAGTAGAGAGGAGCAAGATTGAATCTGACAGCGCCAGTTATATCACGGCCCAGTCGAGATGAGTGGCTCATCAGGATTGCGACTGTCACGTCAGCTAGAGGTACTTGTCTCAGAGCTTCAGTGGGATGTGTTATCTCTCGCGATGGTCGCATCATATCGACGGGATATGTGGGATCTCCAAGGGGCCTCCCACACTGCACAGATGTCGGTTGCGAAACGACTGCCTATTCTGGTTGCCTCAGAACTGTTCACGCTGAAGCTAATGCCATTGCCTTCGCAGCTAAGTATGGAATCGCAACTGATGGAGCTGAGCTCCACTGTACCCATAGTCCCTGTGGAAGTTGCGCTAAACTCATCGCTAATTCTGGTGTCATTCGAGTCGTCTACGATACACCATATCGTGACATCACCCCGCTCGGACTTCTCGCAACAGCCGGAATAGAAGTCGTTCACTATGACGCTTAACCCACAGGCCAGGGAGCTAGTATGGCTACCAGTTCGTAATGAAAACTGCACGCTCTGTCCGCTCTCAGAACACGCGCAATCAGTATGCCTCCTGGGAGATGGGCCCGTTCCTTCTAGGGTTCTCCTCTTGGGGGAAGCACCTGGGGCGCGTGAAGATGATATCGCTAAACCTTTCTCCGGTGCCGCGGGCCAGTATCTTGATCGTGTATTGTCCGAAGTCGGCTTGCCCAGAGAGAGTGTTTACATTACGAACGCTGTTCGCTGCCGACCGGTGGACAACGCAACCCCCAGTAAAGCCCAGATTAATGCGTGCTCAGTTTACATGCGACGGGAACTTGAAATCGTTAGGCCGGATTACGTTCTCCTTCTTGGTAACGTTGCGGTCCAAGCGATCCTCAATACATCGGGGGTAATGAAGTTACGTGGCACATCTCGTAAGCTAGCCTCCGGCGCACTGGCCTTTGTAACGGTCCATCCTGCCGCTGTCCTACGAAATCCTGCGCTCGAGGGTGACTTCAGGGCCGACCTGCTGACGTTCGCCCGCCTTGTCCGTGGTGAAGAACGTCGCCCGGAAACTGAGACTAAGCTAATTCAGAGCTCGAAGGGTCTAGCGAAACTCTGTTCCATGTTAGCTGAAGTTTCTAACCCTATTGCCTTCGATGTAGAGACCGGGAGCAGTAATCCCAATGAGGACGAAGGCGGACTTCACCCTTGGAGCCCACAGGGAGTCATCCACACTGTGGCTTTCTCCTGGGAACCAGGTAAGGCTTTTGTTGTTTCGCTCGAGCATCCCGCTACCACATGGGACATTCCTATCGAGCGAGTATACGAAGCCCTCAACATCGCCTTGGCCGGCAAGAAGATGGTGGGTCACAATCTCAAGTTCGACCTAGAATGGATGGCTGCCAAGGGAGTCAATCTCTATGGACATTTTGATACTCTCTCCGCAATCCATCTACTCGAGGAGAACAGACCTAAGGGGCTCAAAGCTAACTCCCGAACCTACTTGGGAGCCGAAGAGTACGAAGCGAACATCTCCTTCGGAGCTGATGCTACTAAACTGGTTAAGCTTGCCATCTACAACGGGAAGGACGCGGATTATACTCTTAGATTGTACTACCACTTCAGAGAGGAACTCAAGAAGCGACCAGGATTAGCTCGTCTGTTCGTTCAACTGGTCATGCCAGCGACTCGGGCGTTCACCAAGATCGAAGCCAATGGCATCCCTGTGGACGTGAAGAGGCTCGAGGCTAGGCACCGGGAGATCCTAGCAACTATCAGCAGATTAGAAAGTGAGTTGCTAGATGCAGTCCCCGAGGACATCCGTCCACTTGCGAACTTCCGTAGTCCTGTCTTCCTTGGTACTTGGTTCTTTGATCGTCTTGGTATGCCGATTCTTGAGAGAGGTAAGAAATCAGGCAGACCTGCTACAAACGAGTCAGTACTACTTAGATTACAGGCTAAGTACCCCATCGTTGGGAAACTCATGGAGCTTAGGAAGTGGCAGAAGTACGAGTCAACCTACACTAGAAACTGGATTAGAAGAGTTAACATCGCTCGCAAGCCACGACTTTACACCAGCTACAATCTTTCTGGTACCGTCACTGGGCGTCTTTCATCAGATATGCAACAGGTGCCGAGAGACCTATTCATTCGAGGTATCATCGGAACCAGAGACGGGTGGAAGCTCATTGAAGCTGACTTTGCTCAGATCGAGCTCAGGCTTGCTGCTATGCTATCCGCAGACAAGTCGCTCCTCCGAGCTTTTAGAAACGGTGAGGATCCTCATGGACAGACTGCTGCCCTCATCCTCAACAAGCCACAGGGAGAGCTGACCAAAGAAGAACGCAAGATGGCGAAGGCCGTCAACTTCGGGTTCTTGTACGGCATGGGATGGAAAGGATTCATGGTCTATGCCAAAGAGAAGTTCGGGGTCACGGTCACCGAAGAAGAAGCTAAGGCGTACCGGAAAGCATTCTTCGCCAAGTACTCGGCACTTCTTCAGTGGCATGAAAGACAACGACGACTCGTTCACAATCTTGGAAGAGTATCAAGTCCGGTTGGTAGAGTCCGGCACCTTCCGACCATTAACTCCACTGATGATAGTGTGCAGGCGGAGGCCGAAAGGCAAGCTATCAACTCCCCAGTTCAAGGACTTGCTTCAGACATGATGGTCCTATCGATGGTCATCCTGCAGGAGAAGCTGGACAAGAGAGCCAGGATCTTAGGGAATGTTCATGACTCAGTTCTCCTAGAAGCTAGGGATGACTACGCTGGGGAGGCAGCAGCAATCGTCAAACATACTATGGAGAACCTGCCCCTCAAGAAGAAGTTCGGCTGGCAGCCCACCGTGCCTATCCTCGCAGACGTGACTGTGGGAAGGCACTGGGGTGAAAAAGAGGATTGACAAAGATTCTTGGCTCTTATATAATAGGTAATACAAGGAGCGGCGGTGACGGTAGAATTGATAGCACCTGAGGCAGTATCTTGGTCAGAGATCAAGACGTTTCAGAGATGCCCTAAGCAGCACGAATACAAGTACGTAGAACGTCTAGTTCCCATCAAGAAGTCTCGACCTCTGTTCCTGGGGTCCTGGGTTCATGCAGCTCTGCAGACCCACTACACGGATGGGGACTGGAGAATTGGTAGCCAGGTCTTCACGGATGAGTGGAACAAGCTGTTCGACGAGGAAAGGCTGGCGCTCAGAACTCGTGGTCGTCAGGTTAGCAAGCCGCTTCCAGACATCGTCAAGCAGATCATGGAGTCATACATCTGGTACCACAGGGACGATAACTGGAAGGTCGTCGCAGTAGAACAAGAGTTCATGGTACCAACACCGCTCAAGATCGATGGGAAGGTGCAATACCTGAAGGGGATCATCGACTTGGTCATCGAGGATCAAGATGCAAACTGGTGGGTCATCGACCACAAGACAGCAGGCACGATCCCTGAACCCACGGCATTCCATGCGATGGACCCTCAGCTCATGCTATACCCCTGGGCTGCTGAAAAGGCTTGGGGATGGAATATCGCAGGAGTCATCTACAACTATGTCAAGTCGAAACCGCCCTCCATCCCTCAAATCAATAAAGACGGATCTCTCAGCAAGAGAAAAGTTGTCACTGATTATCCGACACTATACAGATTTCTTAAGAGAGAAGGATACGAACCTCGAGATTTTGCACACCTCTTACGGCCCCTGTCCAAGCGGTCGCCATTCCTCAGGCAGTATCGTTATCCACGTGAGAAGCAAGTTACTCGAGAGATCCTACTCGACGCACTATCCGTCACCAAGCACATTAGGGAAGATAAGAGAAGAAGCCGTACAATCACTAGGGATTGCGCTACAATGTGTTCATATCATGAACTCTGCCGCTCGGAGCTGAGTGGTCTGGACACCACGATCCTAAGGAAGTCCATGTTCACACTGAAGGAGGCATCAACAGTTGGCGATAGATTTGACGGCGAGCCCGACGACTTCGACGAACCGGAAGACTAGCATCGAGAAAGCGATTGCCAAGCTGAGACCGGTATCTGAGATCAGGCCAGAGATTAAGATGGTAGTCTATGGCCGGAACAAGCAAGGGAAGACCGTCTTCTCCTGTGCCTCCGATCTGAAGACACTCCTGATCGACTGCAACGAACGTGGATACGATAGCGTCAGAGATAGGAAGAACGTTGTAGTCTACGAGCTGCAACGATGGGAGGATCTCGATCCTATCTATTGGTATCTGCGGAGCGGCAATCACGACTTCGAGGTCGTCGTCATCGACACGATTACGATGCTGGCAAACATCTGCATGAAGTGGGTACTGAAGGAGAACGCAGAACGTGACATGACAGCTGACGTCCTCACTCCTGATCGAAGGAGCTGGGGTAAACTAGGAGAAGCGCTGAAGGAAACTATCATCCGCTTCCGCAACCTGCCCATGCACGTCATCTTCACAGCACAGGAGAAAGCAACGACTAGTGAAGATGACGACGGAGGGACGATTCAGGAAGTTCACCCAGAACTTTCCCCATCACCACGTTCAACCCTACTGTCCTCTGTGGGGATCATCGGACGTATATATGTGAAGGAGGTTGAGAAAGATGAGAAAGTTACCCATGAAAGGAGAATGCTACTGGGGGCTCACTCCAAGTTCGTAGCTGGCAACAGGTACAAGGAACTCCGATACGTTGAACGTAACCCAACCTTTGGTGGGTTCGTCACTAAGATCATGGGAGAGATCAATGCCGATTCCTAAGAGCACGACTCCTGCCAAGCTGACCGTCGACTTCAGCGGTGCTGACATCCGACGAGGTGGAGGTGGCGGAGACAACGTTCCTGAGGGCGACTATCTGATGCAGGTCGTCGGTTGCACCTTCGAGGATAAGAAGGACGATCCTTCGAAGCACTATCTGCGGTGGAAGAACACGGTCGTCGAACCCAAGACCTACGCTGGCAAGACGATCTACAACAACACATCGCTTCAGGAAGAGAACCTCTGGCAGCTGCGGACATTCCTCGTCGATCTCCTCGGTGAGAGCAAGGTTCCGAAGAGCAAGGTCGATCTGCCCATCGCCCAGATCGTTTCGAAGAAGCCCAAGTTCGGAGCGACCATCGGTGATGGGAAGCCGTACGGCGACAAGCAGATCGTGAAGTCTGAGGTCAAGCAGACCTACAGTGCTGCCGACTATAAGTCCCTGAACTCGTCTGATGATGACGAGGAAGAGGAAGAGGCCACAGAGGCAGCCACTTCTGCTGACGAGGAAGATACCGAAGAGATCGACCTCGACGACATCTAATCCTAGCCGGGGTGGTGGAATGGTAGACACAGCAGACTTAAAATCTGCAGGCGCAAGCCGTGAGGGTTCGAGTCCCTCCCTCGGTACCAAGCACTAAGATGCCGCCTCTTGAGAAGACGATCGTCAATAAGATATTGAAAGATGTCAGATCAAGAGGCGGCTTCGCTATTAAGTTACACGGTTCGCCGTTCATGATGTTGGGCTTGCCTGATATCATCGTTTGCTATCGAGGCTTCTTCCTCGCCTTCGAGGTCAAACGTGATGCCAAGCAAAAGACGAAACCCATTCAGGAGTACATATTAGGTAGGATCCGGAAGGCCGGCGGCGTAGCCTTCCGGACCCATTCTATCGAACCCGTACTCGCGGAGCTCGACAGGATAGACGAGCTGGCATCTGGCCGTAGCTCGCTATCTTAATTCACCGCCTTAGACTTCTTCGTCTTCTGTTTCTTCGTCTTCCTCGTCTGTCTCCGAATCCTCTTCCAGACCTTCATCTGCTGCCACTTCTTCATCTTCTTCGCTGCCATCAGCGACCTCCTCTACGTCTTCCACATCTGCGGACGTGAAGGAGAATGACTCGCCGTTGATCGAGCCACTGATGCTACCGGAGATGGTCCCAGGGTCCTCGGTGATCTCCCTGAGAGCACGGACTGTGTTACTGAAGACTTCATTGAGGTCCTCGACCAATCCGCCCGACCCCGTGATGTTGAGAGAGAAAGACACAGTATCTCCTTAGAATGACGTTGTGTGCATCCACTTTGTGCCCGAGATGTCACCATACCAGTGACGTGATCCTGCCAGTAGCTGCCCCTTAGTCGTATGCTGGTAAGCTGTGAAAGTCGTACCGTTAGCTTTGGTGTACATCAACTTGGAAGCGCTAGTCGGCTTCTGTCGGACATTCGCCCGTCGTCCCTTGGGGACACGGACTCTCTTGATTTGCCTGGGAGTAAGCTTGACTGCTCCGGGATAGAGACGGACTGATGGTGGCTTGGGGACCGGCGCAGCTTCCTTCGGAACTGGGTTGGTGAAGAAGGAGTAGCTGATCCCTGGGTTAAACTTGATCGCGTATTGATGGAGAACATTCTCATATTCCCATCGACCCGTTCCCTTGCAAACTGGATCATCAAGCCAGCGCTGAGCTAGGCCACCAACTACTCGTCGTGCCGGGTGAATCCCCACACAATGAGTACCATCAAAATCACCAGAGCAGGTATTGTTAGAGAATCGATCAGAGTCGCCTTGAAGGGCGACGTAGTGGCCAGCATCGAGCTCATGAATGAGCTGAGCCCACCCGCCAGTACCAGCACTTACAGGAACACCTTGCTCGTTCTCCGCTCGCTTCAGATCTAAGAGCGACCACCCTGGAGTCTTGGGATCTGACTCTTCGGC
>Ga0307497_10000162_pt1 | contig 14730 bp, 20 predicted proteins | sample 10_S_MG_FD_201366 | JGI IMG/M metagenome (GOLD analysis project Ga0307497, IMG submission 201366) | Soil microbial communities from Populus trichocarpa stands in riparian zone in the Pacific Northwest, United States - 10_S | ecosystem: Environmental > Terrestrial > Soil > Riparian zone > Trees...
GGACGCCGAAAATAAAGGTTGAAGTGTTTCCCGGCAGCTATCACGGCTTCGACCATCCTTCGGCTCGCGTGCGCGTGCGCACCGACGTGCCCAACGGCGTGAAGGGCGCCGAAGGCGTTACCGTCGGTTCCAATCCGAAAGCGCGTGAACAGGCGTACGCCGCGTTGTTCGAATTTCTGGAACGCGAATTGCGGTAACTGTCGTTCTCCCACGACAGAGTGCAAAGCACAAAATGGTTTGCTACCCTGCCCGCGCAGTTCAAAAACGGAGCAGCCATGCAAACAGAAGAGTTGCTTTCAAAGCTGGACCAGATTGAAGAGCACGCCAAGCACACCCTCGAGGAATTTCCACAGCACCTGACGAAAGAACGCCAGCAGATGATCATCGCCTTGGTGAAGCAGGTCCGCTGGCTGGTCGCCGAGGACGTTCTCGGCCGCACCGATCCGGAAGCGACGGTCCGCATGAATGAAGGATGAACCGAGCGTCATGAAACACACAGCCATTCTCATTACGAGTCTTGCGCTGGCCGCCTGCGCCGCGGACCAGCCGCTGGGCAGCATGGGCCACCGCGAGCAGGGCGCGATCCTCGGCGCGGTCGGCGGCGCCGTGATCGGCGCGGTCGCCTACGACAAGGACCGCACCAAGGGCGCCGTAATCGGCGCGGTCGGCGGCGGGCTCGCCGGGGGCGCGGTCGGCCGCTACATGGACGACCAGAAGCGCGACCTGGAGAAGAACCTCGCCACCGAGATCAAGCTGCGCCAGGCGAGCATCGAGAAGCTGCCGAACGACGTGGTGCGCATCACCATGACCAGCCAGACCGCGTTCGACACCAACTCGGCGAGCATCAAGTCCGGCTTCCACAGCACCATGGACAAGCTCGCCGACGTGATGGTGCGCTACGGCAAGACCACCCTCACCATCATCGGCCATACCGACGACGTCGGCCCCAGCGCCTACAACCAGTCGCTCTCCGAGCGCCGCGCGCTATCGGTGGCGGAATACCTCGAATCGAAGCGCGTCGACTCGATGCGCCTCGCCACCGCCGGCAAGGGCGAGAGCCAGCCGCGCTCCACCAACAACACCGAAGGCGGGCGCGCCGAGAACCGCCGCGTGGAGATCTACGTGGAGCCCGTGACTCAGGGGTGATCGGGCTTTTTCGTCAGGACCTGGAACACCACGGCATCCCAGGCGTTGTGGATGCCGATGAAGAGCAGCAGCAGCACCGCTGCTCCGAGCGCAAGCAATCCCTCGTGCGGATGATGGTTCGCCGCGAAAGCCGAACCGACCAGAATGGCATAGGCCGCGAACGGCAGCAGCGCATGAAACACCCAGTCCTCTAAATCCGGCTGGTATGCGTGCTGGACAACGATGCGGCGCACGATGACCGCGATGTAGATCACCCCGCTGAAGCCCACCAGCCCCCAAAGCATCGCCGCCGGGGTGATCGATTCAAACGGGATGCGGATCAGTGCCGACAACAGCAACGCGGCGCTGAAGTGAATGATCGTCGGCTTGGCAAAGGCGCCGGCGGCCTCTCCTACGCGCGCGGATGGCCGCTCGGCGATGAGCGTCATGACGACGAACTGCAACCCGATCAGCGCGCCCGCCGCCGCGCCGACGATGACGTAGAAGCTTTCCCATTCCTCGAATCCTGGCATGTCGTCACCTCAGCTTCGCGAATGCTTTCTCCAGGTCGGTGAGCTCTTCACACGGCAGCAGGCAAATCGCGCGCAGCGCCGCGAGGTGTTTCTCGGCGTTCGGGACATCGCCCACCATGAGGTACGCCTCGCCGATGTATTCGTGGGCGCCGCGGTGGCGGGGCTCCAGCTCGATCGCGCGCTTGTAGTGCCTGAAGGCGGCGTCGAACTGCTTCAGGTTGCGGTGCGCGTAGCCGAGGTAGTTCTGCAGGTCGGCGTGATCGGGGTGGCGCGCCTCGGCTTTTCGCAGCCGCACGATCGCCTGTTCCCACTGCTTCGCGACGATGGCCTGCCTCGCCGCGGCGTAATCCTGATCGGTGGCAGCGAGGTCCGGATCGGTCTCCGCGGGGTCGGCGTGGGCGGGGAAGGGCGCCCCACCCAGCGCCCAGACCGCCAGCAAGACCGCCGCGACCCTCATCGCTGCGCGACGTAGGCCTTCGCGCGCGTGAGCTCCGGCCGATTGCCGTCACCCTTCTTCGAAAGCTCGAGCAGCTTCGCGTAGTACTCGGCGGCTTTCTTCCGGTCACCCATGGCCTCGGCCGCCATCGCGGATCCGGCGTAGTTGCGGAAGCGGTTGGGCTCGCGCACCTGCGAGGTCTCGAATTCCTTCAGCGCCGCGGCAGGCTGCTTCTGCTCGAGGAGCATTTCACCCAGCAGCTCGCGCGCGGGCACCATGCGCCCGGGGGTCACGATGTGCTTCTCGTTGCGATCCTCGAGGTCGGCGGAGGCGCGCATCAATTTCGCGCCCTCCTCCGCGTTCCCCTTCGCCTGCGCAATCCAGCCCGCGACGGCGAGGCGCTGCACTTCCACTTCCGTCGCCCAGTACGTGTTCTTCGCGCTCTCGAGCCGCTTGTGGATCTCGGCAAGCTGCGCGGCGTCCTTTTCGGCCGCCGCCACATCGCCGCTTCGCGCCGCGCCGATCGCGCGAGCGAAGTAGGTGAGGGCTTCCGTGAACGGCATCTTGCTCGCGATGGGCTTGAGCTGGGCCGCCGCCTTCCAGTCGCCGCGCTCCATGGCCAGGCGCGCCGGCATCGCGGCCGCGGCATAGGGGAATGCCGGTGATGGACTGTCGCCACCCGAGAAGCGCAGCGCCTCTTCCATCGTGAGCCGCGCGTCGTTGTCGCGCCCGAGCTGCAGGTACGCGTAAACCGCATAGTCGCTCGCGTGGTAGGCCTCGGGCCAGTCGCCGGCGGTGCGTGCCACCGTGGCCGAACGCAGGTTGGTGGCGATCGATTCCTCCCACGATCCGACGCGCGTGAAGATATGCGAAGGCATGTGCAGCGCGTGGGGCGCGTCCGGCGCGATGCCGGCATAGCGGCGCGCGGCAACCAGCCCCTTCTGCGCGATGGGCGGCGCATCGTAGCTGTGGATCAGGTAATGCGCGACGCCGGGGTGGTCCGGATGCTTCTTGAACTGCGGCTCCAGGATCGCGACCGCCCTCATGTACGCGGCGTAGCTCTGGTCCGCCTGCGATTGGGTGCCCGCGAGGTAGAGCGCGGAGAAGATCTGCGCCTCGTCATCGTCCGGGTATTTCGCCGCGAGCGCCTCGAAGGCCTTCGACCGTGCCAGCTGCCGCGCCTTCTCCGGGCGATTGGCCCAGTCCTCGTAATAGGCGGCGACCGCTTCCACGTAGTCGCGCTCGCGCTGGGTCTTGGGCGGCGCGCGCCGCGCATTGTCGATCGCCGCCTGGGCTTTCTTCGCGCCGTCGGCCGAAGCGCCCGAGCCCGCCAGCGGGTTCGACATCAGGATCGCCGCGGTGCCCCAGGCGGTCACGGTGCAGCCGGGGTCCTGCGCCAGAATGTCGGCGAACGTCTTCTCGGCGAGGTTGTACCAGAAGGAGTGAAGCATGGCGACCGCGCGCTCGAAAGTGGGCTGCACTGCGGCGGCGCACGAGGTGGGAAAGGAGACCTTTCCGAGCTTGCCGCCGGGCGCTTCACCCTCGTGGGCGCGGGCAGCGAGGGACGAGGCCAGCAGGAAGGATGCGGAGACTGCGAAAGCGAGGCGTTTGGCGCTCATGGGGAACCTTTCTGGCGAGACGGACGATTGCGGTTCATGTCGATCGGCTCTTCATTGCCTACCATCGATGCGGAATTATCGAGTGCTTTGAGATCGGCGTTCCGTCTGTTACTGCGCATACCGCACATGAAAACAATGGCGGAAGTCACAGACATTAATAAGACCCCGTCTTCGGTCTTTGCACCCCGGCAAAATGGCTCAGCCTCAGCCAGGAAGGGAACGCCTTTGCCAGCTGGCGAGGTCCGACGAGCCGCACTTCGCCGGAGGCGAGCACGCTTTCGAACGTCACGTCGCCCAGCCAGACTTTCGCCATCGAGGCGAGGTCGGCCTCGACATAGAGATCGACTTCGAATCCCGGATCTTCGATGCAAACGTCGACTTGCGTGCGCTCGAGCATCAGCCAGAACAGGCGAGCGCCGCGATACGTGGGCGCGACGCCGCTGAATTTGAAACGCACGACCACGCGGCGCGCAGGAAGGTTTTCCAGCGCGATTCGCCGGCGCATGTTCCACAACAGGAACGCGGGGTCCAGGTTGTTGCGCTCGACACGCACCGTCCAGCGCTGACCCCAGGCCCCCAGCCCCTCGATGACCGACTGGAATTCCTTTCCAGCCTCGGTCAGGCCATAACGGTGGCCCCTGCCGCTCGACAGCGACTCCATCGTAATCACCCCTGCCGCTTCGAGCTCACGCAATCGGCGCGCAAGAAGCGGCCTGGAAATGAGCGGCAGCCCGCGGTGGATGTCGTTGAAGTGCTGCGAGCCTGCCGATAGCTCGCGCAGCACGAGGGGCGTCCATCGCTCCGCAAATACCTCGCAGGCGACGGCCACGGGACAGAACTGCCCATAGGCCGGTCTCATGCCTGGAGCCTAGGCAAAGGAGCGTTCCTTTACAAGTTTACTTTTTACACTGGCAGCCAGGGTGGCTCGTTGGCATCCTGCCGTACCGAGATAGGCCGTTCGAAGGAGTCGCGCCTCGCAATTGCGTGACGAAGCCTGAATTAGCATGGCGCGCTAGGAGACTTACGCCCATGGTGATCAAAGGCCAGTCGGACATCGAAATCCACATCTCGGACATCGGCTACATCTGCCTGAAGCAGAACGACAGTGATGGCGAGCACACCATCACCTTCGCACCCGCTTATGCTTCCAAGGTGGCCGACGCCATCAGCCAGCTGCAGGAGTTCGCGCAGAAGAAGTTCGAGAAGAGCGAGCTGATCGAAGACTGACTTGCAGCACCCTCGCGCGGCCGAATCCTACTCTCCGCCGTCTGGCCTGATGCCGCGCGAAGGCCTAATTACGCTCACGCATGTCATCTACGGCCTGCACGCCTTCAGCGCAGTGACCGGGATGCTCAGCCCGGCGATGATCCTCACCGCCTTCCTCACCGGCTGGCCGTCGATCATCGCGGTGATCCTGAACTACGTGAAGCGCGGCGAGGTGCGGGGCACTTGGCTCGACTCGCACTTCTCGTGGCAGATCCGCACCTTCTGGCTCGCGCTGCTGTGGCTCGCGATCGGCGCAGTGCTGTTCGCCACCGTGATCGGCATTCCGTTCGCGATCGTGCTGTGGTTCGCGACCGGTGTCTGGGTGCTCTACCGCATCATCCGCGGCTGGCTGGCGCTTCCATCCCAGAAAGAGCTGCCTCGGTAAGAAGGAGTTGGTAGGCCGTGGCGGATTCGAACCGCCGACCAACGGATTAAAAGTCCGCTGCTCTACCAGCTGAGCTAACGGCCCACTGTTTTCGGAGCGATTTACTGCGGAAAGGGGCGAATTTTATCAGCCCTGACGCTCGATTCGCCACACTTGATACTTCATCGTCACCGCGGAGCCGGCGACGATGGCGATGAAGGTGATGATCGACCCGAGGGCGAGCGTGGAGAAGCCGGAAATCGCCTGGCCGATGGTGCAGCCCAGCGCAGTAATCCCGCCGAAGCCCATCAGCATGCCGCCGACGATGTGGTTGGCGGTGTCCTCGGCGTCGCGGAAGCCTTCCCAGCGGAAGGTGCGCGTGGCAAGCGCGTAGGCGGCGGAGCCGGCCACCACGCCGGCCGCCGAGGCGATGCCATAAGTGATGATCTTGGACTTGTCGGTCCACAACATCAGGTATTCGAGGGTAAAGGCGAAGGGCGCGACGAAGGAGAACGACTCCATGCGCCCGGTGTTGGTGGCGACGAATGCCTCCTGCAGGGTGTTCGGGTCCTCGGCGACGTGGCCGATATGCCCGCTTACGTACCAGCCGCCGACCACCACCAGCCCGGTGACCACACCGCCCAGGGTGTAGTCGAAGCTGGAGCGGAACTGCCGGCTCGAATAGATGAAGGCCAGCATGGCCGCGCCGATCAACGCCGCCAGCAGGGCGCGATTCCAGCCGAACAATGACGGCAGATCCTGGCCCTGCGGCAGCGTGACCACGGCCTGCTCGAGCACGCCGACGCGGAAGGCGCCGAACAGCCCGCGCAAGGTCATGTAGGCGGCGATGCCGAGGAAGATGTAGACGATGAGCGATTTCAGGTTGCCCGCGCCGACGCGGATCAGGGTCTTCGAGCCGCAGCCCGAGCCGAGGGTCATGCCGACGCCGAACAGGAAGCCGCCGACGAGGTAGGAGAGCCAGGTGAAGTTGGGCGAGGGATAGATCGACTTCGACAGGTCGACCACGCCCGCGACGTGCAGCGCGCTCGCGCCGAGCAGCGCCACCGCCATCGCGAGCAGCCACATGCGCAGGCGGCCGGTGTCGCCCATGTTCACCCAGTCGGAAACCGCGCCCATGGTGCAGAAGTGGGTCTTGTTGCCCACCGCGCCGAAGATGAAGGCGAGGACGAACGCCCCGCCGGTGACGTACGGGACGAGTGCGGCCGGGTTTGTTTCGCCGATGGAGCGCTTCCTTCGGAAGCTTAGCGCTTGGCTGACGCTGCGAGGCGCTGCTTCGCGCTCGCCGCCGAGCTGCTCGCCGGGTACTTCGCGATCAGCTCTTCCAGGGTCTTGCGCGCGTTGGCGCGGTCACCCATGGTCTCCTGGGCGCTGGCGATGGAGAGCATCGCGTCGGGCGCCTTCGGGCTGTCCGGCCAGCTGGTGAGCAGCTTGCGCTGCGCGGCGATCGCGCTCTTGTAGTCGCGCTGCCCCGAGTGCGCCATGCCGATCCAGTACTGCGCGTTCGCGGCGAGCGAGCTGCTCGGATAGGTCACCAGGAAGCCCTGCATCGCCGCCACTGCGAGCGAGTAGTTGCCGAGCTTGAACTGGTCGAGCGCGGCCTGGTAGGCCTTGGCCTCGCCGGGCGATGGCTCGGTTTCGGCGCTGGGCGCCGGCTTGGTCTCGGCGGCGGGCGCGGGCGGCGGCTGCGTCTCCAGCTTGCGCAGGCGCGTGTCGATGTCGAGGTAGAGCTGCTTCTGGCGAGCTTCCGCGGTGTCGGCCTGGTTGGCGATCACCTCGAGCTGGCCGCGCATCTTGGCGATCTCGCCACGCAGGGTTTCGATCTGGCTCGAGAGGTCGAGCAGCGCGCTGCGGTCGGCTGCGCTTTGCGCCGTGGCCTCGGCCTTCACCAGGCGCTCCTCGGTGGCCTTCTTGTACGCCTCGACCTGCTGGCGCAGCAGCTCGACGCGCCGGCGCGCCTCGTTGTCGTCGAACAGCTGGGCGCGCGCCGGCGCGGCCGCGGCGGCGGCGAGCAGAACGAAGAGCGCCAGGCGCCGCATCACTATTCGCCGCTGTACAGGATGTCGCTGCGCCGGTTCTTGGACCACGCGCTCTCGTCGTGGCCATCGGCCTGCGGCTTCTCCTCGCCGAGGCTCACCGACTCGATCTGGTTCTCGCGCGCGCCGAGCAGGATCAGCATTTTCTTCACCCCGTCGGAGCGGCGCTGGCCGAGGCCGACGTTGTACTCGCGGCTGCCGCGCTCGTCGGTGTTGCCCTGGATCATCATGCGCGCGCTCGGGTTTTCGCGCAGGTACTTGGCGTGCGCCTCAACCAGGCCGCGATACTCGTCCTTCACGTCGAACTGGTCCAGGTCGTAGAAGATCGAGCGCTTCGACAGCGGGCTGTTCGGGTCCTTGAGCGCGGCGACCGAGCCCGCCTGCGGCTTGCTGACGTCGACCGCGGCGACCTTCGGCGGCTGCACCGCCTGCGCCCCGGTTCCGGACTTGCCGCTCTTGTCCTCGACCTTCGCGGCGGACTGGTCCTCCGGCGTGGTCGAGCACGCGACGCCGATCAGCAGACCCGCGGCGCAAACAGTGGCGATAACGATGGAGCGCATGGTTGTCTCTCCTTTCATTCGATGAACGGGCCCCAGGCGGGCTCGCGCACGTCGCCGCCTGCGAACGGCAGGCGCTGCTTGATGCGGCCGTCGGAGGAGACCGCGGACAGCACGCCGCGCCCGCCGATCACCGTCGCGAGCAGGATCATCCTGCCGTTGGGGGCGAAGCTGGGCGACTCGTCGCGGTCGCTGTCGGTAATGACCTGCACCTGGCGATTCGACAGATCCAAAAGCGCCACCTGGAACTTGCCGGCGTTGCGGGTCACATAGGCGATGACCCGGCCGTCGGGGCTGGGGCGCGGCGAAACATTATAGCTGCCCTCGAAGGTGACGCGCTGCGGCTCGCCGCCGGTCGACGCCATGCGATAGACCTGCGGGCTGCCGCCGCGGTCGGACGTGAAATAGATCCACTTGCCGTCGTTCGAGTAGCGCGGCTCGGTGTCGATCGAGGCCGAGTTGCTGATGCGCCGGCGCGCCCCGCTGCCGTCGGCGTTGATCAGGAAGATCTGCGAGCCGCCGTCGACCGAGAGCACCACCGCGATGGTCTTGCCGTCGGGCGACCAGGCCGGCGCCGAGTTCGAGCCCTTGAAGCTCGCCACCACTTGGCGCTTGCGATCCTCGAGGTAGTGCACGTAGACCACCGGCTTCTTCGACTCGAAGGAGACATAGGCGATGCGCCGCCCCTCGGGCGACCAGACCGGCGAGATGATCGGCTCGTTGGAGCGCAGCAGATACTGTGCGCGCTCGCCGTCGGCGTCGGCGATCTGCAGCTCGTAGGCGCTGCCGCGGTGCACGATGTAGGCGATCTGGGTCGAGAACACGCCCTTCTCGCCGGTGATCTTCTCGTAGACGAAGTCCGCCACGCGATGCGCGGCCGCGCGCGCGTTGTCCTTGGTGAAGACGTAGGCGATGGCGCCGAGCGGCGCCTGCTTGACGATGTCGTAGACGCGGAAGCGCACCTCGAAGCGGCCGTCGGCGTTGGCGGTGACCGAGCCCAGTACCAGCGCGTCGGCTAGGCGCGAGCGCCACTCGCCGTAGTTGACCGGCGTGTTCTCGGTGGGCGCGGGCGAGAGCGGCGGCACCTCGACGCCGCGGAACAGGCCGCTGCGCTCGAGGTCGGCGCGCACGATGGCGGTGAGCGCGGGGCCGACCAGGTTCTCGCCGGGGAACGGCACGATGGCGATCGGGCTGCGCTGCGCCCCGGGGTCGGTGACGATGATCTCGAGCTGCGCGCCAGCCTGGGCCGCCAGCAGGGCCAGCCCCAGTCCGGTGAAAAATTTCACGAGTTTCCGCAAGCGGGATGCCCTTTGGTCTTGTAACGGATCGACATGCTATTTGTCCCGCGGACGGAAGGTAAGTTTCAGCTCGCGGTCGAAAAGCGCCTTATCCGAGGGCAGCGGCAGCGGCGACGACTTGAGGATGGCGCGCTCGACCGCCGTGTCATAGGCCGGGTTGCCGCTCGACTTGAGCAGCTTGATGAGCAGCACGTCGCCGGTCGGCAGCTGGGTGACCAGGAAAATCGCCTCCGGATTGCCCTGCAGGTCCTGCGGCAGGATCCAGTTGCCCCGCACCTTGGCCTGGATCCTGGCGATGTAGTCGCCGAGGGCGCTGGCGCGGGCGGCTGTTGCCTTGCGCGCGGCGTCGGCCTTCTGGGCCGCGAGCAGCTCGCGCAGCTGGCGTTCCTGGCGCTGCTGGTCGAGGGCTTTCTGCTCCGACGCGAGCTGCTCCTGCATCCGCTTCTTCAGCTCGAGGTCGTCCTTCGGCTTCGGCTCGGGCTTGGGTTTTGGCTTGGGCTTCTCGCGCAGCACGATGTCCGGCTTCGGCGCCGGCGGCGGCGGCTTCACCTCGGGCTCGATTTTCGGCGGCGGCGGCTTGGGCGCCTCGACCACCGGCGCGGGTGGCGGCGGCGCGTCGACCAGCTCGACCTCGACCGTGCTGGGCGCATGCACCTGCCAGCGCACGCCGAGGAACAGGACCGCGGCCAGCACGATGTGCACCAGCGCCGACAGAACGAACGATCCGCCCATGCCGGGCTCGGGCCGCTGGAACAATCCCAATGTCATCGTCGTCATTGGTTGGTCCTCACCTGCAGGCCGACCTTCTGCACGCCGTTCTTGCGCAGCTCGTCCATCACCTGCAGCACCGATTCGTAGCGCGCGTTCTTGTCGCCGCCGATCAGCACCGAAAGCTCGCTGTTCTTCGAGCGCGCGCTCTTGATGAACCCCGGCAGCTGATTGCGATTGAGCGACTGCTCATTCACCACGCTGCCGCGCGCGTCGCGCTGGCGCACCACCAGCCCCTGGTCGGCCTTGACGAAGATTTCGAGCGGCACCACGCGCGGCGCGCTCGCCTTGTCCACCGTCGGCAGATCGATCACCGCCGGGGTCACGAGCGGCGCGGTCACCATGAAGATCACCAGCAGCACCAGCATCACGTCGACGTACGGCACGATGTTGATCTCGTGCATCGGGCCGCGTTTACGATGCAGCGCCGGCACGCTACCTCACGGCTTGCCGATGGAGGATGTTCGAGAACTCCTCCATGAAGCTTTCGAAGCGCGTCGCCAGGCGCTCGATGTCGTGCGAGTAGCGGTTGTAGGCGACGACAGCCGGAATCGCGGCGAACAGGCCGATCGCGGTGGCGACCAGCGCCTCGGCGATGCCGGGCGCGACCTGCGCGAGCGTCGCCTGCTGCACGTTCGCCAGGCTGCGGAACGCGTGCATGATGCCCCACACGGTGCCGAACAGCCCGACGTAAGGGCTCACCGAGCCGGTGGAGGCGAGGAACGCCAGGTGGCGCTCGAGAAAATCCATCTCGCGCTGGAACGCCGCGCGCATCGCGCGGCGCGCGCCGTCGACCATGTCGCTCGCGTCGGCCGGACGCTGGCCGCCGCTTCTCAGCTTGGCGAACTCGCGGAAGCCGGCCTCGAAGATGCGCTCCAGGCTGCCGATGGTGTGGCGGTGGTTGACCGCGCCCTGGTAGAGCGCGTTCAGGTCGTTACCGCTCCAGAACTCGCGCTCGAACTTGTCGGTCTGCGACGCCGCGCGCCGGATCGAGAACCACTTCTGGAAGATGAACATCCACGACATGAACGACACCGCCGCGAGCAGCAGCATGACGACCTTGACCACGACGCTCGCGTTCGCGATCAGCGTCCAGATGTCGAGGTCCTGCGTTACGTTCATGGCGCGGAGTTCAGGGCTTGTTCGAGTTCTGCCGGCATGCGGGCCGGCTTCATGCGGTTACGGTCCACCAGCGCGAGCGTGACGTCGGCTTCGACCAGAAGCTCGGCGCCGCGTTCCACCCTTTGGCGGAACACGAAGCTCGCGCGGCCCATTTTAACCACTTCGGCGCTCACCGAAAGCAGCTCGTTGAGCCGCGCCGGCAGGTGGTACTTGATGGTGATCTGGTGGACCACGAACAGGACGCCGTGGCGCTCGACGAAGCGCCCCAGGTCGATGCCGGCGGCGTTGAGCAGCTCGCTGCGGGCGCGCTCCATGAAGGCCAGGTACTGCGCGTGGAACACGACGCCCCCCGCGTCCGTGTCCTGGTAGTACACGCGGACGGGGGTCTTCAAGGATCCGACAGCAGGTCCTTCACCGCGCTCGGCGCGACGATGCCGAAGTGCCGGTACGCCGTGAGCGTGGCGATGCGCCCGCGCGGCGTGCGCTGCAGGTAGCCCTGCTGGATCAGGTAGGGTTCGAGCACGTCCTCGATGGTGTCGGCCTCCTCGCCCACCGCGTGCGCCAGGTTGTCGAGGCCGACCGGCCCGCCGCCGAACTTCTCGATCACCGCGAGCAGCAGCTTGCGGTCCATCACGTCGAGCCCGAGCAGGTCCACGTCGAGCATCTTGAGGGCGGCGTCGGCAACCGCCTTGGTGACGATGCCGTCGGCCTTGACCTGGGCATAGTCGCGCACCCGTCGCAGCAAGCGATTCGCTACGCGCGGCGTGCCGCGCGCGCGGCGCGAGATCTCCGTGGCGCCGGCTTCCTCCAGAGAGACGTCGAGCAGGCGTGCGGAGCGCTGCACGATCTTCGCGAGCTCGGCCTCGCTGTAGAACTCGAGCCGCGCCACGATGCCGAAGCGGTCGCGCAGCGGGTTGGTCAGCATGCCGGCGCGCGTGGTGGCGCCGGCGAGCGTGAACGGCGGCAGGTCGAGCTTGATCGAGCGCGCCGCCGGACCCTCGCCGATCATGATGTCGAGCTGGTAGTCCTCCAGCGCCGGGTACAGGATCTCCTCGACCACCGGCGAGAGGCGGTGGATCTCGTCGATGAACAGCACGTCCTTCGGCTCGAGGTTGGTGAGCAGCGCCGCGAGATCCCCCGGACGCTCGAGCACCGGCCCCGAGGTCTGGCGCAAATTGACGCCGAGCTCCTTGGCGATGATGTGGGCGAGCGTGGTCTTGCCGAGCCCGGGCGGCCCGAACAGCAGCACGTGGTCGAGGGCTTCGCCGCGCCCCTTGGCGGCCTTGATGAAGATCTCGAGCTGGCCGCGCACCTTCTCCTGGCCGACGTACTCGGCGAGCGTGCCGGGGCGCAGCGAGCGCTCGAACTGCTCCTCCTGCGGCGACGCGGGCCGCGCCGCGATCATGCGGTCGGGTTCTACACTCACAGGGGGATTCTGCCAGAGCGGCAGAATCCCACTCAGAAGCGGTATTCGACCCCGATCGACAGCATCTCGACCTTGAGCTTGTCGGTGTTCTCCCACTCGGCGCGCGCCGCCCAGTTGCGCGTGAACAGGAACCTCGCGCCCAGCCCGTAATGCAGCTCGCTCTCGTCGCGGTCCACGGTGCTGGGGTTGGGGGTGATGCGGCGAGTCTGCTGCTCGGTCATCAGGAAGCCGGCCTTGCCGAACAGCTCGAAGCGCTCGCCGAGCGGCAACGTGCCCACCGCGGCGAGCCCATAGCTGTGCTGCTTCGCCGCCACCTGGGCCCCGGTGTTGACGCTGGCGGTGACTTCCCCCCAGTCGACATAGGACGCTTCCACGCCGATATAGCGGTTGAAGCGGTAGCCGCCCAGCAGCTTCCAGCTCGTGTCGGTGTCCTCGCAGCCGGTGAACCGGATCGTTGCGGTCTCGCCGGTACACCATTCCTTGAGCTTGGACTGGCCCAGCGCGCCGCCGAGATAGAACCCGCTGTCCTGCGCCTGCGCCAGCGCCGAGGCGAGAATCAGGGCGACGAAAAGGAAAAGCCTGTCCAGCTTCATGCAGCTTGGACAGGCTTCTCCCTACGGGAGTTTCGGGAGCGGCAGTCGCCGCCCCCCGACATCAGAAGCGCAAAAGAAGTCCCAGGCTGAACACGTCGAGATCGTCGTGTCCGAAGTTGTTGTTGCCGATGTTGTCGTAGCGCTGCCACTCGGCCCGCAACCCGAGGAAGCCCAACTGGTACAAGACGCCGAGGCCGTAGGTGAATCCGGATTGGCTGTCGGCGTCGTTGCTCGTGGCGGGAGGGCTGCTGATTTCCTGGTCCAGCGTCGTCCTCGCCGAGTAAGCCCCGAGGCGCCCGAATCCCCACAATCTGTGCACGATCTCGAACGAGCCGAGGAGCGAGACATCCCAACCCTTGGCCTCCTGCTTGAAGTTGCCCGTGCCACCCCCGAACAGGCCGCTGCCTTCAGCCCTGCCGAGGAGGCCGTAGCCGACCTCCGCCGCCCAGTTACGGTGGAACTGGTAGCCGGCAAATGCGCGCCAGGAAGTCGTATCGTCCGTGCAGGGAACGGCCAGGTTCTGGCAGGCATCCTGATACTGCGAATAGCCCACGGAGCCGCCGAGGTAGATGCCCTTCTCTTGCGCCGCCGCCGGAGCGGCGATCGCGGCCGCCGCGAGTGCCAGCGCAGCCACTACTCCCTTTTTCATGAAAATCTCCTGCTTGTTGTTGGAGTTGATGGCGCGAACACTACCACTAACCTTTTGCGAGCGCTTTTAGCGCGCTGCGGATCGCCTCGGCCACCGGCACGCCCGGCGCCACCGACTTGACCGCCGCGAGCGCTTCCTTGTCGCTGTAGCCAAGGGCCACGAGGGCGTTCACCACGTCCGACGCGTGCTGGCCCGCGCTCGGCACGGCGCTGGTCTCGACCAGCTTGCCCTTCAGCTCGAGCAGCAGTCGCTCGGCGGTCTTCTTGCCGATGCCGGGAATGCGTGTGAGCGGCGCAGCGTCCTGCATTGTGATCGTATGTGACAGGTCGGCGACCGACATGCCGGAGAGCACGGAGAGCGCGGTGCGCGCGCCGATGCCGGAAATACGGATCAGCTGGCGGAAGGCGCTGCGCTCCTCGAGCGAGGCGAAGCCATACAGCACGTGCGCGTCTTCGCGCACCACGAGGTGCGTATAGAGGCTGACCGGCTCGCCGGTCGCCGGCAGGTTGTAGAAGGTGCTCATCGGCACGTCGAGCTCGTAGGCCACGCCGCCGACGTCGATCATTACCTGCGGCGGCTGCTTGCCGGCCAGCTTTCCCGAAAGACGGCCGATCAAACCAGCCTCCCCCGTTTCATGCGCAAACCCTTGGTCGAGAGAGAACCTATGCGGCTGCCATGCGCGTGACAAATCGCGCACGCGAGCGCGTCGGCCGCGTCCGGCGCCGGATCGCCGGGCAGCGAGAGCAAGCGCTTCACCATGTGCTGCACCTGCTCCTTGGCGGCGTGGCCGTTGCCGACCACCGACTGCTTCACCTGCAGCGCGGTGTACTCGGCGACCGGCAGGTTGGCGAGCACCGCGGCGCAGATCGCGGTGCCGCGCGCCTGGCCGAGCGCCAGCGTCGATTGCGGGTTGGCGTTGA
>Ga0307497_10000163_pt1 | contig 14720 bp, 20 predicted proteins | sample 10_S_MG_FD_201366 | JGI IMG/M metagenome (GOLD analysis project Ga0307497, IMG submission 201366) | Soil microbial communities from Populus trichocarpa stands in riparian zone in the Pacific Northwest, United States - 10_S | ecosystem: Environmental > Terrestrial > Soil > Riparian zone > Trees...
GCCGCGCGCATAGCCCGTTGGGACGCTTTTAGCGGATACCACTGGATCACCGCATGCAACTTGCATGGAGCGTAATGGCACCTCCATGCGCACCATTGCCACAGCCCTCCTCCTCCTGCTAGTGCAAGGCTGCGCGTTCAAGCAACTGCACGAGGACCTGACCGAGTTCTACGCCAACCCCGAGGGCGTCGCGGGCCGGGTGGTGGTCGCTGGACCGCTACAAGTGAGCACCCTCGACGAGCCTGCGTTCACCGGAAGCCACGGGCGCCAGGGTCTCTGGCAACCGCTCAGCTTCGTCAAGGAAAAGCGCAGCGGCGTCTATCTGCTCGAGCCGTACGATGCGCACAAGATTCCCGTCCTGTTCATCCACGGCGCGGGCGGCACGCCGCAGGATTGGCGCTTCTTCATCAGCAAGCTCGACCGCAACCGCTACCAGCCATGGGTCTATTACTACCCTACGGGATTGCCGATCGACCTCAGCGCCGCGTGGCTGCAGAACTTCGTCGCCAGCCTGCATCGGGAATACGGCTTCAGCCAGCTCGCCATCGCCGCCCACAGCATGGGGGGTCTCGTGGCGCAGCGATTCCTCACGCTCGAAGCCGAGGGCGGTAAACGCCGCTACGCCACGCTCCTCGCCACGTTTTCGACCCCGTTCGGCGGCGTTCCCGCCGCGCGGCTCGCCCTGAGCCTTGGCGCGTACGGCGTACCGAGCTGGCGTGACCTCACTCCCGACAGCGCGTTTCTGCGCTCGCTTCTCGCCGCCGCGCTACCCGCGTCCGTGCACCACTACGTGTTCTACGGCTACCGCGACGATGGCGGCCGCTTCGACAGCGACGGCGTGATCAGCGTCGCGAGCCAGCTCGCCGCCAGGCCCGAGCGCGCTTACGGCTTCCAGACCGACCACTCCGACATCATCGAGAGCGCGCCGGTCTTCGATGCCTTTGCTTCGGTGCTCGCCCGCTTCAACTAAAAACCCGCGCGCTACAGCTCGCGGATCTGCACCTTGCGGAACTTGATCGGTCCGCCGGCCGTCTTGCCGTGCAGGCCGAACTGCAGCGCGAACGGCCCCTGCGGGAACTTGCCGTCCTGGACGTCGACCGTCTTTTCGCCGTTGAACTCCACCGTGAGCTGCGAGCCCTTGGCGGTGATCAGGAAGGTGTTCCACTTGCCGCCCGCCTTGTAGGGCGAAGGCACCGGCACCTTGGCGACGTCGACGATCGCGGCGGTGCCGTACTCCGGCCCAGGGCGCTGGTCGTAGATGTTGACCTCATAGCTGCTCACGCTGCCGATCTTCTTCGGGTCGGTCGCGCGGATGAAGATGCCGCTGTTGGTGTTGTGGTCGGCCCAGAACTCGGCGCGGATCTGGAAATCCTTGTACGAATTCTTGGTCACCAGGTAGCTGTTTTCCGAGGCCTTGTCGGCGACGATGGCGCCGCCCTCGGCGCGCCAGTTGGCATCGCCGAGGCGGTTGAAGTTTTCCAGCCCCTGGTCGCCGTCGACCAGGGTTTTCCAGCCGCTGCCGGGCACCCAGGCAGGCATCGACGAGCAGGCGGCGAGCAGCAATGCGGTTGCTAGGATGAGCAGGCGTTTCATTGCGTTCCTCCTCTAGAGAGACTGGATCTGCAGCTTGCGGAACTTGATGATGCCGCCGGGCGCGCCGCTCGGCGGCAGCGTGCCGTACTGCAGCGCGATCGGTCCGCGCGGGAACTCGACGTTGTTGACCTCGGATGTCTTGGTGCCGTTGAGCACCACGGTGAGCGTGGCGCCCTTGGCGGTGATCTCGTAGACGTTCCACTTGCCGCCGGCCTTCACCGGCTGCATCACCTTGCCGCGGTGGACGATGCCGCCGGTGGCGTAGGTCTGGTCGGGCCGCTGGTCGAAGATGTTGGCCTCGTAGCAGGTCTTGTCGGTGAGGTTCTTCGGATCCGAGCAGCGCAGGTAGATGCCGCTGTTGGCGTCGTGCGCGGCCCAGAACTCGACGCGCAGCTGGAAGTCGCCGTACGACTGCTTCGACATCAGGAAGCCGCCTTTGCCCTTGTCGGCGACGATGGCGCCGTCCTCGGTGCGCCAGTTGGCGTCGCCGACGCGCTCGAAGTTCTCCATTCCCTTGTCGCCGTCGATCAGCGTTTTCCAGCCGCTGCCGGGCACCCACGCCGGCATCGACGAGCAGGCGGCGAGCAGCAATGCGGTTGCCAGCACGAACAGGCGCTTCATGAGATCCCTCCTCCGGGTGATGATGCCGCTGGTGAGCGGGTGATGCAGTGTAACGTCAGGGCAGCTTGACCTGGTAGCCGAGCTCCCAGACCTTGTCGGACTGGCGGTCGAGCGGCAGCCGGCCGGTGGCGTAGGTCAGGCGCCAGCCCGCATCGAGCCGCAGCGACAGGGCGGAATAGCGGAAGTGGTCGAGGTGTGCCGCCTTGATCGCCTCCTCGGGGCTCAACTCCTGGAAGTAGCGCCAGCTCCACTCGAAAGCCACGGTCGACTTCTGGAAGCGCGCCGCGGGCGCGCTCAGCGCCATCTCCAGGTTGACGCGGTCGTAGTCCTCCTTGCGGCCGAGGACCGCCTCGCGCTCGGGATCCTTGTCCGGCGACACGCGCTCGAGCGCGAGCAGAAAGCGCGGGAAAGCGTTCGGCTCGGCACGCGGGGCGCTGTCGTAGCCCGTGACGGCGCGCGTCAGGCGGAACGGCCAGTCGAGCGGGTTCCACGTGTTCCACGCCGAGCGCGGCGCCGGCACATACGCCATGGCGACCTTGCCGCCGTAGGCCTTCGCCTGCTTGTCGAACTTCTGGTCCGACTCGAGCGAGGCGGTGAAGGCGGCGTCGATTCTCATGCCCGACATCACCGCCGCCATGCACTGCTCGACCGTGTCGGGGTTGGTCAGGTCGCAGTCCGGCGCCACCTCGCCGCGAAACACGCGGCTGCTCTGGTAGGAGAAGTCGAGCCCGGTCTTCAGGAAATCCGAAGGGTTGATGTCCGGGTTGAGCGCCACGTTGCCGCGCGCCACGAAGTCGACGCCGACGGTGCTGAATTCCGATTCGATCTGCGGCCTGACCGGAGGCTTGTTCGCGCTCAGCGCCGGGATCGAATAGTTGATGCTGTAGCCGAAACCGAGCCCGCCAGGGCTGCTGCCCGAGGCGGGCTCGAAGTACTTGGGCTCGATCTGCAGCCCGTCGGGGATCACCGGCTGCGGCTTCGGCGCCTGCGTGCCCTGTGCGCAGACCGCGCCGCAGAGGACGAGGAGGAGCCATGCTCCCCTAGCCATTGCCGATCTGCTTCAGCTTCTTCCTGGTCGACTTGGGCACCGCGACCCCGGCGGTGGCCGCCGCGAGCGGCACCGCGGCGCTCGCCTCGCTCCTGAAGCGGAAGATCTGGTCGGCTTTCTGCGCCAGGTCGTGCACCGTCTTACTCGGCTTGATCATCAGCGTGACCAGCTCGGCGATCAGCTCCGGCGTGGTCCTGTTCTCGTAACCGGCCTCGCGCTGCCGGGTGTAGTAGCTGTCGATGAAGACCAGGTACATATGGGCGATGAGCGCCGCGTTGGTCTTGAGGATGTCGGGACTCGCGGCGCTGTTGAAATAGATGAGGTCGCTGAAGGCCTGCAGCCCCATGCCGGCCTGGTTCGAGTCGCTCACCATCGGCCGCGTCGACTGGCCGTTGATCCTGAGGAACATGAAGGCGCTGACGTGCGCCTGATTGTCTTTTTTCAACTCCGGCATCGCGCCTCCCCGTCAAGCGCCTCGCATGGATATACCAGCTTTGCGCGGGCGGCTCTTATCCAGCCGTCTGAGATTTCGGCCCGGCGCCGGAATAGTCACCGGCCGGCCGTGTTCTCCGATTCGCAGGTACCCGCGCGGGGCACTGCCCAACTCTTCCACAACGAGTGTTCAGGAGCGTGCCATGACGAAACGCAGCATTGCTATTGCGCTAGCCGCGCTGGGCTTTTCCCTTGCCGCGGCGGCGGATGATCGACTGGCCAGGTTCGACGGCGGCATCGGAGTGATTCCGACCGGCTCGGCCAACACCACGGTCCGCGGCGTGCCGGCCGCGGGGCAGATCTGGGTGATCTCCCGGCTCAGCGCCGACATCAGGTCCGACGGCAGCATCAAGGTCGACGGACGCGGCCTGTTGCTCGGCGCTGGCAACACCGTCGGCACGACGAACAACTTGAGCGTCTTCGCCACGCTGATTTGCGAAGCGGCGGCGCCCTTTGTCGAGCACAGCACGAACCTCGCTGGCGTCGCGCTCGAGCCCGACGGCGATTTCCGCATCGACGACGTGATATCGGCGGCGCCGCGTGACTGCCCCAGCCCGGTGCTGCTCATCCGCAACACTGCTGGCACCCGGGCCTGGTTCGCCGCCGGGATCCCCAAGCTATAGCCTTACTCCAGCTTCACACCGGCGGAGCGGATCACCGCGCCCCAGCGCTCGGTCTCCTGCTTCATGAAGAGGGCGGTCTCCGCCGGCGTGAGGCCCATCGGCTCGGCGGCCATTTCGTCGAGCCGCTTCAGCAGGTCGGGATTTTTCAGCGCCTGCGCCACGCCGGCAGCGACCTTGTCGGCGATCGCGCCCGGCGTCTTCGGCGGGCCGACGATGCCGAACCACGCCACCGCCTCGAATCCCGGCAGCGTCTCGGCGAGCGCCGGCGTGCCAGGCAGCGACGAGACGCGTGCGCGGCTGGCGACGGCCAGCGCCTTCAGCTTGCCCGAGCGCACATGCGGCAGTGACACGCCGAGGTTGTCGAACATCAGGTCTACCTGACCGCCGAGCAGGTCGGTCAGCGCGGGCGCGGTGCCTTTGTAGGCGATATGCGCGATGCTCAGTGGTCCCTCCTTGCCGCCGGCCATCGACTTGAACAGCTCCGCGGTGAGGTGCGACGTGGTGCCGTTGCCCTGCGACGCGTAGTTCAGCTTGCCCGGGTTCTTTCGCACCTGGGCAATGAACTCTGCCACCGAATTCGCGCCGACCTTCGGATTGACCAGCAGCACGTTCGGAATCGCGGCGATCACCGTCATCGGCACGAACTGCGTCGAGTCGTAGCCGAGCTTCGGATAGAGCAGCCGGTTGATCACCAGCGGCGGCGGCGGCGCGGAAAGCAGCGTGTAGCCGTCGGGGTCGGCCTGGTAGGCGGCGGTCGCGCCGATGTTGCCCGCGGCGCCCGGCCGGTTGTCCACGATCACCGGCTGTCCCCACTGCTGCGAGAGCTTCTCGCCGACATAGCGCGGCAGCAGGTCGGCGCTGCCGCCGGCGGGGAACGGCACGATGATGCGCACCGTCTTCTGCGGCCATTCCTGGGCCTGGACTGCATGACCAAGAACCAGGCCGAGGAGAAACAGAAGCGTGCGCATGTTCTCGGTAATTATAATGAGCCGATGCTCGAGCGGACCTGGCCGGCGGAAGGCGCGACACGCGTCCCTTACTGGGTGTATCAGGACGAGGATCTGTACCGCGAAGAGCAGTCGAAGATCTGGCGCGGCGACACCTGGAACTACCTCTGCCTCGAGGCCGAGCTGCCCGGGCCCAAGAGCTTCGTCACCACCTTCGTCGGCGACATGCCCGTGGTCGTCACGCGCGACGCCGAAGGAAAACTGAATGCGTGGGAAAACCGCTGCGCGCACCGCGGCGCGCTGGTGTGCATGCAGCCGCGCGGCACCGCCGAGCGCTTCAGCTGCATCTACCACAACTGGACCTACGACCACGCCGGCAACCTCACCAACGTCGCCTTCCGCAACGGCATCGGCGGCAAGGGCGGGATGCCGGCGGACGCAGATCCCGAGTCGCAGTCACCGAAGCAGCTGAAAGTTTCTTCCTTGAATGGCGTGGTGTTCGGCACCCTGTCGAAAAGCGTCCCGGACCTCGAGACCTACGTAGGCCCCGAGGTGTTGCCTCGCCTGAAACGGGTCCTCAAGAAACCGCTGAAAGTGCTCGGCGCGTACACGCAGGTGCTGCCGAACAACTGGAAGCTCTACATGGACAACACCAAGGACACCTACCATGCGAGCCTGCTGCACCTGTTCTTCACCAGATTTCGGATCAACCGCCTGACGCAGGGCGGCGGCGTGTTCGTGTCGAAGGACGGCGCGCACCACTGCACCTACACCGAGATGATCGAGTCGAAGGACGATCACTACGAGAAGGAAGGCGTGCGCTCGGCGGGGAACCAGGCCTTCGTGCTGGAGAAGCCCGAGGTGCTGCAGCAGGTGGACGAGTTCGGCGACCGCGTCTCGATCCAGATCCTCACGCTGTTCCCCGGCTTCGTGCTGCACCAGATCCGCAACTCGCTCGCCGCGCGCCAGGTGGTGCCGAAAGGCGTCGATCGCACCGAGCTGCACTGGACCCTGTTCGGCTTCGCCGACGACGACGAGGAAATGACGCGCCGGCGCCTGCTGCAGGCCAACCTGGTCGGCCCGGCGGGCTTCATCTCGATGGAGGACGGCGCCGCCACCGGCTTCGTGCAGCGCGGCGTCGCCGGCTCGCCCGAGCGTGCCTCGGTGATCGAGATGGGCGGCGCCAACGTCGGCTCGGGCGACTCGCGCCTCACCGAAACGGCGGTGCGTGGCCTGTGGAAGACCTGGCGCCGCTACATGAACGTGTGATGACGGACCTCGAGCTTCAGCTCGCGGTCGAGCGCCTGCACGCCCAGTACGCGCACGCGCTCGACGCCGACAAGCTCGAGGAGTGGCCGGGCTTCTTCACCGAGAACGGCCGCTACCGCGTCGCCACCGCCGAGAACGAGGAGCGCGGCCTCCCCCTCGCCGTGCTCTACGCCGAGGGCCGCGGCATGATGCGCGACCGCATCCAGTCCCTGCGCCACGCCAACATCTACGAGCCGCAGCGCTACCGGCATCTCATTTCCAGCATCCTCGTGGAAAGGGTCTCGAACGGTGAGGTCAGGTCTAGCGCCAACTTCCTCGTCATCCGCATCATGCAGGACGGCGCCACGATGGTCTTCGCCAGCGGCCGCTACCTGGACCGGATCGTCCTGCCCGAGATGAAGTACCACGAGCGCGTGGTGATCTGCGACAGCCGGCGCTTCGATACCCTGCTGGCGATCCCGCTCTGATGCTCCGCGCCCTCTCTGCAACCCTGGCCGCGACGATACTGCTGGCGGGCCAGCCAGGCGCCCAATCGAGCGAGCTGCCGGTCGCCCTGCAGTCGGTTCAGCATTTCTGGGCGATCCTGAAGCGCTGCCAGACCCTTGCGCCGGATCGAAACGCCATTCGCGCGCGCGACGCAGCGTTCGACCGGATGCTGGATGAAGCCAAGGCGCCGGACGAGCTGTGGCGCACCTTCGTGGATGCGGATGGCCGCCCCCAGGAGACGCGCTTTCATTCCGCGCGCGAGATGGTCTACAGCACGGAGTTCGCCGCGGACGTGAAGCGCTACGAAGCGGTGGTGGCCGCGGTGCCGCCGGGGGTGCTGGTGCAGGACTGTGTGCAGTACGAGTCGCTGGTCGAGCAAGCGCTGGCTCGAAAATGACAGGCGAGAATCCATGAAAACGCTGATCACCGAATTCATCAGCCTCGACGGTGTGGTACAGGCTCCTGGCGGAGCGAGCGAGGACACCGACGGCGGCTTCAAGCACGGCGGATGGTCGATGAAGTACTTCGACCCGGCCGTCATGGGCGGCACCTATACCGAGCTCGCCAGGAGCAGCGACGCCCTCCTGCAGGGGCGCCGCACCTATCAGGTCTCGGCGGCCGCCTGGCCCAGTCGCTCGGGAGACCCATTCACGGATTGGATCAACCGCGTGCAGAAGTACGTGGTGTCCAATACGCTCACCGAGAAGGACCTTACCTGGAAGCCCACGACGATCATCCGCGGCGCTGATCTCATAAAGACGGTGTCAGATCTGCGCGCGCGGCCGGGTGGCTACATCTACGTGTACGGCAGCGCGACGATGGTGCGCTCCCTGCTCGAAGCCGACCTCGTCGACGAGCTGCTGCTCACCATCGAGCCGCTCATCCTCGGCGGGGGAAAAACGATCTTCGCCAAGAACGGAAAAGCGATCCCGTTCACGCTCGAGTCGACCGTCAAGGCCAGCACCGGCGCGCAGGTGTGCCGCTATGTGCGTGCCCGGTAACCCAAGCACTCGAATCAGAATCTCGACCGGATTCGCCGGTTTCGGTGTTGTTCTCCTTGTGCTGGCTGCGGTTTCGCCTGCCACGTGGTATCCAATCGCGCCGTTGTTCATTGGTCTTGCCTTCATCGCGGTTTCGCACGTCCTTACGCCATGCCAGGATCAGATAACGCGCTGGTGGAACTCTCGTGTCCTCGGGAAAGACCCGGAGCGGCGATGATCCAGTTCTACGATCCTTTTCCCGCCGTCGAGCACTATTGTTGGCCTCGCGTTACTCGTCTTCAGGCGGCGCTGCTGGTGTTCAGGGCGATCAGGCGACGTTAGCTGCGGTCAGGCGACCCACAACGCGACGCACCCACGGCGCCAGCACCGTCACCGTCGGAAAAGCCACCGGCCACGTCGTGACGCAGCTTCTGAGCCACTGCCAGCCAAATCCCTGATGGATTCCCTGGGTGATCGCCAGGACGAAGGCGGAAACCACGCCGACCATGATGGCCGAGAGCAGCGCGCCGAACAGGATCGGCGCAAAACGATTCGGAACAAGCATTTTCATCTCCTAGAACGGGTAGACAAGGGTTGTGATCCAGCCGGCGGCGTAGAGCCCGAGGCCGAAAATCGCGTGCGTGACCAAGCTCTGGAAGCGAGCGGCCGCGGGACGCGGCGTGCGGCTGGCGGCGATCCCGGCGCCCATGCCGGGCTGCAGTACCAGGAACGGAGCGGCCACGCTGCCGATACCGACGATCAGCGCCGGCACGAGCGTCGGCTGGCGCGCCCACTCGAGGCCCCAGACGGCGAGCAGGACGGCCGCGAACGCGATGCCGATTCCATAGTGGGCGGCCCAACCGATCAGGCGCTCGCCGTGCACCGCCGGCGACGCGGCGATGGGATCGTGCCGGAAGCGTCCGCGCGGCAGATACGCGAGCCAGCGGCCCACCAGGCCATAACTGAAGGGGATGCCGAACATCTGCTTGCGCACGACGGTCCATAGGTCCATCACGGCCGTCGCGCCCGCCCCGATCAGGACCGCACACACTACGTAATTCATGGTCGTCTCCATTGCCTTGCGTCAGCGATAACGGCACAGTGCCACTTCAAGTCAACTTGAAGTCAAGGGGTGACGTTGGACATCACTGAAGTCGCCAGGCGCTCGGGCATCCCGGCCTCCACGCTGCGCTTCTACGAGGAAAAGGGGCTGATCGCGTCCGGCGGACGGCGCGGCCTGCGCCGCCTGTTCGATGCCGGGGTGCTCGACCGGCTGGCGCTGATCGCGCTCGGCTCCGCCGCCGGCTTCTCGCTCGACGAGATCGCGCGCATGTTCGCGCCCGACGGGCGGCCGCGCATCGACCGCAAGATGCTGTCGGCCAAGGCGGACGAGTTGGACCGGACCATCCGCAAGCTGAACGCGATGCGCGACGGGCTGCGACACGCCGCCGTGTGCCCCGCCCCGAGCCACCTGGAATGCCCCACCTTCCGCCGCTTGCTGCGCGCCGCGGCGACGGGAAACATTCGTTCGAGGAGACACCAATGGCCGGCACGCAAATTCGCGAAGTGATGGAAAAGCTGTCGAGAACTCTGACCGAGCAGCCGGAGAAGGCGCGCGTGAAGAACGCGGTTGCGACCGCCGGCCTGGTGGACGGCCTCAAGTGCACGGTGACAGGTCCCGCCGGTGAAATGCTCCAGACCGACATGCCTGCGGGCATTGGCGGAGGAGGCAGCGCCCCGAACCCCGGCTGGTACATGCGCGCTGCGCTCGCGTCGTGCAACGCGACCTGCATCGCGATGCTCGCTGCCAGGCGCAATCTCAACCTGTCGAAACTCGAGGTCACTGTGTCGAGCGAAACCGACAATCGAGGTTTGCTCGGGCTCGACGACCAGGTGTCCGCCGGCATGCAAAGCTTGCGGGTGCAGGTGATCATCGGTGCGCCGGGCGCATCCAGGGAGGAACTGGCCGAGCTGGTGCACTGGGCATGCGGCCACTCCCCCGTCGGGTGCTCGGACTTGTCGTCCGCACGGATCGACGTGCAAGTTCAATAGGCGGGCGCATGAAGGTTGCATCGGACGAGCACCATTCCCGGGTCATGGGATCGCCGTGGGACGGCGTCTATTGCACGCGTATCGAGAGCAGCCGGCACTACGGCCGCCACTGGCACGACACGTTCGGCGTGGGATACGTGGAGCATGGCGCGCACCGCTCGGCAAGCGGCCGCGGCAGCGTCGACGCCTACGCGGGTGACGTGATCACGACCAATCCGGGCGAGGTGCACGACGGCCGGCCGCTCGGCGCGCCGACGCGCCATTGGTGCATCGTGTACTTCGAGCCCAGCGTGCTCGCTTCGCCCATGGAGATCACCCGCCCGGTCATCAAGGACGTGGAGCTACGCCGCGCGCTCCAACGGCTGGTCGGGCGTCTGGAAGGAAAAGCGCAAGCCCTCGCCTGCGAAGAAGCGCTGGTGGAGGCGTGCGCCCTGCTCCTCGACCGGCACACGACCAGGCGGCCCTGGCGGGAAGCATCAGGTGAGGTGAAGAAGGTGCGCGACCGCCTTGCCGATGATTCCGCCGCGGCGCCGACGCTCGCGGAGCTGGCTTCGATCGCCGGGCTGAGCAGGTACCAAGTGCTGCGGCGCTTCGAAAAGGTCTATGGCGTGCCACCGCACGCCTGGCTGCTGCAGCGGCGCGCCGAGCGTGCGCGCGGCCTGATCCGCGAAGGCTCCGGGCTGGCCGCGGCGGCGGCCGCGTGCGGCTTCGCCGACCAGAGCCACATGACGCGCGTGTTCGTGCGCCACTTCGGCTTCACGCCGGGCGCCTGGCGCAAGGCGAGCGGGCGCGGGCTGCAATAGCGTTCAAGACCAATTTCCCGGAAAACCGAAGATAGGAACACCGATGCGCAAGCTCATCTCATCCGGATCTCCCTACGAACCGCAGATCGGCTTCTCGCGCGCAGTGCGCGTGGGCCCGTTCGTCGCCGTGTCGGGCACCGCGCCGATCGCGCCCGGGGGCGGCATCGCCTCGCCGGGCGATCTGTACGGCCAGACCCGGCGCTGCCTCGAGATCATCCGCGAGGCGATCGGCAAGGCCGGGCTCGGCCTCGACAGCGTGATCCGCACGCGCGTGATGCTCACCGACATGTCGCGCTGGCAGGAAGCGGCGCGCGCGCACGGCGAGATGTTCGGCGCGATCAAGCCGGCGAGCACCTTCGTCGAGGTGAAGGGCCTGGTCGACAAGGGCTGGCTGGTCGAGATCGAAGCCGACTGCGTAACGGAGAGCTGAGCGATGCTGATCCGCGGCAAGTGCCACTGCGGGAACATCGCGTTCTCGCTCACCTGGGATCCCGACCCGAAGGAAATCCCGGCGCGCGTGTGCGATTGCACGTTCTGCCAGAAGCATGGCGGCGTCTGGACCTCGAACCCGACCGGCGCGCTGGAGGTACGGATTCAAGATGCTTCAAGAATCTCCCAATACGCGTTTGCCACGGGAACTGCCGAGTTCCACATCTGCGCCCGCTGCGGCGTGGTGCCGGTGGTCACCAGCACGCTCGACGGTCATCTCTACGCGGTCGTCAGCGTGAACGCATTCGACAACGTCGATCCGGGGATGGTACGCAAGGCGCCGATCACGTTCGAAGGCGAGCAGATGGACTCGCGCCTCGCGCGGCGCAAGCGCAACTGGATCGCCGACGTCAGATTTCGATGAGCCGCGCGTACGTCCACGGCTACGACGAGCGCGAGAGCGTGCGCCTGCAGGACCAGGCGAGCAGCGTGCTCGACTTGCTGCATTCCGACACGCGCTACCCCGCCGGCGCGTCGGTGCTCGAGGCCGGCTGCGGCACCGGCGCGCAGACGGTCACCCTGGCGCGCAACAACCCGGACGCACGCTTCACCTCGATCGATCTTTCAAAGGTTTCTCTGGAAGAGGCAAGAAAGCGCGTCGCGGCTGCCGGCCTCGGCAACGTGCAGTTCCGGCAGGAAGACATCTTCGCCCTGCCCTTCGCGCCGGCGAGCTTCGACCATGTGTTCGTCTGCTTCCTGCTCGAGCACCTGGAACGCCCGCTCGAGGCGCTGCGCGCGCTGAAGGCGGTGGTGAAACCCGGCGGCACCATCACCGTGTTCGAAGGCGATCACGGCTCGACCTATTTCCATCCCGACAACGCGCTCGCGCACCGTGCGGTTCAGTGCCTGGTGGACTTGCAGAAGAAGGCGGGCGGCAACGCCAACATCGGGCGCCAGCTCTATCCGCTGCTGCGCGAGGCCGGCTTCGGCAAAGTGCAGGTATCGCCGCGCATGGTGTACGTCGACGCGAGCAAGCCCAAGCTGGTCGACGGCTTCACGCGCAAGACCTTCGCCGCGATGATCGACGGCGTGCGCGAGCCGGCGGTGCGGGCCGGAATGATGAGCGCCGAGGATTTCGATGCCGGCATCCGCGCGCTGCACCGCGCGGCGGAGGACGACGGCGTGTTCTGCTACACCTTCTTCAAGGGCGTGGGAACGCGCGAGACGAAGTCGTAGATCTTCCCCGGCGTCGTCACCCAGGCGCCCTTCTGCTTCACGACGTGGCGCAGCGCGCGCCGCAGGTGCAACAGGCGATAGGGCTGGCCGACGAGGTAGGGATGCAGCGCGATCCCCATCACCAGCGGCTGGCGCTTCGACTGGCGCAGCATCTCGTCGAAGTTGTCGACGATCATGTCGGCGAAATCGCGCCCGTCCATCTGGCGCGCGACGATCATCGGGATGTCGTTCAGCTCCTGCGGGTACGGGATCGACCAGAGCGTGCCGCCGCGCGTCTTGAGCTCGGTCGGCTGGTCGTCGTGGCACCAGTTGAGCGTGTACTTGTAGCCCGTCTCCTGCAGCAGGTCGGGCGTGAGCGCGCTCTCGGAGATCCACGGGCTGAGCCAGCCGCGCGGGACCGCTTTCGACTCCTTGCGGATGCGCTCCATGCAGTACGTCAATAATTGGGTTTCTTTTTCTTCGGAGAGCTCGCCCTGCCGATCCGAGTTGGTGTGGCCGTGGCCGATGAGCTCGTCGCCGCGCTTGACGTGCGCCTCGACCACCTCGGGGCAGTAGTCGTAGAGCGCGGTATTGATCAGCGCGCCGACCGGAATCTTCAGCGTGTCGAACAGCTCCAGGCAGCGCCACACGCCGACGCGGTTGCCGTAGTCGCGCCAGGAATGATTGAGCACGTCGGGCTCGGGGGTCTTCGGGCCGAGCGCGGCGCCGAGGCCGGCGCCGAAATCGAAATGCTCGACGTTGAAGCCGATGTAGACCGCGAGGCGCTTCTTGCCGGGCCAGTGATAATCCGGGCGCCGGTGGATCGCCGAGTATGGATACCGCCCGTGCTGCTTTAGGGCGCGCACCAAATCAGGGCTTGGCGAGGCCGGCGCGCACCAAAAGCCACTCGGCGCTGTCGTTCCAGACTTCCATCTTCACGATCTTGCCGCGGCGCACGACATAACGGTCCACATAGCGGTTGCCCTCGAACGGCGTGCCGTCGGGCCATTCGCCGTACAGGTGCCCGGTCTGGTAGACGATGGTCTCCTCCGGCGTGCCGCCGGCGACGATGTGGGTCGGGCCGAACTTCTTCTTCACCCACTTGTAGCGGCCCTTGTTGAAGGCCGTGGCCTCGGCCGGGTCGTGCATCAAGCGGTTGCCGGTAAAGCGGATTTCCATCTCCGGGGCGCAATACAGCTTCCGCGCGCTCGCCGGGTCCGGAATCATGTGCAGCCGAAGATATTCCTCGACGATTTTCGCGGGATCGTCCACGGCCGGGAGCCTAGCATGGCATGCGTCCTGCTAAGCTTTCGCCGTTCACTCCGGGGAGACCTTCATGAAACGACTTCTTCTTCTGGCAATCGGGCTCGCGCTTGCGCTGCCGGCGAGCGCCCAAACCATCAAGATCGGCCTGGTCACCGCGCTGTCCGGCCAGTCGGCGCGCGCCGGCGAAGCCATCACCCGCGGCCTGCAGGTCGCGATCGACGAGATCAACGCCAAGGGCGGCGTGCTCGGGCGCAAGCTCGAGCTGATACGGCGCGACGATGAATCGACGCCGGCCAAGGGCGTAATTGCCGCGCGCGAGCTCTACTTCAAGGAAAAGGTCGCGGTGCTGATCGGCGGACTGGATTCGCCGGTCGCGCTCGCCATCGTGCCGATCGCGAACGAAAACAAGCTGCCGTTCATGGATCCCTGGGCCGCGGGCACGCCCATCACGAAAAACGGCGCCAAGGACAACTACGTGTTCCGCGTCTCGGCGGTCGACGAGCTGGTCGACAAGGCGATGCTGCAGTACGCGCAGAAGACGTACAACGCCAAGAAGCCGGGCATGATCCTCGTCAACAATCCCTGGGGCGAGTCGAACGAGAAGGGCCTGACGGCCGCCCTGAAGGAGCAGAACATCCAGGCCGCCGGCATCGAGAAGTTCGAGGGCAACGATGTCGACGTGGTGCCGCAGCTCTCGCGGCTCAAGTCGTCGGGGACTGATGTGCTGTTCCTGGTCGGCAACGTCGGCCCGTCGTCGCAGGTCGTGAAATCGCTCGACCGCATGGGCTGGATGCCGCCGATCGTGTCCCACTGGGGTCCGGCGGGCGGCCGCTTTACCGAGCTCGCCGGTCCGAGCGCGAAGAACGTGCACTTTGTGCAGACCTACAGCTTCTTCG
>Ga0307497_10000164_pt1 | contig 14625 bp, 15 predicted proteins | sample 10_S_MG_FD_201366 | JGI IMG/M metagenome (GOLD analysis project Ga0307497, IMG submission 201366) | Soil microbial communities from Populus trichocarpa stands in riparian zone in the Pacific Northwest, United States - 10_S | ecosystem: Environmental > Terrestrial > Soil > Riparian zone > Trees...
CGATGACGTACGGCGGGTGTTATATCATCCGGCAGCGGGGCATTTTCGTGCGCAAGGCGCGGCAGACTGGCCGGACGATGCGTTCACCAACCGTCGCCTCAAGGATGGTGACATAACGAAAGAGGAAGCACCGCCGCAACAACGAGCAACAGTTGACAAAGAAACTAACGAAGAAGAACGCCACGCGGATGCAGTCGTAGTCACTGGTGGCGGGCGTAGCAAGAAGTAAATTGTAAACCCCAAAGGAGGGCAGCATGCCCATCTCTTTTAATCAAATACCAGCCAATTGGCGCATGCCGCTGTATTGGGTGGAATTGGACCCCAGCAAAGCGGGACTTGGTACGACGCCGGGCCGCTCCTTGCTGGTCGGCATCATGAGTGCGACAGGCGTGGCGGTGCCGGACGTGCCGATTGCAGTGGCGTCGCAGGCGCAGGCTGATAATCTGTTTGGTCAGGGCTCGATGTTGGCGTGTATGTTCAGAGCATTCTATGCCAACAACTGGGCGAATGAAGTGTGGGGTCTGCCGGTGGCGGAGCCGACTGGTGCAGCTGCGACTGGTACAATTACGGTTAACACGGCGCCGACAGCAGCTGGTACGCTCGACCTCTACATCGCTGGGCGTAATGTTCCGGTTTATATCGGAGCTACGGATACGATTGATATTGTTGGCTCGTCAATCGAAGCGGCCATCAATGCTAACAAAGACCTGCCGGTGACAGCAACAGCAGCAGCAGGTATTGTTACTGTAACGTCCAAGAACAAGGGCGTCATGGGCAACGAAATCAGAATAACGGATAGCTACTATGGCACGGTCGGTGGCGAGCAGATACCGGCCGGCGTGACGGTGACCTATGTGCAACCAACTGGTGGCACCGGTGATCCGCTGTTTACGCAGGCGATCAGTAATCTCGGCGAGGCGGAAATTGACTACGTCGCCATGCCGTTTACGGACTCAACGTCAATGTTGGCATGGGAGACGGAGTTTGGCTTCTCCGACACCGGGCGCTGGGGTTTTATCAGGCAGCACTATGGCCATCTGTTCAGCTCCAAGCGGGATACTTATACAAACCTGTTGCTGTTCGGTGAGACGCGCAATAGTGCACAAATGTCAGTGATGGCAATTGAGCCGGGCAGTCCGACGCCGACCTATGAATGGGCGTCAGCCTACACGGCCAAGGCAGCACGTGCATTGATCAACGATCCGGCACGTCCGTTGCAGACCTTGTCACTATCCAGCTGTCTGCCGGCGCAGTCGCATTTCAGGTTCTTGCTGTCGGAGCTGAATGCGCTGTCGTATGCCGGACTTGCTACACAACGTACGCCGGTGGATGTGCCGATGGTAATGCGCGAGAATACTACTTACACTCGCAATCTGTACGGAAATTCCGACGACGCGTACGAATTGGTCACGACACTGGCAACGCTCGCCAAGTTGTTGCGTAATCAGCGACAGGCGATTACGTCCAAGTATCCGCGTCACAAGTTGGCTGACGACGGCACGCGTTTCGGCGCCGGGCAGGCTATCGTCACGCCGAAAATCATCAAGGCTGAACTCGTTGCGCAGTACAGAATAGACGAGTTCAACGGACTGGTCGAGAATGGCAAGGCATTCAAGGCCAACCTGATCGTCGAGCGTGACCCGAACGATCCAAACCGTGTCAATGTGTTGTACCCGCCGGACCTAGTTAACCAGTTGCGTGTGTTTGCTGTGTTGGCTCAGTTCCGTCTGCAGTACGACCGTGGGCTCGATACAGTTGTAGCCGCCTAGAGTTTGGCAATTCTGAAAGGATGACACAATGGCACAGAGGATAGCTGGGATTGCCTACCTCAAGGTGGACGGCAATCAGTACCCGTTGCGCGGCAACTTTACGATCACGCCGTCCGTGATCGAACGGGCGGGCCTCGCCGGACAGGACTACATTCACGGTTACAGCGAGCTGCCGCGCGTGCCTTCCATTGAGGGCGACGTCTCGACAGTGCCGGGCCTGTCCATCGAGGACTTCGAGGCACAGGTCAATGTGACGGTGACGGCCGAGCTGGCGAACAACTCGACCTACGTGCTGCGTGAGGGCTGGTGTGTATCAGCCCTTGCAATCAATGCTCGCGACGGTCTGGTGCGTGTCAAATGGGAAGGCATCAGCTGTGACGAGATACAATAACGGAGGGTAAACCATGGCTGACGAAACAGAAGCCAAAACTGTTGACGAGCCGAAGAAGGTCAATGGAGCGGAAGTCTCCACCGATCTGGTGATAACGTTGCGCAAGGAAGTCAATGCGCACGGCGATATGGTCAAAGAGCTACGCTTTCGAGAACCGACTGCTGGCGACATTGAAATTTGCGGCACGCCTGTCATGATCGATTTCATGACAGGCGAGATGCCGAAAATGACGTACGAAACCAAAGCAATGTTCGCCATGATGAGCCGGCTTGCGGGGGTCCCACCTTCTACGATCAAGTCTATGCATACCAAGGACTGGGGTATGGCTGCCCTTGCTCTGGCACACCGTTTTTTTATTCCAGAGATTTAGCAGACGACTTCGTCCTTGATTGTTACCGGCTGGCCAAGTATTATGGACGCAATCCGCGTGAGTTCCTCGACATGCCGTTCTCTGAAATAACGCGTCACGTCAAGTGGACGGCTAGGCTGGAGCAGGTGCTAAGGCCGGTGGACGACGATGCCTGACATGGATTTTGACTCCGATGCAATGCTGGCCTTTTTCGGCCAGATGGGCAAAGGGGTTGATGAATTAAAGACAAAGATCGTTAGCCTCAATGAGGCTAGCCGCGCAATGAAGAAGATGACTGACGAAACTGAGCGTTTCGGTCAGACCATCCAGCGACATACACGCAGCACGTTGCGCGGCATGGAAGGCGCGGTCACTAATTTGACCCGCATCGTGGGCGGCGCCGGCGGTCTTGCTCTCACTCTTGTAGGAGCGGCCAAGACGTTCGATAATTTTGCGGTCGGTGAACTGCGACTGCGTAATTTTGCGACCAACACCGGCTTTACTACTGGCGCTATCAGGAACTTACGCGTACAGCTGTCTGCTGCTGGCCTTAGTGCTGACGAAGCGGCTCAGGGTATCGGTAGCGTTGGTGCCAAGCTGCAGGAAGTGCTGGCGCTGCAGGAAACGTCGCCGTTCTATCGGGCACTGCAGGCGAGCGAGCCGCAGATGGCGGAATACGTGCGCCATCTGGTCAATGCCGGCAAGCAGCAGGAAGCGCTCAACTATCTGCAGGAGAAGTTTAATAACGGTGGCGAGCGGTTCAAAATCTACCTGTCGGGGATTTCGGGTCAGTCGAAGGCGGCATGGGAAGCACAACGTACCGGCATGCAGGGGCTGATCCCGGCGTGGGAGTTCAACGAGGAAGCGGCGCGCCAGTATCACCGGACGATGGTCAATCTCGAGACGATCTTTACTGGTGTGTGGACTTCGATGACCTATACGGTGTTGGAGGGTCTGGTCAAGTTGACCGGCAGTGACGGTCTGGAGGACTTGAACAAAAAGGCAAAGGCGTTTGCTGATAATTTTAAGAAGTTCTTCGACGACAGCGTGATGCCGACACTGAGGACGACGTTTGCAGAAGCCAAGGCCATCATTGCTTGGTTTGAAGAACACGGCAAGACGCGCGACTGGGAGCAAGGCGGCAGGTTGCGTCCTGAGGAGTTCATCCGGCGCCAGAACGAGGACGAGCAGAAGAAGGATTTCAACATATTCGAATGGCTTGGTAGTTACATTGTCAGTCCGGCTGCAGCGGCGGAAGATGAGGGAAAGGGAGAGCTGTTAAGGCAGGAGGTAGACACTGACAAGGACTCCGACCGAATGTTGCGCGACATGCGTGACATTATTCAGAGATGGGATGACGAAGTGGAAGGAGTTGGCGCCGGCGGCGCAGAAGGTGGCGCAGGCGGCGCTGCAACATTTGCTGAGAGATTTAGCGGTACTGGTGGTGATGGCAATACGGGTAGTACGGCTGCAACTGGCGGGCCGGTAGGATTAAATGACGAGGGCGGTAAGAAGATCGATGCCGAGACGATGCGCGAGGCCGAGCGACTTGGACGCGCCGGCGATACGGCAGGGCTGCAGCGATTATTTACGCAGCGAGGTTACCGGATGAGCGGGCCGGCCTGCGGTAGAGTTGCTGCGGGGTATGTGAAGTCGGCCGGGTTCAAACCGCCGACAGGTTCAGCAATTGCCACGACATGGCACAAGTGGGGTGTGTCGTCGACTGGCGAAGAGATTAACAGCGCAGATCGTCCGTTTGGTAGCATGGTTGCCACTTATTGGCATGGTCGCTATCAGGGCAAGCAGGGACAGATACTGCGGCCGGGCGAGACTGGTGGCCACGTCATGACCCCGGTGACGGGCACGTACGACAGCAAGACTAATACTGCTGTGTTTGCTGATCAGTACGGTGCGCGACGACGCAGCCTCAACGACATGGACGTGCGCTATGCTGGTGATGAGGCAGTGGCTGCGCTGCGGGCGCAGCGAGGTGAGCAACGAGACAAGATAGACAAGGGCAATGGCAAGAGTCCTTGGGACAGTCCTTCTGCCAGTGTCAATGTCACGATAAAGAACGCACCACCGGGAGTTAAGACTAACGCGGAGGCGGATGGTGCGTTTAAGACGTTAAACCTTAGTCGATCAAATCAGCTGGTGTATAACTGATGCCTGATAATTTCGATGCCGATGCGATGCTGGCCTTTTTTGGTCAGTTCGGCAAGGAAGTCGATAACCTGAAGGCCAAGATCACTGCCCTCAACGAGGTCGGTGGCAAGGGCATGGGTAACCTTGCTAACGAGACGAATCGTTTTGGTCAGATCGTGGAGCGCTATACTGCCGGTCCGCTTAAGGCGATGGATTCGGCGGCAGCCGGTCTGACCAAGACGTTACTGGGTGCCGGTGGTCTGGCACTTGGCTTTGCTGGCGTATCGAAAGCACTCGACCAGTTCGCGGTCGGCGAGCTACGCATACGCAATTTTGCGACTAATACTGGTTTCACCGTCGAGAATGTCAAGAACTTGCGTGTGCAACTGGCTGCTGCCGGCGTCGATGCCGGCGAGGCGTCGTCTGGCATTGCTAGCATTGGATCGAAACTGCAGGAAGTGCTGGCGCTGCAGGAGACTTCAGGCTTTTATCGAGAGCTAGCAAAGAGCAGTCCGGCGTTGGCCGAGCAAGTACGTCACTTAATGAACGCTGGCAAGCAGCAGGAAGCCAACAATGTTCTGCAGGAAGCGTTCAATAACGGTGGTGAGCGGTTCAAGTCATGGTTACCAACAGTTACCGGTCAATCGCGTGCTGCGTGGGAAGCCGGCAAGATGGGCATGGAGGGGCTGATTAAGCCATGGGAGTTCAATGACAAGAAGGCGGCTGAGTATCACAAGACGATGACCAATCTTGACACGATTTCGACCGGCATGTGGACGCACATGTCGTACACAATGATCGAGGGCATCAACCGGATGATTGGACCGGAAGGGATCGAGGGCCTGAACAAGAAGGCGCGCGAGTTTGCGCAGGGGTTCAAAAGTTTCTTCGATACGTACGTAATGTCAACACTATCAACGACTGCGGAAGAGTTCGGCTGGGTCGTCAAGGCATTCAGTTCGGTCGATGAGTTTCTGACCAAGTGGACCGGTAAGGGTGCGTCTGTCGGAGAGATTGTCGGTACTGCGCGGGAAAAGATTGCAGAACCGCCAAAGGGTGTAGAAGGGACGACAACTAAGAGCGGTGCCGGTATCGGTCCGGTCAAGGGAATGATTGACCTGTGGGACTGGTTGAAAAAGCAGATGAGCATGGAAGCCGGCGCGGCAGAAGTTGAAGGCGGCGGCACGCTACTTGAGCAGAAGGAAGAAACCGACAAGGAGTCGAATAAGTCAATTCGTGATATGCGCGACATTTTTCAGAAGTGGGACCAGAAAGGCGGAGCGGGCGGCGGTAGTGGTGCTGATGGTGTCGGTGGCAGAGCGGGCGGCGGTGGGTTTCCCGGTTCTGGAGTGCCGAGCGGCACAGGCCCTGCCGTTGGCGGTCCTCAAGGGCCAATGGGCCGCAGCGGTCCGGGTCCGGGTCAGTCATTTCCGCAAAGCAAAGGTGGAGGCGGGCCAGCAGAAACGTCTGCCGATCTTGGTGACAGTGCGCCGAGTGAAAGTCTCGCTGGTCAACGAGCAGCGTTTAAGAAGGAGCTGGACGCTGACCCAGCATTCAAGCGCACTGTTATTGGCGCGATGCAGCATGAAGGCGGCATTCAGTCCAATCTAGAGCAGTTGATGAATATGGCGACGATGCGCAAGCAGACGCTGCGGCAAGCGCTTTATTCAGGTCAGTATGGTCCTGTAACCGGCAAAAATCGCATTGCGAACATTGGTGACATTTCTGTAAAGACAGCTGCAGAAGGCGAGGCCGCACTTGCAAAGGTTTATGCCGGATCAAACATCACAGATTATGCAACTGATCAAGGCATGAGGGGTGATCCAAATTACGACAAGTACATGGCGAACCCCAAATATTGGGGGATGCACAAAGTTGAAGGTGCTTGGTTTTCTGCTCATGGTGAGCCCGGTCGCCGGTGGGCTGAAGCACAGAGAGCGCGGGATGCAAAGGCAGGAACCGGCGTTTGGAGCGGAGGCGGTAAGGCTATTCCATTCGTACCTGAGGGTATGAATTCGTTTAATGAACGGTTCGGTGACTGGTCAAAGCGTGCTGCGATTGACCGTGCATTAAAGACGGCCAGTGGTGGAAGTGGCAACCTTGGCACAGCCAAGGTTGATATCGAATTTACCGGTGACAAGGATAAGAAAGACGTGTGGAGTAAGGGTGCGGAGCCGTTCATTCCAACCAAAATTCATCGCTCGCCGCAGGCGCCGGCAGCTGGCGGTGGTGTGTCGGCCTTTAACACGTATTCGTTCGAATGAAATATGCCAAAGCAGGCAGAGATTGCAGTTCTGACAGTTGCCGGTCGGAATTATACCGACTGGGAGAGCGTATCGGTCAAGCATCAGCTGCGCGAGATGCCGGCCTATTCCTGTCGCTTTACTTGTAGTGAAGCCTCGCCGTTGAGCGTGCATCTGGATAAATTGCAGATCATGCCGGGCACGTTCTGTACCGTGACGCTAGCAGGTGAGCTGGCGTTTACTGGAAAGGTGACGACGCGGCAGGTGTTCGTCGATGCGCGACGTCATCATATCGAAATCCAATGCGCCAATAACCTGCAGCTGGCAACGTCAAGTGTCATTTCGAAGACGGGTGAGTTCAAGGATCAGACACCAAAGCAAATAATTGAAGCTGTATTGAAGCCGTTGAAGATTCCGCTCAAGATCGAGGGCGGCGCGCTGCCTAATTTCAAGATACCACGCTATTCAGCGACGCCGGGCGAGTCAGTGCACGATTTTATTGACACATTGACGCGCCATCTCGGTAAAGAAGGAAGTAAAATCGGCATCTCTCATACTGCCGATGTGCAAGGCAATTTTTGCATTTTGACTGATTCGCTTGGTGGTGGCGACACGCTGACTGAAGGCAAGAACATGCTGGAGGGACGTGAAGTCATTTACGACCCAAATCAGGCCGGCGGCGTGCCGTCGCCTAATCAGGGTCCCGGCAATGATGACCAGTGGGGTACCAAGGTAGCAAGCATTCCATTTGTATCAAAAACGTTTCAGACGATGGGTCAGAAATTCGTGCCCGGTGTCGTTGTCCCGGAGATGCCGTTTATGGGCAAGGACTTACATGAAGGTCGTGCTACATCGGAGAGCAATTGGTTGCAGGAAGCTTACGTGACGGTGTACGGCACGGTGCAGGGCTGGTTGAAGCCTAGCGGCGGATTATGGGAAAGAGGAAAGGAAGTGACGGTCAAGTCTCCGATGCTGGTGATGGATGGCGTACCGCTGATCCTGAAGAGTGCAACGTTCAGTCAGGATAACACAACGGGCACGCGTACCGTACTTGAACTGGTTAATACCAAGGCTCTAGGCGAGGGCGTACCGAGGCCAAATCAATGACAATCAGGACGACATTAACATCTGCTACGCGTCAGGCTCGCTCAGGTACTGCGCGTGCAACGATTCGCTCCGTTAGCGATGATCACCTGATGCAACAGGTCAATCATGCTGACGTTACTCATAGTGAGACGCCGTCCGATTTCGAGCGCTGGCAGATGGTAGGCATGACGTCCGTGCCAATTGATCAGCAGGAGGAAGAAGGCGGCCAGCAGAAGCAATCAACGCAGAAGTCTAATCCATCAGAAGATGGCGACTGGAACCATGACCAGCCAAAAGGGCCGGCGGCAGAAGCTGTGATGATGTATCTGGGCGGATCACGGTCGCATCCTGTCGCGATGATTGATGACAGGCGGGTGCGACCGTATGGGATGAGTCCGGGTGAAGGTGCCAATTATGCACCGGATGGCAGTGAGCAAATGGTGCTGTTCAAAGAGAACGGCACTTATATTGTATCGCTAGACGGTCCATCGGTGAAAGACAAAAAGGAGAAGAAAACCCGTTTCGCCAGTCTGCGTCATGTCAACAAGAAGATGCAGACGCACAAGATCGAAAAGAAGCAGGATGGTGGCGGTGGCAGTGGGAGTGGAGGAGCATCGCCGCAGGCAATGCAGCAGGCAGCAGCAGGTGGCGCGGCCGGTGGGCAACAGCAGGAAAAATACAAGCACGAAGGTGATAGCGTCAATACTGAGGTGCGTACGACAACTGATACGATTGAGTTTTATGCGCCCGGTGACAAGAAGGTCGGCCTCTACGACAAGAAGGCCAAGCGCTGGTTATTCGATGCCGATGGCTCCAATAATTGTACACTCGAGATGCTGGCTGACAAAATCACTGTTAAGATTGGCGGCTCCAGCATCGAGCTGACGGAGGCTGGCATCAAATTGAAAGCCACTAGGATTGATCATAACTGATGCCGGCAGCGCACAGACACGGTGATGCTCGTACATGTGGAGCTACGACGGTCGTGATTGGCAATTCAACGACGTACGTGGATGGTAAATTATGGGCCGTTCAGGGTGATATCAACACCGATGACAATGGTCAATTGATCCCAAGTGGTTCAACCGTCTATATTCAGGGCAAGCTGGTCATTGTTCACGCGCCTGATGACGCTGAGCCTGATGAGCAATGTTTGCCTTTGGGAGGAGAGCATTGTGAGCCGAAAACTGCTGAGGGCAGCGGCGCGACTTTTGCCTACGGATGATCGATGGCAACAATTCAGGAAGTAGCTCCCGCTCCATGGCGCATGCGACTGCGGCCGGCGTCGTTCGCCGGTGTACAGTTTCATGTCGAGCAGCAAGGACGCTCGGGCGGGCGCCGGGTCGTGTTGCATGAATACCCAAAGCGCGACATGCCCTATGCTGAAGACATGGGCCGCGCTGCCTTTCGCTACCAGATGACCGGCTACATTATCGGGCCGTCCTATCATCTGGGCAAGAAAGCGTTGATGGAAGCGCTGGACAGCAGCGAGGGCGGCACGCTGATGGACCCGTATCTGGCGGAGCCAATCAAGTGCATTTGTGAGCGCTACAGCGTTTCAGAGACGAGAGAGCGTGGTGGCTATTGCTCATTCGAAATGACGTTCGTGCAACTAGGTACGCCGGGCAACACACCGGAACAGGTGAACAGTAAGGATCAGTTGCAGAGCGGGTCTGATAAGACTGGACAGGACGCGGCGGCCAATCTTGATGGTAGCAAGTCTCTTGGTCAGGGTGGCATTGGTCACGCATGATTAAATCAGAGCGCGCAGAGGCTTTGGCAGTATCAACGCGCCTTATGGCTTCGCTGGTCAGCTTTCCATTGTCATCTTCTGGTGCGACGGGTGCTGATCTTCGCTCAGCTGTTGGTAAGTTCTTGAGTAACTTTTTTGAATTGATAGTCAATCGTACGTTAGGTACTGAATTGTTTGCCTGCTTTGAGCAGGCCAGACTTGCAGGCGCCACTATCAACTCTATGAGTGCTACGCGTGAGGCCATGTTGGCAGAGACGCCAGTCAGTCCGCTGAGTCTGGAGATAGTCAACTCCGCGATCATCTTTTCGTTTGTCGAGCAGTGCCAGATCATTTCGAGGATAGTCTTTAATAGTCGCACGGAAGCCGGGGCGATGCTGGATGGAATGTCCGTCATCATAGAGAGTATTAAGTTAAACAAGGCCGATTCGTTCATATCGAATGACTATCAAAATTTCGTGGCGCTGGCGGCTTTGCTGATCCAACATCTGTCGGCTACGGAGCGTCAATTGCCTAGGATTGTAAAGTACAGTTTTGCTGTTAACTACCCGGCCTTGACCCTGTCCAATCGCATTTATGGTGACGGATCGCGCAGCGATGAATTGATCGGAGAAAACAAGACCGTGCATCCGGCTTTTATGCAACGTAATATTATGGCGCTGAGTTCGTGACATGGCTGACGTTCGCGTTATCAATGTCACCAATCTGGCAGGCATCTGGGCCGACTGGCTGCTGAAGCCAAATGCGACGCTGGATGAGACGGAGGAGCTGGTCAATGTAGTCAAGGTGGCCTTATTGACGTTTGCTCTTGCTGATGTAGACGACTTGCTGCCTGATCCGGACGGTACTGATAGGTGCGGTTGGTGGGGTGATCTTGATGCTGAGACAATCTGGGATGGTTGGCCAATCGGCGCAAAAATCTGGCTATTAAGTCGTTCCAAGATTACGCCGGCCGAAGCCAGACAGGGAGCAACATTGTCGCTGGCTGAGCAGTATTGTCGTGTTGCCTTGCAGCCGCTTATCGACAGACGCGTCTGTAGTCATATTGATGTGGAAGCGACGCGGGCCAGTATCGAGCGTATTAATGTAATGATAAAAGTGTACAGGGGTCCGCAGTTGCTGATTGAGTTGCGCTTTCAGAACTTGTGGGACGGGATCAGGACGTAACAATGCCGTGGACAACACCGACACTGCGTCAGGTTCGCGAGATGGTTCGCGGAGAAGTGACCACCAGTCTTGGTCGTGCTTCGTTCATTGGCAACAGTGTGTTACGCGTCATGGCCGATGCCATGGCTGCAGTCTGTCATTTGACATTACGTTATCTTGACTGGCTGGCGCTGCAGTTCTTGCCGGACACGGCAGAGCATGAATGGTTGGATCGTCATGGCCAGATATGGCTGGTTAACGCAGATGGCAGCAAGGGACGCAAGGTAGGGACGTTTGCTGCAGGTGATGTATCTGTTTTCGGCGACGCCGGCACAATAGTACCAGTGGGATCACGCCTGACTGGCAGTGATAACTGGCCGTACGAGACGACTAAGCAAGTGTTTGCCAATGGCGACATAAGTGTTCCTGTTCCCGTTCGTGCGCTGAACTCCGGTGCCGGTGGCAATAAAGCACTGGGTGATTTTTTGTCATTCGAAACGGTTATTGGTGGCGTGCAGGCTGAGGCGCCTGTCGTTTTGATTGATGGTGGTGTTGATAGCGAATCGGATAATGACTTGCGCTTGCGCGTTCTGCGCCGCATCCAGCAGCCACCGATGGGCGGCGCGGCCTATGACTATGAGGCGTGGGCATTGGCCGTACCGGGGGTGACGCGCGCTTGGGCGGCGAGCGAAATGGGTATCGGCACGGTGACGGTGCGTTTCATGATGGACGACATGCGTGCTGACAATGACGGCGTCCCTTATCAGGAAGATATTGATGCTGTTGAGCACTATGTAAGCACCAAGCGACCAGTAGCTGTGAAAGACTTCTTTGTTGTGGCGCCGGTCAAGCAAGAGATTACTTGTGTCATTGACGAGCTGGTGCCAGATAATGAAGCAGTACGTGCTGAGATTGAGCAAAGCCTGAACATCATGCTGCGTAACCTGTCGGCGCCGGGACAGACGATCTTTGCTGCATGGAAGAGCTACGCAATCATGAATACGACCAGCGTTGTGTCATTTCATCTGGCGAACAATGAAGACGACGTGATGTTGTCTGTCGGCCATATAGCAATACTGGGAAGCGTCGTCTATGACTGAGCAATTTGACCGTCATGTTCGCCGCTCAGGCAAAGACTACGTTCAGGCGATACTAGCTCTGCTGCCGCAGGGTCAGGCTTGGCCACGTGAGCCGCAAAGCACGCTGGTTCGCACATTAACCGGTCTGGCTGAGTATTGGGGCTTTGTTGACGGACGCGCAGCAGACCTGCTGGAGATTGAGACTGATCCGCGTTATTCAGTTGAGATGTTTACGGACTGGGAGCGCAATTGGGGTCTGCCGGATGAATGTTTCTTTGGAATACAGACTACATTAGCTGATCGTCGTCGTGTCTTGATGCTGAAGATGACGATGCTTGGCGGGCAAAGCCGGGAATTTTTCATTGAATTGATGGCATTGCTTGGTTACACGATACAGATCAAGGAATACGCGCCGTACATGTGCGGCATTTCAAGGGTCGGTGATACGACAGTTGAAGAAATTGAAGCGGGCGGCACGGCTGGGACCATGCGTTGGTATCTTGGACCGCCCGAAATGCGCTTTTACTGGTCAATCGGCGTCGGTGATGCAAAATTGACGTGGTTCAGGACGGGACCAGTTGGTGGCGAAGTTGGCGTTGATCCGCACCTTCTTATCGGCTTGGCCGATGAAGTGCCTTGCATACTGGAAAGACTGAAACCTGCGCATACGCAAATCGTATTTGACTATTCTTATCTACAAACCGGCGGGCCGATGGCTGGAACGCCCTGAGAGGAAGCGATGAAATACAATCAGCCTTATGGTATCACTGATCCTGAAGCAGCTTATATCAACGGTGATCCGAGTGTCGGCCGGCAGGGTTCGATTATTCCTGCTGCGGCGGTGGAGTTTCCGCAGCGAGAAATCGTTGCAGTTATTGAGGCTGCAAATCAAGTCTCAGACAATGCTAATCTGGCGCAGCTTATGTTTGCGGTGCGCAGCCAGCGGATGAACTACGCGCTGGCGGTTGATGGCGGCGATCCAAACACGATTGCCGTGGAATTTGATCCGCCTATCGGCAACACACAGACGCCGGGAATGCCGTTGCGCGTCAAGGCGTTGGTAAACAATACAAACCAGACGCTGTTGTCAGTTGATGGCGAAGAACATGCATTGCGTCATGCTGACGGGTCCGAACTTACCGCCGATGAAGTCAAAGCCGGCGTCATGTTTGAAGCGGTGTGGAACGACAGCGGTTATTGGGAGTTCAATCCGTATTCGAGCGGTGCAGGTGGTGGCGGTCCCGGTACCAACACGTACATCAACATTCCGTTCGCGGTCGATACTGGTACACCTAATTCGCTGATTGCTAATTTCGTTCCGGCACTTACGTCGTTGGTGGCTGGAACAACTGTTGAAGTACGGGTAGTCAATGATATTACTGGTCCATCTATTGTCAAAGTGAATGCGTTAGCACCAGTGCCAATCGTGCGCGGTAACGGCCAGCCGTTGCAGGCAGGCGATGCGGTCAAGGACCAGATCATGCTGCTGATTTATTCAGCATTTACGAGTTCGTTTCAGTTCTCCGGTTTGATCCCGAGAGCGGTCGGACTTGGTCCTGTTGGCAGCATTATGCTATCACCCGGTAATGCAGCCATTCCCGGTACATTGAAGCTAAACGGCGCGACGCTTATACGAGCAGAACATCCCGGTCTGTGGGCCTACGCCCAAGGTAGCGGACGTATCGTTGATGAAATAATGTGGACGAACTCTGCAAATCATGCTTGGACTTCGTTCTCGCGCGGTGATGGTACGACCACGTTTCGGGTGCCTGATTTCCGTGGCGAGTTCATGCGTTTTTTCGATGACGCGCGTGGCGTTGATCAAAGTCGAGTACTTGGTACACAGCAGAATGACATTGTTGGAACGCTGGCAATGTCCGGCGTCGTTGACCTGATCAATCCGAAGCTGAGTTTCGGCCCGATGGACATGGCCAACCAGATACCGGGTGGCGGTGGTGCGCCTCCGGTGCTGCCGCCGAACTATCGCAATGCTTACATGCAGAACGGTGAATTGACGTTCACAAGTCCAAGGAGCGAAGTTTACAACATTACTGGCGGCGGCTGGCCTGATACGACGCCAGATCATCTTGGCGTGCGTGACGTTGGCTACAATCAGTGGCCAGCAATTACCGGCGCATTAGGCCCATCATACGGTTATGTCGAGGTTGGTTGGGTCATTCCCTATCAGGACTTGAAGCCGCCAGTGTCGATCTACCCTTCGGCATGGCCGCCGAATTGGATACATCGTGAAAATCGCATCACTTCAGCCATGAACTTGTCTGGTTCAGGCGGTGGCACCGAGACGCGCCCGCGCAACTGCGCTGTGATGCCGTGCATCGTGGATGGCTGATGATGTTTCCAGTTTACACATTCGATTACGATACTGGCATCTACACTGGCATTCGACTGCTTGATATCACAGACGCTGATCCACGCGCGCCGGGGGTCATTTTAATGCCGGGAAATACGACAACCGTGCCGCCACCATACTGTGGTCGCGGACTGTTTCCCGTCTGGCGAGACGGAGAATGGGTCGTCTGTCAACGTGCGCCGGACTTCAATCTTGATGCGGACTACTATGCACATCTGTGAGGCACAATGGCGGAAGCAGCAGAGGTTGACATTAGCACGTTTTCGGATGCGGACTTTTCTCGCGCCTTCCAGTGG
>Ga0307497_10000165_pt1 | contig 14609 bp, 16 predicted proteins | sample 10_S_MG_FD_201366 | JGI IMG/M metagenome (GOLD analysis project Ga0307497, IMG submission 201366) | Soil microbial communities from Populus trichocarpa stands in riparian zone in the Pacific Northwest, United States - 10_S | ecosystem: Environmental > Terrestrial > Soil > Riparian zone > Trees...
TCCTTCTTGATGCCGGCGCCGACGTCATCGTCCCGGCCGGCGGCCTGCCGATGATGCTCTTCGGCGGCACCGAGATGGACGGCGCGCCTGTGGTCAACGGCGTGACGCTCATCGCCAAGAGCGCGGAGATGGCGATCAAGCTGCGCCGGCTCGGCATGGCGAAGGTGAGCCGGCGCTCGAACTTCGTGAAGCCGCCGGAGAAGGCGCTGCGCGAATTTCTCGAACAAGGATAGCCTGGGAAAAATGCCGGCGACCCTTGCTCAGAAGCTCATCGCACGCGCGGCCGGGCGAAGCTCGGTAATGCCCGGCGAGATCGTCACCTGCAAGGTGGATCTCGCGATGATCCACGACTCAAGCGGACCGCGCCGGGTGAAGCCGATGCTCGAGCGCCTCGGCGCGAAGGTCTGGGATCCGTCGAAGGTCGTCCTCATCACCGACCACTATGTCCCGGCCTACGACGAGGAAAGCCGCAAGATCATCCGCATCACGCGCGACTGGGTGCGCGAGGCCGGTATCGACAACTTCCACGACGAGCAGGGCATCTGCCACGTCGTGCTCCCCGAGCGCGGCCACCTGAAGCCCGGCATGTTCGCGGTCGGCGGCGACAGCCACTCGCCCACCGGCGGCGCGTTCGCCGCGTACATGTTCGGCGTCGGCGCTACCGAGATGCTGGGGGTCCTCGTCACCGGCGAGATCTGGCTCAAGGTGCCGCATACCATCGCCATGGAGTTCGACGGCGCCTTCGCGCCCGGCGTCTCGGCCAAGGACGCGATCCTCTTCCTCATCGGCCGCTTCGGCCTGGACGGCGGTCAGTACCAGGCGGTCGAGTACCGCGGCTCGGCGATCCGCGCGCTGCCGATGCAGGAGCGCATGACTCTGTGCAACATGGCCGCCGAACTCGGCGCGCAGACGGGCTTGATTGCTTCCGATGGTGTAACCCAGGCCTTCCTTCATTTAGAAAAGCTTGAAACCTGGGACAGCGACCCGGGCGCGCCCCTGTTGGCGCACCACCGCTTCAATGCCAGCGAGCTCGCGCCGCAGGTCGCAGCGCCGCACAGCCCGGCCAACACCCGGCCGGTGACCGAGTTCAAGGAAGTCAAACCGCAGCTCGCCTACATCGGGGCCTGCACCGGCGCCAAGCTGGAAGACCTGCGCATGGCGGCCCGGGTTTTGAAGGGAAGAAAATCGGTAATTCGCCTGCTGGTTGCCCCGGCGAGCCTGCGCGACCAGAACGTCGCCAGGAACGAAGGAACCTTGCAAGTTCTTCTGGATGCCGGCGCAGAGCTGCTTCCGAACGGCTGCGGCATCTGCGCCGGCTACGGCGAGCACCTACTGCCCGAGAACATGGTCGCCATCTCGAGCACCGCGCGCAACTTCAAAGGGCGCATGGGCGCGGCCTCCTCGCAGGTATACCTCGCCTCCCCCTATACGGTCGCGGCGAGCGCGGTGGCCGGGCGCATTTGCGATCCGCGCGAGCTCCTGCAATGAGGGCCTGGGTGCTCGGCGACAACGTCGACACCGACGCCATCGCGCCGGGGCGCTACATGAAGCTCGGCATCGAGGAAATCGCGCCGCACTGCCTCGAAGTACTCCTTCCAGAGTTCGCCCGCGGCGTGAAGCCGGGAGATGTCGTCGTCGGCGGCCGCAACTTCGGCGCCGGCTCCTCGCGCGAGCAGGCGCCGGCGGCGCTCAAGCACCTTGGCGTGGCGGCGCTGGTGGCCGAATCGTTCGCCGGCCTCTTCTACCGCAATGCGCTGAACCTCGGCCTGCCGGCGGTGGTGTGCGCGGAGGCAAGGCGGGTCTGTGACCGGGACACCGTCCGCGTCGATCCGGAAGCAGGCAGGATCTACATCGAAAACCGCAACGAGACGCTCGAGTGCGAGCCGATCCCCGCGCACCTCATGCAGATGGTGCGCGAGGGCGGGCTGCTCGCGCATCTGGAGAAGCGCCTTGGCCGAAGCCGGTAAGAAGTACGACCTCCTCATTAAGAACGTGCGCGTGGTGCGGCCCGACGCCAACGCGGTCGAGGACGCTGACATCGCCATCATCGGCGGCAGATTCTCCAGGGTCCACCCTGCTCTTTCCCCCGGAGAAGCAAAGGCGGTCTACGACGGGAAAGGCCGGCTCGCGTTTCCGGGCGCCGTCGACGCACACATGCACACCGGCATCTATGCCCCGCTCGCCGAGGATGCCGTGAGCGAGAGCCGGGCCGCCGCCCAGGGCGGCGTGACCACGAGCCTCAACTACTTCCGCACCGGACAGTACTACCTGAACCGCGGCGGGCCCTACGCGGCGTTCTTCCCGGAGGTGCTGAAGCTCTCGCAGGGACGCTTTCACGTCGACTACGGCTACCACCTCGCGCCGATGGATCGCGCGCAGATCTCCGAGATTGCGGACTTGATTGAAACGCATGGCGTGAGCTCGTTCAAGATCTTCATGTTCTACGGCTCGCACGGCCTGCACGGCCGCTCCGACAGCCAGCGCGATTTCCTCATGATCGGCGACGACGAGCGCTACGACTACGCGCACTTCGAGTTCGTGATGCGCGGGGTGCAGGCGGCGCGCGAGCGCTTCCCGGAGAAGGCGGCGCAGATCAGCCTGTCGCTGCACTGCGAGACCGCCGAGATCATGACCGCGCACAGCAGGATCGTCGAGAACGAGGGCAGGCTCTCGGGCCTTGCCGCCTACCATGCCGCCCGGCCGCCGCATTCCGAAGGCCTCGCGGTCTTCATCGCTTCCTACCTCGCCGCCGAGACGGCGCTGCCGAACATCAACCTGCTTCATTTGAGCTCGAAAAAGGCGCTCCAGGCAGCGCTGCAGATGGCGGCGCTCTTTCCGCACATCGATTTCCGCCGCGAGGTGACGATCGGCCACCTCATGCTCGACACCAGCGCGCGGGCGGGCGTGCTCGCCAAGGTCAATCCGCCGATCCGGCCGCGCGAGGACGTCGAGTACCTGTGGGAGAAGCTCGCCGAAGGCGCGATCGACTGGGTGGCGAGCGACCACGCCTGCTGCCGCCACGAGACCAAGGCGGCGAAGAACGCCTTCGGCAACATTTGGCTCGCGAAATCGGGCTTCGGCGGCACGGAATATCTCCTTCCGGCGCTGGTATCTGAAGGCAGCAGAAGGGGATTGAGCTACAACCGCATCGCCGCGCTGACAAGCGCCAACCCGGCGCGCCGCTTCGGCGCGAACGCGAAGGGCGACATCGCCGAGGGCCTCGACGCCGACCTCGCGCTCGTCGACCCGCGCGAGACCTGGACGGTGCGCGCCGCCGACTCGCAATCGACGCAGGGCTACACGCCTTTCGAAGGCCTCGAGCTTTCAGCGCGCGTGAAGGCCACCTTCCTGCGCGGCGAGCTGGTGTGCGAGAACGGCAAAGTGCTCGGCCCGCCACGCGGCCGTTACCTGCACCGGCCGACCGGCTGACGTTATGATCCTGAGACACCGGTCGAGCGACATGCGAGCGAGCCTGATCTTCCCCGCCATCCTGGCCCTGTGCATCGCACAGCCCGCACGCGCACAAGAGAAGATCGCGGTCGCCGTTCCGCCGATCGTCGAGGCGGCCGGGACGATCGCCGAGAACGTGAGGCGTGAATGCGCCGTGGAGGACAAGATCGGCGAAGAGGTGTTCCGGCGGGTGAGCGAGCGCTTTCCGGGAACCGGGAAGACGCCGAGCTCGGGCCCGTTTCCTTCATCAGACAGGGTCATCCGTGTGACCATCATCGGAGCGGTCGGTGCCGGCGGCGGCGCCTGGAGCGGTGCCAAGGCGATCACCATCCGCGCGGACGTGATGCAGGACACGAAGGTCGTCCACAGCACGGTCCTGACGCGTCACTCCAGCGGCGGTGTCTTTGGAGGCCTGACCGGCACCTGCCCGATCATGGATCGCATCGCTGGCGCGCTCGGCCGCGACGTGGCGGCTTGGCTGCCGCCCTTGGGCGTGCCCGTAAAGCAGGAGTAGCAGCGCCTCTCGTTACGATGAATGCGGCAGAGTAAGGGTCGCGGCGAGCCCGCCTTCGGGCCGGTTCCTTAGTGTGAGCTCGCCACCATGCGCGCGCGCGATGTTGCGCGCGATGCCGAGGCCGAGACCGAAGCCGCCGGTGCTGCGCGAGGCGTCGCCGCGGAAGAACGGCTCGAAGACGCGCTCGAGCTGCCCTTCCGGGATGCCCGAGCCCTCATCCAGCACCCGCAGCGTGACGCGGCCGGGATCCTCGCCGACCTCGATCGTAGCGCGCGCGCCGTAGCGGATGGCGTTGTCCACGAGGTTCGTCAGGCAGCGGCGCAGCGCAATGGGTCGCGCCGCGAGCGGCCGCGAAACCCGGCCCGAAATCCGGACCTCCTTGCCCATGTCCTCGTAGTCTCCCTGGAGGCTCTCGAGCAACGCCGTGAGATCGACGCGCTGGACCGGCTCGGTGTCGGTCGCGTCGCGCATGAACTCCAGGGTTTGGGTGACCATCTGCTCCATCTCGGCGAGGTCGCGGTCGAACTTCTCGCGCACGGCCTGGTCCTCGAGCATGTCGGTGCGCAGGCGCATGCGGGTGATCGGGGTCTTCAAGTCGTGCGACATCGCCGTGAGGACGCGGCTGCGCTCCGCCATCGAGCGCGACAGCCGCTGCTGCATCGCGTTGAACGACCGCGCGGCGCGCTGCACCTCGGCCGGCCCGGTCTCCGGAACGGGCGGCCGATTGATGTTCTCCCCGAGCTTCTCGGCCGCGTCGGCGAGGACGGTGAGCGGGCCCGTCACCCAGCGTACCGCGATGAGCGAAATCACGATCACTGTCGCGAGCAGGACCGCGAGCGTGAGCGCGAGCCGCAAAGTGGTCGTCCCGACCGGCGGCAGCACGCTCGAGTCGAACGTCACCAGGGTGCCGTCGTGCAGCGGCACCTGCACGGTAAAAGCCGGCGGACCAAAACCGCCCCTGCGCTGACCCCGGATGCGTTCACCGTGCATCCCGTGCGGCGGGTGTGCTTGCCTCACCGCGATCTTCGCGTCCTCGCCCAGCGTATAACGCAGCACCGAAGCAAACGACGAGAACTGGAAATCGGCTTCCTCTTCTTCCGCGGGCAGGTCGAGCGGCGGCCGGTCGAGCGATACGGCGAGCGGCGGCCGGTTGAACACCGCGACCACGCGGCGGCGCTCGGCGCCCGGCAGCGAGTCGAGCAGGTTGACGATGTCCGAGATCTGCTGCGCGAGGCGCATGCCGCCGGCGCGGTACAGGAGCCGGTCGCGCTCGGTCTGGTTGATGTAGAGGGTCGCGAGCTGCGAGAGCGCAAGGCCCGCCAGCACCACCAGCACCAGGCGCCCGAACAGGCTTCTCGGCACGAGGCGCATCAGCGCTCCATCGTCACCGGCGCGGCGAGCACATAGCCCTGCCCGCGCACCGTCTTGATGATCTTCGGCTCCGCGCCATCGTCGCCGAGCCGCTGGCGCAAGCGGCTCACTCGCAGGTCGATGGTGCGCTCGAAGGGCTCGCTCTCGCGGCCCTTGGCGAAGGTCATGAGCTGGTCGCGCGACAGCACCTGCCCCGGATGGCTGAGGAACGCCCGCAGCAGCTCGTATTCCGCGCCGCTCAGTGGCGTCACCACCCCGTCTGCCGAGACGAGGTGGCGCGCGCGCACGTCGAGGGTCCAGCCGGAGAAGCGGATCGAGGTCGCGTCGTCGGCCCGCAGGTGCATCGGCAGCGCGCGATAGCGGCGCAGCACGGTCTTCACCCGCGCCAGCAGCTCGCGCGCGCTGAAGGGCTTGGCGAGATAGTCGTCGGCGCCCATCTCGAGGCCGACCACGCGGTCGGTCTCCTCGCCGCGCGCGGTGAGCATGATGACCGGCGTATCCGATTCGGCGCGCAGCTTCCGGCACAGCGACAGTCCGTCCTGCCCTGGCAGCATCAGATCGAGGACGATGAGGTCGATCTTGCCGCGCGCGAGCGCTGCCCACATCGCGGCGCCGTCGGCGACCGTGGTCGCCCGGTAGCCGTTCTTTCGCAGGTAGTCGCCGAGCAGCCTGCGGATCTCGGCGTCGTCGTCGACGACCAGCACGTGGTCGCTCGTCTCCATGATCGCCTTTCTAGTCCAGGGGCGTAAAGCTGGACGGGAGATTTGTAACCCAGTGTATCAACCGCCTTTGCCGCAACGCCCGCTTACAAAGGCGCCCCGGCCGGCTTGCGCGTCGGTGCTGTAATGAGCCGTCGCTTTCGACAACTTTGGAGACAAGACATGAAGAGCTGGAGAAACATCGCGGTCGGATTGGCAACCACCGTGGCGCTCGGTGCCGCGGCCGTTGCAGGGCCGGCGCAAGCCGCGCCGGGCTACGGACGAGGCCATGGCGATCCCGTCGCGGCCGCCGACCAGAGGCTCGCCCGCCTGAAGGCCGATCTGAAGATCACCGCGGCGCAGGAAACGCCGTGGAACGCCTATGCCGAGCAGATCAAGCAGCACGCGGGCGAAATGCAGGCGTTGCACGACACAATGCAGAATAGTGCGTCCGGAAACACGCGTCCAACCGCTCCGGAGCGCGTCGAGCGCCAGGCTCAGTTCGCGAAACAGCAGCAAGAGTACCTGGAGAAGCTGGCTGTAGTGACGAAGGACCTCTACGCCACGCTCACGCCCGAGCAGAAGACGCTCGCGGACCAGCGTCTCGGCGGCGGACGCCGCTTCGCCATGGGCCATGGAGGCCATCACCAGTAGCAGAGAAAGGCGACGTGCTGCCCGGAACACCGGGTAGCATGCCGGTCCGAAAGGAGCTCATGGAGATATGAATACGGGACTTTTACGCGGCCTTTGCGCCGTGGCGGCGCTCACGCTGGTGGCGTCCGGGGCGAAGGCGACCGGCTTCGCAACCTGCGATTCCGGGCCGCACGAGGGCTGGCAGCCACAGGAGAAGCTCAGCGCCATGCTGAAGGAGAAAGGCTGGCAGGTGCGGCGGATCAAGGAGGACGGCGGCTGCTACGAGGTGTACGCCGTCGACGATAAGGGGCAGCGCATGGAGGTCTACTTCCACCCGCGCACGCTCGCGCCTGTGCCCAAAGGCGCGAAGGACCACAAGGGCTGATTGCCGGTGAAGGTATGGGACCGGTTCGTGCGCATCGCGCACTGGTCCCTCGCCGCGTGCGTGCTCGCGGCCTGGATTACCGCCGAATCGAAGCTCAAGTCGGCCGAGCAGATCCACGAGTGGTTGGGGTATGCGGCGCTCGCCGTGATCGCGCTGCGCTTCGCGTGGGGCTGGATCGGGCCGCGCTATGCCCGCTTCGGCCAATTCGTCGCGGGGCCGGCGCGCACACTCGCCTATGCGAAAGCGCTGCTGCGCGGCGCCGAGTCGCGCCATGTCGGGCACAACCCACTCGGCGGCTGGATGATCATCGCCCTCCTCGCTACCGCAGCGCTCGCTTCGCTCACCGGCTGGCTCTCCATTACAGATCGCTTCTGGGGCGTGGAATGGGTCCAGGATGCGCACGAAGCGCTCGGCAACGCGATCATCGCGCTCGCCATCCTTCACGTCGCCGGCGTCGTGTACACGAGCTGGCGCCAGCGCGAGAACCTCGCCGCCGCCATGGTGAGCGGCGTCAAGCGCCCGCCTGAGCCGGGCGACGTCGCCTAGTTGTCGGTTACGATGCTGGCGATTGGCCGTTGAGGAGGCGTCCATGGCTGTCACTCGCAGAGCGTTTCTGCAGGCTAGCGTCGCGACCACGGTCGTCGCGACCGGCAGAGCTGCATTCGCACAGCAGGCGCCCAAGCCGAGAGGGCCCGCGGTATGGCTCGACATGGACCAAGCCGAGCTCGATGCCGCGTACGACCAGATCAAGTACGCGCCCAACCTGCCGCAGATCACCAAGCGCTACGCGACCAACAGCGACGCGGCACGTGCTCGCCTGGGCGCTCCGCGGCGCTACAGCTACGGCCCGACCGCGATCGAAGCGCTGGATCTGTACGTCACCGATCGCGCGAACGCGCCGATCAACATCTTCATTCACGGCGGCGCCTGGCGCGGCGGGCTGGCGAAGGATTTCGGCTACCCGGCCGAGCTCTTCGTGCATGCGGGAGCGCATTACGTGGTGCCAGATTTCATCAACGTGCTGGAGGCCAACGGCAACCTGATGGCGATGGCCGAGCAGGTGCGCCGCGCGGTGGCGTGGGTCTACCGCAACGCACAGACTTTCGACGGCGACCCGAACCGCATCTACGTCTCCGGCCACTCCTCGGGCGGTCACCTTGCCGGCGTCGTGCTAGTCACCGACTGGCCCAAGGAGTTCAATCTCCCGCCCGACCTGGTCAAGGGCGGGTTGTGCTGCAGCGGCCTGTTCGACCTCAAGCCGGTACGACTCTCGTTTCGCAGCTCGTATGTCAAGTTCACCGACGAGGTCGAGCAGGCGCTGAGCCCCCAGCGCCATCTCGACAAGCTCAATGTCCCGCTCGTCGTCGCCTACGGCACGCTGGAAACACCCGAGTTCCAGCGCCAATCGCGCGACTTCGCCGCCGCGGTGAAGGCGGCGGGAAAACCGGTGCAGGTTCTCGTAGGCGAAGGCTACAACCACTTCGAGATTCCCGAAACCCTCGCCAATCCATACGGCCTGCTGGGTCACGCGGTACTGGGGCAGATGAAGCTGCCCGCGGCTTGAACCCGGGCCGCGCGAAGCGGCCTAATCAATTTCCATGGACATCCGCGACGGCTTCGTCGGAGCGATCGGCAACACGCCGCTGATCCGCCTGCGCGGGCCCTCGGAGCTGACCGGCTGCGAGATCCTCGGCAAGGCCGAGTTCCTCAATCCGGGCGGGTCGGTCAAGGACCGCGCCGCGCTCTACATCATCCTCGACGCCGAGAAACGCGGGCTGCTCGGGCCCGGCGGCACGATCGTGGAAGGCACCGCGGGCAACACCGGCATCGGCCTCGCGCTCGTCGGCAACGCGCGCGGCTACCGGACGGTGATCGTGATCCCGGACACGCAAAGCGAGGAGAAGAAGGACATGCTGCGCCTCTGCGGCGCCGAGCTGCGCGAAGTGCCCGCGGTGCCGTACAAGGACCCCAACAACTACGTACACGTGTCCGAACGTCTGGCCAAGGAGCTGAACGCCAAGCAAGGATCGCACGGAGTGCTCTGGGCGAACCAGTGGGACAACACCGCGAACCGCGAGGGTCACATCCTGAGCACCGGCCCGGAGATCTGGACCCAGACCAACGGCAAGGTCGACGGCTTCACCTGCGCCATCGGCACCGGCGGCACCCTCACCGGTGTTTCCATGTTCTTGAAGAGCAAGAATAGGAAAATCAAAATCGCGGCAGCCGATCCGCTCGGCGCGGCCATGTACAGCTGGTTCAAGCACGGCAAGCTCGACTCGGAGGGCTCGTCCATCGCCGAGGGCATCGGCCAGGGCCGCGTCACCCGGAATATCGAAGGCGCGCCGGTCGACGACGCCTATCAGATTCCCGATTCGGAAGCGCTGCCGATCGTGTTCGATCTGCTGAAACACGAAGGCCTGTGCCTCGGCGGCTCCAGTGGCATCAACGTCGCGGGCGCAATCCACCTCGCCAAGGACCTCGGCCCCGGCCATACGGTCGTCACGATCCTCGCCGACTCCGGAACACGCTACCAGTCGAAGCTTTTCAACCCGGCGTTCCTCAGGGGAAAGGGGCTTCCTTGCCCGGACTGGCTGTAAGAGCGCTCGTTGTCGGAGCCACCGTGCTGCTGGCAGAGCCGGCGCTTGCAGCCGACGACGGTGCGTGGCCGAACCGGCCGGTGCGCCTCATTGCCACGAGTCCGCCCGGCGGCTCGGTCGACTTGCTCGCTCGCATCCTGGCGCAAGACTTCGCGCGGAAGCATGGCCAGCCCTTCGTGGTGGAGAACCGGCCGGGAGCCAATGGCGATGTCGGCGCGAGCACCGTGCTCCGCGCGCCGGCGGACGGGCACGCTCTCTTCGTCGCCCCGGCCGGCCCCTTCAGCATCAACCTGAACCTGCGCCCGTCGATGCCATTCAATCCAGGCACCGACATCGCGCCGGTGACGCTGCTCGCGGTGACGCCGCTCGTCCTCATGGTTCACCCTTCGGTGCCGGCGACGAACCTGCAGGAGCTGCTCGCCTGGCTGCGTGCGCAATCAGGAAGGGCGACCTACGCCTCGCAGGCGGTCGGCAGCACCGGTCACCTCGCGATGGAGCTCTTCAAGTCGCTCACCGGCGTCGAAGCGACGCACGTACCCTACAAGGGATCGGCCGCGCAGGCCGCCAGCGACCTCGTCGCCGGGCGCGTCGCCCTGAGCTTCGTCAATACGTCGACGACGATCGCCTACCTGCAGAGGGGGACGCTGCGAGCCATTGCGGTCGCGGAGAAGCGCCGGATTGCCGCGCTACCGGACATTCCCACGCTGGATGAGTCGGGGCTTCCAGGCTTCGAAGCAACGGCGTGGATCGGGCTCGGTGCGCGGGCCGGCACCCCCGACGCCGTGGTGCTCCAGCTCGCGCAGGACGCGACTCACGCGCTTTCGCAACCCGAAAGCCTGCGCCGGCTGGCCGCCTTGGGCATCGAGCCGCGGCCGATGTCGCCGCCGGAATTCGCCGCCTTCGTCCGCCGCGACACCGAGCGCTGGGCCGAGGTGATCCGCCGCTCGGGTGCAACCGCCGAGTAGGCGCCGAGCTAGAGCGGTTTCTTGATGAAGTGGGCGATCTCGCCGACCACGCCGCGGCGGAAGGTGAGCACGCAGACGACGAAGATCGCGCCCTGCACCACCGTCACCCAGGCGCCGAGCTGCGCGAGGTAGTTCTCCATCGCGATGATGATGAAGGCGCCGACCACCGGGCCGAAGATGGTGCCGAGGCCGCCGAGCAGCGTCATCAGCACCACCTCGCCCGACATGGTCCAGTGAACGTCGGTGAGCGAGGCGAGCTGGAACACGAGCGCCTTCACGGCGCCGGCGAGGCCGGCGAGCGTGCCCGAGAGCACGAACGCCATGAACTTGTAGCGCACGCTGTCGTAGCCGAGCGAGGTGGCGCGCGCCTCGTTCTCGCGGATTGACTTCAGCACCTGGCCGAAGGGCGAATGGATCGCGCGGTAGATGATGAGGAAGCCGGCGATGAACACCACGAACACCGTGTAGTACATCGCCCAGATGCTGGAGAGGTCGATGAAGCCGAAGAGCCTGCCGCGCGGTACCGCCTGGATGCCATCCTCGCCGCCGGTAAAGGGCGTCTGCAAATAGAAGAAGAAGATCATCTGCGCGAGCGCCAGCGTGATCATCGCGAAGTAGATGCCGAGCCGCCGGATCGCAAGCAGGCCCGTGACGACGGAGAGCAGGAAGGCGCACGCGGTGCCGAAAACGATGGCGAGCTCCGGGGGGAAACCCCAGATCTTGGCCGAGTGCGCCGCGGCGTACCCCGCGGTGCCGAGGAACATGGCGTGGCCGAACGAGAGCAGCCCGCCGAAGCCGATCAGCAGGTTGAAGGCGCAGGCGAAGAGCGCGAAGCACATCGCCTTCATCATGAACACCGGGTAGACGACGAGCGGCGCGAGCGCGAAGAGGAGCGCCATGACGGCGATACCGATGTATTGATGCTTCATCTCTGGGCGCCGAACAGGCCCGCCGGCTTGATCAGCAGGACGATGGCCATGATGATGAAGATCACCGTATTGGACGCCTCGGGATAGAACACCTTGGTGAGACCTTCGATGATGCCCAGGCCGAATCCGGTCACGATCGACCCCATGATCGAGCCCATGCCGCCGATCACCACCACCGCGAACACCACGATGATGAGGTCGGCGCCCATCTGCGGGCTCACCTGGTAGATCGGCGCCGCCATCACGCCGGCGAGCGCGGCGAGCGCCACGCCGAAGCCGTAGGTGAGCGTGATCATGCGCGGCACGTTGATGCCGAAGGCCTGCACCAGCGCCGGGTTCTCGGTGGCGGCGCGCAGGTACGAACCGAGCTTGGTGCGCTCGATCACGAACCAGGTCGCGACGCAGACCACGAGCGACGCGGCGACCACCCAGGCGCGGTAGTTCGGCAGGAACATGAAGCCGAGGTTGTGGCCGCCGGCGAGCTCCTTGGCGATCGGGTACGGCAGCCCGGAGGAGCCGAACTCGTTTCGGAACAGCCCCTGGATCACCAGCGCGAGGCCGAAGGTGAGGAGCAGCCCGTACAGGTGGTCGAGCTTGTAGAGCGGCTTCAGCATGGTGCGCTCGATCAGCACGCCCAGGGCACCGACGGCGAGCGGCGCGATGAGGAGCGACCACCAGTAGCCGACCCCGAGCCGGCTCAGCAGAAAATAGGCGCAGAAGGCACCCAGCATGTACTGGGCGCCGTGCGTGAAGTTGATGATGTTGAGCAGCCCGAAGATCACCGCCAGGCCGAGCGACAGCAGGGCGTAGAACGAGCCGTTGATCAGGCCGATCAACAGCTGGCCGAACAGCGCCGCCGACGGAATGCCGAAGATCTCGGGCATGCCCGGCTTATTTAACTAAGGAACAACCGCCTTCCTTCTCCGGGCGGAACGCCTGGTCGGCGGGAATCTGGCTGCGCACCTTGTAGTAGTCGTACGGACCCTTGGACTCGACCGGCTTCTTCACCTCGACCAGGTACGCCGGATGGAGCTTGCGGCCGTCGGCGCGGATGCTGCCCTTGCCGAAAAGCGGATCGTCGGTCGGCATCTTCTTCATCTGCGCCACCACCTTGGTGCCGTCGTCGGTCTTGCCGGCTTCGATCGCCTTCAGGTAGTGCAGCACCGCCGAGTACACGCCGGCCTGCACCATGGTTGGGTACTTGTTGTTGTTCAACGGCGCAAAGCGCTTCGCCCACGCGCGCGTCTGGTCGTTCAGGTCCCAGTAGAAGCTCTCGGTGAAGATCAGGCCCTGCGCCGTGGTGAGGCCCAGGCCGTGGATGTCGCTCAGGAAAACGAGCATCCCGGCGAGGTTCTGCCCGCGCTCGACGATGCCGAACTCGGCCGCCTGCTTGATCGAGTTGATGGTGTCGCCGCCAGCGTTCGCGAGGCCGATGATCTTCGCCTTGGAGCTCTGTGCCTGCAGCAGGAACGACGAGAAGTCCTGCGCGTTGAGCGGATGGCGCACCTTGCCGAGCACCTTGCCGCCGTTCTTAAGCACCACCTGCTCGGTGTCGCGCTCGAGCGCGTGGCCGAAGGCGTAGTCGGCGGTGATGAAGAACCAGCTGTTGCCGCCGCTCTTGACGATCGCGCTGCCGGTGCCGTTCGCGAGCATCCAGGTGTCGTAGGTCCAGTGCACCGTATTGGGCGAGCACGCCTTGCCGGTGAGGTCGGAGCTCGCCGCCCCCGAGACCAGAAACACCTTGCCCTTGTCGCGCGTCACCTGGCTCACCGCCAGCGCGACCGATGAGGTCGGCACGTCGACGATCACGTCGACCTTGTCGACGTCGTACCACTGGCGCGCGATGGCCGAGCCGACGTCGGGCTTGTTCTGGTGGTCGGCCGAAACGATCTCGACCTTCATGCCCTTCTTGGCGGCGCCGAAGTCCTCGACCGCCATGCGCGCGGCCGCGACCGACCCCGGGCCGCCGATGTCGGCATAGAGGCTCGACATGTCGGAGAGCACCCCGATCTTGACGACGCCGTCCGAAACCTGCGCATTTGCCACCATCGGTGCGCTCATCGCCGCGAAGGCGAGACCCAGTGCTGCACTCAGCTTGCGTACTGCAGACATCCTCATCTCCTTTGCTTCCATGTGATTGCGAATCGGGTTGCGAGTCAGACTCCGAGATATTCGTGCACCCGCCCCATGTTGGCCTCGAGCTGGGGCCCGGGGACCATGTCCACGACCCGCCCGTGCTCGACGATGTAGTGCCGGTCGGCCACGGTCTGGGCGAACCTGAAATTCTGCTCCACCAGCAGGATGGTGAAGCCTTGCTGCTTGAGCCGGGAAATGGTGCGGCCGATCTGCTGCACGATCACCGGCGCGAGGCCCTCGGTCGGCTCGTCGAGCAGGAGAAGCCGCGCCCCGGTGCGCAGGATGCGGCCGATGGCGAGCATCTGCTGCTCGCCGCCGGAGAGCTTGGTGCCCTGGCTCCTCAGGCGCTCGCGCAGGTTGGGAAAGAGCTCGAAGACCTCCTGCACCGAGAGCCCGCCCGGGGCGACCTGCGGCGGCAGCATCAGGTTCTCCTCCACGTCGAGACTCGCGAAGATGCCACGCTCCTCCGGGCAGAACGCGATCCCGAGCCGGGCGATGGCGTTCGAAGGGAGCTTGATCGTCTGCCGGTCCTTGAACTTGATCGAGCCTTCGCGACGGCCGACCATGCCCATGATCGATTTCATGGTGGTGGTCTTGCCGGCGCCGTTCCTCCCGAGCAGCGTCACCACCTCGCCTTCGCCGATGTCGAAATCCATGCCGTGGAGGATGTGCGATTCGCCGTACCACGCGTTCAAGCCCCGGACCTCAAGCATGTCCCGCTCCGCCGCCTTGGCGCGCGGAATCTGGCGCGCCGGACCCGAGATATGCCTCGATCACTTGCGGATTCTTCGACACGGTCGCGTAATCGCCTTCCGCGAGGATCTCGCCGCGCTGGAGCACGGTGATCCTATCCGACAGGGTGGAGACGACCGAGAGGTTGTGCTCGACCATCAGCACGGTGCGGTTCGCAGACACCTTCTTGATGAGC
>Ga0307497_10000166_pt1 | contig 14483 bp, 14 predicted proteins | sample 10_S_MG_FD_201366 | JGI IMG/M metagenome (GOLD analysis project Ga0307497, IMG submission 201366) | Soil microbial communities from Populus trichocarpa stands in riparian zone in the Pacific Northwest, United States - 10_S | ecosystem: Environmental > Terrestrial > Soil > Riparian zone > Trees...
AGCTCTGCGCCCGGCACGCCAAGGGCTGCTCGGTCGTGCGTCGCGTCTGCAGCGACGGCAAGAGCTAGTTTTCCACCGTCTCCACCGTGCCGCTCTTCACCGAGCGGAACACCGCCTCCAGCGCCGAAACGTTGGCGATCATCTGATCCTGCGGCACCGGGTACGGCGCGCGCTTGACCGCGGCGTCGGCGAAGGCCTCGAGGTTGGCGAGCACGGCTTTCGCGGCCGGAAAATCCTGAACCTGCTTTTCCTTGCCCCGCATGGTGCGCGTTAGTGTCCATCCTTCGGGCGATTCCGGATGCGCCTTGTCGCGCACTTCCGCCCAGCCCTTGTTGCCGTAGAGCGCGAAGCGGCCGTCGAAGGGCGTGGCGAGCACCGCGCTGATGAGCGAGTTGGCCCCGGACTTGTGGGTCACCAGGATGCCGAGGGTGTCGCCGTTCACCAGCCGGCTGCCGAGCTGGCGCACGCGCGCGTAGACCTGGTGCGCGGGGCCGAGCAGCCCGATCGACAGGTCGAGCAGGTGGATGCCGGTCGCGGTCATCGGGCCGGCCGGCGCCTCCTTCTCAGACATGCGCCAGTTGTCCGGCGTGAGCGAGAGGAACTTGTCCTGGCTGAAGTTGGCCTCGATCTGCAGCAGCGTTCCGAGCTCACCCGCCTTCGCCAGGCGCGTGAGCTCCTGGATCGGCGGCTCGAAGCGCTTTTCGTGGCCCACCGCCAGCTCGACCTCGTTCCGGGTGCAGGCCGCCACCGCGCGCACCACATCGGCGTGGTTGAGCGACAGCGGCTTCTCGCAGAACACGTGCTTCTTCGCGTCGGCCGCGGCGACGATCTGGCCGGCGTGCAGCGTGTGCGGCGTGCACAGCACGACGCCCTCGACTTCGGGATCGCCCAGCGTTTCCTCGAACGAGCTCGAGTAGGGAATCCGCTGCGCGGCCGCGAACTCGGCGCCGGCCGGCGTGGGATCGACGCCCTTGACCACGCGCAGCTTGTGGCTGGTCTTGAGCAGCGGCACGATGATGCGGCCCCACCAGCCCAGGCCCACCACCGCGACGCGCAACGCGGGTGTGGGCTGTGTCTCCTCGACTCCGGAACTCAGGGGTTGCTCGCGCAAAGCCGCATCACCTTCAGCGTGCGCCGGTTCTCCTTTACGTCTTCGACGTCGGCGTCAACGCTCGGCGCGTGCGTGAAGGCAATCGAGCAGCCGTCGGGCGAGACGCCGACCGGCCCTGCTCGCCCGACCAGCAGATGCCGGACGTTGTTGCCCTCGGCGAGGTAGACGCCGTCGGTCTTGTCGAAGATGCCGCCGTGCCGGACTACGACCAGGCCGGCGCGGGTCGCATAGACGCCCGGGTCGTCGCGGCCGATCCACGGGCCCTTCGGAAACTCCTGCTGGGTGACCGTGCCGTCGGGCTTGAGCATCCAGAGCGGCCGCTCCTTGTCGGCCGGCCAGGGGAAGACGACGGCGCGCTTGTTCTCGTCGAAGTAGATGCTGCGGATCAGGTAGGCGCCGGCGAATTCGTAGTACGCGATGCCCACGTTGAACTCGCGGCTGGCGAACGGCATCTTCACGGCGGTGCGGTCGGCGCGGACGAACTGCACTGGCGCGTTCGGCGGCGCGCCGGGCCCCTGCGCCGCGCGCAGGTCGAGGAAGCCGTGCTTCTCGAGCAGCGGCAGGGTGCCCCGGTTCGGGCGCTTGTCCTGCAGCTCCTGGCTGCTGGCGAACTTGCAGTTGATCGGGTCGTAGAGCCGCGCCAGGTCGTTGCCGGCATCCTTGCGCACCACCCGCTCGTTACCGAGCGATCCCACGTACCAGGTGCCGCGCACCAATCCCTTGTCCGCAGGATCGAGCGCCTTGTACGTGATGGTGCCGTCGCGATAGCAGTAATAGTTGACGTTGTCGCGGTAGACCCGCGCCTTGCCGTCCACCTCCCAGATCGCCAGCGCGCGCAGCTGCTCATTGACCTTGAAGAACGGGCTGGTGAGGAACAGGACCTGCTTCGCGTCGAGCCAGGTCGGGGGCTGCAGGCTCGCGCCCGAGCCCCACACCTTCGAATCGACCGTCTCGGGATCGGCCGCGAATACCGCCGACGCCAGGCTGGCCGCGATCAGCGCGAGGCTAGTCCGGCGTAGCACCGGCTTCCTGAAGTTAGTCCGGCGTAGCACCGGCTTCCTTTACCGCCTTGCCCCAGCGGTCGGTCTCGCTCTGAACGAACTTGGCGAATTCGCCCGGCGCGCTGGTGACCACGTCGACGCCGCCGTTGCCGAGGCGCTGCACCACTTCCGGCGTCTTCATGGTCTCCATGAGCGCAGAGTACAGCTTGTCGACCACTTCCTTCGGCGTGCCGGCCGGAACGAACACGCCCTGCCACGAGCCGCTGGTGAGCTCGGGGAACCCAGACTCGGCCATGGTCGGCGTGTCGGGGAACGCGGCGAGCCGCTTGTTGCTGGTGACCGCGAGCAGCTTGATGCGGCCGTTCTTGATGAACGTCATCGCCGACGAAGCCGTGACGAACATCATGTGGGTCTCGCCGCCCGCGAGTCCGGCCACCGCCGGGCCGGCGCCGCCCTTGTAGGGCACATGCACCATGTCGAGGTTGCCGCCGACGCGGCGGAACACCTCCATCTCGAGCCGGTTCTGGCTGCCGCTGCCGGGCGAGGCGTAATTCAGCTTGCCGGGATAGGCCTTGGCGATCGCCACCAGGTCCTTGACCGTGTTCGCTTTCACGTCGGGGTGGATCACCAGCACGCCGGGCACGTCGACCACCTGCGTGACGGCGATGAAGTCCTTGGTCGGCGTGATGCCGAGCTTGGGGAACACCGCCGGGTTGAGCGCGACGCTGCCGACGTTGCCGAGGAAGAGGGTGTAGCCGTCGGGCGCCGATTTCGCCGCCGCGTCGAGGCCGATGTTGCCCGAGGCGCCCGGGCGGTTCTCGACCACGATCTGCTGGCCGAGCAGCTCGCCCATGCGCGGCTGCAGGATGCGGCCGACGAAATCCGACGCGCCGCCGGGCGCGAACGGCACGATCATCCGGATCGGCTTGTTCGGGTATTGGGCAATCGAGATTCCCGGGATCGCCAGGGCCAGCAACAACAGCAGAATTTTCCTCATGAATCCTCCGTTATTGGAAGCTGCACGGCTTTTTTGCGCTTCGCCGAAAGGTCGAATGCCTTCGTGAGCATCAAGCGATTGTGCGCCTCGGCCGCGGTCGCGTGCTGCGTGGCGTGGCCGAGCGAGACGCGGTTCAGCCACTGCTCGGTCTCGTCGCGCATCGGTCCGCGCAGCTCGCCGAGCGCCATGTCGCCGGGCGGATAGCTGCCGAGAAAGTCGACCTTTCTCTGCTGGTCGGGGTTGTAGCCTTCACTCTGAGAACGGCTTGTCGCCAACACAATGTCCCGGTGCGTGTCGTCGATGGTGAGCACGCCCTCGGTGCCGTTGATGCCGACCTCCAGGCTGTACACCGCGCCCGGCCAGACCACCGGCAGCGCCCACGAGATCGCCGCGTGATAGAGGCTGCCGTCCTCGAACGTGATCATGCCGGCGGTGGCGTCGATGCCCTTGCAGATCGGGCCGAGCGCCTTGTCGACCGAGCGTGCATAGACCTCCACCGGCTTCTTCGCTTCCATCATCCACATGACGATGTCGAGCGCGTGCGTGCCCGAGATCACCATCGGCGAGATCTTCGAGGGGTCGGAAGTGCGCTTGTAGTTGTCGAGCGCGACCAGGCGGTTCATGAAGGCGCGCGAGGTCACCAGCGTCACGTCGCCCAAGCTGCCGGTGCGCACCTTCTCCTTCGCCACCAGCCAGCGCCGGCGAAAGCGCTGCGTGTAGCCCACGACTGCGTCGACCTTGGCCTTCTGAATCGCCTCGAGCACCCGCTGCGACTCGCTCAGCTCGGTCGCGAGAGGTTTTTCAATTAATAAACTAATCTTTCTTTCGCAGGCGGCGAGGATAGGCTCGACATGCAAATGCTCGTCGGTGGCGATGATCGCGGCGGTGATTTCCGGCCGTTCCAGCAGCTTGCGGAAATCCGTGGTGGCGTAGTCCGCCTGCGTCTTCTTCTGGACGAGCTCGAGCCGCTCCTCCCTGAGGTCGCAGATCCCGATGAAGTCGACCATCGGGTGGCGCGCGGCGACTTCGCCGCGGAACAGGCCTACGCGGCCCGCGCCGACGATCGCGAGGCCGATGCGCTTCGGGGTTTTTCGCACGGAATATCGACTGCGGCGTTGCGCTCCGCGGACAGGTCGGCGGCGATGTAGACCTCCATCACCATGCGCGCGTGCTCGGCGCTCACCAGCACCGGCCGGTCGTAGACCACGGCCTCGAGGAAGTGCACCGTCTCCGGCGCCATCGCGCCGGCGTAGGTGTGCTCGACGAACTCGCCCGGCATGGTGGACATCGGCAGCTGCATGCCCTTCTTCACCGTGTTCAGCACCACGTCGCGGTGCGAGTCGTCCACCATCACGGCGCCCTCGGTGCCCACCATCTCGATCCAGGTGGTGGAGAAGTTCGGGTAGCCGAGCGGCAGGCTCCAGCCGCCGCCGACCACGAAGCTGAGCCCGCTGTCGAGCGTGACCGTGATCCACTGAGTATCGGGAATATCGCTTTTGCTCGTTTCTTTCATCACCCCATAGTTCACCTGCGAGTACACGCGCACCGGCTTCGCCGGCTCCAGGCACCAGAGCAGGAAGTCGAGGTCGTGCGTGGACTCCATCGCCGCCGGCGAGAGCTTGATGCGGCCGCTGATCTTGCTTCCGAGGCTGCGCGTGATGTGCCGGCTCACCAGCGCGCTCACCGGCTTGCCGATAGTGCCGTCGCGGATGCATTGGCGCACGTAGGCGTACTTCGGGTTGAAACGCTGCGAATAGCCGACGCTGAGCTTGAGCTTCTTGCTTTTCGCAATCTTTATTAATTCATCCGCTTCTTCCAGCGTGACCGCGATCGGCTTCTCGAGGAACACGTGCTTGCCCGCTTCGAGGAACTCCTTCGCCATCGGGAAGTGCAGGTTCTCCGGCGTGGCGGAAATGTAGACCGCGTCGATTCCCTTCCGCTCGACGAGCTTCCGGTAGTCGGTGGTCGCGGTCGTCGGGCGCGTCTTCGCCTCCAGCTCTTCGAGGCGCTCCTCCCGGATCTCGGCGAGGTGCAGGCCCTTCACCAGCGGGTGCACCGCGAGGGTCTCGGCGCGGATCCCGCCGCACCAGCCGGTGCCGACGACGGCGACCTCAATGGGTTTTGTCATATCAGCGGGGCTCAGTGTGCCTTTCCTGCTCCGGCTTGTTTCAGCGGATGGGCTTTCGCGAACGCATCGATCTCCATGCACTGGTTATAGATGCGCATGGCGGTCGGCAGCGATTTCGTCTCGACGTTGAAATAGGCGAGCGCCGCGATCATCTGCGAGGCGACGCAGATGTCGGCCATGGTGACCGCGTCGCCGTGGCAGAAGCGGCCGGTCTCCTTCTCCTTCGAGAGATGGCTTTCGATCGCCTCGAGCGCGCGCGTGGTCCAGTGGGCGAGCCAGCGGTTGCGGGCCGACTCGTCCTGCTTCATCTCTTTTTCCAAATACGTTCTGATTCTGGGAGTCACCAGGGGATGTCCATCCGCCGCGGCGATCAGCGCCAGGCCGCGCACGCGCGCGCGGCCGCGGGGATCCTTCGGCAGGAGCGCCGGCTGCGGGCGCACCTCCTCCAGGTACTCGAGGATGGCGAGCGACTGGAACAGCGGCGGTCCGCCCTCGTCGAGCACCAGCGCCGGCACCACGCCCTGCGGATTGACCGCGAGGTAGTCGCCTTCGTTCTGCTTGCCCTTCAGCAGGTCGACCGAGATTTCCTCGGCCTGCATGCCTTTCATGGCCAGCGCCACCCTCACCCGGTAGCTGGCCAGCGAGCGCCAGAAGCCGTAGAGCTTCATAGGTTGACCGTCACGGGTTGACCTTTATATTGGCTTCCTTGATCAGCTTGGCGTACTTCGCCATCTCGTCGCGGATGAACGCCGCGAACTGGTCCGGGGTGCTCGACACCGCCTCGACGCCAAGATCGGCAAAGCGCTTCTTCACGTCGGGATCGGCCAGCGCCTTCACCGTGTCTGCGTTCAGCTTGTCGACGATCGCCTTCGGGCTGCCCGCCGGCATCAGCACGCCCCACCAGTTGACGGCGACCAGGCCCGGCGCGGCGTCCCGGCACAGCGGCGGCTCGGGCAGCATCTCGTAGCGGCTGTCGCCGGTGACGCACAGCGGCCGCAGCTTGCCGGCGCGGATGTGCGCCATCGCCGGCAGCGAGTCGGAGAAGATGTACTGGATCTGGCCGCCGAGCAGGTCGGTGATCGCGAGTCCGCCGCCCTTGTAGGCGACTTCCACCGCGTTGATCTTCTGGTTGTTCTTCAGCATTTCGCTCGACAGGTGCGACACGCTGCCCGGGCCGCTGGTGCCGTAGTTCAGCTTGCCCGGATTCGCCTTCGCATACTGGATGATGTCGCCGAGCGACTTGAACTCCGAGTCGGCGCGCACCACCAGCACGTTGGGCCCGGTGGAGATCATCGACACCGCGATGAAATCCTTCTGGATGTTGTACTGCACGTTCGACAGCAGCGGGTTGACCGCCACCGGCCCGAGGTTGCCGACCACGAAGGTGTAGCCGTCGTTCGGCTGCTTGGCCGCGTAGTCCATGCCGATCGATCCCGCCGCGCCGGGCTTGGACTCGATGACGACCTGCTGCCCCCAGAACTCCGCGAGCTTGGCGCCGTAGACGCGCGACATCAGGTCGGAGCTGCCGCCGGGGGGATAGGTGACGATCAGCCTCACCGGCTTGGTCGGAAAGGTTTGCGCCAGCGCGGTACCCGACACCAGCAGCAATCCAAGCAAGAGCTTTTTCATGGTCATCCTTCTATCCGCATTTCCTTGATGATCGGGCGGAACTGCTCGACCTGGCGCTTCAGGATCGCGTCCTGCTCGGCGGCCGTGGAGCCGACCGGCTCGGCGCCGATCTCCATCAGGCGCTTCGCCACCTCCGGATGCTTCGCCGCGGCTGCGATCTCCTTCTGCAGCCGGGCGATCACCTCGCGCGGCGTCTTCGCCGGCACGAAGAAACCGTTCCAGCCGTCGGCCTCGAGCGCAGGATAGCCGAGCTCGCGCACCGTCGGCACCTCCGGCAGTTCCGCAATGCGCTTCGATGCGTTGGTGGCGAGCGCGCGCAGCTTTCCGGCCTTGATGTCGGCCAGCGATGACGAAAGCTGGTCGCCGCCGACCTGCACGCGGCCGGCGATCAGTTCCTGCTTGAGCGGCGCGGCGCCCTTGAACGGCACGTGCGTCATCTCGATCCCGGTCTGGCGCGACAGCGCTTCGCCGATCACATGCATGAAGGATCCCGGGCCGGTCGAGCCGTATGCGTAGTGACCTGGCTTTTCGCTCTTCAGGAGTTTTACCAATTCAGCCAGGTCCTTCGCCGGCACGCTCGGGTTCGCGGTGATGACCAGCGGCACGAACACCGCGATCGAAACGCCGGCGAAGTCGGTGTCGATGTTGTAGCTCGCGCGATTGGCGAATTGCGCCGCGACCGACGCCATCGGGAAGGTGACGTTGTGGATCAGCAGCGAGTAGCCGTCGGGCGCGGATTTGGCGACATCGGCGGCGCCGATGGTGCCGCCCGCGCCGCCCTTGTTCTCGACCAGCACCGGCTGGCCGAGGTTCTCGCTCATCTTCTGGCCCACCAGGCGCGCGACGATGTCGGTGGTGCCGCCCGCGGGGAACGGCACCACGACGCGGATCGGCCTGGAGGGAAAGGACTGGGCGAACGCGGCGCCGCACGCCAGGCCGAGGAGCAGGACGAAGGCTCTCATGTCACTCGGCCTTGATCCCGGCCTTCTTGATCAGCACCGCGTTTTCCTCCAGCTCGCGCGCGATCAGGTCGTCGAACTCCTTGACCGTCATCGGCAGCGGATCGCAGCCGAGCTTGCGGATCGCCGCAGCGATCTCGGCCGACTTCACCAGATCCGTGATATCGGCGTTCAGCTTGTCGACGATCGCGCGCGGCGTCTTCGCCGGCACCATCGCACCGACCCAGAAGTTGTAGTCGGAGTTGGCATAGCCTAGCTCGAGCGTGGTCGGCACGTCGGGCATCAGGCCGCTGCGCTTCGGCGAGCCGGTGGCGAGCGCGGCCACCTTGCCGCCCTCGGCCATGCGCTTCGCCTGGAACACCAGCGCGAAGTAGCAGTCGGCGCGCCCGCTGATCACCTCGGTGAGCGCCTCGGACACGCCCTTGGTGTGGACGTTGATGACCTCGATTCCGGCCGAGAACCGGAAGCGCTCGAAGTTCATGTGCGTGGCGCTGCCGATGCCGGCGTCAGAGCAGACCAGCTTGCCCGGCTGCGCCTTCGCCGCGGCGACGAAATCCTTGACGTCCTTGTACTTGCCCGGCGGGGTGACCAGGATGGTCGGGATGGTCGCCACCATCGCCACCGCCTGCATCTCCTTCGGGTTGAGCACCTCGGGGCTGAGCAGCGTGGAGACGGTGAACGCCGAGGCGTACATCATGATGGTGTGGCCGTCGGGCTCGGACTGCGCGACGTATTTCGCTCCGACCAGGCCGCCGGCGCCGAGCCGGTTCTCGACGATCACCGAATGCCCCCATTTGGTCTGCAGCTTCTCGGCCAGCAGCCGTGCCATCGTGTCCGATGCGCTCCCAGGCGTCACGCCCGAGACGAAGCGCACGGTCTTGGTGGGGAAAGTCTGCGCCGCGACCGCGGTCGACAGGCACAGGAAAGCCAATCCGACGATTTTCCTCATTCCTCCTCCTTACACTTTCGGTAGTCCGAACTGCCCGGCAAGCCAGTCCGCGGTGCGGCTGCGGTAGCGGTACGGCCGGTTGTTGGCATTGTGCCCGCCGTCCTCGACGACCATCAGCTCGACCGGTCCCGATACCGCTTTCGCGAGCTGCTCGGCGTGCGACGCCGGCACCAGCCGGTCCTGCCTGCCGGTGACGATGAAGCTCGGGCAGGTGATGCGCGGCGCCGCCTCCTTCATCGTAAGCGTTTTCGCCACCGCCCGAGCCTGCATTTCATCTTTCGAATGGCTGCGTACGCGAAAGGTCTCGCGCGTGAGCTCGGGCAGCCCGTCCCAGATCCGGTCCCACTCGAAGGGGCCCGATAGCGCGATGCACGCCTTGATGCGCTTTTCGTAGGCTGCGGCGCGGGGCGAGTAGTAGCCGCCGAGGCTCACCCCCCAGATGCCGACCTTCGCCGCGTTCAGGTCCTTCCGTCCCTCGATCCAGTCGACCACCGCGGCCGCCGCGCGCTCGTAGTCGCCGCAGATCGGGATCTCGTACTCCGCCTCGCCCTGCCCCGGCCCGTCGATCGCCAGCACTGCGATGCCGCGCGCGAGGAACGGCTCCTCATAGGCGTGGATCTCCTCTTTGGTCGAGTCCAGGCCCGGCGCCATGATCAGCACCGGGTTGTTGCTCAGGTTTGGTTTCCTCAATACCCCGTAAATGGAGCGATTTTCATAGGGCACTTCCACTCGCTCTCCCGGCGGCCGCGCGTGCGCGATGCCGTCGCGATAGCACTCCACCGCCTTCACGTGCGCCGCGCGCATCTGCTTCACGTCCTGCACGAAAACGAACTTCGCGAAGTGGTAGTAGATCGCCGCGCGGACGAGGTGTTCGCTCGCCGTGAGCTTGAATCCGCCTTTCAGGCTTTCGCGACCGAGACTTTCATGAACCGCGGCGCGCTCGCTCCAGGCAGCGCACCAGTCTTCCCAGCGCTCGAGCGACTTGGTGACGTCCTCGAAGTCGGCGAGCAGCACGCCGTTCGACACGAAGCGCGGCGCCCAATGGGAGATGGCGGAAGAAACGCGTGCGTCAGTCATCCGTGGCAGTCCTAGAACGTTGTGCGTCGAAGAGAATGAAAACCACGGAGTACTTCGAACTCGTCAGGCGACGACGCGATCGCGCTGTGATCCGCGAAGCTTGGATTACCCGAGTAGTCGCTCATCCCGAGTTCGAAAGAATACAGGTAGACGGGCGAATTCGCCGCTGGCCGGATCGCTGAAGCCGGCGGGCGCTGGCTCCGCGTCGTAGTGTTGGCCGACGATGCGACGGTGCATAATGCTTTCTTCGATCGAGGCTTGAGCCGTGAAGATCCGCTACTTCCACGACACCGATACCTTGTACATCGAGTTTCGCCAGGCGCCGGTAGCCGAGACGCGCGACCTCGACGAAAACACTCAGATCGACGTCGATGCCGGAGGCAACGTTTGCTCGCTCACGCTGGAGCACGCCAGCGAGCGCACGGATCTCCCCGGTATCGACTATCAGCAAGTAGCGGCCTAGACCTTCCGGAGCGCCTGCAGGATCCGCTCCGGCGTAAACGGCATGCGCGTGACGCGCGCATTCAACGGCGCGAGCGCATCGTTGATCGCGTTCATCACCGCCGCCGGCGCGCCGGCGGTGCCGGCTTCGCCCACGCCCTTGGCGCCAAGCTGCGACTGCAGCGTCGGCGTCTCGATGTGCGCGCAGACGATGTCGGGCATCTCGCCCGACATCGGCACCAGGTAGTCCGCCATGTTGCCGTTGAGGAGCTGGCCGTCCGGGCTGTAGAGGCATTCCTCGTAGAGCGCGGCGCCGATGCCCTGCACCACGCCGCCGCGCAGCTGCTCGTCCACCAGCATCGGGTTGATCACCGTGCCCGAGTCCTCCACGCACCAGTGCTTGAGCAGCTTGACGAACCCGGTGTCGGGATCGACCTCGACCAGCGAGGCCTGGATGCCGTTGGTGAAGGTGAAGCCGTATTGCCGTGGCGTGTAGTGGCGGGTGACGGTGAGCTCGGCCTGGAAGTCCATCGGCAGCGTGTCGGGACGGAAGTACGCGACGCGGCCGAGTTCTGCAAGCGGCATCTTGGGTTCTCGCGTCAGGCGGTTGACGACATTGTTTTCGAGAACGTCCAGCTCGAGCTTGTCCATCTTGAGAATCGCCGCGGCCACGTCGAGCATGTTCGAGCGCAGCGCGCGGCCGGCCTGCAGCACCGCCTCGCCGCCGATGCCCGCGCCGCGCGACGCCCAGGTGCCGCCGCCGTAGGGTGTGATGCCCGTATCGCCGGTAATGACCTTTACCTTGTCCATGGAAACACCGACTGCGCTCGCGGCGATCTGCGCAAAGATGCCCTCGGTGCCCTGCCCCTGCTCGGTGACGCTGCACATCACCGTCACCATGCCGGTGGGCTCGAAGCGCAGGGTGGCGCCGTCCTGCGCCGAGATGCGCGCGCCGCCGACGCCGTAGAACGCGGGCGAGGGATTCGTCACTTCGATCATCGCGGCCAGGCCGATGCCACGGTAGATCTTTTGTTTCCGCAGCCGCGATTGCTCCGCACGCAACTGGTCGTACTGCGTGATCTTGAGGAGAAGGTCCAAGGCCTTGTGGTGCGAGAGCTTCTCGAACTTGATGCCGGACGGGAAGGTGTACGGATACGCATCGTCGGCGATCAGGTTCTTGCGGCGGAATTCCGCCGGGTCCATGCCGAGCTTCTGCGCCGCGAGATCGACGATCCCCTCGGTGAGCGCGACCGCGATCGGGTGGCCGACCGCGCGGTACTGGCAGGTCACGTTCTTGTTGGTGAACACCACGTGCATGCGCGCCTTGTACTTCTGGTGCTTGTACGGCCCGCCGGTCAGGTTGACGACCTGGTTGCCCTCGATGCCGCTGGTGCGCGGGTAGACCGAGTACGGACCGATGGCGGTGAGGTCGTCGAGCTCGAACGCGAGTATCTCGCCCGCCTTCGTGCACGCCAGGCGGACCTTGGCGCGGTGTTCGCGAGCATGAATGTCGGACAAGAATGATTCCAGACGGTCGGCCATGAACTTGACCGGACGGCGCAGCATCACCGACAGCGCGGCGGTCGCCATCTCGTCGGCATACACGTGCACCTTGATGCCGAACGAGCCGCCGACATCCTTGGTGATCACACGCACGTTCGCCTCGGGAATGCCGAGGTGGCGCGAGAAGATGTCCTGCATCATGTGCGGCGCCTGGGTGGCGTGGTACACGGTGAGCGAATGCTCGCCGGCGTTGTAGTCGGCGAGGATCGCGCGCCCCTCGAGGCAGACGCCGGTGTGGCGGCCGAAGTGGAACGTGTCCTCGACCACGACGTCGGCCTTGGCGAACACGTCGTCCACGCCGCCGGTGTCGTGCTCGCGCTTGAAGCAGATGTTGTCGCTGAACTCTGGATGGATGACTTGCTTGCCGGCGAGCGACTCTTCCATGTCCACGACGACCGGCAACTCTTCCCATTGCGCCTCGATGAGCTGCACCGCATCCTCGGCTTGCGTGCGCGACTCGGCGACGACCGCTGCCACCGCTTCGCCCTGCCAGCAGGCGCGCTCGATCGCGATCGCGAACTGCTCGGGCGATTTGATGCCCTTCAGGTGCGCGAGCACCGCGACCCAGGGCTTGCAGTAGTCGGCGACCGCGCGGCCGTCGAATACGCCGATTACGCCCGGTTGTCTTCTGGCCGCTTCGAAGTCGAGGCTTTTTATCCGGGCATGAGCGTAGGGACTGCGGAAGAACGCCACGTGCGCGAGGCGCGGAAAGCGCAGGTCGTCGGTGAATACGCCACGCCCCTGCAGCAGTCGCGCCGCGTTCGGGCGCGGCACGCTCTGGCCGATGTAGCCCTTGTCGACCTGGGTGCCCGGCGCGTGGAGCGGAAGCTCGGCCTTACCCATGGATGGCCTCTTCGATGGCGTCGACGATGGCCTGGTAGCCGGTGCAGCGGCAGTAGTTCCCCGAGATGTGCGCGCGGATCTCTTCCCGGGTCGGCTTCTTTTTCGACCGCACGAGATCCTGCGCCGCCATCAGCATGCCCGGCGTGCAGAACCCGCATTGCAGCGCGTTCTTCTCATGGAACGCCTTCTGCAGCTTCTCGAGCTCCTTCGAATCGGACAGCCCCTCGATCGTGTCCACGCGGCAGCCGTTTGCCTGCACTGCAAGCATCAGGCAGCCGCGCACGATGTCGCCATTCACGCGCAGGGTGCACGCGCCGCACACGCCGTGCTCGCAGCCGATGTGCGAGCCGGTGAGTCCGAGCTCGTCGCGCAGGAAATCGACCAGATGCTGGCGCGGCAGGACGCTGCGCGTCACTTGCGTGCCGTTGACCGTGAGCGTGATTACGACAGCGTGGTCCATGCGCGCTCCAGCAGGACGCCGGCGAGGTGCAGCTTGGTGGCGGGCGAGTTGTAGAGGTCGCCGTTCGGCGTGGGAATGCTTTTCTTTGCCTGTTCGAGGGACGTGGGTTTCAGCAGGATCGGTGTCGCCGCCACGCCGAAGAAAGCGATGCGCTTCTCCGCGCCGCGGCGCGCCGCGGCCAGGCCGACGATGGCGTAGTCGCCCTGGCGCCGCGCCAGCTCGAGAAACACCGACTTCGTGGCCTTGGGAAACTCGGCGCCGAGCAGGATTTCGTTCGGCTTGAGGTCGGTCTCGAACAGCGCCTTGAAGAAGCCCGAGGCCTGGACGCGCCGCTCGCCCTTCTTCCCCGCGACGATCAGCACCGCGTCGAGGGCGAGCGCGCAGGCCGGCAGCTCGGCATTCGGATCGGCCAGCGCGAGGCTGCCGCCGAGCGTGCCGCGGTTGCGGATCGCGGGATGCGCAATGTGCGCCACTGCCTCGGCGACGAGCGGCAGATGCTCGCGCACTTCAGGCGAGCGCTCGACCTGGCTATGGGTGCAGAGCGCGCCGATTCGCACCGTGCCATTGCGCGCTTCGATAGTGGAGAGACCCGGCAGGCCGGTGATGTCGACCAGCAGCCCGGGCGAGGACAGCCGCATGTTGAGCGCCGGGATCAGGCTCTGGCCCCCGGCCAGGATTTTCGCGCCCGGACGCTCGAGAAGGTCGAACGCCTCGGTCAGCGAGCGTGGTTTCGCATAGGCAAACGGCGGAGCCTTCATCCGGAACTTACGGCGCGGCGCCCAGGCGCTTGAGCGCCGCCCTGGCCTGCGCATGCGAAGGATCGAGCGCGAGCACCTTGCGGTAGTCGGCAATCGCCTCGGTCTTCTTGCCCTGCAGCAGGAAAGCCGTGGCGCGCTCCTGGTAGACGGCCGGATTTCCAGGTTCGAGCTTCGCTGCCCGGCTGAAGTCGGCCTCAGCGCGCGCGAATTGCTTCTGGAAGACCAATGCCACGGCGCGGTTGAGATAAGCGCTGGCGTTTTGCGGCTCGAGCTTCACCGCCTGGTCGAAGTCGGCGACGGCCTCGGCGAGGCGGCTGGTCGCCAGATAGACGCCGCCGCGCGCGATGTACGCCTCCGCGTACTTCGGCGATACCTCGATGGCCTTGGCGAGATCGACCATCGCCGCGTCGACCGCGCGCTTGTTGAACTTGCCGTCGGCACCGCGCGCCGCCAGGAAGCGCAGGCCGCCGCGGCTGATCAGGGCATCGGCATGGCCGGGATCGGCTTTGAGCGCAGCGTCGAACTCGGCGATCGCCGCCTCGGGGCGGCCCTGGTCGGCGTAGATGC
>Ga0307497_10000167_pt1 | contig 14476 bp, 14 predicted proteins | sample 10_S_MG_FD_201366 | JGI IMG/M metagenome (GOLD analysis project Ga0307497, IMG submission 201366) | Soil microbial communities from Populus trichocarpa stands in riparian zone in the Pacific Northwest, United States - 10_S | ecosystem: Environmental > Terrestrial > Soil > Riparian zone > Trees...
CGAGTGACCGATTCCAGAGCAGGCTCGGTCGAACGCGACCCGCCGCTCGAGTTTGCAGGAGCTTGGTGGAGTGACAGATGGCAGCTTCTAAGTGGATAGCGTCGGCGGCGGGATTCGCGCTCGGGTGCGCGCTCTCTGGCGGGCTCGCGACCGCTCAGGACGGCAAAGTCGAGACCGTTGCCGCGGCTCAGTCCGCGCCCGCGACGGTGCCCGCGTTCAACCCGAAGGCCGCGGCCGGCGACGCGGAGCGCGGCGAGTTTCGGGCGCTCGACGCGGACGCGCAGGACCTCAAGAAGCAGGTGCTCGACCTGAACAAGGACCTGTTCTTGCTCGAGGAGGAGCTGCTGTTCCCCTCGAACACTCAAGTCGCCGTATTCGTGTCGATGGACGTCGGTGATTTCTTCGGCCTGGATTCGGTCGAGCTCAAGCTCGACAACAAGAACGTCACGAACTACCTCTACACGGAACGCGAGGCAGGCGCCTTGGTCAAGGGCGGCGTGCAGCGGCTGTACGTCGGCAACCTGAAGGCGGGACAGCACGAGCTCGTCGCCGTGTTCACGGGCGAAGGTCCGCACGTTCGCGACTACCGGCGCGGCGCGTCCCTGAAGTTCGAGAAGGGTATCGGGCCGAAGTACATCGAGCTCACGATCTCGGATCGCGCGACCAAGCAGCAGCCGGAATTCATCGTCAAGGAGTGGGAGTAGTCGGTGCTCGTCCGTCTGCTCACAGCTGCGGCGGCCGTCGCGGCGACCGCGCTTGCGGCGCCCCCGGCCGACGCGCGTCACAAGGACGACGGCATCGTCGTGCAGGATCTCGCTTACGGCGAGGTGCTGTTCGATTTTTTCCAGGAAGACTACTTCGACGCGCTCACGCGCCTGCTCGCGGCGGAGCAGCGTAACGAGATCCCGCACCACCAGGCCGAGGCCGAGGTGATGCTCGGTGGTCTGTACCTCTCCTACGGCGAGCACCGCTTGGCCGGAGAGATCTTCGAGCGCGTGCTCGCGAAATCGGTCGATCCCGAGCTCAACGACCGCTGTTGGTACTTCCTCGCGAAGATTTGGCACGAGCGCGGCTACCAGCCCGAGGCTGAGGCCGCCCTCGGCCGAATCACCGGCACGTTACCCGAGGAGCTCGAGCCACAGCTGCACCTGCTCTGGTCCGAAGTGCTGATGGACCAAGGCAAGTTTCCCGAGGCGCTCGCGTCGCTGCAGTCGTGGAAGCGCCCCAGCGACGCCTGGGTCGGGTACGTGAAGTACAACATCGGCGTCTCGCTCGTGCGGCTCGGCGAAATCGAGAACGGCGCGCGCGTGCTCGACGAGGTCGGCAAGCTCGAGCCGAAGACCCCGCAGCTCGCGGCGCTGCGCGACAAGGCCAACGTCGCGCTCGGCTACGCGTGGCTGCAGGCGTCGCGGCCCGTCGATGCGAAGCCGTCGCTGCAGCGCGTTCGGCTCGAAGGCCCGTTCTCGAACAAGGCGCTGCTCGGCGTCGGCTGGTCCGACGCGGAGACGCAGAACTATCGCGGCGCGCTCGCGCCATGGCTCGCGCTGCACGACCGCAACCTGCTCGACTCGGCGGTGCAGGAGTCGTTGCTCGCGGTGCCGTACGCGTATGCGCAGCTCGGTGCGGACAAGCAGGCTGCCGATCGCTATGTCGAGGCGATCGACGCGTTCAACGGCGAGATCGCGCGGCTCACGGCTTCGATCGACGCGATCGAGCGCGGCGAGCTGATCACCGAGCTGCTCGGTGAGCACGCCGACGCGGCGGAGGATGGCTCGGGCTGGTACTGGCGGCTCGACAAGGTTCCGGACACGATCGAGAGCCGCTACCTCTACGAGCTCATGGCGAGCAACAAATTCCAAGAGGGGCTCAAGAACTATCGCGACTTGCTGTACCTCAACCGCAATCTCGCGCACTGGGAGCAGAGCCTCGGCGCGTTCGACAACATCTTGGACACACGTCAGCGCGCCTACGAGCAGCGTCTGCCGCAGATCGACCAGAGCCTCGCGAGCGTCGACCTCGATGCGATGCTTGCGCACCGCGTCGAGCTCGAATCGCGGCTCCAGCAGATCGAGCGTAGCGAGGACGCGGTCGCGCTCGGCACCGAGGATCAGCAGAAGAGTTGGAAGAAGCTGAGCGACATGGAAGCCGTGCTTGCGCGCGCGCCGAACGATGCGGACTCCGACGAGATCCGCGCGAAGCAGCACTTCCTCAAGGGCGTGCTCGAATGGGACTTGGAGCGTGACTACAAGGCGCGCCTCTGGGCGGAGAAAAAGAGCCTCGGCGATCTCGACCGGCAGCTGCGCGAGGCGCAACGCCGGCACCATCTGGTGCAGAGTGCGCGCGACGACTGGCCCGAGAAGTTCGCGGCGCTGACCGCGCGAATCGAGGCGTTGCGGCCCCGCGTGGCCGGCATGCAGACGTTCGCCCAGGCGGCACTGGCGAAGCAGCAAGGCTTCCTCCAGGCCGTCGCGGTCGCCGAGCTCAAGGCGCAGCGCGACCGCCTCAACACCTACATGATCCAAGCGCGCTTCTCGCTCGCGTCTATCTACGACCGCGCTTCCGCGCGCACGACGCCGGAAGGCAACCAGTGGCTCGCGGAGGGCGCTCGATGACGAACGCGCCTCTGCTCGCGCTGCTCGCGATCTCCGCGATCTGGCCGTTTGGCCATCGCGATCGCCACAAGGAGGAGCGGGGCACGATCAAGGAAGTCGAGGGCCGAGCCGTCGAGATCGACAAGTCGGCCCCGATTGCGGGCGGCGAGGCGAAGGCGATGGAGAGCTATCGCCTGTTCCTCGACCTCGCGTCCGACGACGAGGTGCTGCGCGCGGAGGCAATGCGGCGCCTCGCCGACCTGCAGCTCGAGAGCACCGAGATCGTCGAGATCCAGGGTCGCGTCGCGGCGCTCGGCGGCGCAGGCGGCGGGATCGGCGGCACGATCGAGATGTACGAGAAGCTGCTGAAGTCCTACCCGGACTACAAGAAGAACGACCTCGTGCTCTATCAGCTCGCGCGCGCGTACGAGGCCGGCGGTCGGCTCGACGATTCGCTCGCGACGCTCGACAAGCTGCTCGCCGAGTATCCGCAGACCCGGCACGCGGACGAGGCGCAGTTCCGCCGTGGCGAGACGCTGTTCGTGCAGAAGCGCTATCGCGAGGCGGAGCGGGCGTACGCGGCGGTGCTCAAGCGCGGCGCCGGGTCGCAGTTCTATCAACAGTCGCTCTACAAGCACGGTTGGGCGTTGTTCAAACAGCAGCAGTACGGGGACAGCCTCGGCTCGTTCTTCGGGCTGCTCGACGTGAAGCTCGGCACGGACAACGCCGCGACCGGCGACCGCGACCCGGCGATGATCTATTCGCGCATGGGACGCGCCGAGCAGGAGCTCGTCGACGACACGTTCCGCGTGCTGTCCATCGACTTCTCGTACCTCGACGGGCCCGAGGCGGTGTCGAAATACTTCGTCAAGAAAGGCGCGCGGCCGTACGCGTTCATCGTCTACACGAACCTCGGCGACTTGTATCTCGAGCAGGAACGCTTTCAAGATGCCGCCGACGCGTATCACGCGTTCGTCAAGCTCGATCCGTATCACGCGAAGGCGCCTCTGCTCCAAGTCGAGGTGATCGAGGCGTTCAAGAAGGGCGGCTTCGCCGATCTCGTGCTCGCGGGCAAGGAGAACTTCGTCGAAACGTACGGGCCGGGCAGCCCGTACTGGCAGCGCTACACCTTCGACGATCAGCCCGAGGTCGTCGCGCACCTGAAGAGCAACGTGACCGATCTCGCGTCGTACCACCACGCGCAGGCGCAGCAGAACCACGACGCGACCGAGTACGCTGCCGCGGCGAAGTGGTATCGCGCCTACCTGCAGTCCTTCCCGACCGACGAGGACGCGGCCAAGACGAACTTCCTGCTCGCCGAGGTGCTCTACGAGAGCGGCAGCTTCCGCGACGCGGCGCTCGAGTACGAGCGCACCGCGTACGCCTACCCGTTCCACGAGCGCGGTGGCGAGGCCGGCTATGCCGCCGTGCTCGCATACGCGAAAGAGGAGGCGCGCCTCGAGGGCGCGCAGAAGGCGGCATGGCACAAGGCCGGCATCGAGAGCGAGCTGCGCTTCGCGACCACCTATCCGGCGCACGAGCAGGCCGCGTCCGTGCAGAGCGACGCCGCGGAGAAGCTCTATGTGCTCGACGACTACGCGCGCGCGCGCGAAGTCGCGCAGGCGGTCGCCGACCGGACGCCGCCGGTCGAGCCGAAGCTGCAGCGCACGGCGTGGACCGTGCTCGCGCACTCCGAGTTCGATCTCATGGACTTTGCCGACGCGGAGAGCGCCTACGTCCACCTGAACACGCTGATTCCCGCCAGCGATCCCGAGCACGCGCAGATCGTCGAGCGGATCGCGTCGTCGATCTACAAGCAAGGCGAGCTCGCGCGCACCGCGGGCGCCTTCGACGTCGCGGTCGCGCACTTCTTGCGCGTCGGCCAAGCTGCGCCGACGTCGCCGATTCGCGCGACCGCCGAGTACGACGCGGCCGCTGCGCTGATTCAGACCGAGAACTGGTCGCAGGCGACGACCGTGCTCGAGGACTTCCGCCGCAACTTCCCGAATCACGAGCTCACCGCGGAGGTGAACGCGAAGCTCGCGGTCGCGTACGTCGCGGCCGGCAACAGCGCGCTCGCGGCGCGCGAGTTCGAGCGCATCGCGAACACGGACGGCTCGCCCGAGGTCAAGCGCGAGGCGTTGTGGCGATCCGCCGAGCTCTATGAGAAGAGCGGCCAGACCGTCCAGGCGGCCACGGCCTATGGTCATTTCGTCGAGCGCTATCCGCGGCCCGTGCCCGAGGCCGTCGAGGCGCGCCAGAAGCTCGTCGGGATGGCCGACGCGAACGGCAACATCGCCGAGCGCACGCGCTGGCAGAAGGAAATCGTCGCGGCCGACGCGGGCGCCGGCACCGAGCGCAACGACCGCACGCGTTATCTCGCCGCTCAGTCCCAGCTCGTGCTCGCGCAGCCCGCGCGCGATGCGTTCCTCGGCACCAAGCTCGTCATTCCGCTCGACAAGAGCCTCAAGGCGAAGCAGGAGCGGATGAAAGACGCGCTTGCCGAGTACGGCAAGGCCGCGGACTACGGGATCGCCGAGGTCACGACCGCCGCCAATTACGAGATCGCGGAGCTCTATCACTCGCTCAGCAAGGATCTGCTCACGTCGCAGCGGCCGAAGGAGCTGTCGAAGGACGAGCTCGAGCAGTACGACGTGTTGCTCGAGGAGCAGGCGTCGCCGTTCGAGGAGCAGTCGATCAAGCTGCACGAGGTCAACGCCGCGCGCACCGCGGACGGCGTGTACGACCAATGGGTGCAGAAGAGCTTGGCCGCGCTCGCCGAGCTGCTGCCCGCGCGCTACGCGAAGCCCGAGATAGGAGAGTCCCTTGTCGCCGCGATTCGCTGACCCGACCGCCGTCCAGGCGGCGGCGCGCTGCGGCGCACTCGCGGCGCTCGCGCTCGTCGTCGCGGCGTGCGGCGCCTCGGCGCCGCAAAAGGCGGCGGTCGACAAGCCGACGGTCGTCGCGCCGGCTGCGCAGGCCGCCGCTCCGGCGGCCCAAACGAAGTCCGCCCCGCCGAAGCAGGCCGCCGCCGCGTCGACCCCGAAGGCCGAGGCGGGCAGCCGCTCGGAACGGCGCGGCCGGCGCGGAGAGGCGCCGCCGCCTGCCGACGGCGTCGAGCCGATCCCCGCGGTCGCGCAGAGCGCTTATGATCGTGCGCTGGCGGCGATGCGCGCGGGGGATTGGCTGCAGGCGGACCTTGAGCTCGAGCAGCTCTCCCATGACTATCCCGCCTACCCGGGGCCGCAAGTGAATCTAGCGATCGTGTACAGGCACGAACGTCGACCCGACGAGGCGCGGGCCGCACTCGATCGCGCTCTCGCGATCGCGCCCGGACACGCGGCTGCGAACAACGAGCTCGGCATCGTGCTGCGCGAGAGCGGCAAGTTCGAAGAAGCCGAGCACGCCTATCGGCGTGCGCTCGAGACCGATCCGGGCTACGCGCTCGCGCACTACAACCTCGGCGTGCTGCTCGACGTCTATCTGCGCCGCGGCGCGGAGGCGATCGAGCATTACGAAGCGTATCAGGGCTCGCTCAGCGAGCCGAACAAGACTGTGGCGGGGTGGATCATCGACCTGCGCCGCCGCTTCGGCGGCGGCGCTCCTCAGGTCGCGAAGGAGAACGGCGAATGAAAAGTCTCACGACGGCCGCGTTGCTGCTGTTCTCGTTCGCCACGGTGGCGCAGGCGCAGAGCAACGCGGCACGCTCGGGCGCGCCGACGTCAGCCACGGCCGCGCCGCAAAAGCGCGCACCGCTCGCGCACCCCGACGACCTTGAGCCCGCGGTCGACGTCGGCGCGCAACGAGTCGCGTTGATCGATCGGCCGTTGACGCCGACGACCGCTGCGCCGCCCCCCGATCCGATCGCCGCGCCCGGTGCTTCGGCCGCGCCCAGCGCGGCGGAAAAGTCCGGCGCCCCGGCTCCGCAGAGCGCGGCGCCTACCGCGAAGGCCCCAAATTCGCGCGTGATGGATTCGCTCGATCTGGGAACCACGTCAATAACGGGGAATCAGGAATTGCCTAAGGTGCTCTACATCGTGCCCTGGAAGAAATCGGACCTGGGCGACCTCGTCGGCCGCCCGGTGAACACCTTGTTGGACGAGGTGCTCGAGCCGGTCGATCCCGAGGTGTTCGAGCGGCATCTGACCTACTACGAGGCCTTGTACGGGAAAGGCCGAAAGGAAAAGGAGTGAGTCCATGGAAATCTATTCCGCCATAGTCACCTTCTTTCAAAACGGCGGGGCCTTCATGTACCCGATCGTTTTGATACTCGCGCTCGGCGTCTCGATCGCGGTCGAACGGTGGGTGTTCCTCACGATGACCATGGCGAAGAACAAGGCGCTGTGGAACGCGGTCACCCCCTACCTGAAGTCCGGCAATCTCGCGGGCGCGATGCAGGTCACGAGCAAATCGAACGCGGCGATCGCGCAAATCATGACCTACGGCCTGAACCGCGTACGCTCCGCGCGCCGGCGCGAGGATGTCGAGCAGGCGATGGAAGAGAGCCTGATGGAGATCCTGCCGCGGCTCGAGAAACGCACGCACTACCTCGCGACCTTCGCGAACATGTCGACCCTCGCCGGCCTGCTCGGCACGATCATCGGCCTGATCCACGCGTTCACGGCCGTGTCGAACGCCGACCCCGCGGACAAGGCGGAGCTGCTGTCGGCGAGCATCTCGATCGGCATGAACTGCACGGCGTTCGGCCTCATGGTCGCGATCCCGCTCGTGCTCGTGCATTCGCTGCTGCAAACGAAGACGACCGAGATCATCGACAGTCTCGAGATGGCGTCGGTGAAGTTCCTGAACGCGATCACCGAGCGCGCGACGGGCGACGCGAAGCCCACGGCGCGCGGCGGCGACGATTCACCGCCGGTCCCGCATGCTCCGGTGCCCCGCCGGGCCTGAGCTCGAGCTCGCGAACCGCCACGCACTGACGCTCGAGCCTTAGCGAGGGGACCGTTCGATGCAGGTGATTGGACGCAGCGCGCGGATGACGCGCCACCACAAGCGGCACGAGACCGCCGAGATCAACCTCACGTCGATGATCGACATGATGACGATCTTGGTGTTCTTCCTGCTCGTGCACGGTGGCTTCGTTCGGCTCGCGCTCCTCGAGCTCAATCTGCCGGCGGCACAGTCGCAGGCGACCGAGGAGCCGCCGAGCTTCCAGCTCGAGGTCGTCGTGCGGAGCTCGGGGATCGACGTCAGCGATCGCACCGTCGGTCTCCTGGATCGCATCGACAAGACCGCGCAGGGCTACGACTTCTCGAAGCTCACGGAGTTTCTGACGAAGCTCAAGAAGCAGTTCCCGGAGAAGACGGACGCGACGCTGCTGCTCGAGCCCGACATTCCGTACGACGTGCTCGTCGCGGTCATGGACAAGGTGCGCGTCGCGGAGCAGGTCGACGCGGCTGCGGGGCGCGTCGCACGAATGGATCTATTCCCCGACATATCGATCGGCGACGCGCCGGTGCAGGACTGAGGGCCGATCGATGAAGTACATGGGTCGCGCCGCGCGGATGCAGCGGCATCACAAGCGCCACAAAGGCGAGGCCGTGATCAACCTCGTGTCGATGATCGACATGCTGACGGTGCTGGTGTTCTTCTTGCTCGTCTACTCGACGGAGGTTGTCGAGGTGCTGCCGAGCCAGAAGGAAGTCCAGTTGCCCGAGTCGACCTCGGAGGCCAAGTTCCACGAGGCCGTCGTCGTGATCATCACGGAGCACGACATCCTGATCAACGGCAAATCGGTCGGTAAGATCGATCAGGTGATCGCGAGCGACGGCGTGCTGATTCCGACGCTGCAGGCCGCGCTCGAACAGGAAGCGAACGGCATGCTGCGCCAAGTGGGTCTGACGGAAGAAGAGAAGATCGCGAACCGCGAGGTTACGATCATGGCGGACAAGGAGCTGCCCTATAAGCTCCTGAAGAAGGTCATGGCCACGTCGACGGCCGCCAACTACGGCCAACTCTCGCTCGCCGTCCTGCAGAAGGCGTCCGAGCTCGCGGTCGCGAAAGTCGCGAGCAACTGAAGGACCGGCAATGGCCAATGCAGCAGCCGCGACCGCGACCGTTCTCTACCGAGTCTACGAGCTCCCGTGGTCGACGGGCGCCGATCAGGACGGCAAGTTTCGCAAGACCGCGCGGGTCGCGCTCATCGCGATGGTCGCGTTGGCGCTCGTGATCGCGCTGCTGCCGGTCCCGACGCGCGACGTGACGCAAGTTCCCGAGATGCCGAAGCGCCTCGCTAAGCTCGTCCTCGAGCGCAAGGCGCCGCCGCCGCCCGCACCGGTCGTCGAGAAGGCGCCCGAGCCGAAGCCCGAGCCCGTCGAGCAGAAGCAGGTGCGCGAGGAACCGAAGCCGAAACCGAAGCCCGAGCCCGTGCCCGAGAAGCAGGTCGACAAGACCCAGCAGGCGCGCGACAAGGCGAAGGTCGCGGGGCTGCTGCCGTTTGCGCAACAGCTCGCCGCGCTGCGCGACGACAAGACCGTCGAGCGGCTCGACAAAACCCAGGTCTCAGGCAAGGTCGACACCGCGTCGCCGCTCGCCGAGCGTTCGTTGATAACCTCGCGCGTCGGCACGAGCAGCGGCGGCATCAACACGGCCGCGCTGAGCCGAAATACGGGCGGCGGCGGCTTGAGCGATCGCACGACGACGAAGGTCAATAGCCCCGTCGAGAGCCTCGCGGTCGCGGGCGGCGCGGCGCAGCGCAGCGGCGACAGCAACAAGGGCTCGCGCAGCCGCGAGGAGATCGAGCGCGTGTTCGATCTCAACAAGGGCTCGATCTACACGCTGTACAACCGCGCGCTGCGCAGCAATCCGGCCTTGCAGGGCAAGCTCGTCCTGCGCCTCACGATCGCACCGGATGGTCGCGTGACGTTCTGCGAAGTCGTGTCGTCGGAGCTCGGCGATCCGGATCTCGAGCAGAAGCTCGTGCAGCGCGTGCTGCTCTTCCAGTTCGAGCCGCGCGACGTCGAGTCGATCACGACCACGAAGCCGATCGACTTTTTCCCGGCTTAGAGCCCGTTGGTGTCGCGCGCTCGCGCCGCGAGCCGAGTGTCGCTTGCGGGTCGGGCTAGGCAAGCCGAGCGGCCTGCCTCGATAATGCGCTCATGAAGCCCATCCCGACCCTCGAGCTCGAGGACTTCGCGCTCGATCTCGCGCGCACGGCCGGAGGAATCGCGCAAGCGCACTTCCGTCGCTCGTTCACGATCGAGAACAAGGACGCGACCGGCTTCGACCCGGTGACGAGTGCCGATCGGGCGATCGAGCGCGTCCTGCGCGCGAGCATCACCGAGCGCTATCCGGACCACGGGATCGTCGCGGAGGAAGAAGGCGAGCGCGCCGCGCGCTCCGACTACACGTGGTTCATCGATCCAATCGACGGCACGCGTGCGTTCATCACCGGCTCGCCGCTCTGGGGCACGCTCGTCGGGTTGACTCATCGAGGGCAGCCTTTGTTCGGCCTTCTGGCTCAGCCGGTGCTCGAGGAGATCTTCTTCGGCGGTCCTAGCGGCAGCTGGTTGATCGAGAGCGAGGGACGCGAGCGCCTCAAGGCTCGCCCGTGCACAGTGCTCGAACGCGCGGTGCTTGCCGCGACGCACCCGAGCATGTTCCGCGGCGGCTCGGAGCGCGCCTTCCGCGCGCTCGCTGAGCGGTGTTTGCTGCACCGCTTTGGCGGCGATTGCTACAACTACGCGATGCTCGCGGCCGGCTTCATCGACCTCGTCGTGGAAGGTCAGCTCAAGCCGTTCGACATCGTGCCGCTGATCCCGATCCTCGAGGGCGCGGGCTGCGTCGTGACCGACTGGGAAGGCCGACGCCCGTTGTCGGGAGGCTACGTCGTCGCGGCCGCGACCGCGGAGCTGCACGCGGCGGCGCTCGCCGTGCTCGCCGAGCACAATGTGTGACCCCCATAACGGCATGTTTCCACGAGTTGCGCTAGTCTTCGGCTCGAGACGAGGTCGCGTTTTGACAAAACATGGCGCTGCCCAAGGACAAGGACCCCGATACGCCCGAGCCGTCGGCTGCGGGCCAGGAGCCGGCTGGCCGCGTGGAGTTCGACAGCCGCGGTAACAGCGTCTGGCGCTGGGCGAAGGACGTGCTCGACAGCACGTCGATTCTCCTCAAGCGGCTCGAGAACAAGGACCTCGCGATCGAGCCGACCCAGACGGTGCCGGTAATTCCCGGCGGCAAGGCTGACAAAGCCAACAAGGCCCAGAAGAAAACGGGCCGCGAAAAAGAGTCCGAGCTCAGTGTCACGGCCGACCCCGGCCGTCGCGACACGGGCGGCGGCTTCGATCCTTACAACTCGAAACGTTGAAAGCACCGCCGATATCTCGCCGCGGCCTGCGTTTTCGCCGGCCGACCCCGCGTCGATCCCGTTAGAGTCGTAGGCCGCCGCCCACTTCTGGTGCGGCCGGCGCACCATATCGATTCAGCAGCCCGCAGGTCGTTTCGTCGCAAGGCGGCCTAACCTACTGAAATCACTTGCTTCTTCTACATGGCACGGATGGTGCACTACGCGTGCCGTCCAATAACGCCTTTGCGCAAGGAGAAAACGCGCCATGAAAAAGACAGCACTTCTCTCGCTCTCGGCTTTGGCACTCGGTGCGGCGGCGGTTCCCGCGACCTCTTTCGCGGCCACTACCGGCAACATCGGCTTCGTCACGGACTACATCTTTCGCGGCATCTTGCAGGCGCCGTCGTCGGCCTATGCCGGCGCGGACTGGTCCGGTGACAAAGGGGGCTACGTTGGCACCTGGTGGGCCGATGTGAATCAAGGCACCGAGACCGACATCTACGCCGGCTGGATGGGCGGCAGCGACAACGTCAAGTTCAAGATCGGCTACACGGGCTATCGTTACTTCGACAAGTTCGACGGCGCCTACGACGAGCTGAACCTCGGCCTGTACGCCGGAATTTTCTCGGTCGACATCGCGCTCGGCACGTACGACGGCGACGCGCTCTTCCAGGGCGATCCCGTCAAGGGCGGCAGTCAGGACTACGTGTTCACGTCGGTGATGCTCGCGCCGAAGACGGGCCCTTACTACAAGCTTGGCTTCTGGAGCGGCGACTACAAGAAAAACATCATCGCCTACAAGGGCACGTCGACCGACGCGTACTACGCTGAGATCGGCTACGACTACAAGCTCGAAGAGCAGGGTATCGATCTGACCGTGGCGTTCACTTGGGCGCCGGATATGTTCGACAACTCGGGCACGGGCACCTACAACGTCGTGTTCGGCATCAAGAAGACGTTCGAGAAGAAGAAGTGAGGGCGACCAACGTCATTAAAACGAGGACAAAACCATGAAGCTCATTTCGGCCGTAATAAAGCCGTTCAAGCTCGAAGACGTTCGCCAGGCTTTGGCCGAAGCTGGCGTCCAGGGCATGACCGTGACGGAGGTCAAGGGATTCGGACGTCAGAAAGGGCACACCGAGCTCTACAGGGGCGCGGAGTACTCAGTCGACTTCGTGCCCAAGACCAAGATCGAAGCCGCCGTGCCCGATTCGCTGGTGGAGCAAGCCGTCGAGGCGATCATCGGCGCTGCGGGTACCGGCTCGATCGGTGACGGCAAGGTATTCGTGTTCGATCTCGATCACGCAGTGCGCATTCGTACCGGCGAAACCGGCGACGCCGCGCTGTAAGGGGTAGGAGGAAAATAAAGATGAAGATCTTTGGAAGAAGCATGAGCCTGATCGGCGCGCTGCTATTGGCGCTCGGTCCGATGCTCGTTTGGGCCGACGACGCGGTCGCGCCGACGCCGAACAAAGGCGACACGGCGTGGATGCTCACGTCGACGGCCCTCGTGTTGCTGATGTCGGTCCCGGCTCTCGGTTTGTTCTATGGCGGCCTCGTCCGCAGCAAGAACATGTTGTCCGTGCTGATGCAGGTGTTCGTGGGCTTCTCGCTGGTTACTGTCCTGTGGTGCGTCTACGGGTATTCCTTGGCGTTCACGGCCGGCAATCCGTTCTTCGGCGGCTTTTCCAGGCTGTTCCTGAACGGAACGTTCGACTCGGCGAAAGGCACGTACTCGTATGCGGCAACCTTCAGCAAGGCGACGCCGATGTATGAGCTGGTGTATGTGGCCTTCCAAGCCACGTTCGCCGCCATCACGTGCTGCCTGATCCTCGGCTCGATCGTGGAGCGCATCAAGTTCTCGGGCGTGCTGCTATTCATCGTGCTCTGGTTCACGTTCAGCTACCTGCCTGTGTCGCACATGGTCTGGTACTGGGACGGTCCGGATGCGTACACGAGCGCCGCGGCCGCCGACATGGCGAACGCAGACGCGGGCTTGATTTGGCAGTGGGGAGCACTCGACTTCGCGGGCGGTACCGTCGTGCACATCAACTCGGGTGTGGCCGGACTCGTCGGCGCGTTCGTGCTCGGTAAGCGCGTCGGCTATGGCAAGGAAGCGATGAGTCCGCACAGCCTGACGATGACGATGATCGGTGCATCGTTACTGTGGTTCGGTTGGTTCGGGTTCAACGCGGGCTCGGCGCTAGAGGCGAACGGCTCGGCCGCTCTCGCGTTCATGAACACCTACCTCGCGACCGCGTGCGCCGTGCTCTCGTGGATGTTCGTCGAGTGGATCGTCAAGGGTAAGCCGTCGATGCTAGGCGCCGCTTCGGGCGCCGTCGCGGGTCTCGTCGCGATCACTCCGGCCGCCGGCAACGTCGGGATCCCGGGCGCGTTCGTGATCGGGATCGGCGTGGGCATCGTCTGCTTCTGGGGCTGCACGGGCCTGAAGAAGATGATCGGCGCCGACGACGCGTTGGACGTGTTCGGCGTGCATGCGCTCGGCGGTATCTTCGGAGCGCTGATGACCGGCATCTTCAACGACCCGACTTTGGGCGGCCCCGGTCTCGTCACCGATTGGGTAATGGGCACCGTCGGCTATCCGGGCCGAATGGCGCAGTTCATCATCCAAGCGAAGGCCGTCGGTCTCGTGTTCGTATGGACGGCGGTCGTCGCGTTCATCTCGTTCTACATCGTGAAGTTCACCGTTGGACTGCGCGTGTCGGAAGAGCAAGAGCGCGAGGGTCTCGACATCACGTCGCACGGCGAGCGCGCGTACACGAGCTAAGGACGTACGCTCAGCTAATCCTTGTAATCGTTCGGCCGGCAACCTTCACGGGTTGCCGGCCTTTTCTTGTGCGCCCAGCATGGGCACGACCTTGGAGGTGCAAGTCCTCTCGATTTCAGATCATCGAGATCGAAGCGAAGCGCAACTGCGGAAGGGTGACCGACCGTGGGAAGGAAGCGTAGAGCGGATTTGCGGGCCGACGAACAGGAACCGGATGAGAGGCGACGCCGAGTGGGGCGAGCGAGCAAGAGATCGCAAGCCCTGGTGATCAAGACTCAGGTGGCGTAAATCCGGCGGTCGTGCAAGGAAGGGTCATGTTCTTACCTGGGGAGATCTCGCCTCATGTCCGAAGGGACGACGCGGCGTGAGCCGTGGAGCGAGAAGTCAGCAGAGGCCGTAGTAGCCGCGCGTTCAGGTGGTGAAGGGCCGAACGATGAGAAGAGCGCAACGGACGTGAGTCTCGGTAGCAAACAGCCTCAGATGTCCCGTGCAGAGGGGAGCTCGCCGGAGAGGCACCGCAGGTGAAGCTTGCGATGAGCTCTGGTAGTGAGGAAGCGCGACCGGCGAGTCACGACACCGGGTGCTTGGGAGCGAGCGACCTGATGGAGCGGGTGCTGTCGCGCCCGAACTTGCAGGCCGCGTTGAAGCGAGTGAGGAGTAACAAGGGCAGTCCCGGCGTCGATGGGATGACGGTGGATGAGTTGCCGGAGTATCTGCGCGAGCACTGGCCGGCGCTGCGCGAGCGACTGCTCGCCGGGCGCTATCAGCCTCACGCGGTGCGACGGCATCTGA
>Ga0307497_10000168_pt1 | contig 14462 bp, 15 predicted proteins | sample 10_S_MG_FD_201366 | JGI IMG/M metagenome (GOLD analysis project Ga0307497, IMG submission 201366) | Soil microbial communities from Populus trichocarpa stands in riparian zone in the Pacific Northwest, United States - 10_S | ecosystem: Environmental > Terrestrial > Soil > Riparian zone > Trees...
CGGCGCGCGGTGCCGTGCTTTCGGAAACGTGCAAGGGCTGCCACGGCGTGCCGGGCTCGCACAACGCGTATCCGTCGTATTACGTGCCGAAGCTCGGCGGTCAGAACCTCGAGTACATCGAGATCGCGCTGCAGGGCTACCGGCGCGGCACGCGCAGCCATCCGACGATGCAGGCGCAGGCGTCGTCGCTTGCGGACCAGGACATCGCGGACATCGCGACTTTCTTCGCGGCGTGGGCCGGCGAGCCCGAGACCGGCAAGTCGGACGCGAGCGCGCTCGAGATCGACGAGGGCAAGCGCAAGGCCACCGCGTGCCTGCAGTGCCACGGCGAGGCCGGCGTCGCGGCCGCGAAGCAGTGGCCGAACCTCGCGGGTCAACATTTCTCGTACCTCGAGCAGGCGCTCGGCCAGTACAAGAACGGCCAGCGCGTCGACGTGCTGATGGCGCAGCAGGTCGCCGTCCTCGACGACGCGACGATCGCCGCGCTCGCGGCATATTTCGCGGCGCAGCCGTACCTGCACCAGACCCCGGCGACGAAATAGCCGCGCCGACCGGAGCCCCGAGTAACCTCGCGCGCGCGCGTGGCTGCATACTGAGCCGATGCCGCGCGCCGAATCGTCCCCGTCCGCCGCCGAGGTCGCACGGCGGCTGCGCGCCGCGGGCGTCGCGCCACCGGAGCCGCAGGTCGAGGTGCTCGTTAAATTTCTCGAGCTGCTGATCCGCTGGAACCGCGTCCATAACCTCACCGGCATCCGCGCCGCCGACGAGCTCGTCGACCGGCACTTGGTCGAGAGCCTCGCGCTCAAGCCGCTGCTGCGCGGCGACCGGATCGCCGACGTCGGCACCGGGGCGGGGCTGCCCGGGATGCCGCTCGCGATCACGGAGCCGGACCGCTCCTTCACGCTGATCGAGAGCCGCGCGAAGCGCGTGCGGTTCCTGCGCCAGGCGATCGTAGAGCTCGGGCTCCGCAACGCGGTCGTCGCGCACGGCCGCGCGGAGGATTTACGTTCCGAGTGGCCGTTTGCTACCGTGCTCGCGCGCGCGGTCGCGCCGCCGGCCGAGCTGCTCGCGATCTGCAGGAACCTGACCGCGCCCGGCAGCATCCTGCTGCTGCTCACCGCGGCGCACCTGGAGGCGCAGTTCGCCGGGCTTGCGTCCGATTTCGCGCCGCGCGCGGTCGAGCTCCCACGCGGCGCGCCGAAGCTCAAGAGCTCGATCGTGATGTTGGAACGGGTCGATGTGCAGACGAAAAGTTGACGCGGCGCGGGCGGGCCGATGACGGCCACCGTTCTCGCGGTCGCGAACCAGAAAGGCGGCGTCGGCAAGACGACCACCTGCGTGAACCTCGCGGCGTCGCTCGCCGCGACGCAGCGCCGCGTTCTGCTCGTCGACCTCGACCCGCAGGCGAACGCGACGATGGGCTCCGGCGTCGACAAGAACTCGCTCGAGCGCACGATCTGCGACGTGCTGCTCGACGACCTGCCCGCGGCCGACGTACTTCAGACTCCCCCCGAGGGCGGCTTCACGATCCTGCCGAGCAACCAGGATCTCACCGCGGCCGAGATCGAGCTCGCGCAGAAACCCGATCGCGAGTTTCGGCTGCGCCGCGCGCTCGAGCCGCTGCTCGACCGTTTCGACTACGTGCTGATCGACTGCCCGCCCGCGCTCAACATGCTCACGGTCAACGCGCTGACCGCGACCGACTACGTGCTGATCCCGATGCAGTGCGAGTACTTCGCGCTCGAGGGCTTGAGCGCGCTCGTCGGCACGATCGACAAGATCCGCGCGACCGCGAACCCGAAGCTCGAGATGCACGGGATCCTGCGCACGATGTTCGACCCGCGTAACAACCTCGCGAACGAGGTGTCCGCACAGCTGATCGCGCACTTCGGCGAGCGCGTCTACCGCACCGTGATCCCGCGCAACGTGCGGCTCGCGGAAGCCCCGAGCTTCGGCCGGCCCGTGCTGTTCCACGACAAGTACTCGCGCGGCGCGCTCGCGTATCTCGCGCTCGCGGGCGAGGTGAACCGTCGCTCCGGCGCGCCGCTGCCGCGCCAGCCGCGCGCCTGACTGTTACAATCCGCCCGTCTCACGCTCTGGCCGCAACTGAAGTGAACAAACGAAAGAGCCTCGGGCGCGGTCTCGACGCGTTGCTCAGCAGCGCGGCGGGCGCGGGTGCCGCGCGCCGGCCCGAGACGCCCGCGGGCGACCCCGCCGCGTCGGCCGCCGCGGGCTCCACGCTCCGCGAGGTGCCCGTGGATCTGCTCGAGCGCGGCCGCTATCAGCCCCGCGTCGACATGCGCGACGAGACGCTCGCCGAGCTCGCCGAGTCGATCAAAGCGCAAGGCATCGTTCAGCCGATCGTCGTGAGGCCGCTGCGCTCGCCGAGCGGCGGGGAGACGCGCTACGAGATCGTCGCGGGCGAGCGGCGCTGGCGCGCTGCGCAGCTCGCGGGCCTGCAGTCGATCCCCGCCGTCGTCCGCGACCTCGGGGACGAGGCGGCGGTCGCGGTCGGGCTGATCGAGAACATCCAGCGCGAGAATTTGAACCCGATCGAGGAGGCGGGCGCGCTGCACCGGCTCGTCGAGGAGTTCGGGCTCACGCACGCCGACGCCGCCGAGGCCGTCGGCCGCTCGCGCGCCACCGTCACGAACCTGCTTCGCTTGCTCGACCTCCCGCGCCCGGTCCGCGAGCTGCTCGAGAGCCGCGAGCTCGACATGGGCCACGCGCGCGCGCTGCTCGGGCTCGGCACGGCCGAGATGCAGCTCGAGATCGCGCAGCGGATCGTTCGACAGGGCTGGAGCGTCCGCGAGGCTGAGAACGCGGTGCGCAAGATAGCGGGCCCGTCCGCCGCCAGGGCTTCGACCGCGAAGCGGGCAGAAAACGGTGATCCGAACGTCCGCCGCCTCGAGATGGGCCTCGCCGAGACGCTCGGCGCGGCGGTCACGATCGAGCACGGCCCGAAAGGAGGCCGCGTCGTGATCCGCTACCACGGGCTCGAAGAGCTCGAAGGCATACTCGCGCACATTAAGTAGCTAGTAGTTTCCGAAATTTCGGTTGGCGGCACGCGGCGTTACCGTTGAATCAGGGGAGTTGGCTGCTTAGAATGCCGCCCGGCCGCGGCGCCGCCGCGGCGTTAGCCGATCCGACCGAACCACGGGCGTACGCCCGCGGGACAAGGCTCGGCGCAATAAGAGGCCGTCGTGCCCATTGCCGTCGAACGCGTCGTGCCGTTGACTTTGCTCGCGCAGGCGGGCGTGAGCGTGGTCCTAGCCGCCGCGCTGTGGCTGAGCTTCGGCGACACCGTTGCGGTGTCGACGTTGCTCGGCGGCGCTGCCGCCGTGGTCCCGAACGCCTTCTTGGCCGCGCGGGTGCTGAAGCCGAACCGCCCCGTGGACGAGCTGATGCGCGGCGCGTGGCTCGGCGAGACCGGCAAGTTGCTCCTGACCGCCCTGGCGTTCGGAGTGATCTTCGGATTCGTGAGGCCGCTGTCGCCGCCGGCCGTGTTCGCGGGCTTCATCGCCGCGCAGCTGGTGGTGTTCGGCGCTCTGCTCGTCGGGGACGCGGGGGGCAACGACAAAAAAATGGCGACGAAGAGCTGAGGAATGGCGGAAGAGCACACAGGCGGGCACGGAGAAACCGCCGGCGAATACATCCAGCACCATCTCACGAACCTGCAGGTGTGCCGGATCGAGGGTCAGTGGGTCTGGAACAGCGCCGAACAGCCGGGCGTTTGCAAGGGCAATTTCCGGACGCTGAACGTCGACTCGATGGCGTGGTCGATCGTGCTCGGACTCGTGTTCTGCTTCCTGTTCCGCAAGGTCGCGAAGAGCTTCACGACCGGCCGGCCCGGCAAGCTGCAAGCCGCCGTCGAGACGGTCGTGACGTTCGTCGACGACTCCGTCCGTGGCACGTTCCAAGGCCAGCCCAGCAAGGCCGTCGCGCCGCTCGCGCTCACGCTCGTCTCTTGGGTCTTCCTGATGAACCTCATGGACCTGATCCCGGTCGACTTGCTGCCCTATGCGGCCGGACATGCCGGCGTGCCGTATCTGAAGATCGTCCCGACGACCGACGTGAACGTGACGTTCGGAATGTCGATCTCGGTGTTCCTGCTGATGATCGCCTACTCGATCAAGATCAAGGGGCCGATCGGGTTCCTCAAGGAATTCACTTTCCACCCGATCACGCCGCCGACGAAGGGCCTCGGCCTGATCGCGGCGCCCCTCGTCATCGCGTTCAACCTGATCCTCGAGCTCGTGTCGTTCATATCGAAGCCGTTGTCGCTGTCGCTGCGGCTCTTCGGGAACATGTACGCGGGCGAGCTCATATTCATTCTCATCGGCTTGCTCGGCATCTATCAGCTGCCGCTGCACTTGCCGTGGGCGATTTTTCACATCCTTGTGATCGCGCTGCAGGCCTACATCTTCATGATGTTGACGATCGTGTACATGAGCCAAGCGCACGACAAGGGTGATGACGCGCACTGAGTTTTCCCGAACGATCCTTCTCGACTGGAGACATAGATGAACATCGTGATTGGTATGACGGCAATCGCCGTGGCGATCCTGATCGGCTTCGGCGCGCTCGGCGTCGGCATCGGCATGGGGCTTCTCGGCGGCCGCTGGCTCGAAGGCTCGGCGCGCCAACCCGAGCTCGCGGGCATGTTGCGGACCCAAATGTTCCTCGTCGTCGCATTGCTCGACGCGGTCGCGATGATCGGCGTCGGCATCGCGCTCTACTTCGCGTTCGCCAATCCGTTCATCGCGCAGCTGCAGCAAGCGGGCGGCGGCTGACGACGGGCGTCGGCGCCTAAGCGCGCCGAGCGCAGCGAGCACGAGGAGAATCCGCGTGGACATCAACATGACTTTGATCGGCCAGGCGATCGCGATGACGGTCTTCGTCTGGTTCTGCATGAGGTTCGTGTGGCCGCTCGTCATGAGCGCGATCGAGCAGCGGCAGACCGAGATTACGACCGGCCTCGCGGCCGCCGAGAAGGCCACGGCCGACCTCGCGAAGGCGAAGACCGAGGCCGACAAGCTCGTCGCGGCCGCGCGCGAGCAGGCGCGCGGGATCGTCGACCAAGCGAACACGCGCGCGGGCGGCATCGTCGATCAGGCGAAGACGGACGGCGAGACCGAGCGTAAGCGCCAGCTCGACGCGGCGCGCGCCGAGATCGGCGCCGAGACGAACCGCGCGCGCGAGGAGCTCCGCTCCCAGGTCGCGAAGATCGCGGTCGCGGGCGCCGAGAAGGTGCTCGCGCGCGAGATCGACGCGAAGGCTCATAGCGACATCCTGAGCAAGCTCGCGAGCGAGCTGTAGCAGCCATGGCCGACCAGACCACGATCGCGCGCCCGTACGCCAAAGCGCTGTTCGACGTGGCGAACGCCGGCAAGTCGCTCGCGCCGTGGTCCGACGCGTTGAACGCGGCCGCGGCCGTGCTCGGCGATGCGAACGCGAAGCGCGTGCTCGCGAACCCCGCGCTCGACCAGGCGAAGCGCGCGGAGTTCATCCGCGCGGTCAGTGTCGGGCTCAAGGGGGCGGACTTGCTCGAGACCGCGCAAGGCAAGGCGCTGCTCGCGCTGCTCGCGGAGAACGATCGGCTCACGATGCTGCCCGAGATCGCGGCGCAGTTCGACGCGCTGAAGACCGAGGCCGAGAACAAGATCAAGGCGACACTGATCTCGGCGACGGCCGTGGAGCCGGGCGTTGCGGAGCGCGTGAAGCAGGCGCTGAAGAAGCGGCTCGGCCGCGAAGTTGAGCTCGAGCTCGCGGTCGACCCGTCGTTGATCGGCGGCGCGATCGTCCGGGCCGAGGACATGGTCATCGATGGGTCGGTGCGCACGACGCTCGAGCAGCTCGCGCGCGCGATGGTCAGCTGAGACGCGGCGCAACGGGCCCGTTGACAATTTAGAACGAGGACTTAAGACATGGCGATCAAAGCATCCGAGATCAGCGACCTGATCCGGCAACGGATCCAGAACTTCGAGGCGAAAGCAGAGGCGCGCGACGTCGGCACGATCATCGCGCTGACCGACGGCATCTGCCGGATCCACGGCCTCGCCGACGTGCAATACGGCGAGATGATCGAGTTCCCGGGCGGCAGCTTCGGCTTCGCGCTGAACCTCGAGCAAGACTCCGTCGGCGCGGTCGTGCTCGGCGACTACAAGCACATCTCGGAAGGCGACACCGTCAAGACGACGGGCCGCATCCTCGAGGTGCCGGTCGGCGAGGAGCTGCTCGGCCGCGTCGTGAACGCGCTCGGTAGCCCGATCGACGGCAAGGGCCCGATCAAGACCACGCAGTCGTCGCCGGTCGAGAAGGTGGCGCCGGGCGTCATCGATCGCAAGTCCGTGAGCCAGCCCGTGCAGACAGGCTTGAAGGCGATCGACTCGATGGTGCCGATCGGCCGCGGCCAGCGCGAGCTCATCATCGGCGACCGCCAAACGGGCAAGAGCGCGGTCGCGATCGACACGATCATCAATCAGAAGGGCGGCGACCTTAAGTGCATCTACGTCGCGATCGGCCAGAAGAACTCGACCGTCGCGAACGTCGTCCGCAAGCTCGAAGAGAGCGGCGCGATGGCGCACACGATCGTCGTCGCGGCGACGGCGTCGGAGTCCGCCGCGATGAACTACATCGCGCCGTACTCGGGCTGCTCGATGGGCGAGTACTTCCGCGACAAAGGCGAGGACGCGCTCATCATCTATGACGACCTCACGAAGCAGGCTTGGGCCTATCGCCAGGTCTCGCTGCTCTTGCGCCGCCCGCCGGGTCGCGAGGCGTATCCGGGTGACGTGTTCTATCTGCACTCACGGCTGCTCGAGCGCGCGGCGCGCGTGAACGCGGCCTACGTCGAGAAGGTGACGAAGGGCAAGGTCAAGGGCAAGACGGGCTCGCTCACGGCGTTGCCCGTGATCGAGACGCAGGCCGGCGACGTGTCCGCATTCGTGCCGACGAACGTGATTTCGATCACCGACGGCCAGATCTTCCTCGAGACGGATCTCTTCAACGCGGGCATTCGGCCCGCGATCAACGCGGGCATCTCCGTGTCGCGCGTCGGCGGCTCGGCGCAGACGAAGGTGATCCGGAAGCTCGGCGGCGGCGTGCGCATCGCGCTCGCGCAGTACCGCGAGCTCGCGGCGTTCGCGCAGTTCGCGTCGGACTTGGACGCCGCGACGCGCAAGCAGCTCGAGCGCGGCAAGCGCGTCATGGAGCTCATGAAGCAGAAGCAGTACCAGCCGCTCACGGTCGCCGAGATGGCGCTCACGCTCTACGCCGTGAACGAGGGCCAGGTCGACGACGTGCCGGTGGATAAGATCGTCGAGTTCGAGACCGAGATGCACGCGTTCGCGCGCCAGAACCACAAGGCCGCGCTCGACGCGATCAACGCGAAGCCCGAGTACAACGACGAGGTCGTCGCGAGCCTGAAGAAGATCGTCGAGGCGTACAAGAAGACGAAGTAGTCATGGCCAGCGGCAAAGAAATCCGGACCAAGATCGCGAGCATCAAGAGCACGCAGAAGATCACGAAGGCGATGCAGATGGTCGCCGCGTCGAAGCTGCGCCGCACGCAGCAGCGGATGGCCGCCGCGCGCCCGTATGCCGAGCGGATCAAGACCGTGATCGGGCACCTGTCGGAGGCGAATCCGGACTATCGCCACCCGTATCTGCATTCGCGCGACGTCAAGCGCGTCGGCTACATCGTGATCAGCACGGACAAGGGCCTGTGCGGCGGCGTGAACGTGAACACGTTCCGCGAGGTGATCCGCGACGTCCGCAAGTGGCAGGAGAAGGGCGTCGAGGCGGATCTGTGCATCATCGGCGCGAAAGGCATCGCGTACTTCCGCCGGCTCAAGGTCAACGTCGTCGCGGCGACGAGCAACTTGGGCGAGATGCCGAAGCTGCAAGACTTGGTCGGTGCGATCGTCGCGATGACCGACGCGTATCGCCAAGGCAAGATCGATCGGCTGTTCCTCGTGCACAGCGTGTTCGTGAACACGATGAGCCAGACGCCGGACATCTCGACGCTGCTGCCGGTCGAGGCCATCGACAAGGAAGCGCTGCAGACGCATTGGGACTACATCTACGAGCCCGACGCCGCGGCGCTGCTCGACGACGTGCTCGATCGCTACATCGAGTCGCAGGTGTTCCGCGGCGCGATCGAGAACGTCGCGTGCGAGATGGCGTCGAAGATGGTTGCGATGAAGGCCGCGACCGACAACGCGGGCAAGTTCATCGAAGGGCTGCAGCTGCAATACAACAAGGCGCGGCAGGCCGCGATCACGCGCGAGATCGCGGAGATCGTCGGCGGCGCGGCGGCGGTCTAGTCGAGCCTAGGCGTCGCGCGCACCGCACGGATTGGAAAGGAAGGAAGAAAGATGAGCAACGGAACGATTGTCCAAGTCATCGGCGCGGTCGTCGACGTCGAGTTTCCGAGGGACGCGATCCCGAAGATCTACGACGCGCTCAAGCTCAAGGACCGCAGCCTCACGCTCGAGGTGCAGCAGCAGCTCGGCGACGGCGTCGTGCGCACGATCGCGATGGGCATATCCGAGGGGCTGCGCCGCGGCCTCGACGTCACGAACACGGGCAAGCCGATCTCGGTGCCGGTCGGGCCGAAGACGCTCGGCCGGATCATGAACGTGCTCGGCGAGCCGATCGACGATGCGGGCGACATCGGCGCCAAGGATTCCTGGCCGATCCATCGCGCGGCGCCGTCATACGAGGAGCAAGCCGGCTCGACCGAGCTGCTCGAGACGGGCATCAAGGTGATCGACCTCATCATGCCGATCTCGAAGGGCGGCAAGGTCGGACTTTTCGGCGGGGCGGGCGTCGGCAAGACGGTCACACTGCTCGAGCTGATCAACAACATCGCGAAAGCGCACGGCGGCACCTCCGTGTTCGCGGGCGTCGGCGAGCGCACGCGCGAGGGCAACGACTTCTATCACGACATGAAGGACGCGGGCGTGCTCGACAAGGTCGCGCTCGTGTTCGGCCAGATGAACGAGCCGCCCGGCAACCGGCTGCGCGTCGCGCTGACCGGCCTCACGATGTCCGAGTATTTCCGCGACGAAGGCCAAGACGTGCTGCTGTTCATCGACAACATTTACCGCTACACGCTCGCGGGCACCGAGGTGTCGGCGCTGCTCGGCCGCATGCCGAGCGCCGTCGGCTACCAGCCGACGCTCGCGGAAGAGATGGGCGTGCTCCAGGAGCGGATCACGTCGACGAAGAAAGGCTCGATCACCTCGTTCCAAGCGATCTACGTGCCGGCCGACGACCTGACCGACCCGTCGCCCGCGACGACGTTCGCGCACCTCGACGCGACACTCGTGCTGTCGCGCAAGATCGCAGAGCTCGGCATCTACCCCGCCGTCGACCCGCTCGACTCGACGAGCCGCTTGCTCGACCCGCTCGTCGTCGGCCAGGAGCATTACGACGTCGCGCGCGCGACGCAGGCCACCTTGCAGCGCTTCAAAGAGCTCCAAGACATCATCGCGATCCTCGGCATGGACGAGCTCTCGGAAGACGACAAGCTCGTCGTTCAGCGCGCGCGCAAGATCCGCAATTTTCTCTCGCAGCCATTCTCGGTCGCGCAGGCGTTCACGGGCACCGAGGGCAAGTACGTGTCGCTCAAGGACACGATCAGGAGCTTCAAGGCGATCGTGAACGGCGAGTACGACCATCTGCCCGAACAGGCGTTCATGATGATCGGCGGCATCGAAGAGGCCGTCGAGAAAGCGAAGACGGTTCAGTAAGGTTCAACACGCCGAGTGCGAGCATGACGATACACATCGACATCGTGAGCGCCGAAGGCTCGATCTTCTCGGGCGAGGCGGAGCGCGTGTTCGTACCGGGCAAGATGGGCGAGCTCGGCATCGCGCCGCGCCACGCGCCGCTCTTGACCACGCTCCGTCCCGGCGCCGTGCGCGTGCAAACGGGCGACGGCGAGAAGGCGTTCTACATCACGGGCGGCGTTCTCGAGATCCAGCCGCACCTCGTGAGCGTGCTCGCCGACAGCGCGCTGCACGCGGCCGACTTGAACGAGTCCGAGGCGCTCGCCGCGCGCGAGCGAGCGCGCGAGGTGCTCGCGGGCAAGCACGGCGAGGTCGATCTCGACCGCGCGCAGTCCGAGCTCGCCGAAGCCGAGGCGCGCTACCGCGCGTCGCAGCAGCTCAAGGGCCACAGCGGCTGAGCTAGCGCGCCGCGCGCGCGCCCATCAGCTCCGTCGCGAACAGCATCGCCATCGCGCCGCCGCGCGCGTCGTCGCCCAAGATCGCGGCGCGGCGCAAGTACTGCTCGAGCGACGTCATGCGCGCCGTCGACTCGCAGACGTCGATGAACGTGCCCGCGGACGACGAGCGCGAGTCGACCGCGAGCCACGCGCGGTCGACCGCGCGCTGGTAGTCGCGGCCGTGGAGCCAGCCTTTCTCGAGGCCGCGGAGCATCGCGAAGCCGATCATCGCGGTGGCCGAGAGCTCGGCGTACGCGCCTGGATGATCGACGACGTTGCGCCACAACCCGTCCCGCGTCTGCAGCGGCAGCAGCGCGGCCATCAGCGCGCGATAACTTTGCAGCGCGTGCGCGTAACCCGGGTGATCGCGCGGCAGCTCCGAGAGCGTCAGCGCGAGCCCGAGCGCGGCGAACGCGTTGCCGCGGCCCCAGGCTGCGTCGGTCGCGGGCTGGTGGCGATAGAGCCCGTCGGGCCGCAGGTCGAGCTTCTCCATGAAGCGCAGGTGGCGGTCGGCCATGTCGAAGTACTTGCGCTCGCCTGTCAACGCGCCGGCCTGCGCGACGATCGCGGTGCCCATGAACACGGAGTCGCTGAACTCGTTGTGGTACGGCATCGCCTCGAGCATCTGCCCCGACGCGTCGAAGCCCAAGTCGGCCACCTTGCGCACCGCTGCGACGTAGCGCGCGTCGTGGGTCCGGCGCGCGAGCTCCGTGAACACGATGTGACCCGCCATCACGAGCGAGTTCGGCTGCGCGAGGCTGTTCTTCGTGCCGTCGACGTACGGCTCGACGAGGCGGCGCACGTCGTCGACGTCGCCGAGCCGGGCGCGCGCGATCAGTGCGATCGCGCCAATGTACAGCGGCTGGTCGAAGTCGTGGCCGTAGCGCTTCGCGAGCTGCTCGGCGAGCTGGCGAGGCGAGCGTGCGAGCCGCGCGTCGAGCTCCGCGCGCGCCTCCGACTTCGCGACGCGCGCGAAAGCGCTCACGTCGTCCGCGCCGGACCACGGCCGCGCCGGTATCCGTCCCATGTCCGCGACGACGTGCTCGCCGAGCGCCTTGACGAGGCCGAAGTCGTCATCCGCAACGAGCACGAGGTCGGGTGCCTGCGCGCCGAGCCAGCGCCAGAGCGCGTGGGATTCGGAGCGCTCGCGATACGCGACGCCGGTCGGCGGAAACTCGAGCGCGACGCGATCGGGGTTCGCGATGGGCACGGCGAACAGACGCACCGCGCGAGCGCGCGTCTTCTCGTAGGCCGCGACGGCCCCGCGGACGGCCGTCGAGCTCGCGTCCTCGCCGTGCAGCCCGCCGACGAGCACGACGGTCGGCGCGGAAGCCGAACGCGCGTCGACGACGAGCGCGTCGATTCGCGCGCCGCTCGTCGCGAGGCCGATGTCGAACGTCTCGGCCGCGGCGACCGGCCGCGCGGGCAACGCCGCGAGCGAAACGAGCGCCGCCGCCGCGGCCGCCCGGAGCAGTACGCCGAGCTGCTCGGGCCTGAGCGACAACGCGAACCGCACGAGGCGGACTTGCGACGAGGGCGCTAGTTGCCGCCGGGCTTGCCACCCGGGGCGCCCGGTGCAGCCGCGCCGCCCGGCCCACCGCCGCCCGGCGGGCCGCCACCGGGTCGGCCGCCGCCCGGGCGCCCGCCGCCGCCGCCGAACGCGGGATACGGCTTCGGATTCACGAGCAGCCGATCGAGGAACAAGTCGATCGCGCTCGCCATCGTCTCGACGGCGTCGAGAGCGCCGCCGTCGAACGCATGGTGTGCGCCTTGGATCGCCGTGAGCGCCGTCGGCACGCCGAGCGCGTGCAGCTTCGTGAAGAAGTCGACGCTCGAGGCGATCGGGATCGTCGTGTCGTCCGTGCCGTGCACGAAGATCGTCGGCGCGAAGCTCGCGCCGATGTACGCCGTCGGCGACGCGGCCGCGATGTTCTCGGGCGTAGCCTGTCCCTCGGGGAACAGACCGCCCGCGATCTGCGCGCTCGCGAGCGGATAGACGCCGATGCACGCGTTCACCTTCGAGCTCACGCCCGGTGTGCCGCCCGTGCCCTCGAACTCGGGCTTGTCGTTCGTGCCGGCCGCCAGGAGAGCGAGCATGCCGCCGGCGGAGTAACCCGCGACCACGATCTTGTCCGCGTCGACGCCGATCTTCGCGGCGTTCGCGCGCGTCCAGCGGATCGCTGCCTTCACGTCGTGAATTTGCGCCGGCCATTTGCCCTGACTCTGCAGGCGATAGTTCGCCGACACGCTCGTATAGCCGCGGTTCCCGAGCGCCTTCGCGTCGTTGATGATGTAGCCGGCGCCCTTGTTGCCGGCGAAGAAGCCGCCGCCGAAGAGGTGGATGATCGCGAGTCGCTTCGACGTGACGCCCTCGGGCGGGTGATACACGTCGAGCAGCAAGTCCATGTCGCCGCCCTTGCCGAACACGATGTCTTTCTCGGCCCGCAGCTTGCCGATGTCCGGCGGCGGTGGCGGTGACGGTGGTTGAGCTCTCGCCGTGACCGCCGCGAGCGCCGGAGCTAGGGCGAGAGCGCCGGATGCCTTGATGAGACCACGCCTCGTTATGTTCGCCATGTCGGTTCCCCTTCTTATTGAATGAGTGCGCTCAGGGCGCGATGACCTTGACGACGTAGTAATCGATCGAGCCCGTTACCTCTTTGAACCAGTGCGGTACGCCGGCCGGGACCACGATCACATCGCCCTTGACCAGCGAGTGCGGGTCGCCGCCTTTGATGTCGGTGCCGCGCTGCTGGCCCGGCTCGGTCACGCTACCGCCGACCATCGTGCCGCCGGTCACGAACGTCGCGGAGCCCGCGAGCACGTAGATCGTGTCGGTCTCCCTGTCGTGCACCTCGACCATGCCTGGCTTGTCGCGGTGCGCCATCAAGATCGACAGGTTCGGCGCTGTAACCAGAGTGCCGCCCTTCGCGACTTGGTCGTGGCCGACGAACGTCACCTTCGGGCTACCCGCGGCGCTCCACACGGCCGCCGCCGCCAACGACAGCGCTGCCGCAGCGATGATGCGTTTCACGATCGGAATCCCCCCCGGCGCGAGCTCGTGCGCTCGTGCCGCCGCGCCAACGGTCACGTCGCTCGAGCGCGCACGATACAACACTCGCGGTGCCCGCACACCGCGAGTAAAGCTTTCTTCGCCGAGCGTGCCGACTCAGCGGCGCAGGAGGCTAATTGGGGCCGGCGCGGGATTTCGCGCACAATCGCGCGATGCCGACTCCCGCGCACCCGCATCGGCCGTTGCCGCTGCTCGGCGGCCTGACGCCCGCGCAGTTCATGCGCCGACACTGGCAGAAGCGGCCGCTGCTGATTCGTGCCGCGTTACCGGGCTTCGTGCCGCCCCTGTCGCGTGCGCGCTTGTTCGCGCTCGCGCGCTCCGCGGACGTCGAGTCGCGGCTCGTCGCGCGCACTGGGCGCGGCGCGTGGAGGCTCGCGCACGGGCCGTTCACTCGCACCGCGCTGCCGCTGCCGACTCGGCCCCGCTGGACGCTACTCGTGCAGGGCGTCGATCTCCACGACGAGCGCGTGCGCGACCTGCTCGCCACGTTTCGGTTCGTTCCCGATGCGCGGCTCGACGACGTGATGATCTCTTGGGCCAGCGACGGCGGCGGCGTCGGGCCGCACGTCGACAGCTACGACGTGTTCCTACTCCAGGCGCACGGCCGGCGCCGCTGGCGCATCGCGAAGCGCTTCGACCCCACGTTACGGAGCGACGCGCCGCTCAAAGTGCTGCGCCGCTTCTCCGCCGAGCGCGAGCACTTGCTCGAGCCCGGCGACATGCTGTATCTCCCGCCGGGCTGGGCGCACGACGGCGAAGCCGAGGGCGGCGACTGCATGACGTACTCGATCGGCTTTCGCGCGCCGCGCCGCGCCGAGCTCGCGGCCGAGCTCGTCGAGCGGCTGCTCGACCGACACGCGAGCGACGAGAGTCCGCTCTATCGCGATCCGCGCCAGACCGCGACGCGCACGCCCGCGCGGGTGCCCGCGCCGCTGCGCGAGTTTGCGGCCGCCGCCGCGCGCGAGCTCGTCGCGAGCAGGCGCGAGCTCGGGCGCGTGCTCGGCGAAACGCTCACGAAACCGAAGGCACACGTCCAGTTCGACACGCGACCGCAGCGCGGGCGCACCGCGGCCGTCGCGCTCGACCGGCGCACGTCGATGCTCTACGACGACGCGCATCTGTTCATCAACGGCCAGAGCCACGTCGTTGCCGGCAAGGA
>Ga0307497_10000169_pt1 | contig 14394 bp, 11 predicted proteins | sample 10_S_MG_FD_201366 | JGI IMG/M metagenome (GOLD analysis project Ga0307497, IMG submission 201366) | Soil microbial communities from Populus trichocarpa stands in riparian zone in the Pacific Northwest, United States - 10_S | ecosystem: Environmental > Terrestrial > Soil > Riparian zone > Trees...
CACAGGGATGTGCGCACACGAGCCCCAGGGATGGTCTTCCGGCGTGTCGAGGGAAGGCCATGCGATGCGGACGCGGCGATGCTGCTCGCCCGAAAACCGGCCATGCAACCACGACCGGCGCAATGAGGCGCGGGAGTTTAGCGGATCGCGGTGGGCCCAGCGACTACCAGGTGCGGAACGCGCCCGTATCGATGTGCACGAAGTTCGACTCTGGGTAATAGCCGACGCCGCCCGAGCGCAGCGCGATCGCCGCGTCGCGCAGCTTGTCGGTCTTCGCGCTCGTGAGCCGAACGTCGATCGCGCGGCCCGAGAGGTGGAAGCTGTCCTTCGCGACGCCCGTCGAGACGTGGCGCAGCGCTTCGTTCGTGTGCGGCGATCGATAGCCCGAGATCACCTCGAAATGGCCACGGCCGTCGAACGCGGCGTGCAGCTTGCAGAGGTCGTCGAGCAGCGCGACGTCGATCTCGTGCATCTGCTCGTTGCGGAAGTCGCGAAGGAAATAGTTGATCTCGTCGAGCGCGGCGGGGATCAGCTCGCCGCGCTCGCGGTACACGATGCGCAGCGTCTCGGTCGTATGCAGGTGGTAGAGCGAGAGCCCGCGCACCTCGCTCGCGAACGCGCACGCGCCGCGGCCGAGGCCCGAGAGCCCCGCGACTCCGCCCAATGCGCCGATCATGAGTTGACGCCGACCGACAGGCATGCGTTGACTCCCCACCGTCCGCATGATGCTCGCGCCCGATCGCGCGACGCTCGGTACTGGCTCGCATTATTGCATCGGCCAGAGGTTCGACGGCAAGCGGATTCGCCGCGGTGGCGGCTGTAGAGTTAACCGCCGACGTCAGCCTTCGGTGAGGAAGCGCTCCGCGTCGAGCGCGGCCATGCAGCCCGAGCCGGCCGAAGTCACCGCTTGGCGATAGATCGGATCGGCGACGTCGCCGGCAGCGAACACACCTTCGACGCTGGTCGCGGTCGCGAAGCCGTGCCGCCCGGTCCGCGTGACGATGTAGCCGCCTTCCATCTCGAGCTGACCCTCGAAGATCTTCGTGTTCGGCGTGTGGCCGATCGCGATGAAGATGCCCTGCACCGCGATCTCGCGCGACGCGTGGTTCTTCGTGTTCTTGAGCCGCGCGCCCGTGACGCCGCTCTGGTCGCCGACAACCTCGTCGAGCACGTGGTTCCAGAGGATCTCGACGTTGCCCGTGCGCGCTCGCTCGGTGAGCTTGTTGATCATGATCTGCTCCGCACGGAACTCATCGCGCCGGTGCACGACGGTGACGCGCGACGCGATGTTCGAGAGATAGAGCGCTTCCTCGACAGCCGTATTGCCGCCGCCGATCACGGCGACGGGCTGGTTCTTGAAGAAGAAGCCGTCGCAAGTCGCGCACGCCGAGACGCCGCGGCCCTTGAACGACTCCTCGGTCGGCAGGCCGAGGTACTTCGCGGATGCGCCCGTCGCAATGATCAGCGCGTCGCAGGTGTACTCGGTGCGTCCGCAATGGAGCCGAAACGGCCGGCGGCCGAGCTCGACGCGATCGACGTGGTTCTGGATCAGCCTCGTGCCGAATTTCTCGGCGTGCCGCTTCATGCGCTCCATGAGCTCGGGGCCTTGGATGCCCTTGTCGTCGCCGGGCCAGTTGTCGACGTCGGTCGTCGTCGTCATCTGCCCGCCGACTTCGACGCCGGTGATCAGCGCGGGCTCGAGCGCCGCGCGTGCAGCGTACACGGCGGCCGTGTAGCCCGCGGGACCCGAGCCGACGATGATCAGGCGATGATGTTCTGCAGCCATGGGTGCTCCTCAGCGCGGCGTATGGTAGTCGACGGCCTCGACCAAGTCAGTCGGTTGCGTCGCCATACGAAAGACCGACGCCGACGCGTTCGCTCAAGCGGAGGCCGACGCGAGCAGGGACTCGAACGCGCGCACCGCGCGCGCCCGCGCGCGGCTGTCCGCGAGCAGCCGGTGCGCGAAGTTGAAGCCGAGGCCGATGCTGTTGAGCTCGAACGCGAACTGCTCGACGTCGAGGTTCGCGCGCAGCTCGCGCTCGTCGATCGCCTTGTGCGCAATCCGCCCGATGCAGTCGAGCCACGCCTTCTGCTTGTCGACGAGGTAGTCGCGGAGCTCGCCGGGCTGATCGTCGAGCTCGATCGACGCGCCGAGCAGAGGACAGCCGCCGTCGCGCTGTTCCTCCGCGGCCCAGTCGAGCCACGCGGCGAACAGGTGCCGCAACCGTGCGGTGCCCGTCGGCTCGCGCAGCGCGGGCAGGATCACGCGCGCGCGGAAGTCTTCGACGACGGCTTCGAGCACCGCGAGCTTGAGCGCTTCCTTCGATCCGAAGTGGCCGAACAGTCCGCTCTTCGACAGCCCCGAGCGCTCCGCGAGCCGCCCGATCGTGAGCCCGTCGAGCCCGTGCACGCTTGCGACAGACACTGCGTGGCGGAGAATCGATGCGCGAGTGACTTCGCCCTTGATCATGGGCGCGATCGTACGAACGATCGTTCTTTTCTGTCAAGCCCGCGAGGGCGTAGGAGCACGGCCGGCCGGTCTGGCATCATGGCCGCCTTCCTGAGCCTCCTCGGGGCCTGCGTTTAGATGCCACGCCGAACTCTAGCTGGGCTCCTCTTGCCGATCGCTGCTGTGCTCGCGGGCGTCGGGGCGCATGGTCAAGAACCCAACGCAGGGGCCGCGACGGCGTCGAAAACGCGTCCGTCGATCGGGCTCGTGCTCTCGGGCGGCGGCGCACGCGGCGGCGCGCACATCGGCGTGCTCAAGGCGCTGCAGGAGCTGCGTGTGCCGATCGACGCGATCGCAGGCACGAGCATTGGCGCGATCGTCGGCGGCTTCTACGTCTCGGGCATGACGGTGGAGGCCGAGGAGAAGCTCGTCGAGAGCCTCGAGTGGGAGGACGCGTTTCTCAACGTCACTCCGCGCAAGCTCAAGTCGTTTCGGCGCAAGCGCGACGATTACACGTTCCTGGTCAACCAGAAGCCCGGGTTGAACGGCGGCCAATTCCAACTGCCCGCGGGCTTGGTTCAAGGCCAAGTGTTCGACATGGTGATCTCGCGCGAGACGCTGCGGGCTTCGCAGGTGAAGTCGTTCGACGATCTCGCCATCCCGTTTCGCGCGGTCGCGACCGACCTCGCGACCGGCCAACCGGTCGTGCTCGGCTCGGGCGATCTCGCGCGCGCGCTGCGCGCGAGCATGTCGATCCCAGCCGCGCTCACGCCGGTCGAGATCGACGGCCGGCTGCTCGTCGACGGTGGCGTGTCGATGAACCTGCCGGTCGATGTCGCGAGGCAGTTGGGCGCGGACGTCGTGATCGCGGTCGACGTGTCGTCCCCTCTGCAGACGCGCGAGATGCTGAAGTCGGTTGTCGACGTGACCACACAGTTGACGAATCTGCTCGGTCGCGCAAGCCAGGAGGATCAGATCAAGAGGCTCGGGTCCCAGGACATCCTGCTCAGGCCGACGTTTGCAGCCGACTTCGGCTCGATCAACTTCTCGCGGATGCGCGAGGCGATCCAGACCGGCTACGACGCCGTCATGCAGCGTCGCTCTGAGTTCGAGCGCTTCGCGCTCAGCGAAGAGCAGTACGCCGCATACGTTGCGGCCATGAAGGACCCGCGGATGCGCGATCTCCCGGTCATCGACTTCATCGAGTTGCACAACAACTCTGCGATCGCCGACAGCGTGATCGAGACACGACTCGCCGACATCAAGCTCGGCGAGCAACTCGACGTGAGCCAAGTCGAGAAGGCCGTAAACAAGGTCTACGGTCTCGAGTACTACCAGAACGCCCGCTACAAGCTCGTGAAGGAGGACGGTCGCACGGGGCTAGACGTGCAGCTCGACAAGCGCTCATGGGGCCCGAATTATCTTCAGCTCGGCGTCCAGTACAGCTCGGGCGGGAACGAGGACGCGCTGTTCGGACTCGCCGCGAGCTATTTGAGCACCGCGATTAACGAAGCCGGCGGCGAGTGGCGGACGACGGTAGCGATCGGCGACGAGCCGCAATTCCTCATCGATCTCTACCAACCGTTCGGGCCCAAGGGTCTCTACTTTTACGCGCCTTCCTTCACGCTTCGTTCGACCATCATCAACGTTTGGAACGGGAGCCAGCGCGTGACGGAGGCGGAGAATCGCGAGGGTGATCTGGAGCTCGGAATCGGCCGCGAGCTACCGAGCTGGGCCGAGTACCGGTTCGGCGTCAGCCGGTCGACCGGCAAGACCGTTCTCCGCGTGGGCGATCCGAGCGCGCTCGGGGACCCGAACTTCGAGCGCGGGGAGATGTTCGCGCGCTTCGACATCGACACGCTCGACAACATCTCTTTCCCGCGCTCGGGCACTGTGTTGCAGACGGAGTGGCGCGGGTCGCGCTCTTATCTCGGCTCGGACGCTGAGTTCGATCAGGTCCAGATGCGCGGCGTGCACGCGAACACGTGGGGCCGGCACACGCTGCTCACGACGTTTCGCTACGACGCGACCATCAGCGGGGAAGCGCCGCTCAACAGGCTATTCACGATGGGCGGATTCCTCGACCTGTCGGGGCTCAATCACAACCAGCTCTCGGGTCAGAACGCGACGCGACTGGGTGCGGCGTACTACCGGCGCATCGGCGATCTCGCCCTGTTTCCCGCGTACGCTGGCGTGAGCGTCGAGCTCGGCAACGTCTGGCAATCGCGCTCGGAGATCTCGACGCACGATTCGATCGTCGGCGCGTCGCTGTGGGCCGGAGTGCAGACTCCGGTTGGGCCGGTGTATGTCGGATACGGACGGGCCGACAATGGTTCGAGCGCGGTCTACGTGTTCCTCGGGCGGGTCTTCTGACGGCTGCTCGCGTGTTGCGTCGCGGCCGTCGCTTCGGCCGTCATCCGGATTCGCCCGCGCCGAGCTATTTACGGGCGCGTTGCGGCGCCCGCGCGCGTGTGGCTCAGGGGAACGACGTCGCTCGCCGCGCCCCCATCGGGATCTTTTGCGGGCTCTGGGGTTTCGTCTCGACCGTTGGCAACTCGCCGCGATATGCTGGATCCGGCCTGCCGGGCACACGCCTGTCAAGGTTGTCGGATCAAGCGAGCGCTCGCTAGAAGGCGCGGATGAGCAATCCAGAATTCCGTTACCGGGCGTTCATCAGCTACAGCCACCGCGATGAGCGCTGGGGCACGTGGTTGCACCGGGCGCTCGAACGCTATCAGCTTCCGCGGCGGCTCGTCGGGCGTGTGACTGCGGCGGGGCCGGTGCCGAAGCGAATCGCACCCGTGTTCCGCGATCGCGAAGAGTTGGCGAGCGCGACGGATCTCGGTCGAACGGTCAACGCGGCTCTGGAGCAGTCCGCAGCATTGATCGTCGTCTGCTCGCCATCCGCCGCGCAGTCGCGTTGGGTGAACGCAGAAGTCCGCGCGTTTCAGCAGCTCGGTAGGGGGGTACAAATCTTCTGCCTGATCGTCGACGGCGATCCGGGCGGTGTCACGGCCGCGCAGTGTTTTCCTGAAGCGCTGCTGACGCGGGGCCCCGATGGCGACGGGCCGGTGGAGCCGATCGGAGCGGATGTGCGACCCGGGAAGGACCGGCCGGGGGCCGCTCTACTCAAGCTGGTGGCGGGCATCGTGGGTCTCGGCCTCGACGAGCTGGCGCGGCGCGACCTACAGCGGCGCAACCGCCGCTTGGTCGCGACGAGTGTGGCGGCCGTTGCTGGCATGGGCGTCGCTTCGGTGCTCGCGACGCTCGCGATCATCGCGCGCAACGAGGCGGACGAGCAGCGCGCAACGGCGGAGCAGACCAGCGAATTCCTCGTGCAGCTCTTCCAAGTTGCCGACCCGGGCGAGACGCGGGGCAACACCATTACCGCGCGCGAGATACTCGACCGCGGCGCCGACCGCGTCGACGGAGACCTCGCGGCGCAGCCGGTGGTGCGCGCCAACCTCATGCGGACGATGGGTCGTGTCTACACGGGACTCGGCCTGTACGGAAAAGCGACGGACCTTCTTGAGCGGGCGCTCGCCATCCGCAACGAGATCGGCAAGGCCCCGACTCCCGAGACCGTCGCGACTGCGAACGCGCTCGGCCAGGCGTTGTTTGAAAAAGGCGAGTACGAGGCCGCCGAAGCCGTGTACACGGACGCTCTGCGCGGAGCGCAGGCGCTATATCCCGAAGGCGACGCTGCGGTAACGCAGGCGCTCTGCGGCATCGGCGATGTGCGCACGCGGCTCGACGACTACACGGGCGCCGAGGCGCGCTTCGTCGACGCGCTTGCGATGGATCGCCGGCTGCACACTGACGCCAACCCCGACGTCGCGCGCAGCCTCGCGGGCCTCGCCAGTGCTTTGCTCTATCAGCAGCGTTTCGGCGAGAGCGAAGCCGCGTTTCGCGAGGCGCTCGACATCAGGAGGCGTACGCTAGGCGCCGATCACCCGCTCGTCGCGCAAACGCTGAGCGACCTCGGGCTGGTACTGAATCTCTCGGGACGGGGCAGAGAGTCGGAGTCGCTAGCGCGCGAGGCGACGGACATCTATCGTCGGATACTCGGCAACGATCATCCGTTCGTCTCGACGCTGCTCAACAATCTCGCGCGGCTGGAGCTCGAGCGCGGAGAGCTCGTCGACGCGGAGAAACTGTTGAACGAGAGTCTTGCGATCGATCGCAAGCGTATGGATCCCGATCATGACGACTTGGTCTACTCCCTGAACAACCTCGGGCTCGTTCAGCTCGGCCTGAAGCGAGACGCCGCCGCCGTCCCGCTGCTCGACGAGGCGCTGCGGATCGGCAAGATTCACCAGCACAGGATGCTCGGCCAGGTCTACAGCAATCTCGCCGAGGCGTATCGGCGCGTTGGTCGCCCGGCCGACGCGCTCGCGGCTGTCGATGCCGCGCGGCCGTTGCTGACCGAGATGTATCCAAACGACCCGTGGTACCTCGCGAATGTGGAGAGCATCGAGGGAGCCGTCCGAGGCGCCGGTGGCGACGCCGAAACCGCCGAACGGCTGCTGCTCGAGGGCTACGCGGTTGTCGAGAAACGGTGGGGCGCGGAGGGCTTGTTCACGCAGCTCGCCGCCCGCCGTCTCGCGGAGTTCTACGCGAAGACGCGCGCCAACGTCGAGCTCGCGACGCGGTACGAGCGGCTCGCGAACGGACGTTGACGAATTCTCGCCGGAGTCTACGGAGGGAACGGCTCGTCAGTGGTCGCGGCGTCTACGACGCGTGGCCGCCAGCGCAGCGATACCGGCCGTCAGCAACACCAGCGTGGTGGGCTCCGGAACGGGCGTCGGGTTTGGCGGAGTCACGTTTCCGCCGTAGCGCAGCAAGTACCGATAGTCGGCGATGGCATCTTCACTGGTCGGGCCGCCATTGGTCGTGTCGAACGGCGTCGGCAGCGCGACGGACGTGAAGACCCCGTCCACGAAGTAGCTCGTGCAGCCGTCGGTGGGGTCGCCGGGTGAGCCGACGAGCACCCCGTGTCCGAGCGTCGCGAGGCAGTTTGGTTGGCTCGCCGTCAGGTAGTCGGACAAGTTGAATCCCGTTCCGCTGTTTGGAGTAATCAACCCGAGCGGGGTCGTGCTGCTCGAGATGCCGTTGCCGGTTAAAAAGTCGAGGTAGTTGAACTCGATCATTGAACCGCCGCTCTGGAGCGCGAACAGCGAGATCTGCGCCTGAAGGCCGCCCTGGAGGAACCACTCGACGCGGAACCCGTCAGTGACGGCATCGCCGCCCAGAGCGGGCAGCGGATCGACGATTCCGGTAGTAAGGCTGTACAACGCGCTCGAGACGTCGGCCGCGAGAGGCAAGTCCGCAACCTGGATCACACCTAACCCGCCGCTGTCGCCGAGGATCTCCAACTGGCCGAAGTTGTTGACCTGCACGTGCGTTGCCGTGCCGCCGAAGAAATTGAAGTCGAAGTTGAGAAGCACCTGATCGCCGATGCCGACCGAACCTTCCTGGGGGTCCCAGACTCCAGCGCTGCCCGTGGCCGCGCTGCCATTGTCATAGCGGAGGGGTCCGGCATGCGCGCTGTAAGCGCCGAGGAGCGTGGACACGACTGCGGCGATCGTCGAGAGCCGCGCGAGGTTCTTGTTGGCCATGTTTTTTCTCCGGCGCTCCGGTGTAATCCAGTCGGGACGTGCACAACATGTGCCACGCTTCGCGTTGTGCGTTCTTACATGGATTTGGCGTAGGGCCCTCCCCGATGTGGATCGGCGTGTTGTAAAGACTGCCGACGTCTTCCACGTGGGTCTTCGAGCCCTCGCCGGTCTTCGACTGTGCGCGACGTGGCGCCCGCCACGGCGCCGGTCGTTTGGATTTTGTAAAGGCGTTCGACATGGCTTGGCGCGAGCACGCATTTGTGCGCGACCAGGGCCGTTCCGGCACATGCGCGCAGGGCATAGCTAATTCGAACCATTATCGGTGCGGTCGTGCACCCTGGCGCGGTGCTTTTGACGCTAGTAGCGAAGAGACGAACCGCTCCGCGCCGAAGTGAGCATTCAGAACGACGACGTTGGATTCGTGCGTGAAGGCCAGTCGGTGCGCATCAGACTCGCGGCCTATCCATTCACAGAATGCGGAATGCTCGAGGGAAGAGTCGAGACGCTCGGCGCCGACGCTTCGCGACTGAGTGATACGGCGATCTCGAATGCGCCGGCAGACCGTCCCCGGGTTCCGTGTGCGCACACCTTCAAGCGCTCCACGGTCTCGGGACGGACGCGCGGCGCTCGCGTCGCGGCGGTGAGGCGAGAGGACGTCGCGCGCCACGGTATGATTCGCGCCTGAGCATCAGGAGCTAGGCATGGCAAGAAACGTTGCAAGGACGGCGGTCGACCTCGAGGCGCTCGATCTCGCGCACATGTTCCATCCGAACACGAACCTGGCCGCGCTCCATGCGAGCGGGCCGTTCGTGCTCGTGCGCGGCGAGGGCGCGTACGTCTGGGACAACCGCGGCAAGCGCTACATCGAGGGCATGGCCGGGCTCTGGTGCACGACGCTGGGCTACGGCGACGAGGAGCTCGCCGACGCCGCCTATGAGCAGATAAAGAAGCTGTCGTTCACGCATCTGTTCGCGGGCAAGACTCACGAGCCCGGCGTGCTGCTCGCAGACAAGCTCGTGAAGCTCGCGCCGTTCGCCGCGTCGCGCGTGTTCTTCGGCAACTCCGGCTCGGACGCGAACGACACCCAGCTCAAGCTCGCGATCTACTACCACAACGTCACCGGCAAGCCGCAGAAGAAAAAGATCATCGCGCGCCACAAGGGTTACCACGGCACGACGTTCGCGACGGCGGGGCTCACCGGGCTGCCGTCGTTCCACAAGAACTTCGACGTGCCGATGCCGGGCATCCTGCATACGGACGCGGCCTACTACTATCGCGGCGCCGAGCCCGGCGAGTCGGAGGAGGACTACGCGTCGCGCCTCGCGCGCAACCTCGAGGCGCTCATCGTGCGCGAGGACCCCGACACGGTCGCCGCGTTCATCGCGGAGCCGCTCATGGGCGTCGGCGGCGTGCTGCTGCCGCCGCGCACGTACTTCGAGAAAATCCAAGCAGTCCTCACGCGCTACTCGATCCTGCTGATCGACGACGAGGTGATCACGGGCTTCGGCCGCACGGGCGAGCTCTGGGGTGCGCAGGCGTTCGGGATGAAGCCGACGACGCTGACGGCCGCGAAGGCGTTGTCGTCCGCGTATCTGCCGATCAGTGCGGTGATCGTTCCCGAGTTCCTGTACGAGCCGATGATCGCGGCGAGTGGGCAGGTCGGGCTGTTCGGCCACGGGTTCACGTATTCGGGCCATCCCGTCAGCGCGGCGGTCGCGCTGCGCGCGCTCGAGATCTACGAGGAGCGCAAGCTCTACGAGCACGTGCGCAAGATGGCCCCCGTTTTCCAACGCCGCCTGGCCGCGCTCGCGGCTCACCCGCTCGTCGGCGAGACGCGTGGCATCGGGCTCGTCGGCGCGTGCGAGCTCGTGCAGAACAAGCAGACGAAGGCGGCGTTCGACGCGAAGCGCGCGGTCGGTGCGAAGTGCATGCAGTTGTGCCAGGAGCGCGGGTTGATCGCGCGCGCGATCGGCGACGTGCTCGCGCTGTGTCCGCCGTTCATCGTGACGGAGGCGCAGATCGACGAGATCTTCGCGGCGCTCGCGGGCGGGCTAGACGACACGCTCGAGTGGGCACGCAAGGAAAAGCTGCTGTAGGCCGGCGAACCCGGATGCCGATGCGGCTCAGCCCACCGTTCCTCGTGCGATGACACGCGCACGCGTGTTGTTGATTGCGGCGGTCCTGGCCAACCTGCTCGGTTGGGTTCTGCCGGTGATCGACGATTACCGCGGTGTGCACGCGTTCCGCGTCGCGCTGAGCCCGATCTGGCCCTACGAGCAGTTCCACATCCCGTCCGGCAAGCTCGTCGTGCTCAGCGTCGCGAGCGCGGCGACCAACGTCCTGTTCGCGGCATTCGCGATCGCGGAGCTCGTGGGCGCCGTGTCGACGCGCGCGCGCCAGCGCCTGGCCGTCTGGATCTTGAGCGCCGCCACGCTGCTGAATCTGCATTGGCCGCTGTCGATGGGCGCCAGCGGTGCGGACCTGCGTGTCGGCTACTACGTCTGGGTCCTGTCGTTCGTGCTGCTGCTGCTCTCGATGCACCCAGCGCTAGCGCCGCGACCGCGCTAGCCCCTTTTCCTCTCCGCCGCGCGCGTCGGACGGAAGGACGCGTCCAACTCTCACCATTCCTACGCCAGGAGCCAGGCGGGCCGCGGTCCACGGAGACTACCTGCTCGACATAACGCGGAGCTCTTTGACGTCAAGAGTGAAATCTGTATGATATCGCCGGAATATCGACAAACTGGGAGACTAACGATGCCTGCTGGGACTACAAAAGACGCGAGCTTGGAGCGAGAAATCCACGGCTGGAACGGCTGGATCATGCTGGTCGTGAACACCGCGCTCGTGATCGGCGCGATCGCGTTCTTCATCGACACGATCCACGCCGCGGCCTTGCGTGAGCTCACGCCGTTCGTCGTCGTGATCCGCATCCTGACGGCGCTGCTCTGGTTCGTCGGCTCGCTCATCAGCTGTGGCGGGCATTTCACACTGCAGCCGAACAAGGCGCGCGTACTGATCCTGTTCGGCTCGTACAAGGGAACGGTCCGCGAAAGCGGCTTCTACTGGGCGAGTCCGTTCTATTCGCGCGTTCGCGGCAAGATTCCGTGGACGGTTGGGCCGCGCCCGGATCCCAAGGCGCCGAATCAGCAGCGCCAGAGCATCGTCTACAAGACGCTGTCCACGAAGATCTCGCTCCGCGCGCACAACTTCAACAGCGACAAGCTCAAGGTCAACGACAAGCGTGGCAACCCGGTCGAGATCGCGGCCGTGGTTGTCTGGCGCGTCGATGACACGGCGCAGGCCGCGTTCGACGTCGAGGACTACGAGAGCTACGTGCAGGTGCAGAGCGAGGCCGCGATCCGCAGCGTCGCGAGCAACTATGCGTACGACCACGGCGAGGAGCAGGAAGTCACGCTGCGGGGCGGCGGCGACGAGGTCGCGCTCGAGCTCAAGAAGGAGCTCGGGCATCGACTCGCGAAGGCCGGCGTAGTTGTCGACGAGGCGCGGCTCACCCATCTCGCGTACGCGCCGGAGATCGCGTCCGCGATGCTGCGGCGTCAGCAAGCGGAGGCCGTGATCGCGGCGCGGACGAAGATCGTCGTCGGTGCCGTGAGCATGGTCGAGATGGCGCTGCGCGAGCTCGAGCGTACCGGCGTCGTGAAGCTCGACGAGGAGCGCAAGGCCGCGATGGTCAGCAACTTGCTCGTCGTGCTCTGCGGCACGGAGGAAGCGTCGCCGGTCATCAACACGGGCACGCTCTATAACTAGGCGCCCGTGGCGGAAGAGCGGAAGGCATTCCTGCTGCGCCTGCCGCCCGAGCTCTGGAAGGAGCTCGAGCGGTGGGCGAACGACGAGCTTCGAAGCGTCAACGGTCAGATCGAGTACTTGCTGAGGCAGGCCGTCGCGAAGCAGCGCGGCGCCAGCCGCAAGGCGAGCGAGGAGTAGAACCTGCCATAGACCTCCCCAAAAGCCCGTGGCAGGGGCCGGGGCCGCGAAGCGGCCCCGGCTTTTTAGTGCTCGCGGGGCGCCTCCGGTATCATGCACGGCTCGAAAACAGCAGCCGGAGCAGCCCATGGGCTTCTCGACCAAGCAGGTGCATGCGGGCGTCGTGCCGGATCCCACGTCCGGCTCGATCCTCACGCCGATCTACCAATCGACCACGTTCGTCCAGGAGTCGGTCGATCAGTACCTCTCGAAAGGCTTCTCTTACTCGCGCAGCGGCAACCCGACCGTGAGCGCGCTCGAGCAGAAGCTCGCTGCGCTCGAGAACGGCGTCGCGTGCACGTGCTACGCGACCGGTATGGCCGCGGAGCAGGCCGTGTTTCAGGCCACGCTCTCGGCCGGCGATCACGCGGTGATCTCGGACGTCGCGTACGGCGGCACCTACCGCCTCGCGACGAAGATCTACTCGCGCTTCGGCGTGCAGTTCACGTTCGCGGACAGCAGCAACCCCGACTCCGTGCGCAAGGCGCTGCGCGACAACACGAAGCTGATCTTCACGGAGACGCCCGCGAACCCGACGCTGAAGCTCGGCGACATCGCGGCGATCTCGAAGATCGCGAAGGAGCGCAAGATCCTGCACGCGGTCGACAACACGTTCCTCACGCCGTATTACCAGCGCCCGCTCGAGCTCGGCGCGAACATCTCCGTGCACAGCACGACGAAGTACTTCGACGGTCACAACGCGACCGTCGGCGGCGCGGTGATCGTCGACAGCGATGAGCTCGACAAGAAAATGCGCTTCGTGCAGAACGCGACCGGCGTGATCATGTCGCCGTTCGTCGCGTGGCTCACGCTGCAGGGCACGAAGACGCTGTCGATCCGCATCGAGCGGCAGTCGGAGAACGCGCAAGCGGTCGCGGAGTTCCTCGAGTCGCATCCCAAGGTCACGCAGGTGCGTTACCCGGGCCTCGAGAGCTTTCCGCAGCACGCGCTCGCAAAGAAGCAGGCGAGTGGCTTCGGCGCGATGCTCTGGTTCGAGGTCGAGGGCGGCGTGAAGGCTGGCAAGAAGCTCATGGACTCGGTGAAGCTCTGCACTCTCGCGGAGAACCTGGGCTCCGTCGAGACACTGATCACGCATCCGGTCACGATGACGCACGCCGACGTCGAGCCCGAGGAGCGCAAGCGCGTCGGGATCACGGACGGCCTCGTGCGGCTCTCGGTCGGGATCGAGGACGTCGAGGACCTGATCGCGGACCTGCGCCAGGCGCTCGACAAGATCTAACGGACGGGCCGCCGCGCCCGCTCTGCGCATGAAAAAGGAAACCCGAGTCACGCATCCGCCCGAGGCGAAGCTGCCCGACGGCAACGTGCCGGTCGTGACGCCCGTCTATCGGACCGTGAAGTTCACGTACCCGACGATCGACGCGTCCCTGTCGCGCGAGGCGAAGGAAGCCGGCTTCGACTACACGCGCGACTCGAATCCCACGACGCGCGAGCTCGAGCTCACCGCGGCAGAGCTCCAGGACCGCGACGACGCGGTCGCGGTGGGCTCGGGCATGGCCGCGATCTGGCTCGCGCTGCTCGGCAACCTCGAGGCCGGGAACCGGGTCGTGATCTTCGTCGAGTCGTATCGGCCGAACCGCGTCGCGGTCCGCCGCTTCCTGCCGAAGCTCGGAATCGAGTTCGCGATGCTGAGCGTGCACGACCACGACGCGATCGCGCGCGAGTTCGCCGACAAGCGCACGAAGCTCGTGCTGTTCGAGGCGCCGACGAACCCGATGCTCCAGGTGCCGGATCTCGAGCGGATCGTCGGCCTCGCGAAACGGCACGACGTGGTCACCGTGCTCGACAACACGTTCGCGGGCCTGCACAACCACGGCCGCTACGAGATCGACTACTTCGTGCACAGCCTCACGAAGTACGCGAACGGCCACGGCGATGTGATGGGCGGGGTCGTGATCGCCGACAAGAAGCGGATTCGCGCGCTCAAGCCGCTCGCGATCAACATGGGCTCGACGCTCGATCCGGGCGCCGCGTTTTTGATCGCGCGCGGCCTCAAGACCTACTTCGTGCGCTTCCGCCAGCACTCGGCGAGCGCGTTGGCCGTGGCCGAGCACCTCGCGAAGCAGAAAGAGGTCGCGCGCGTGTTCTATCCCGGCCTGCCGAGCGATCCGGGTCACGCGCTCGCGCGCCAGCAGATGGGCGAATTCGGGGGCGTCCTGAGCTTCGAGCTCAAGGCGACCAAGGAGCAGACTTGGGCGTTCATCGACGCGTTGGAGCTCTTCACGACGACCTCGAGCTTGGGCTCGACGGAGTCACTCGCCGCGCCCGTGCAGCTCTACCTCGGCTCGGATCTCACCGCTGAAGAGCAGGCGCGCGCGCAAA
>Ga0307497_10000170_pt1 | contig 14360 bp, 16 predicted proteins | sample 10_S_MG_FD_201366 | JGI IMG/M metagenome (GOLD analysis project Ga0307497, IMG submission 201366) | Soil microbial communities from Populus trichocarpa stands in riparian zone in the Pacific Northwest, United States - 10_S | ecosystem: Environmental > Terrestrial > Soil > Riparian zone > Trees...
AAGAGCGCCGTCGCCAAGGCCATTCTGGATGAGTTGAGAAGCCGCGGAATCTCTGCGGCGGTGCTCGAGTCCGACGTGATGCGCACCCAGCTCACGCCGTTCGCGACCTACGAGGACTCCGAACGTGACGAGTTCTATGCCACGCTCGCGGATCTGGCCGCGTGGCTGGTTTCACGCGGAAGACCGGTGATCATCGACGCCACCGCGAACCGCCGCGCCTATCGCGACCGCGCGCGCCAGGCGATCGGCCGCTTCGCCGAGGTCTACGTGAGCACGCCGCTCGAGGTCTGTGCCGCCCGGGACACGAAGGGCTTCTACAAGTCGAAAGACGTGAAGGCGCTGCCGGGGGTTCAGGTTGCTTACGAAGCGCCGGCCGCGCCCGAGCTCGTCATCTCCGGAGCGAAGGGCACGCCGGGGGACGGCGCCAACGAGGTGGTGGCGCTGCTCGAGCGGCGCGGCTGGGTCAAGCCGTGACCGAGCGACGCGCCGCCGCGGTGAGGAACAGTATCCTCGCGGCGCTCCTCGCCACCGAATACAAGCGCCTCTTGCCCAAGCTTGAGCACGTGACGTTGCGGCGCGGCGAGATCGTTTATCGGGCGGATCAGGACATCGAGGCGGTGTACTTTCCAGAAGAGGCCGTGGTGGCTACGGTCGACACCGCGGAGGACCGCCGGACCGTCGAGGTCGGCATCGTCGGCCGCGAAGGAATCGTAGGCATCAATATCTTCCTCGGCGGCGCCGTCACCCCAGACAAGGCGATCGTTCAGCTGCCGGGCGGCGCGATGAGGATGAAGTCGAAAGACTTGCGCAAGGAAGTGCGTTTCGGCAGCCCGTTGCAGCGGCTGCTCCTGGGCTACACGCGGACCTTTCTTGCGGTGATCAGCCAGTCGGTGGCCTGCAGCCAGCACCACAATGTAGAGCAGCGCCTCGCCCGCTGGCTCCTCACCATGAGCGACTATGCCGGCTCAGGCGAGTTTCTTATGGTCCAGGAATCGATCGCCGCCATGCTCGGCGTGCGTCGCGTCGGCATTACCGAGGCTGCCGGCAGGCTTCAGGCGGCGGCCCTGATCGGCTACCGCCGGGGACGCATGAGCGTTCTCGACCAGGCTGGCCTCGAGAAGAAATCCTGCGAGTGCTACCGGTTCATCAGAAAGCAATACGAGCAACTGCACGGCGAGCTGCCGCGGCTGCTGTCACGCAAATGACCGCTGTCCTCTCTGATCCGCCCGGGAAAGACCGGTATGTGCGGTGTCGAACATTCCGCGCGCTCGAAGCGCTGGGACTCGCCCGCGTGAAACACCTCGCTCCGGTACCCCGGATCGAGGCGCCAAGGCCGGCCGCCGACCTGCGAATACTGCAGGCGGTGATCCTGAACCGCTACGACGTCCTGGCGAGGTTCGCCCGTTCCATGAAGCGCGCGTATGCCGCCGAGCTCGAGCGCATGTGCCGGAGCTCGCCCGAGGATGCGCGCGCTCTAAAGGACCTGGGTCCCTGGCTGGATCGGGACGAAAAAATGCTCCGGGACTCGGTGCGCAAGCGGCTGGACGCACTGTTGCCCAAATCGCCTGTCCTCAGCACAATGGTCCGGATGCGGCGCGAGCTCGCCGGCGTGTGGGCACGCTCGGCGGCCTCGCGCGAGCAGCTCATCGGGCAGTTGCAGGACTGGTGCGAGCGCGCCGAGGCGAGCGGCATCGCGCCGCTGGCCGAGCTGTCGCGGCGCGTCCGCAGCTACGCATAGCCAGTGCGCCATAGGGAATTTCACCGGTCTGAACGCATCGGATGGCTGCGTGCCGCCGTCCTGGGCGCGAACGACGGCATCGTATCGACCGCGAGCCTGATCCTGGGCGTTGCTGGCGCCGGCGCCACGGGCAGCGGCGTGCTCATTGCAGGAATCGCCGGACTCGTTGCCGGCGCCATGTCCATGGCCGCTGGAGAATACGTCTCCGTCAGCTCCCAGGCCGATACGGAGGAGGCCGACCTCAGGCGCGAGCGCAAGGAGCTTGAAAGCAACGACCAACTGGAAAGGGCGGAACTGGCGGCAATCTATGTCAGCCGGGGACTTGATCCGGACCTCGCCCGACAGGTCGCCGACCAGCTCATGATGCACGATGCCCTCGGGGCCCATGCGCGCGACGAACTCGGCATATCCGAGATTCAGCGCGCCCGCCCGATGCTGGCGGCCGTTGCTTCTGCAGGTACATTCGCAGTCGGAGGCGCCCTGCCGCTTCTTGTTGCGCTTGTTGCTCCGGCAAATACGCTCGCGGCGTACGTGGTCGGAACGTCGCTCGCCTTCCTGGCAATCCTCGGATTCCTGGCGGCGCGCACCGGGGGCGCCCGCGTCATGGCCGGCACCTTGCGCGTCACATTCTGGGGCGCAGTCGCAATGGCTCTGACCTATGGCGCCGGCGCGCTCTTCGGCACCATCGTGTAGGGTCCCTGGGTCGGCGGCTCGGCGCAATCACTACTTGGCGCTTGCGGCAAGCACGCCCTCCAGGCCGGCGATGTCGAGGATGCGTACGGGGGGACGCCAAGGGACGGCGCCGGCGAGGTGGTCGCGCTGCTCGAGCGCCTGGGCTGGATCTAGGCTGGCTCGGCCGGCTTGCCGGCGAGCACCCGCTCGAGGCCGGCGATGTCGAGGATGCGCACGTGCTTCTGGTTCACCTCGATCAGCCCTTCCTTCTGGAACTGGGAGAAGAGCCGGCTCACTGTCTCGAGCTTGAGGCCGAGATAGCTGCCGAGCTCCTCGCGCGTCATCCGCAGGTGGAAGTCCGACGACGAGTAGCCGCGGCGCACGAAGCGCCGCGACAGGTTAGTGAGGAAGGTCGCGAGGCGCTCCTCCGCGCGCATCGAGCCGAGCAGCATCATCACGCCGTGGTCGCGCACGATCTCGCGTGCGAGCACCGAATGGAGATGCCGCTGCAGCGAAGGCAGCTCGCGCGACATCTGCTCGACCAGCCCGAAGGGCATCACGCACACCTCGCTGTCCTCGAGCGCGATGGCATTGCCGTTGTAGTGCCCCGAGCCGACACCGTCCATGCCGAGGAGCTCGCCGCCCATGAAGAAGCCCGTGACCTGCTCGCGCCCGTCGTTGTCGATCAGGCTGGTCTTGAAGAAGCCGCTGCGCACCGCGTAGATCGAATGGAACTCGTCGCCCGCCTTGAACAGCGCTTCGCCGCGCTTCACGCGCCGCCGGGCGTAGACGATGCTCTCCACGCGCTGCAGCTCGTCCAGGCACACGCCCCCGGGCAAGCACATCTCGTGCAGGTTGCAGCTCGAACAGGTGATCTCGAACTTGCGCGGCGCGTCGGGATGGGTCATGGGGCACCTGCCCCGGCGCGCGCGGCGAGCAGCTCGCGCACGCGCTCGAATTCGGTGCTCTTGTCGAAGAAGCCGCGTGCGCCGAGCGTGCCGGCGAGCTGCCGGTACGGGTAGGACGAAACGTTGGACAGCACGTAGAAGTCGATCTGCGGCGCCTGCGGACGCACCGCGCGCAGCACGTCGAAGCCGCTGCCGTCGGCGAGCGAAATGTCGAGCAGCACCACGTCGGGGGAGCCGGCCAGGATGTCGCGGATCGCCCCGTCGGCGTCGGCGGCGTGGCCAAGCAGCTCGACGTTCGGCGTCGACTCCAGCATCGCCGCGACGCGCTCGCGGACCGCGACGGAGTCTTCGACGAGGAATACCTGCATGGCCCCGAGTGTGCCGACTGTCCGGCGGCGCCGACATCGGCGCCGGCTGAGAATGGGCTCGGAAAGTGTGCGCTTCCGACGTAGGAAAATTCCTAGACCTAGAATATGTACTTGGCCAAGAACTTTTGGAAGAACGTGGCGAAAGTGGCGGGCGTGGTGGTCCTCCTCACAGTCGTCGCGCTCCTCATGTTTTGGCTCGGGCGGTACGGGGTAACCCATTGATTGCCTCTTCGCCAAGCGACACCGGGGACTCCTACGTCGGGACCCGGATCTTGAGGCGCGTGCCGCCGCGCGGGGCGCGGGCGACCTCGAACGAGCCGCCGATGTACGCGATGCGCTCGCGCATGCCCTTCAAGCCGAGCGAGCGGGTCTTGGCGAGGTCCTCGGGCGCGATGCCGCGGCCGTCGTCCTCGACCTCGACCTCGAGGCCGCCGTTCTCCGCCGCGAGGATCACCCACGCGTTCCTGGCCCCGGAGTGGCGCGCGATGTTGGTGAGCGACTCCTGGATCGCGCGGTAGACGGTAGTGGAGACGTTCTTCGACAGGTGCTCGAGGCCGCCGTCGGCGTTGATCTCGATGCGCGAGGCGATGCCGTAGCGCTTGCCGAAATCGTCCACCAGCCAGCTCGCCGCGTCGGCGAGGCCGAGGTCGTCGAGCATGAGCGGCCGCAGGTCGGCCGAGATGCGCCGGGTCGAGCTCACCGTCTGGTCGAGGAGCCGCCCCATTTCTTCGAGCTTGGGCGCCACCTCGTCCTCGCGCACGCGCTCGCGCAGCCATGAAAGGTCCATCTTGAGCGCGGTGAGAAGCTGGCCGAGCTCGTCGTGCAGCTCGCGCGCGATGCGCGCCTTCTCGTCCTCGCGCGCCTCGAGCACGCGCGCCGAAAGCTCGCGCAGCTCGCGCTGCGAGGCAAGCAGCGCATCCTCGGCCTGCTTGCGCACCGTGATGTCGCGCAGGATCACGGTGAAGTAGCGGCGGCCATCCTCGAGCACCTGGGAGATCGACGCCTCGATCGGGAATTCCTCCTCGCTCCCGGGCCGCAGCGCCCACAGCGTGGTGACGTCGCCCATGCGGCGGCTGGTGACGCCGGTGCGCCCGAACTGCTCGACGTGGCCGTGGTGCGCGCCGCGGAAGCGCGCCGGGATCAGGCGCTCGAGCCCGGTGCCGATCATCTCCTCGCGCCGCACGCCGAAAAGCTGCTCGGCGGCGCGGTTGAAGAGCACGATGTTCTGCGCCTCGTCGGTGGTGATGATCGCGTCCATCGCCGAATCGACGATCGCACCGAGGCGCGCCTGGCTCGCCTCGGTGCGCTGCTCGGCGACCAGCACCTCGCGTGCGGCGACCACGATGCCCGCGCCGATCACCAGCATGTCGGCGACGAGCGCGATGCCGAGCAGCCACGGCGATTCCATGCCGCGCATGAACGCCAGTACGTTGGCGAAAAGCAACGCGCCGATCGTGGCGGCGCCGGCGGCGATCACCGCCGGGTGGCGGAGCAGCCTTCTTTTGACTGAAATCAAAGTTCCGCCGCCTCCCGCGTCCATAGTGCCCGCATGCACTATCCGGCATCAGAGCTGGTCATCGACCCCGTCCTCATTCGCAGCTACGACGTGAGCGGCCCGCGCTACACCTCGTATCCGACGGCCGATCGCTTCGTCGAGGCCTTCGGCGAGCCCCAGCTCAGGCAGTGGCTCGCGAAGCGCAACATCGGCGGCATCAGCCAGCCGCTCGCCGTCTACGTGCATCTGCCTTTCTGCGATACGGTCTGTTACTACTGCGGCTGCAACAAGGTGGTCACCAAGGACCACTCGAAATCCGCGAAGTATATCAACTACTTGGAGAAGGAGCTGGCGCTGCTGGAGCCGCTCCTGGGCTCCAGCCGCGAGATCTGCGAGCTGCACTGGGGCGGAGGCACGCCGACGTTTCTCTCGCACGACGAGATGGCACAACTGGTCGCGTCGCTCGACCGGCGCTTCAAGCGCACTGCGCGCACCGAATCCTCGATCGAGGTCGATCCGCGCAGGGTCGCGCCGGGCACGATGAAATTCCTCGCCGGCCTGGGCTTCAACCGGGTCTCGGTCGGGGTGCAGGACTTCGATCCCGCGGTGCAAAGGGCGGTGAACCGCATCCAGAGCGAGGAGGTCACGCGGCGCGTCACCGAAGAGGCGCGCGCGGCGGGCTTCCGCTCGGTGAACTTCGACCTGATCTACGGCCTCCCGAAACAGACGCTCGACAGCTTCAACCGCACGCTCGACCGCGTGCTCGAGCTCGGCCCCGACCGCGTCGCCCTGTACAGCTACGCGCACCTGCCTACGCTCTTCATGCCGCAGCGCCGAATCGCGCAGGCCGACCTGCCCACGCCGGAGGCGAAGCTGCAGATCATGACCCTCGCGATCGGCCGGCTCACACGCGCCGGCTATCTCTATATCGGAATGGACCACTTCGCCCGCGAGAGCGACGATCTTGCGCAGGCCCAGGCGCTCGGCCAGCTCAAGCGCAGCTTCCAGGGTTACTCGACGCACCTCGCCGACATCCTCGGCCTAGGCGTCTCGGCGATCGGCCAGCTCGGGCCGACTTACTACCAGAACGCGAAGAACCTCGACGGCTACTACGCAGCGCTCGACGCCGGCAGGCTGCCGGTCGCGCGCGGGATCGAGCTCACGCCCGACGACCTCGTGCGCCGTGCCGTGATCCAGGCGCTCACCTGCCACTTCCGCCTGTCGATCGAATCGATCGAGCTCGCGTATCTCGTCGACTTCCGCAAGTACTTCGCCGAGGAGCTCGCCGACCTGCGGCGCCTGGCGCGCGAGGGCCTGGTCGAGCTCGAGTCCGACTGGATCACCGTGACGCCGCGCGGCCGGCTGCTGGTGCGCGCGATCTGCATGGTGTTCGACCGCTATCTGCGCGAGCGCGAAGCGCGCGCGGCGTATTCGAAGGTCATCTGAATCTGCTCCCAGGAGTCGTGATGAAAGAATCGGTCGTCATCCTGAAAAGCGAGCACCGCTCGATCTCCGCGGTGCTGCTCGGCCTCAAGCACCTCGCGGAATTGGCGCAGGATGCGCACATCAAGCCCGAGTTCCAGGTGTTCCGCAGCATGCTGCGCTACATCGACCAGTATCCCGAGCGGCTGCATCACCCCAAGGAAGACGAGCACCTGTTCGCGCGGCTCCTCAAGCGCTGTCCCGAAGCGCGTTCCCTTGTGGAAGGCCTGCAAGCCGAGCACGTGCGCGGCGCGCAGCTCGAGCGCAAGCTCGTGTTCTTCGAAGAGGGCTGGCCCGAGGGCGCGGCCGAGTTCCTCGGCGCCGTCGACGCCTACGCGGACTTCCACTGGAAGCACATGCGCAAGGAAGAGGTCGAGGTCTTGCCGCTCGCCGAGAAGCACCTCACCGACGACGACTGGCGCGCGATCGACCGCGCCTTCCAGGCGAACGAGGACCCGATCGCGAAGATCGAGGAGCGGGATTTCGGCAGGCTCTTCTCGCGCATCGCTGCGCTCGCGCCGGCCCCGGTGGGCCTGGGCGAAGCGTGGAAGCGGGTGTCGAACTAGCTCGCTACGAGCTAGCTGGCTGCAGGCTGGCAGGCGCGGCAGTAGCGCGCGCCGGGATACTCGAGCAACCTCGCGTACGCAATGTCGGCGCCGCAAGCCGCGCACACGCCGTAATCGGGCGTGTGCAGCCGCGGCAACTCGCCGGGGGCGCCGGCGCGCATCAGGCGCTCCAGGTTTTCGCGCTGCTCCAGGGTGAGATAGCGATAGTGCATGAGATTCCTCAGCGGGTGACCAGTACGGGCAGCTTGGACTGCGACAGTACTCGCGCGGTCTCGCTGCCGAGGAGCAGCCCGCCGACCGCGCCGCGCCCGTGCGAGGCCATGGCGATGGCGTCGCACTTGGCCGCGCGCGCGGCCCGCAGGATCCCGGCGTGCGGCCGCTCAGCGGTGACGATGCGCGTTTCGTATGTCACGCCCGCGCTCTTGGCCTCGATCTCGACCGCCGCGAGCGCCTTCTTCGCCGCCTTCAGGGACTGCCTCTTGTAATCCGCGGGCGACATGCCCGGGACGTAATAGACCGCGATCTCGCCGTAGACGGCCGGCCGCCAGGGCGGCACCACGTAGACCCCGGTGACCCGGGCGCCAAGGCACTGCGCGAGCTTGACGCCCGCCCTTACGCCCTTGTCAGCGAGTTTCGATCCGTCGGTTGGAATGGCGATGTGCTTGAACATGTATACACCGTACGCCCTAGCCGGCCGCGCGAATTTGATCTGCCTCAAGGGGCCGGCGGGGGGGCGCATCTACAGTCGAAGCATGGAACCGGTCCGCAGCGCCGCAGAGCTCTATGCCCATGCCATCGCGGTCGAGCGCGAGGCCGCGGAACGCTACGCCGAATTTGCGCAGCGCATGAACGACCTGGGCGACGAGGCGGTGGCCGCGGTGTTCGCAAGGCTGGCCGGCCTGGAAGCCGGGCACCTCGCGGCGCTCGAGCGCCGCACTGCCGGCATCGCGCTCCCGCGGCTCGAGACCCACGAATACCGCTGGCTCGACGCCGGTGCGCCCGAGACGGCGGCGCGCGAGCTCGTCTACCGGCTCATGACGCCGCACAACGCGCTCGCCATCGCGCTCGGCGCCGAGAAGCGCGCGCAGGCCTTCTTCGAGCACGTGCTCGCCGGCGCGGAGGATCCCGCGCTGCGCGCGCTGGCGCGCGAGATGGCCGCCGACGAGCGCGAGCACGTGGCCATGATCGAAGAGCTTCTGGCACGCACGCCCGAAGCGCAGGTCGACTGGGCGTCGGTCTACCGGGTGAACTAGGAGGTCCATATGTACAAGCACATCCTCATTCCGATCGACGGCTCCCCGACCGCCGACAAGGCGATCGAGGCCGGGATCGAGTTCGCGCGCAGCGCGAAGGCCAAGGTCACGCTCTTCACCGCGGTGCCCGAATACCAGCCCCCCGGCGACGCCGAGCTGATGGCGCGCAGGGCGATCTCGCTATGGGACCATGAGCGCATTTCGCGCGACAACGCGCAGGCGATCCTGCGGCCGGCCGCGGAGCGGGTGCGCGCCGCCGGCGTCTGGTGCACGACCGCGTACGCCGAATGCAACCGGCCGCACGAGGCGATCATCGACGCGGCGCGCGCGCACGGCTGCGACCTGATCCTCATGTCCTCCCACGGCCGGAGCGGCCTGAGCGAGATCTGGTACGGAAGCGAGACCCACGCGGTGCTCAAGCACTCGAGCATCCCCACCCTCGTCTACCGCTGACCGACCACGTATAGTCCGGGAAGTTCAGCCGGATTCGTCAATCGGCGCGACGCCATCGCGCCCGGCCGGGATTAGAATGGGATGGCAAGACGATGGCGCAAGATTCCACACCAGAACGGCCCGGCCCCAGGTTCGATCAACCGCTCGAGACGCTCGCGGCGTGCCACGAGCGCATCGAGGAGAAGCTCGCCGCGCTCGAGCGGCTGGTGCCGCACCTCGAGACGCACGGCTGCGACGCCGAGGCGCGCGCCGCCGCGCAGGCGGTGCTGCGCTACTTCGACACCTCCGGCGTCCTCCACCACCAGGACGAGGACCAGGACCTCTTTCCGCTGCTGCGCACGCGCGCGGCGGCGCAGGGCCGCGCCGAGATCGCCGCCGCGATCGAGGAGCTCGAGCGCGAGCACCAGACGATGGACGCCCAGTGGCGGCGGCTGCGGCAGCGCCTGCTTGCGGTCGTCGAGGGCGAGCCGCGCCTCGCCGCCGAGGAGGTGACGCGCTTCGCCTGGCTCTATCGGCGCCACATGGACCGCGAAGGCGCGGCGGTGCTGCCCTTCGCCCGCGAGGCCCTCGACGCGGCCGAGCGCGCCGCGCTCGGCGAGCGCATGGCGGCGCGGCGCGCCAAAGGTAAATGAAGGAATCCCTCAAGCCGGGCCTCGCGCATTCGAAGAGCGTTCAGGTCGACGAGTCGCGCTGCATCGGCTTCATGGGCAAGGAGGGCGCGGTCTACGCGACCCCGCGCATGGTGAGCGATGTCGAGTACACCTGCCGCGAGTTCCTGCTCGAGCACCTCGATGCAGGCGAGGACTCGGTCGGCGCGCACGTGTCGATCGACCATCTCGCCCCGACGCCGATGGGCCTCTCCGCGACGATCGAGCTCAACGTCGCCGAAGTCGATCGACGCAAGGTGGTGTTCACGTTCTCGGTGAAGGATCCACTCGAGGAAGTCGGCCGCGGCCGCCACGTGCGCTTCGTCGTCGACACCGCGAAGACCCGCGAGCGCCTGGCCGCCAAGCGCGCCAAGGCCGGCCTTAAATAAATGGGGTCAGATCAACATTTCCAGACCGGCCGCTGACGCGTCCGGTGTTGGCGGAAATGTTGATCTGACCCCATTTATTTCCAGCCGCCCCCGAGCGCCTTCATCAGGTCGACGGTGAAGGCGAGCCGCGCCTGGCGGTTGCGCACGAAGGCGAGCTCGGCGTCGTTGGCGGTGCGCTGCGCGTCGAGCACTTCGAGGTAGGGCGAGTAGCCCGACTCGTAGCGCACGTTGGAGAGGTCGAGCGCGTTGCGCGCGGCCTGGAGGCGTACCCACAGCTCCTCCTCGGTGGCCGCGCTTTCGCCGACGTTGACGAGCGCGTCGGAGACTTCGCGGAACGCCGTCTCGATCGAGCGCTGGTAGCCGGCGAGCGCCTGGTCGCGCCGCGCCTGGGTCTGCTCGACGCGCGCCTCGCGCCGGCCGGCGTCGAAGATCGGGCCGGCGAGGCCGGCGCCGATCGACCAGATGCCGCCGCTGCGCGAGATCAGGTCGCCGAGCTCCGCGCTCTGGGTGCCGAGCGCCGCAGTGAGCGAGATCGAGGGGAAGAGCGCCGCGCGCGCGACGCCGATCTGCGCGTTGACCGCGTGCAGGCCTTCTTCGGCCGAGCGGATGTCGGGCCGGCGCTCGAGCAGCGTCGAAGGCAGCCCCGCGGGCGGGGTCGGCGGGACCGGCAGCGAGAACAGGTCGCCCGGGGCGAGCTTGAGGTCGAGGCGCCCCGTCAGCACCGCGAGCAGCCGCTCGGTGAGCGCGCGGGTGCGCTCGGCGTCGCGCTTCTGCACCAGCGCGTCGGAGAGCGCGCCCTGCGCCTGGTACACGTCGAGCTCGGAGGCGAGGCCGGAATCGAGGCGGGCCTTGGCGATCTCGAGCGAGTCGCGCCGGGCGAGGATCGTGGTGTCGAGCACGAGGAGCTGCGCGTCGAGCGAGCGCAGCGCGAAATAGGCCTGCGCGGTGCCGCCCGCGAGCGTGAGGTCCACCACGTCGCGCGAGAACTGCGTGGCGGCAAGGTTGGCGCGCGCGGCCTCGCTCGCGCGCGCGAATTTCCCCCAGAAGTCCAGCTCGAAGCTGGTCGAGGCGCTGAGCTGGTACTGGCTGCGATTCACCGGGATGCCGGGCTGCGGCGGCGGAATCACGACGTTGCTCACCCGGCTGCGCGTAGCCGTGGCGTTGCCGGTGACCTCGGGGTAGTACGCGGCATTGGTCTCGCGCACCAGTCCCTCGGCTTCGTTCACGCGCGCGATGGCGAGGCGCATGTCGGCATTGCTCGTGCGCGCGGCGGCGACGAGGTCGTCCAGCGTGGCGTCGCTGTAGAGCTTCCACCATTCCTCCACGAGCGGCGCGGCTTCGGCTCCGCTCGCGGCGAACGGGTATTCCTTGGGCAGCTCGAACGCGGGCCGCTCGTAATCGGGGCCGACGGTGGTGCAGGCCGCCAAGAGCGCGGTGAAGATTACTGAAGCAAACGGGACACCGAAAAACGTGGTCTGTCCCTGGTTATTCACCAGTCTTTTCATTGCGCCTGGGTGCGCGGTTTCCTGCGGCGCGCGACGACCACGAAGAAGAGCGGCACGAAAATCGTCGCGATGAAGGTGGCGGCGAGCATCCCGCCCACCACGCCGGTGCCCATGGAGCGGCGCGCCCCGGCGCCGGCGCCGGTCGCGATCATGAGCGGCATGACCCCCAGCACGAACGCGAGCGAGGTCATCACAATCGGCCGGAAGCGCAGCCGCGCGGCGTTGAGCGCGGCCTCGGCGGCGTCCTTCCCCTCGAGGAACCCCTGCTGCGCGAACTCGACGATCAGGATCGCATTCTTGGCGGCGAGCCCGATCAGCACCACCAGGCCGATCTGGAAGTAGATGTCGTTCTCGAGGCCGCGCAGCGCGACCAGCGTGAGCGCGCCGGCGACGGCGAAGGGCACCGCCATGACCACCGCGAAGGGCAGCAACCAGCGCTCGTAGAGCGCGGCGAGGATCAGGAACACCATGACGATCGCGAGGCCGAAGGCGATCGCCGACTGGCGTCCGGTGCGCTTCTCCTGGAACGCCTGGCCGGCCCAGGCGATGGTGTAGCCCTCGGGCAGCGCCCGGGCGGCGACCTCCTCGACCGCGCGGATCGCTTCGCCGGAAGACACGCCGGGCCTGCCGTTGCCGAGCACGCGCGCCGCGAGGAAGCCGTTGAAGCGCTCGAGCTGCTCCGGGCCGACCACCGTCGAGGTCTGGATCAGCGACTTGAGCGGAATCATCTCGCGCGTCATCGCGGAGCGCACGTACACCGCGCCGAGGTCCTGGGGCTGCGAGCGGAACGGCGCGTCGGCCTGGATCTGCACGCGATAGGTGCGGCCGAACTTGTTGAAGTCGTTCACGTACAGCGCCGCCATGGTGCTCTGCAGGGCATCGAAGATGTCCTGCACCGGCACGCCGAGCGAGAGCGCCTTCTCGCGGTCGACCTCGACCTTGAGCTGCGGCACGGTCGGGCGGTAGAAGGAGTTGATCGCGGTGAGGTCGGGATGCCGGCGCAGGTCCTCGAGGAACGCCTGCGTCACGAGGAAGAGCCGCCGCGGATCGGTATCGGTGCGCGCCTGGAGGTAGAGCTCGAAGCCGCCGGCGGTGCCGAGGCCGCGGATCGCCGCGGGGTTGAAGGCGATCACCATGCCGTCACGAAGCGGCGCGCTTTTCTGCGCTACCTCGCGCGCCACGCGCGCGGCCGGGGCATCGGGGCGCACGTCCCAGGGCTTGAGCGGGATGAAGAGGGTCGAGGTGTTGGTCTTGTTGCCGCCGCCTAGGAGGTCGAAGCCGACGATGCCCATTACGGTCTGCACCCCGGGGGTGTTCTGCGCGATGTCGCTCACCGCCGAGGTGAGCTTGCGCGTGCGCTCGAGCGTCGCACCGTCCGGAAGCTGGATGTTGCCGAAGATGTAGCCCTGGTCCTCCGCCGGCACGAAGCTCGAGGGAATCATGACGAACAGACCCACGCAAAGCGCGATCACCGAGAGGAAGCCGATGAGCGACAGCAGCGGATGCGCGAGGAGGTGCTCGACACCGCCGAGGAAGCGCCGCGTGGTCCAGGCGAAGGCGCGGTTGAACGGCGCGAACAGGAACGCGAGGCGCCCGCCGTGCTGGCCGCCCTTCTGCATGAGCAGCGCGCAAAGCGCCGGCGTGAGCGTGAGCGCGATGAAGCCCGAGATCACCACCGCGAAGGTGAGCGTGACCGCGAACTGGCGGTAGAGCTGGCCGGCGATGCCGCCGAGGAAGGCCACCGGGACGAACACCGCGCACAGCACGAGCACGATCGCCACCACCGCGCCCGACACCTCGCGCATCGCCTCGAGCGCCGCCTCGAACGGCGGCATGTCGTTCTCGCGCATCAGGCGCTCGACGTTCTCCAGCACCACGATGGCGTCGTCCACCACGATGCCGATGGCGAGCACCAGCGCGAAGAGGGTGAGGGTGTTGATCGAGAACCCGACCAGCCACAGCCCGGCGAAGGCGCCGATCAGCGACACCGGCACCGCGATCATCGGGATGAGCGTCGCGCGCCAGGTCTGGAGGAAGAGGAACACAACCGCGAGCACGAGCAGCGCCGCCTCGAAGATCGTGGTGTTCACCTCCTTGATGGAGGCGTCGACGAAGCGCGTGGTGTCGAACGGAATCGAGTAGTCGACGCCCTCGGGGAAGCCGGGCCTGAGCTCCTTCATCTTGTCGCGCACCAGCCCCGCCACCTCGAGCGCGTTCGCGCCGGGCTGGAGGTAGGTGGCCATGCCGATGGTGGGCTGGCCGTCGAGCGTGTTGGAGGTATCGTAGTTGAGCGCGCCGAGCTCGATGCGCGCGATGTCCTTGAGCTTGAGCACACCTACCGCGCCTCCCGACGGCCCCGCCGTCGCTCCTGCTGTCGTCCCCATGGCGCGCACCACGATCTCGCCGAACTGCTCGGGCTCGACCAGGCGCCCGGTGGCGGTGACGGTGTAGACCAGGTTCTGGCCCGCCGGCGCGGGCTCCGTGCCGATGCGTCCGGCGGCGTACTGCGCGTTCTGCACGCGCAGCGCCGCGGCGACCTCGGAGGTGGTGACGCCGAGCTGCGCCATCTTCTCGGTGTTGAGCCACACGCGCATCGAATAGTCGCGCGCGCCGAAAATGGTGACGTCGGCGATGCCGGGAAGGCGCTTCAGCTCGTCGACCAGGTTGATCGAGCTGTAGTTGGAGAGGAACAGCGTGTCGCGCGTCTTGTTCGGCGAGACGAGCGAGACCACGAGCAGGATGTCGAACGAGCGCTTCTGCACGATGACGCCGTTGCGGCGCACCTCGTCGGGCAGGCGCGGCAGCGCGATCTGCACGCGGTTGTTGACGTTGAACACCGACTGGTCGACGTTGGTGCCCGGCTCGAAGGTGGCGGTGATCTGCA